>BNJS01002101.1_pt1 | contig 110204 bp, 140 predicted proteins | sample 8540461 | NCBI WGS metagenome assembly BNJS01 (sample SAMD00202454, study PRJDB9452) | human saliva metagenome | isolation source: human saliva | place: Japan | reverse complement strand
ACAGTATACAGTATACAAAAGAAACCTAAACCATTCCTTATAAAAAGCTTAGAGAAAACTAAAAGTATTAAAAACTAATCCGAAGTACTCGAGGTTGGTTCTGAAGTGTGCCAGGTAACTTCACCTGAAGACCGCTTACATCTTGTTGCCAGTCCAATTCTTGCGAATTCCCCAATAATTCGACCCTCTGAATACGGGCATGCAGAATCTGAGGTTCCGTAAGATTGTATGCAAGGGATGTCAGGAGAACGGTCTCCTCTTCCCTACTAGGATCTAGTTGCAATGCATAGAGAAAACCATCTCGGAAGGTGTAGCGAATATCTTGGCTTGTGTAGCTAGGAGCTTCCCCATCTGAGAAAGCTCCCCAGGCTTGCTGACTTGAACCTTCTGTAGCTACTCGCCAAGGGCGACTGCCATAAATCGCTTCTCCATTCACTGCCAACCAATCCCCCATCTCCCGTAAAATTTGTTGGTCCCGCTTGGGAATCGTACCATCTGCCTTAGGGCCAATATTAAGCAACAGATTACCATTTTTAGCGACGACATCAATGAGGTTTTGTAGCAATTCCTTGGAAGTCTTATAAACCAAATCACGAGTATAACACCAAGAATTACGAGCAATAGCCGTATCCATTTGCCAAGGGAAGGATTGAACCCCAGAGTAGCCTCCCCGCTCCATCTCCACAATCCCCGAACCAAACGGGAGAGCATCCTGCTTGTAGCAGACTGCCACTGAGCGACCTTCTTGGAAAGCCAGGTTATAGTAATAGGCTAGAAAACGCATCAGATAGGGACGAAAACTTTCATGCTGGATCCACCAATCAAAATAAAGGAGCTCTGGTTGATAATCACGCACCAACTCACAGGTCCGCAAAAGCCAGTCCTCCAAAAACTCTGCACTCGGATAAGGCTCCGAAGTCAGATCAAAATGATCCTTTGGCTCTAGCTCTGCTGGCCAATAAAGACTATTTCGGGGGACGAATTGAGGAATGTCGCTTTCAAACTCCTTGCCATGCGAAAAGAAAAACTGATGCTCTGCTCGATGAGAAGAGGTGCAAAAGCGCAAACCACGTTTGTCCGCTTCTGCCTTCAGCTGTCCTAGAACATCTCGCTTAGGCCCCATCTCTAGGCTATTGTATGGAGAAAGACTAGAGGCATACATCTGAAACCCATCGTGGTGCTCGGCTACTGGGAAAAGATAACGTGCTCCTGAGTCTTCAAAGAGATTCAACCAAGAGGTCGGATCAAATTGCTCCGCTCGAAAGAGAGGGATCAGGTCCTGGTAGCCGAAACTAGCCTGGTCTCCAAACTGCTCTCGATGATATTCATAGCAAGGATTTCCTTGGATATACATATTTCTTGAGTACCATTCTGAACCGAAGGCCGGCACACTGTAGACACCCCAGTGGATAAAAATTCCAAATTTGGCATCCCGATACCAGTCCGGACAGACTTGCTTGCTGAGAGAGTCCCATGTTGGGGCAAAGGGACCAGCTAGAATAACCTGATCGATTTCCTTTAGGTTGATCATCTTATCTTCTCCTTGTCTAATCTCTTCACCCTCTATTGTAACTAGAAATTTCAACTTGTAAAGCCCTTCTAGTCAGTACCTATAAATTGTTGAAAAAGAACTTGTATAGAAGGAATGAAAAAACTCTCCCTCTTCCGGAAGAGTTGACAGTTATCCAAGCAGAAGAAGGATAGCTAAGGCGACTATCGCTGGTCCACCCTGGGTCAAGATAATTTTTTTATTAGAAGTCACAGCACCATAAGCTGCTACACCAATAATAAAAAGCAGAAAGATCGCGACAATTTCACTACTTTTAGCTATAAAGAGGCCATAGAGGAGGAAGACACCGATCAGAGCATTATAAATGCCTTGGTTTTTGAAGAGAACCGTCACAGATGGACGAGTCAATTCTTCCTGATCCATATTAAAGACACGACTAGTCGATGCTGAGTGGGTTGCTACACTCTCTAGATAAAAAATATAAAAATGTTCGAAAGCAGCAAGGCTTGCAAAAACAATGGTTAAGACAGACATATCATTCTCCTTTTAATCAAAATGTCATTTGTTCGAGACCAGACACCAACTTTTCGAGTAAGTGATTCAACTGATTCCGCTCTTGTTCAGAGAGAATCTGATCCATCTGGGCTTTTACCTGTAGATGATGCGCTGGAGGATGGACCAACAACCGATCTGTGGCAAGCTCCGTCAGTTCCACCACAACCTCCCGTTGATTTTCTGGATTGCGACTACGAATAACATAGCCCCCAGCTTCTAAGACCTTGAAGTGGCGGGTTAAGGCTGCAGGGTCAATCGCTAGCTTCTCCTGAAGGGCAGCTTGGCTACACGGCGCTTCTGCTAATAAGAACTGAAGCATCTGATAACGGGTCAGACTAATTCCCAATTGTTTTTCAAATAATTGGGTCGAAGACTGATCAGCTAGCTTCAACCGATAAAGCAAGTCATGCATTTCTGCCATTCCTTCTCTCCGATCTTTTGTTGATTTATCAATAATTGACTTGTCAAGTATATCATCTAAAAAAAGTCGAGGCAAGAAATTTGCTCACCTCAGAGGAAATTATCTCCTCCTAAGAAAAACAAAGTAAAAGACCACCGGATTTGGTGGCCTTTTAGGGAGATTATTATGAAAAAGAAAAGTTTTAGGATTTCATAAACAAAGTTAGGAGGTCTTTGTTTATGGTTTTATTATATCGGATTTATCTTAAAGATTTCTTAAGGAATTATTTCATTTTCAAAACAAATTGTTTACGGATTCTTTTCATAGCGCTATTTCAGCAACAAAGAAGTCTTGCTTTGTCAAAGAAGTTAACTTTTTTCTTGTTTAAAATAGAGACGAATCTCATCCAAATGACGAATCGCATGATTCACATCCGGTTTGTAATCCAAAAAATTAATACTCCCGATTCCTGCATTGTCTGCCAGATCAACATCCAAGGTTCGATCACCAATATAATACGTTTCACTCCGATCCAGCTGGTACTTGTCCACTAGGTAATCGACTCCTTCTGGGTCTGGTTTTCTCCTGAAGCCATTGTCAGTTGTAACGACCTCTTGGAAATAGGATAGAATCCCTAAATCTTCCAGAATTGAGTAGGCATTCTTCCCCTTGTGGGTATAGACGAATTGAACAATCCCTTCTTCTTTTGCCCAAGCTAGAATGTCTCTAGTTCCTGGCATTAGGTGGACCTGGGCGTTTTTCTCACGCAGACTAGAAGCGCGATAGCGATTCATCTCTTCCGCATCCAAGTCATGCTCTCTAGCCACTTCTTCAAGCAGAGCCTGGACAGACTGTTTGAGGATAAAGGCATAGACCGCTTCCCGGTCAAAGTCTAGAGAGTAATGGGCATAAGTCTCTGCGATTCCATCCAAAATAGCTTCATAAGAGTCTAAAAGCGTCCCATCCAAATCCCAAATAAAAGCTCGTGTCATAGGTCTTATTCCTTCCATTTTCGATGATAGAGTGTTTTTAAGAAAAACCAGCGAAATCCATTGTCCAAGAGGGTACCTGCCCAAATACCTGGTAAGCCCCAGCCAAGGACGACCCCCATCAGATAACCAGAGCCAATCCGTATCACCCACATACCGATAGTGGTCGCATAAAAAGGAAGGCGGGCATTGCCCAAACCTTGCCAAACCGCCGTATAAATGACGGTCCCAGCTGTCAGAGGTGTTCCAAGTAAGGAGAACAAAATGACAGACAAGGAGGTGGCAAGAGCCCCTGGATCCTTGGTGTAAAGGGCTGTTAAAGGACTTCCAAATAAGAAGATCGTAAGGGCGAGGGGAAACATGGAAAGAAAGGAAAGCCAAAAACTACGACTGGTGATTTGCTTGATACCTTGCCAATCATTCTGTCCCAAACTTTTGGCAACCAACATGACTGTCGCGGTCGCAATCCCAAAAGCCGGCATATAGTTGAACTGGGTCAAGACTTCCCCAATGGCATTCCCAGCTACCGCTCTGGTCCCAAAAACAGCCACCATAGCAATGATGACAATATCCCCTGCTCGCATCATGAGTCGTTCGCCAGCAGCAGGCAAGACTAGGGAGAGCAAGTCTCGATCCAAGCCCCAACAAAAAGGAGCGAAGGGGAGTTGAACTTGACGCCAGAGCAAGTAGGTCCCTAGCAGGCGAGAAAGAACCGTTCCTAAGGCAGCCCCAGCTATGCCCAATCCAAAAACAAATATCAGGATGCTCGATAACAGAGCATTCAACACATTAGTCAACAAACTGACATACATGGGTGTCCGCGGATTGTGGGCCACACGAACTAGGGCTCCAAAAGTCGTCATGAGCCCCAAAAGCAAAATACTTCCTCCGACAAGGGATAGATAGATCCCTCCGGCTTCTGCAACTGCAACTTCAACCCCTAAGAAGGCAATCAATTCCTTGCCAAAGCAGAGGGATAAAGTCCCTAAAACAAGACTTAATAAAAACCGTTACTTTGATCGACTCAGTGGCTTGACGAGCAATGGCCTTCTGATCTTTTTGCCCCATACTTTTTGGACAAGAGGCTCACGACCGCTGCTCCAAGAGCGATAAAAAAATAGCTTGGTAAATCGTAATGATATTGCCTGCAACGGATACACCCGAGACAGCAACCAAACCCAACTGAGCGACCAAGTAGCTATCTACCATCCCCATGAGCATCTGGAGAAAGTTTTCTCCGATGGCTGGAAGGGCAATCCTTAAAATTTGTCGATCTACTTGTTGACGAGACACACTTTCCTCCTGATGAAAAAGAAACTCAGTTAGTTTCCCAACCGAGTTTACTTCCTCTTTTTAAAGTCCTAGATAAGTTTCTACTGCCGTCTGCATATCTGCTGCGGCAACCGTTGTCTTGTGCCGAACTGGAGCTGTTTCAAGGCCATCCACTGCTGGTGGCAAGGCAACACCTGAAATTTCGTGCAACTGTGCCAAGGCTTCAAAGTCGCTAAGTCCAGATTTTCCAGTAACAGCTTCGACTGCAACTACTGGGAACTTGTATGGACTAGCTGTTGATGCAATCACGGTTTTGGTCGCATCACCTGTTGCTGCTTGGTATTTTTTATATACGGCTGAGGCAACTGCTGTATGAGGGTCCTCAATATACGAATCTGACTCGTAGACACGCTTGATTTCTGCTGCTGTTTCTGCTTCCGTAGCATACTCAGCTGCAAAAAGATCCAAAATCTCTGTATCAAAATCAGTCAATTCATATTGCCCTTGGGTATTCAAAGCAGTCATCAGTTCAGCTGTCTTAACCGCATCATTTCCCAAAAGATGGAAAATCAAGCGCTCCAAGTTTGAAGAGACTAAGATATCCATGGATGGACTAGTAGTTACCTTAAACTCACGCTTCTTGTCATAGACACAAGTTTTAAAGAAGTCTGTCAAGACATTGTTGTCATTTGAAGCACAGATGAGCTTGCCGACTGGTAGGCCGATTTGTTTAGCGTAAAAGGCAGCCAAAATATTACCAAAGTTTCCTGTCGGTACAGTGAAGTTAAGCTTGTCCCCAGCCTTAATCTCACCAGTTTTAACAAGCTGAGCGTAGGCATAAACATAATAGACAATTTGTGGAACCAAACGGCCGATATTCATAGAGTTAGCTGATGAGAACTGGAGCTTGTTGGCTGCCAATTTTTCACGAAGGGCTACATCATTGAACATGTGTTTCACATTGGTTTGGGCATCGTCAAAGTTTCCATCAATAGCGATCACATGGGTATTGTCCCCAGTTTGCGTGGTCATTTGCAACTCTTGCACCTTGCTGACACCATCTTTTGGATAAAAGACGATAATTTCAGTACCTGGAACATCCGCGAATCCTGCCATAGCAGCTTTTCCAGTATCTCCAGATGTTGCTGTCAAGATGACGATCTTGTTTTCCAAGCCGTGCTTCTTGGCAGCAGTTGTCATGAAGTAAGGCAAGATCGACAAGGCCATGTCTTTAAATGCGATGGTTGAACCGTGGAACAATTCCAAGTTGTATTGACCATCAAGTTTGACAAGAGGGGCAATCGCTGGTGTATCAAACTTGCTATCATAGGCATTGGTGATACAGTAGTCCAACTCTTCAGCTGTAAAGTCATCCAAGAAGGCTGACAAGACAAGTTTAGCCACTTCTTGGTAAGAAGCGTCTTTCAATGTGTCAAAATCCAAGTCCACCTTTGGATAACTCACTGGAGTGAACAAGCCTCCATCTGTTGCCAAACCTTGCAAAATCGCTTGGCTGGCTGTTACTGTATTTTTCGCATCACGCGTTGATTGATAAACTAATGTCATGTAAATTTCCTCATTCTGTTCCTTTAGTGTACGGGCTAGACTGTTCTAGCTTTTGTACAATCCATTCCATTATACCATGAATCCTTCTGAATTTTATCAGTGAGAATGAAATTGTCTGAAAAAAGGGCCCTTCTTGCAAACTGAAAATCAACGAAAACCTCTATTCATCGATTTATCTGCCCCCCGACTCTCGCTACTCTCTTTTCACTTGTTCATAGGAGTCCTTGCCGTCATTGAGCTTGTCCCAAATGACAACCTTTCCTTCTTCCAATGATTTTTGAACATCAATGATCCGCTGGTTAGAAGAGCCTCGGAACTGCAACATCAGGTTGCGTTTGCTCTTATCATAGCGACCATCCACTAAGATATCAATCAGCGAAAGCAGCTCCAGTTTGTCCGGTGTTTCCAGCATCATTTCTTCCCAGGTGTAGCCGGTCCAAGACCAGATATCTTTGTCAGGCAACTCTCTTTTCACCCGCTTGACCAAGGGCAGCAAGATGCCAGTGTTGAGAAAAGGTTCCCCCCCAAGCAGGGTCAAGCCCTGAACATAGGGTTGGGCCAAATCGGCCATGATCTGTTCTTCTAACTCTTTGGTATAGGGAATGCCAGCGTTGAAAGACCAAGTTGCTACATTATAGCAGCCTTCACAGTGAAACATACAGCCACTGACATAGAGGGAGTTGCGGACGCCTTCGCCATCCACAAAGTTAAAGGCCTTGTAGTCAATGATGCGTCCTTGACTCAGCTCCTCACTTTTCCATTCTTGAGGTTTGGGATTGTTCATGACACCTCCCCATCTAACTCTATCCAGTAGCGCTGACTTCTGTCGATTGTATTTTCGTAAACACCGCCAGCAGATAGAATCGTGCGACGGCTAGCTTCGTTGTCTTCATCACAGGTAATCAGCACTCGTTCTAGTCCTTGTTTTCGAGCCTCTGCTAGTCCTAGCTCTAGCTGCAACTTAGCCAAGCCCTTTCTGCGTTGACTGGGCCGGATGGAATAGCCAATGTGACCACCCTCTACAAATAATTTGTCATTCAAGGACAAGCGCAGGGCTAAAAAGCCCAGAGGGTAGCCAGTCTCATCAAAGGATAAAAATTGAATGGCAGGAACCCAGCCTTCTGGCAGATTCTCAGTACCCTCCTGCTGCTCTACAATTCGCAACCAATCCGCAAAATCCTTTGCTCGCTTCCAAGTGGAGCCCATGCCACCGTGCATATAGGATTTTGCAGCATCGAACTCAGCAATCATCTCTAAAATCGCGTCTTTATCTTCTAAAGTTGGTCGTTGTAACTTCATAAACTTTCCTCAATCTAAATCAATCCAATAGCGCTCTTTCCCGCCTCGAACATCCTCTAAAGCTCCGCCATTAGTCAGAATCACTGCTCGACTGGCAGCATTATCACAATCGCAAGTCACTAGGACTCGCTTTATATTTTTACTTCTAGCTACTTGTAAGCCTTGTAGTCAATAATCCGACCTTGGCTCAGTTCTTCACTTTTCCACTCTCCTGGTTTTGGTGTATTCCATGTCATCCTTCTAGTCCACCTCAATCCAATAGCGCTCCGTTCCATTACGAACATCCTCATAGACACCGCCGTTAGCTAAGATAACAGCTCGGCTGGCTGGATTGTCCGTACTGCAGGTGACCAGAGCACGCTGGATGTTCTTCTCCTTAGCCACTTGTAGACCTTGGCGGAGGGACTCTTTTGCGTATCCCTTACCTCTTTCAGAGGGACGAATGGAGTAGCCAATGTGGCCAGCATAATTCAGCAACCCCTCATTCAGTCTCAATCGCAGATTCAAAAATCCTAGAGCACGACCTACATCATCAAATGATACAAATTGAATAGAAGGAACACGATTTTCAGGCAAATTTATTCCCATTTCTTTTTGCATATTTGTCTCCAACCACTCTTCGTAGTCAAAGTTCTCAGTATCCCAAAAGCCGCCGTCGTAGGCTGATCGAGTCGCTTCAAACTCTGCCATCATCTCTAAAACTGTTTCTTTATCTGCCAAAGTCGGTCTGCGTAATTCCATCTTTACCTCCCCATAAGAGAAAAGCGAGAGCGGACTCTCACTTTTATTTTTTCTTAGCTTTTTTTAAAAATTGCTCTCTTAGGCTGGCTACCCGGTCTTTTTTATTGACTCCACCTGTCGAATGTTTTTCGTGGAATCGTTGCACCTGAGCCTTCCCCTTGTCGTCTAATTGGTATTTTCCCATAATGTCCTTTTCTATTCTTCACTTCATGTCCACCATACTTGATGGTAGACCCATTCATGTGTTTAACCCGCGCAGCGATTTCCTTATGGCGGCCATTGACCATAGGACGTGCTTGAGGATTTCCAAGATAGCCACAGGTCCGTTTGACCACATCCACTGTCTTGGGATCACTATTGCCACAGTTTGGGCAGGTGAAGCCCCGTTCGGTTGGTGTGAAGTCCCCTTCGAAGTCACACTTGTAGCAACGGTCAATCGGCGTATTGGTTCCGAGATAACCGACCCGGTCATAGGCATAATCCCAAACCGCTTCAAGGGCTTTTGGATTTTGTTGCAAGACAGGGTACTCACAATAGTGGATAAAACCACCCGTCGCTCCAGCTTCTGGATAAATTTTTTCAAAATCCAGCTTCTCAAACGGGCTTGGATTCTTACGGACATCGTAGTGGAAACTATTGGTGTAGTATTCCTTGTCTGTAATATCTGGAACCTTCCCAAATTTCTCTGTATCCAGGCGACAGAAGCGGTCTGTCAAGCTTTCTGATGGCGTCGAATAGATGGAGAAGTGGTAGTCATACTGATCGGACCATTCTTCGACCCGTTTCTTCATATCCTTGATGATCTCGATTGTAAATTGTTTGGCTTCTGGATTTTCTTCCCAATTTGGACCATAAAAGACCGTCGCCACTTCATACAAGCCGATATAGCCAAGTGAAATCGTCGCTCTACGGTTGCGGAAAAGCTGGTCTACCTGGTCATATTTGCCCAAGCGTTTCCCAAAAGCGCCATATTGATAGAGAATCGGTGCATTGGCTGGGGTTGCTTCCTTGGTCCGTTCTACCCGGTAAACCAAAGCATCTTCCGCGATGTTCATCCGCTCATTAAAGATTTCCCAGAATTTCTCTTTGTTCCCTTCTGACTCCAAGGCAATCCGGGGAAGATTGACTGTGACAACCCCCAGATTCATCCGGCCAGAATTGACTTCGACGCCATTTTCATCCTTCCACCCTTGGAGGAAAGAACGACAGCCCATTGGCACCTTGAAGGAGCCTGTCAATTCGACAATCTTGTCGTAAGACAAAACATCCGGATACATGCGCTTAGTGGCACATTCCAAGGCCAACTGCTTGATGTCATAGTTGGGACTCTCTGGTTCTAAGTTGAGGCCTCTCTTCAAGGTGAAAATCAACTTAGGGAAAATTGCAGTCCGGTGTTCTGAACCGAGGCCCTTAATTCGAATTTCCAGAATGGCTTTTTGGATTTCCCGTTCGAAACGATTGGTTCCGAGGCCAAAGCCCAGCGAAGTAAAAGGTGTTTGTCCATTAGAGGTAAAGAGGGTATTAATCTCGTATTCCAATGATTGCATGGCATCGTAGATGTCTTTTTTCGTTTTTTGCCAAGCATAGTCCTCACGTTTCTCAGGGAGAACCCACTCCTCAGCATCTTTCAAGTGCTTCTTATAATTCTTTTCTGCATAAGGAGCCAAGACTTCATCGATCCGATCTGCCGAGCAACCACCATACTGGCTAGAGGCCACATTGGCAATGATTTGCGAGATTTGAGCCGTTGCAGTTTGGATGGATTTAGGACTTTCTACTTCTGCATTCCCAATCTTAAAGCCGTTTCTCAGCATACCTTCAAAATCGATCAAACAACAGTTGGTCATCGGAGTGTAGGGGCTATAATCCAAATCATGGTAGTGGATATCCCCTTTTTGGTGGGCATTGGCTACGTGTTTGGGCAACATTTTGAGACCAATAGACTTGCCGACAATCCCCGCCGTCAAATCGCGCTGGGTATTGAAAACATCGCTATCCTTATTGGCGTTCTCATTCACCACCGCTTGGTCCTTGTTTAGGAGTTTGCCGATCGTGAAATTGATGTCCGTAGCTTTTGAGCGTTCAAAATCGCGTTGGGTGCGATAAGTGATATAGCTCTCAGCAATGGCATATTCATTGGCTTGAAGCAATTCATGTTCGACGACATTTTGAATCTCGTAGATTTTCACGCCACGAGGGAAGCGTTCCAAAATTTCAGCCACGATCCGGTCTGTTACGGTTTCTAATTTCGCTTCCAAGGCCGGTGTGAGGCCGGTCACTTCTTCTGTCGCCTTGACCAAAGCACGGTAAATTTTATCGACATCAAACTTGACCTTCCGCCCATCTCTCTTTTCCACAAAGAGTTGGGGGAGACTTTGGATATGCTCTTCTCGTAACGTTATCATACTCTCGCCCACTTTCTTTTTTTACAAATAGAATTCACCCCATATTATATCACTCAAAAATAAAAAATCAATATCTTGTGGCAAAAAATGTTATTTCATTTCAAAACCACAAGATATTGATAGTCTATTTATATTGGTACAAGGTGTACTGCGAACCCTTCTGGTTCACTTTTTCATAATTTTTGGTTAGAACTTTTTGCAGAGCAGACGTTACATCTAGGTCTTTATTGACCACAATAAACTTCGGCTTGGCTTGCTTAATCTGATTGATCAGATTTGTTCGATTTTCCTTCGGCCCCATATAGGCAGTTGGAGTTAGGAGGGCTGAAGCTGCTAAACGGCCACTTTCTTGATAGAGATGAGCCGTCTGATCCCAAGCATAGATCGTATCTTTGGAATCGCTATGACTCTTGATATACTGAGCGATTGTACTTCGGTCATTAGCTAGATTGTTTTGGAGAACCAATTGATTCACAACTGGATAGCCCACTAAATAAGCCATTGCCAAAATCGGTAGGAAGGCTTGACTGGAGAAATAAGGATCCCAGATAGAATTGTTCTTCATCTTCCGGCGCTGATAAGCAGACTCATCCCCAGCAAACCAAAGGGCTAACAAGGGGAGAACAAAAGGTAACAGGCTAAGGAACTGATAGGCCCCTTGCTCTGGTGTCCCAACCACAACTGCAACAACTAGCAGAAGACCGAACCAACTCATAAACCGAATCACACGTTGACCACTTGTCGATATTTTTCGGAAGGACATGACGAAAGCTGAAGCGAAACCAAGCGTCAACAGCAATAAACAGTAATAAACTAGATTGGCAAATAGGTGCCCGGCATCAAACTGGAGGGAGCGGAGACTATACAAGGTCTGATGGATCGCATATCCAAAAGAGCCGTTCCACACCGTGATGTATCCTAAAGGATAAAAGAGAAGAGAGAATCCCAAGAGGGCAGCAAGGAATTGATAGAAGCCGTGGGTTACTTTCTTTCGCTTCACATGATAGGCTGTCAATCCGAGAAAAGCAAGCAGATAAAAAATCACACTCAGCCATGGCACAATCATAAAGGCCAAACAAGCTCCTGCACCATAAGCGACAAAGGATTCATCTGTTTTCTCACCCTCTAGATAAGCAAGAATGAAATTCATAGAGCCAAACAGGAAGGGAAGGGCATAAAAGACAGCATAGTTCCCACCAAACCCAAGCACTCCAGCAAGAAGGTAGAAGAGTAGCTGAACTTGTCCTGCAATTTTTTCACTTGCAACCAAGCTTCTGACCATCCGATACAGGCTCGTCCCAGCAAAAAAGTAGGCTAAAATCTGGAAGGCCACCAAGAGAACTTGACCTCCTACCAAACTTCCTAAACCACTGAGTCCATAGTAGAGCAAACCATTGACCCCAAAGAAATGACCATAGGGAACTTGACCTTGAGAAATTGCCCAACCGGCATATAAGTCTTGGGTTTGTTGATTAGTCGCAACTAAGTTGATAAAAGGAAGGGCTACATGGACCATCCCAAGTAGGACACTTAAAGCAATTGGTAGTGACAAGGGAACTGGTCGCTTAATGGCATAGCGCCCCAAGGACTTTTCATCTTCTTGGTCTTCTAACGACTCTTCTCCATCCTCTTGGTCTCTTGATCTCGCTTCAACCTTCTCTTTGCGACGATGACCAGATCGTGATAAGCGACTGAGAGTTTCGGTCGAAGCTTCTGTTTCGGCCCCTTCTCCATTAACCTGGTTCTCTTCCTGGTTCTGCTCTGATTCCACCGGTTGACTAGCAGTCAAAACTTCTTCTTCTCGGCTAATTGATTGTTCCAATACCTTTCGTAGCTCTTGAGTATCTTGAAAATTGGACCCAACACTTAAGCCAAGTTTATGCGATTCTTTTTCACTCATACCTTATTTTTTCCTTTACTAGAATTGCAAGTGCTAAAGGGCACATGCATGCCCTACTAGTATATCAAAAATGGACCCAGCTGTCAGCTTTCTCCACAAGGAGAAAATAGATGGTAAGCAAAAAGACAGACTATTTTTCACTTAAAATAGCTAGATCATTTTTCCAAAAATGATTTCTATTGCTTTGAGTCATTTAAGAATTTTTGAAACTTTCTGCCGTGAGAAAAATGCTTGAAACAGTAATGTTTCAAGCATTTAGGAGTTTTGAACCTAAGGAAAGAATCTAAAAATTCTTTTTCTTCAATCTGAAACCGATACCTTCTCGGCATCCGTCTTTTCTTTTTAAAGTTGATTCAAGACAGTCTGAAAATCGTTCTTTACTTCTTCGATGGAAGTGGTCACTTCCTGACGAGTCTGGTTATTTTTGACGGTGATTTGGCCACTTTCAACCTCGCTACCACCTAAGGCAATGATAGTTTTTGCCCCAAAGACGTCAGCTGACTTGAACTGAGCCTTCAACTTACGTCCTAGGTAATCACGTTCTGCGATAAAGCCTTGACGACGAAGAGCCTGAACCAATTCCAAGCTGGCTACTTCTGCTTCTGAACCCAGAACAGCTACATAAACATCCAATGATGCCTCTACTGGAAGTTCAACTCCTTGTTTATCAAGAATCAACAACAGACGTTCAAGACCCATCCCGAAACCGAATCCTGGAGTTGCTGGTCCGCCAAAATATTCTACCAAGCCATCGTAACGACCTCCCGCACAAACGGTCAATTCATTTCCATCTACTTCTGTCACGAATTCGAAAATGGTGTGGTTGTAGTAGTCTAGGCCACGAACCATGTTGGTGTCGATGACATAAGCAATTCCTAGACCGTCTAGCATAGCCCGTACGGCATCAAAGTGTGCCTGGCTTTCTTCGTCCAAGTAGTCCAAGATAGATGGAGCATTCTCAACCGCTTGTTTGTCTTCTTTTTCTTTCGAATCCAAAACGCGGAGCGGATTTTCCTCTAAACGGCGTTGGCTATCCTTTGAAAGTTGGTCCTTCATCGGAAGGAGGTAGTCGATCAAAGCTTGACGATAAGCCGTCCGACTGGCTGTACTTCCAAGGGTATTCAAGTGGAGGACGACATTTTCAATGCCAATCTCTTTGAAGAATTGGTCAGCCATGGCAATCGTCTCGACATCCGTTGCAGGATTGCTAGATCCAAAACACTCTACTCCAATCTGGTGGAATTGACGCAAACGGCCAGCCTGAGGGCGCTCATAGCGGAACATAGGGCCGATATAATAGACCTTGCTTGGCTTTTGAACCTCTGGTGCAAAGAGTTTATTTTCAACATAGGAGCGGACCACCGGTGCTGTCCCTTCTGGACGCAATGTAATGTGACGATCTCCCTTATCATAGAAGTCGTACATCTCCTTAGTCACGATATCCGTTGTATCCCCAACAGAACGACTAATCACCTCGTAATGCTCAAAAATCGGTGTTCGGATCTCAGCATAATTGTATTTTTTAAAGGTTTCGCGAGCAAATCCTTCTACATATTGCCACTTAGCGGACTCCTGTGGCAGGATATCTTGGGTTCCTTTTGGTTTTTGTAATTTCATAGACACCACTCCTTTGCTTGCTTTGTACTATTTATTCTATCATAAATTCTAGTTCGTGACAGTGCTCAAGCGATAAAATCATCCCACAAGCCCATTAGGAACAGAAAGCTAGCTTCTCTAGGCCCAAAGAAATAGAGCCCGCATCAAATGCAAGGCTCTATTTCTCTCGTTGCTTTACTTTCAACTATCTTATAAGATATTTTCATATTGTTCGCGAACTTCCTGTGGCCAGACGCTGGTTTGGACTTCTCCGATATGTTTCTTACGAAGCAAGAACATAGCCATCCGTGATTGACCGATCCCGCCTCCGATAGTTAGTGGAAACAGGCCATTCAAAAGTGCACGATGCCATTCCAACTCTAAACGATCTTGATCTCCTGTAATAGCAACCTGGCGTTTGAGGGTGTCCTCATCAACCCGGATCCCCATAGAAGACAATTCGAAAGCCGCACCAAGGTTATCATTCCAAACAAGGATATCCCCATTTAAGCCCTTGTAGCCATTTTCGGTCTCCGTTGTCCAGTCGTCATAGTCCGGCGCCCGTCCATCGTGCGGTTTGCCATCTGACAAGACGCCACCAATCCCAATCAAAAAGACTGCTCCATATTCTTTGGTAATGGCATTTTCTCGTTCTTTTGGTGTCAGATTAGGATAGCGCTCTACCAACTCTTCCGTGTGGATAAAGGTGATTTGCTTAGGCAGGATAGACTCAATATCATAGCGAGCTTCGACAGCTAACTCCGTTAAACGAATGGCCTTGTAGATTTTTTCAACAGTTTCTTTCAAGTAAGCGAGGTTGCGGCTGCCGTTTGGAATGACCTTCTCCCAGTCCCATTGGTCGACATAAACTGAGTGGGTCGCATCCAATGAATCTTCATCCGGTCGAAGAGCTTTCATATGGACAAAGAGACCTTCCCCCTTCCCCAAAGCCAAATCGCGCCAAGGTATGGCGTTTCCATTTCGCAAGGGAATGAACCACTTCATAGGTCTCATTGGGAATTTGCAAGACCTTTACAGAGACAGGATTTTCCACTCCAGATAGGTTATCCTGCATCCCGTCTCCCACCTTACTCAAGATAGGTCCTTGGACTTCGACAACTTCTAGCTTGTCTTTCAAATACTGGGTAAACGTTGTTTTTACAAATGAAATTTCTTCTTGCTGGTGAATAAAACTCTTCTTCATAGAGACTCCCTTTAAATAGTTTGATTTTGATTATACCCTTTTTTAGAGAAAAATCAATAGGTACCGCTTCCGAACATTTATTTAGAAGTCAATTCCAGTTATCTGATATTTGATGCACGACACATGAAGTTTTTTCTACTATTTAATTTAAATAATCAAAATTATAGTATTGAAACACGGTTTACCTTGTGATATAATTCACTACATAGGATCGTTTTATAACTAAAACTTTAGGAAGGAGGTTCTTAAAATAGTTTTCAAAGAGTCCTATATCGTGTATTAGACACAAACAATGATTTTATAATTTTAGGAGATATATTGGAAAAAATGAAAAGAATTTTTAATAGACGACTGCTTAAGCTTTTATTTATTGCTTTTTTACCGTTGCTACTAATTCTCATCGCTCCCAAAAAAGTGGTGCAAGCAGCTGATGTTAGCAATAATGTCAGCTCATTAACTGTTTCATCAAACGAATTGTATAACGGAGGACAAACAACTGTTAAATTCACTTTTGACGAGCATGCTCAAAAAATTAAGTCGGGAGATACCCTCCAAGTAACTTGGCCAAATTCAGGAACAATTCATGGGGCTGGATTTAAGAAAACCATTAAATTAACAATTGAAGGTACGTACGTAGGAGATATGATAATCACTGATGGAGAAGCCAAAGTGACCTTTAATGACGGAATCACAAATCTTGAAAACATTCGTGGTTGGGGGGAGTTTGAAATCGAAGCCCACAATGAAACCAATACCGAGAAAGAACACACGGGTAGTTTTCGTATCACGAGTGGGACCAAAACTGTGGAGATTTCCGTCAAGAAAGTAGCTACCGGAAAGTCCTCTGCACCATTTTACTTAAAAGCCGGGGACATGAAAGCTAACGATCCTGATCATATTCTATGGAGCTTAAATATCAATAATATGAAGGTGGATGTTGATGATGAAGTACGCGTAGAAGACCAAATTCAGCCAGGTCACACTCTGGAAACAGATAGTTGGATGATTATCGTAACAGGTAAAAAGTCGGGATACTATAGTGGATCTGATGCGATTACAAACTTTTTAAAAGATTTTCCTAATGCTCAATTTACTGCAGATGCGCAAACTGGAAAAATTTCAATTAAAATTCCTCAAGAAGACGCCGTACTAACAGGTTTCACAGTAATATATAAAACAAAAGTAACAAATCCTGATCAAGCTAAGTTTGAAAATCATAGCCAAGCTTGGTATCGTATAAAAGGTGAAGCAGCTGTTGTAGCCATAGAGAAGAATTCTTCTGTATCAAATATTCGAGCGGATGGTGGTGTTGATGGTGATAAAACCACTACAACCACTACAACAACAGAGGAACCTACAACCACAACTACCACTACAACAACAGAGGAACCTACAACCACAACTACTACCACTACAACAGAGGAACCTACAACTACAACAACTACCACTACAACAGAGGAACCTACAACTACAACAACTACCACTACAACAGAGGAACCTACAACTACAACAACTACCACTACAACAGAGGAACCTACAACTACAACAACCACCACTACAACAGAGGAACCTACAATTACAACAACTACTACAACAACAACTCCGGGAAATCCAGATAACCATGGTGCAGGTGAAGGTGATGGTGAAACCACAACAACTACTACAGTAAGTGAAGATACAACCACAACTACTACTACAGTAAGTGAAGATGCAACCACAACTACTACTACAGTAAGTGAAGATGCAACCACAACTACTACTACAGTAAGTGAAGATGCAACCACAACTACTACTACAGTAAGTGAAGATGCAACCACAACTACTACTACAGTAAGTGAAGATGCAACCACAACTACTACTACAGTAAGTGAAGATGCAACCACAACTACTACACCAGGAAACCCTGGCGGGAATGCAGATGGTAACGGTGGCGGACGCAAAGTCCTTCTCCCAAGTACAGGTGAAGTCTTAGCAACTGGCCTAGTATTCTCAGGAGTACTTGTCCTATCAGGTGCTATTGTAATGAAACGAAAAATGTCTAATAACTAGCAGTCTGTATTTTAACTTACTAATTTATCTTAAAGTTTGACAAAAGGTTTTAAAAGGATTTACTTCTAATTTAGAGGTAAATCCTTTTTCTAATCCTTAACTCTTTAAAATAAACTTCAAAATTATTTGCTCCACTCTAATATATGCATCTCTACTAAATTTGGATATATGGCTCACCTCATCAATTTATACTATATTTTGATATGATTTTTATAATATACAAACATATTTTTGGGTTGATACATTATTTTATTTGTGATATAATTCACTTTGTAGAAAATATTTTTGATTTCAAATCCCAACGTGATCTTGCATATTAAACAATATTTCCTACAAAGTTATGTTGTAGCCGTGTGTCTTATAAACGATTATTTTATTACACTCTTCCTTATAAAAGTGTAAATAAATGATTTTTCATAAAACACCCAATTTTATGAAAAAGGAAGGTAAAAATGAACAAAAAGAAAAAGTTTAGTATTTTCTCATTTTTGATCTTTGTATTGACAACTATTTTCGTATTTAGTTTGAATAAAACTTTTGCTGAAACACCAGAGGTCTCAGTAACTGGAAAATTTGTGGATACAATCAAAAATGTCAAAGTTAGCAATAATGAGGGCGGAAACCTCGATTGGGAATTAGGACAATGGGCAACATTCCGAATTAATGCTGATTTTGACTTAGCTGGTAAGGATGTTAAAGCAGGAGATACCACAGACATCACTGTACCAGATGCTTTAATTATTACTTCGGATAGTTTTGACATTAAAGATGTCAATACTAATGAGGTTATTGCCCATGCAACAGTGGATAAGGATAATAAAAAACTCTCCTTAACATACACCGATTATGCAGAAAAGCATTCAGATACTAAGGGATCGTTTTTCTTCTATGCCCGTATCGACTTTAAGAAACATCCACAAAAAGGTGAGGTACCGGTAGAAATCACCATTAACAAAGAAACAAAATTTGGTGGTAAAGTTTCATTTACTGGTGTTGGTGATGGTAATCCTAATGAATTAAAGAAAACTAGTTGGGTTCATTCAGATAATCCTAGAATAATTACCTATGGAATCTCAATTAATCAAAAGAAACAAAATATTAAAGAAGTGACTATTGAGGATAAGTTACAATTCACGAATGCGTCCTATGTAAAAGATAGCTTCCGTGTGACAAAAGGAGAAATGTCTTTTGTCAATGGCGAATGGCAATTTAATAACACTTCTGATGTAACCAATGAACATCCGGTTACTGTTAGCGCTGATGGACAATCATTCTCTGTTAGTCTTGGAGATGTTGCTGAAACGGATCAGTACCGTATTACTTATGATGTTCAGTTAAATTATTCACCTGTCGATGGAGAAGTTTTAAAAAATGAAGCTACATTAAAAGGTAAAGGAATTGTTATCAAAGAAGCTTTGAATAAAGCTGCAGTTCAAATTGCAGGTGGTGCTGGTGTTGGTTATGTTTACTCAATCAATATCCAAAAAGTTGATAATGAGAATCAACCGCTTAAAGGTGCTAAATTTAAAGTAGTACGTGAAGCCAACAATCAAGTGATCGGTGAATACGAAACAGATGAAAATGGTAAAATTACTGTTAATGCATTATTAAAAGATAAATATATCTTGACAGAAACAGAAGCTCCTGCTGGGTTCGTTATTAAAGATGCTGACACTGTAGTTAATGTTGAAGATTTTGGAGCTGATCATTCAGTAACAAAAACGATTGTGAATCCAAAAGAAGAAACAACTACCACAACCACAACAACTACCACAACCACAACAACTACTACAACAACTACGACTTCAACAACCACTACTGAAGAACCTAAGACTACTTCAACTACAACGACTGAAGAGCCTACGACTACTTCAACTACTACTACCGAAGAGCCTACAACTACTTCAACTACTACTACCGAAGAACCGACTACATCTTCAACTACTACAACAACCAAAGAAGATACAACAACGACTACTACGACAGGTGAAACAACTACCACAAGCGAAGAACCAACTACTAAAGTAACGACTACTCCAACACCAACTCCGTCATCTTCAACAACTGAAGGTACCGGCGATGGCAAAGGTAAAGGTCGTAAGAAAGTTCTCCCAAGTACAGGTGACGTCGCAGCTACTGGATTCATTGTCCTAGGAGCAGTTGTTCTATCAGGTGCTATCTTATTGAAACGTAAACTTTCAAATCAATAAACCTGACTAAATCGCAACCTCTAGCTAATGGCTAGAGGTTTTCTTGTCTAGCTTAATTTGATAAATTAGGAAATCTTAAATTGAAGTTTTCATACACATCTTTTTACATTACTCAACTTTCCGGAAAACACTAATTTTTTGGAAAGAAATTATTTCCGTTGAGTTTTTAAATAAAGAATAATATAATATTTGGTATGAGTTTAATTAGATTACATAAACGAGTGTTTTATCGATGTATAGAGTTTATAAAGAAAATTGGCAATAACTGGGAGGATGAGATTGCATATGGAGATCAGTACTCTTCAGGTGAGTTGGATGATAAATGGGATAAAAATTATAGAATAAGACTTAGAAAATTTGCAAGAAATAGATTTTCACATTACATAGAAGTAGATGATTTTTGAAGAGAATATTTATACTACTAAAAAACAATAAGAAAGATTCTCCTGAAAACACTGATTTTATTATTGAATTCTGTTCATCAGGACAAGACTATAATTGGATGTTAAGAAAAAGATAATGATAATAATTTATTAAAAAGATGTTAGTGAATATATCTCTCAATATCCAATAAAAAAAGAAATTATTGTTTACAGAGGTGTTGACGAAGGTGTTCTTAAAAAAATAATATAGAAGCTGCTAAAGGTTTTAAAAATGTTGATTTGTATGATAAGGGTTTCTTATTTACATCCTTAACTAAAGGAGGTATTGCAAATTATCATCATAAATTGAGAATTTATTTACCTCAAGGTACTTGTGCTATATATACAGGAAATGTAATGAATCAAGAACAGAGATATCAAGAAGTCGTAGTTCAACGTGGTGCTAAACTTAGAATTTTATCGAAAGACAAACATTTTTATAATTGTATATTAGTTGAAACAGATAGTGAGTAATTATCGAAATAGGATTATGAAGCATAAATAATCCAAAATTTAAAATACACAATCTCCCTCTCTCAGAAATACACATTTATATTTTTTGAAATTGAAAAGGAATAGGGAAACTTCAAAACACTGATATTGAACTATTCTAAAATTATTCAAACCAGTATTTATCAAACTGGGTCTTAAGAAAAAAGGTAGAGAAAAAGGTAGAGTTTGGATTGAAATACAGTGCAATATATCGCATTTGGCAAAAAGAAAAAACGCTTCAAATCAGCGTTTTTCTTATGTATTGATTCGTATTGAACCCCTACTTAACTTCTGTTTAAATAATTCTGAACAGTATGTTGCGATTGGATGGAGTAGATTAAGTGATGGTATAGAATCAAATGACTTTCAAGAATATTACAATCGGATTAAACAAGAAAGAGGTAGAGCAAATCCAGCGATAAACGGTTTTAGGGATGCTAAGGAAGATGATCTATTTTGGACACGAGACTTAGAAGGAAATTATTGGATTTGTAGAGTAAAGTCTCCAGTTGAGGTTGTATGTGATACACAGTTGGATATTGGTGCTGTTATTTCTGTAGAAGCATATAATGTGGGCTTACAGGTTCCTGGACAAATCAAATCTTCCTTTAATAGACCACGAGGAGGAACAATCGAAAAAATTAAAGATAAAAGTATAATAGAGTACTCAAAATCATTATTTAATAAATTTTCGAAGAGTAACTATTTTAAGATAACGCCTTATAAGGGAGGACTTCTTAATAATCTACCTGAATTTGATTTGGAAGAGCTTGTAATATCCTATCTACAAATAAAAGAAAATTATTATGTTTTATCTAATTCGATAGCAAATAAATCTACTACAATTAAGATTGAGTGTGAAATGATTTCGAGGGATGTTGAGAACCCTAGAAAAGCAGTAGTTCAAGTGAAAGGCAAGAAGGCAAAGGAACTTGACGCTTTAGAATTTAAACAATATGTAGATGAAGGTTATCTAGTATATTTATATGCTCCGAAAGTAATAAATTTAGATAAGATTGAAAATGTAGTTAGGATAGGGGACGACGATTTATTAGATTTCTATGAGAAATATAAGTTAATCCTACCAGCATCTATCACTCAGTGGGAAGATTTATTTACTAGTGAGAGTGATTAAGAAGTATAGATACTAACTTTGATCACTGAATTTCTTATATTTTTTTAAACTCTATCTTTTTTTGTAGACAGTTATAAAGTCGATCAGAATGAACCTTGTAAATGTATAAGTTAATTCTTACAGACCTAAACTATTCCCCTGTTTAAAAAATATTGATTCAAATTTTATGAAATTAATCAGTAGATCCCGTTCTGAAAAGCCTTGATATTACGTTGGTTTTAGTCCAACTGAAACTCATACTTTTCAAACCAGGTCTTAAGAAAGCTCGTAAAGCATCACAATTATCAAAACGTTAATCAACACGCTTATATCAACGTTTACAGACATTTAAGAAATTTCTCTTGGATGTCTTTTTTTGTCTAGCTAAATTTTACAAATTGGGCAATTTAGGTTACTCAATAATATAAAAAAGATAAAAATTTAAAGTTCGAATTTTAATTTTAAAAAAAGTAATTATTATTGAATATCTGTTCAAACATTTTTTCTTTTCTAAGGTTAATATAAGTATATATACTTTAAAAAAAGGAAGTCAAACATCTTGCTCATAGATTTTTGCATTTTTTTAAAAAAATACATTTTGTCATATAATAATGTGGAAAAATTGACGGATTCCTCAAATAATCATATAATACGAATATGTAAAGCCCTTACATACTATTCTACTTATACTTGATAAAATGCAAGTTCTTGAGGATCTATAAATATATAGACACTCTTCTATTTATAAAGTGAAATAAAGAATCACGGAGAAAGTTTATGGATATTAAAGAGACATTCAACCAGCTAGACAATACAAAAATTTAATGATTTCAATAATCGCCTTGAAGGTTTTGAGAAACTTTTTAAAGACAAATATTATTTTACCCATCCCGAAGATTTTAGCTCAATCTTTTAGCATTTTGGTAAAGTATGGAAAAAAAGTACAAGTAAATATATTTTTATCGAAAGGAGAGATATATGAGTGAAATAGTTATTAATGCTCAGAATTTATCTAAAAAAATTTTTTTATAATTTTTGATTCAAGACTCCCATTTATCAAGAGATTTTTGAAACGTAATCAAATAACGATTCGAGCTGTTCAAGATATTAGTTTTACGATTAAGAGAGGGAGTATAGTTGGCTTTATTGGGAGTAATGGAGCTGGTAAATCCACAACGATTAAAATGTTGACTGGGACTCTTTATCCTAGTTCCGGAAAATTAGAAGTGAATGGAGAAATTCCATTTAAAAGAAGTATAAATTTTAGAAAAAAAATTTCAATAGTAGTAGGAAATAAATTACAGTTATTTCAAGATGTTTCGGCTATGGATTATTTTCAATTGATTGGTACTTTATATGAGGTAGAACCGGCGATTTTACAAGAACGAATTCAGGAATTAAGCAATTTGTTGAATGTAAAAGATCAGCTTTACCAGCAGGTCCGGACCCTCTCTCTTGGACAAAAAAATGAAAATGGAGTTTATCAGCAGATCTTTAACAAGTCCGGAAATATTATTTTTTTAGACGAGCCTACTATAGGGTTAGATATACAGTCTAAAAAAAGATATCAGAACATTTTTAAAGAAAATGAATGAAGAATGTCATACTACTATTATTTTAACGAGTCATGATATGGATGATATTTCGTCTGTTTGTGACGAATTAATCGTCATTGACAAAGGAAAAATTATTTTGCAGGAGTCAATGGATGTTATTTTATCTAAATTTTCTGATTTTAAATATTTAAAGATAAAAATGACATTAGATTTGGTACCAGAGTTATGCTCTGTTAAAGGAGTAGTAGTCATTTCTCAAACAAAATCGGAATGTATACTAAAAATACCTAGAGATTTTGTCTTTGAGACATTAGAATCAATCAATAAGCTTGTAGATATAGAAGATTTTGAAATATCAAATCTTTCTTTAGAAGAAATTATTTTTACAAAAACTATTTTTACAAAAAAAGGAGCACAATTGAAAAAAAGAAATGTCTATTATTCTGATATCATTTCGATCTATTTTTGAACTATAAATCAAGTGTACTATTGTTAATGTTACAGGCAAGTATACAAATTATGATATCAGTATTTTTTTATGGACGTATATATATCAGAGTAACCAGATAAATATAGCAGGATATGATTTTACCTCAATGGTTCAATACTATTTGGGGACTATAATTTTTTTTCATATTTTGTTTTTTTATCCAGTTGATTGGGAAATCAATGACGATGTTCATTCAGGAAATTTTTTTAGCATATTAATAAAAACCTGTTACTTTTTTTATAAGTATTATTTTTTTGTAAAATGCTTGGAGATAGGCTTGCTCATTTATTATTTATCATCATTCCTGTCATTTTTATTCTCCAGTGTTTATTACAAGAATGAGTTATTAACCATTGAAATTCTTATTTTAGGAAGTATTGCAATTATTCTATCTATGGTTCTATGGTTTTTAATATCATGTTGTGTAGGTATGCTTTCTTTTTGGTTAGAAAATATATTTTTTGTCCTTACTGTTAAAGAAATAGTAATTCAGTTTTTATCAGGAATATTATTGCCTTTAAGTTTTTTTTCAAATAATTTTCGTCTGTTTTTAGATGTATTACCTTTTAAATACTTAGTATATGAACCGCTTCAGATGTTTAGTAATGATACATATAAATTAATAGACTATTTGAGAATTATTTGTATTCAATTGATTTGGTGCATCATTTTTTATATTATATCAAGATTCATATTGAGAAAAGGAGTGGAGCACTTCTCAAATGTGGGAGGATAAAATGTTTAGAATAAAAAGTAATTTTTTTAGGCTACTTCATTTTGGTTTTTAAATCTGATATGAATTTTTCATTTTGACTTCTTTTTGTGGTCTATTTTCGTCGATACTGTGGATTGGTTTTACCTATTGTATTTTTTTAGATTGATTTTCTTAAACATAGACTCTTTTTAATGGTTGGGACTATTATCAAATTTTTATTTTTTTGGTAGGTTCCTACACTATTGTAGATGGAGTTATGATGGGATTGTTAATTAGAAGTATGGGAATTTTAGAATCAGATATTTTGAGTGGTAACTTGGATCAAATTTTATTGAGGCCGTTTGATACTCAGTTGTTCTATATTTTTTTAGATCATTTAATTTAGTTCAATTCGTGAATACTTTTTTTTGGTCTTGCGATCATTTTTATAAGTTATGGAAATTTAAATGTACATTTAAATTCATTAAAAAAATATTATTTTATATCCTTTCTTTAATGTGTGGTTGTATTATATATTATTCAATTTGGTTTCTAATAACGATTAGTTCATTTTGGTTCCCAACTAAATTTTCAAAAAGTAGATGTATTTTTTTGAATTATATTGGAATTTCTAAGTATCCATATAATATTTTTTTACAGGTATTAACAGATTGATCACTATGTTATTTGTTCCCAATTTATTAATTGCCAATCCTGCAGTATTAATATTTTTTTAGGGAAAGATACATTGAACCTATTTTTTTCTATCAAATAGTTTTTTTACAGTTTTTTTGATTATTATCAGTCGTACAATTTTTTTAGAAAAAGGATTGAAAAAAATATGAAAGTGCAGGAAGATAAACAATGTTGTTCAGTTATATGTTTGACTAAAGGAAGTGATTCGCTGTACTTTGTTTTGTGGTCATTGAAACATCAGATAATTATAAACTATAATTTAAAGAATAGTATTATTAACTTATAGGTGCTAAGAAAAAATTTAAAGAAATTCCCTCATTCAATCAAACTTATTCATATTTTTTAAAATAAGAAAATAGTTGGATTTTTGATGATGGTTGATATAAAGCTAAACTGAAAGTACCTGAAATCCAACTGTGTCAAACCAGGTCATACGATCTGTGAGAAAAAGAACACATAACAAAAAGAGGAGCTTCACAATAAAGTTCCTCTTCTTTTATATATCCGAATCATTATTCTTATTTCAAAAAAGGTAGTGAAAAAGGTAGTGATTCGGTTGATTTATATTGCAATGTAGTGAAATTTAGAATTTCAAGAATCGCTTAAAATCAAGGTTTCTAACATCTATTGACGTGTAGTGAACCCCTATTTCACCTCTGTAAAAGTTAACTTATATGCTTACAAAGCTTATTTTAACAGGCTTTACGACCGTTTATGAAGAAAAGGTAGAGAAAAAGGTAGAGTTTCAAATGACTGTTAATTTTCACCTTTTATTTGTGAAAGTCTTTCCATTAGAATATCGACTGCTTCATTCTTTCGGTTAGGATCTAATTCCGCATAGATATCCATTGTGGTTGAAATAGATCTGTGACCCATACGTTCTTGCAATTCTTTCCAATTTGCTCCAGAGTTGAGCATTAAAGATGCATGAGTATGGCGGAATAAGTGAAAACCATAATCAGGTAAACCTAACTCTTTTAATCGTTTAATAAGAGTAGCTCGCTCATTTCGATCAGTCATGTAATTTCCATAGATAGTGGGAAATATCAACTTAGATTTTGGAAGCCCATGTTTTTCAAAGTAATTATTCATTTCATTGTTAAAATCTTTAAGTTCTTGAATAATGGTAATAGGTACTGATACTTTACGATTTCCTGAATCAGTTTTCGCAGAATTTTTACAAATAACCTTACCTTTAGTACCTAAGGTTTTGTCTCCTCTCCTCCACATAAGAGTTTTATTTACGTTAATTTCTGATGATTCGAAAAGTAAGTCATCAACTTCCAATGCTAATAGTTCATTAATTCGTAAGGCAGAAGCTAAAAGAGTATTACAAATAAGTTTAAAGCGCCTGTTGGCTCTTGAGTTTGGGAGCGTATCTAAGTAATTCAACCATATAGCGATATCTTTTTCATGTAGAACTTGAATTCGATTTTGAGGTGCTTTAGGCTTGGGTGGTATCCTGACTTGTTTTGCGGGATTATTCTTTAGATTAAAGTGTACCATTCCGAAATCAAGAATATCTTTTAGTTTATGAACGACTGCGCCATAATCAGATGCCTTTCCTTTATCTGCCTTACGTTTTCCCTTATTTATTTCTATTCGAGCTTTTTCTGCTAGCTGATCAACCCATTTTTGAACTTCAGTAGATTCAATAGAATCTATTTTATAATCTCCAAATTTGGGAGGATATATGTATCCAAATATCCCCTTACTCTATTTCTAGTATTATCAGATGATACCCAAGATTTATAACTATCATACCAAAATTCCGACAGTTCTTTTATAGTACCGACAGATAGAGTTTCTTTTCGAGTAGAATCATTTTCTTCAAATTTTCTTTTAGTCTCTAAATATTTGCGATCTAAGGCTTTTAGTGTTGGAGCTGATATGGTAGTTGTAACTTGTTTTCCTGTTTTTTTATCAGTTCCTAAATAAGCTCCTTTCATAGAATAAGTTATAGAACCATCTTTTTTGATTTTCTTAAGAACTTTCTTATTGTTTCTTTCTATTGTCTCAATTTGCATTTAGTTTACCTCAGATGGTCAAGAATTTAAGAATATCCCCACGTTTATAATACACTGTTCGGGTCCCTTCGATTGGTGGCTCTAATCGTGGCAGGCCTTTACGTTCCCAACTTTTGAGTGTGTTAGGGGAAATATTCAGTTCTTTGAGGACTTCCTTTTGGGTCATGATTTCTAACTGATTAGTGTCTGATTTTTTATCCAGAAGATTTACCAGAACCTGTAATAGATTTTCAATTTTATCTAGTTTTACTTGTTGAAGTGTCTCCATATAAATATTCCTTTCTAGTGTCCTAATACATAGGTAAATTGTTTTGCTGTTTGTGCGTCAAAGGTTCGGTAACTAATCACTCCAAGCCCCTTGACATTACATTCTGAGATCAGAATAGAGCCATCCGATTTAACTTGCTCCACAAAGGCAATATGCCCGTATATTGGATTAGCTCCAGCTTGTCCAGGGCTAAATGATAGAGCAGAGTGTTCAGTTGGTGTATGGGTTGTGGTAAAGCCTAGCTTATTCATCCATTGGCCACCATTTCCCATGAATGGATCGAAGTTAACTCCGACTTGTTTTCCACGGTTAAAGACATACCAAGTACATTCTCCCCAAGGATAGGTGCTAGTGATATATCCATTTGTATCGATAGCTTTTGTAAGACTATATCCTACCGGAATATCATTTGAAGTAATTCCTCCTCCATCTCGAGTTTTTCCAGTTAATTGGATCGGTGCTTTCGGTGTTCCACCATGTTCATCGATATACTGATCTAGCTTTCTCATCGTTTCAGCTCGACGCTTGCCAGAACCGCTAGTATCTGTAAAATAGACACCTCCATCGACTGTCTGATTTAAAGAACCATTCGCAAATTTTTGAGCCTTATCATCTTGAATTTTGAAGGTTTCATTCTTATTTCCAATAATTGTCTGTTGAGTTAGGGCAACTACGGCAACCTCATCATTGAAATTGTTGGCATTTTCAGGATTTGAATCAAATGCTCCATAGCCGAAACATGTTGGCTCCAGGGTTTCTTGCGACTCCAGCTGTTCCGAGTGAGCTTTCATTTAAGGCAATTGCCACAATACCTCGGACATCTAGATTGGATTTAGCTTCCCATTCTAGGAGCTTTTTTTACCGTTAATCCGATTCTTATCATAGGAGATCCCTAAAGTGTCTAAAAAGCCGTCTAGTTGAGCTGCTGTAATGCCATATCGATGAACTAATAGATTATGCGTATAAGGATCTCCAGAGGACCAGTGTTCCGCATAAGTGGCTCCATCTACCCCAGATCCTCCAGTTGGACTTCCTGCTGTGGCAACCGCAAGAATGATAATGAGAAGAAAGGGGAGAATGATAGGGATTAGTCCAACCAGTAAAAACCATTTTAATTTCTTCATAGAACCTCCTTTCTAGTTAGTGTTTGATATAAGCTGTGAATAGCACTGTCCCAAAGCGCCACTTGGCATCTAGTACGACAGAATGAGCTTTGACTTGATCCAGTATAGACTCTTTCTCACTTTCTTTAACAGGAAACAAAAGAAGGAAATCGACTGAGCGTTTCCCTTCTTGGTAGGCTTGAAAAAGAGTCTCTTCAAGAATCCTTGGAAAAGATGTTCTTGAGTGAATTCTAATATTCATTGTATTCTCCTCTCAATTGATTGAGTCGTTCTGTTAGTTTGTTTCTTCGTTCAATATTTGTTCGTAATTTATCATCTCGTGTCATGGTCTTTCGATAGGCACGAGTAAAGGCATTGGATCCTTGAGCTTTATACATCGCTTTAGGATCTTTGTATTTATCTAGTTCACGTTCCAGTGAATTGATTTGGTGTTGTTTAAATGGGGAAATCCATTCTTCTTTTAGTGTCTGAAATTCATCTTCTGTAGTAGAAGGTCGCTCAGCTTGAATAGGTATTTCCACTTTTCCGCTAGGCTGTTCTGGCTTTCTTTCTTGTAGATTTGATTTTTTTGAAGGAGGCGTGCTCTCATTCTCTGTTTTAATTTTAGGATCTATTGTGCTCTCTTGTTTAAGAGGTGTTTCAGTCGGAATATCTGGCTCGAAATTCATCTTCTGGCATCGTGTCTTTCTGAGTAAAGAAAGAACCGACTTGTTGGAAGTGATCTTTTAGAATGCATGACCATTCCAGCTCCAATCCCTGCTCCAGCTAAGGCGAAATTTCCTAAATGTTGAGCGCTTGAAAGACTACGAGTTGGAACTTGAGAGGCAATCTCTTTTGTTCGAGTCATTCCGTGCTCCATTCGATTCCCAAGATCATTTGTCATCATACGGGCTTTAGATCCCTAAAATGAATTGAATCAATTCTGCCTTGTACTTCCACATGAGAATATAAATAGTGCCTTTAGAAACAACAGATACTAGGAGTTTAAAAGACAAGTCCGAAGAGTATAAGAGAAGGCAGAGTTTTTAAAAACTTTATCAAAAGCCACTGGTAACTAAATTTTCTAAGAGCTTTTCTATATAAAAAGATGAGAAGAGTTAAAAAGACTTGTAATGGCTGGAAAATGCTAAACCTCCAAACATGACTTTTAAAACTCCGAAAAATCAAATCTTGCATTCGAGGAATGAAGGATACTAGAAGGACAATTGGAAAGAGCAGAATCATCATGAGGACTAAGAGTTGAGCTAGGACATTTAAGAGTTGAATTAAGATAACTGGAATCGCCAAAACAAAGGCTTCTACAATTTTAAAGATGACATAGAACATACGAATGAAGATAAAGTCTGGCATGGCGGATACCCAACGGTTTTCTTCTGAATCTTCGTTAGCACCATCCCCCAGTCTGTCTAAATAGTCTATACGAGTTTTGGCTTTTACAGGTTTAAAATTTCCATTCTTATCTCCTGTTCCAAGAACTTGACTATCGTCAAAATTCTCCTCTTTTCCGTTTTGACTATTCTTATATTTCCCATTTTCTTGACCTGTATTGACAAAGACATAGGCCTTATAAGACGTTTCTGCTATATAGTTATCTGCCATTGTCTCCCCAACTTTTAGGGACTTGTCTTTTCCATAGTTAATCTCGATGTTTGAAATCTTGGAAGAGACATCTTTTGAAACGGAGTTGATGGTATCTAGTAAATAGAGGCCTCCAGATGTTCCAGCAATGGTCCCAAAGTAACTAAAGCCAAGAAGAATGACCATACAGACATGAATCATAGTTCTTGTGAAACTTCCTTTTGAGAAGAAATACTGGTAGAAGAGATAAAAGGCAAGTCCTAATAACAAGATAGAAATCAAGGAACCACTTGTAATTCCACCATGTGTGGAACCAGTGAAACCATTCCAGATTTTACTAGCTCCCTTATAGACGTAGTTCTTATAAGCAGAGTATAAATCAACACTTTCTAATACACGAATTAAGAGCGAGAAGAAACCAACTACCGCATTGAGAATGAAAAAGAAGAAGTTGACGAAGAGTTCGTTAATTAAGACCCAAGCCCCATTGAAAGACCCAAAGCTAGTCGGCTCCATATAGGACTTGAGAGAGAAGATATCGACTCCTCTTAATTTCTCAAAAGCTTCTTGCATGGATTCACCTCCTTAACTAGCATATTTATTTTCAAGGCTTGATGATACTGTGGCTTTCATTGGTTTTAGAAGCATATCAATATCTTCAAAGATGTTGTGAACAGAAATCATATTGAGGTTGCCGTAGACATCAGAATAAAGGCATTGACCTGAGATCATATTATCAATCCATTCTAGATTGTTTTCAGTCACTTCAAGGTTGACGTGTTTCAATATATCTTCTCGTTCAGACTTTTCATAAAAGGCAAAGATTGTCCCAAAACCTGTTGTATCATCGTCATTTTCCGCATCATGCACAGACTGAGTAATCAGGGCAAGCGTATTATTTTTAGAGCGTCCAATCCGACGCATATTTTTGATAACCGCTTTTCCTTCTGCGGACTTCATAAGGATCCAGGCTTCGTCAAAGAACTCAATGGTATCTTCATGTTCATTGCGTTCTCCAAAGTGAGTACAAAAGGCTCCTAGCGCAAACATGAGGGCAATAGAGTTGCGTTCATGGTCTGAAATCTTCGTAGAATCATCCTTTGGAAGTTTGAGATTATTAACCTCTAAAACAGTCACACGAGACTCATAGTTGAGACCTTTTGTAGTTCCGTCTGAAAAAGCTAATTCTAAAATTGAATTATTGACAATGGATGTTAAGTAACGTCCGACTGAGGCTATGTCTGATGAAGCAGACTCTCTTAAAACTTTTAGAACATGTTTAAAACCGACCAACTCACCAGCTACTCGACGTTCGACAATGGTATTGATAGCTTCTGTAATAGCTGTCTTTTGGTCCATTGATACATCATCTACAGCTTGAAGAAGAAACTCGAGCATATTTTTTGCGACCTCTACAGCTTGTTCCTTATCAAGAACCACAATAGGATCTAAGACTCCGTGGTTTGATGGTAGTGAGCTATCAAGCGTCACAAAGTTAAAGTTCTCAATCTGTTTCTTGCGTTCAGGGTAAAGTCTTGCAAATTCTGGAGAACTAATCACTTGTTGATAGTGATTTCTAAGTTCACGTTTCAGGTCAATGTAGAGAGTTTTGACATTTTGAAGAGCGACACTTAAAAAGATGATCTGAGCGAGGAAGGATTTCCCTTGACCTGTTGCCCCAGTGATAACGATATGAGGGTTCTTGGTGATTTTTCCTGCAATATCTTCTTTGTTTCCCACTGTCGCATTATAGAGAACAATGTTTTTGGATGATTCGATGGCTTTTGAGATGGAGTCCCAGCGTCCCGTCCAGTTATCAACTCGGCCGATATACCAACCAATTCTATTTCCAGAAGTGGTATTGGTAAAGGGCATGAGTTCCGCAAAGCCTCGAGGTGTTACCATGTGAGTCCAGGTACGAGTTTTCTTTTGAAGAGGTTCCCCGTATAGGAGGGCTTGAAAGAGATAGGGGCCATCTTGTGAGGCTTCACTAATCTCAACTCCCATATCATCAAAATAGTTAAGGACCACTTGTCGTCTTTGGCGGAGCTGGTGAACACTTGAAGCTGAGACAATCAAGTAGGCTCCATATTCAATAATATCTTCTTTGTTTCCGACTTTACGCATCAGATCTTTTAGAGAGATAGATCCCATAATGATTTCATCTTGTTGGACGGTGTCGGTATTCTCAGCTTCTTCCATAATGTTTCGATAACGAGTGTTGGAGCGTCCCATCTTGCCTTTAATCTTATTGGTATCAATGAACTCAGATTTGATTCGTAACTCAACTGGAAAATTCAAGCGTTGGATGAATTCTCCCAAGTGAAAACCATTGAATTGAACGGGAAACTTTCCAACAGGAAGAATGGTCACAAAGGAGGATCCATAAGGGCTTTCTAGTTTCAGAAAGCCTCCTTTTAGGACTTTAATCAAGGTATCTGTGATATTGAATGAAGCACGATTGGCAATCACTTCTTTCTTGTAGTGAGGGATATAGCGGAGGTATTGCATCCGCTGGTAGTAGAAGAGTTCTTCATTGGTGAGGCGCTGTGCTCGAAGAACAGATAGTGCTTGAAATATAGTAAGCTCATCACTTTGATATTCTTGATACCAAGTTGGACTCAGTTCTAACTCATAGCCAAACCCCTTTGCGATTTTTTCTGAAAAGTCTGTAAAGCTTTCATAGGCTAAGTCTTTAATGGTTGCCCCGTGATTCTGTTTTCGGAGGGTAACTCCAATCACCCAGTCAAATTGATAAGGGATCTCCATCTCGTCTGTCAGACGATCCACCGTGTAAAGAAGTAATTCTTCTCCCAGTTCACGGCTGTCCTCTGCTAGAGCATCGGAAAAGTCTCGCATTTTTTCTTCTAGGAGATAGTCTTTTGGAATCAATGAAATCTCAAAGTGTTGGTTCTTTTGGAGCTTTTTCATCATTTGCGCAACAGTAATTTTGTGTTTCCATTTTTTCTCATCATCCGTAATGGTGATGGGAGTATTGGGGATTCGATAGAAAGCGACAACGGAATGATCCTTTTTCAGAGCTAGGTTGTCATGTGTTTCACGAATTGGGTAGGTTAAGGTAATACTCATAGGACCTCCTTTTCTATAGGTTTGTTTTTTCAAAGACAATTTCATCAATTGGTTCTATTCGGTCTTCCTGGTAGATAGCTTTTTGATTGAGTTTGAGTCCCACAGATACATCAGGTAGTCAGAGAGAAAGAGATGCATCTTCTTTCCATGAGGTTCATATTCAGTGTAGAACTTGGCCAGCTTATAAGGAAGGTACCAGTAGAGCAAGAGAGAAATGGAGTGAGTCATTTTAACTAATGGAACTAGAAGAACTCCTCCAAACAGTAACATCCCCACAAAGACGAGGATGAAGACAATAAAAAAGGACAACTGCATCGGTGTCGCGAAGTACCAAATTCGTGTTCCCTTTTTCGTCTTAATTTCTTGGATCCAATAAGGAGCATTTAGCCCTTTACTGTAATCATAGAGTTTTTCTTCTTTCATGATTAAAGTCCTGTTTCAATTCCAAAGAGTCGCAGGAACCAGCCAAAGGCCTTGAGGATATCCTGTCCTTTTGCGATGGAGACAATCACGGCATAAAAGCCAACGACTGAAAAGAGTTGGAGCCAGGAGCTGTTCCGCCAAGCCTTGATAGCTAAAAGGACCGCAATAGCTGTTAGAATCCAAATTCCGTCTCCTTGAAGAAAACTTCGTAGGTTGTCTGTATTCATATAAATTCTCCTATTCTTGATTATTTGCGTAGTTTAAGGGAATAATGTGCTCTAGTTTAGAGACATAGTAGGTTTTTTCTTTTTCGATAAGAGTAAAGGTAAAGTTTTCAGAGTGAGTAGTTCCTCCCACTTCAAAGGTTGCTTGAACATAGGCTGTAAGCCCCTTTTTATTCTTTTTGAGATAGGTGTAGTCGATACTTTTAAAGGTTGTATTTGCGACAACATCTATATCTTTTGAGATCAAGTTGAGATTATCTTGATTGGTGGTGTAGTTAGTGAAGAAGACAGTTAGAAATTTATCTACTTTCTTATGTACTGAATCAGAAAGACGATCTGTAGTGGTAAGAGTGAGTTTGTCTTCTTCCTTGAAGGATCCAGCTTGTGAGCTTTCTAGGGTAGTGAACCAAGGAAGGCCAGAGATATAGTAGCTGTTTCCTTTTTGAGCATAAGGGATATTGAAACCTGTCACAATTTCTGTTTCTTGTGTTTCCTTATCATGGCGTATCCATTCCTTGTACTTGATCCGGTAAGTTGCCACATTGTTTTCGACAGTGATTAGTTGAGCGGATAGTAACTCACTAGGATTTCTGAATTGGCCTTGAGATTTTACATCCGGAACAAAGTTATAAAAGCTATTGAGGTAGTCGACCTGTCCTTCTTGTTTTTCAACTTCTTGGGGGAGAGTGAAGTAGGCATAGACAAAATCATTGAGATAGTACTGGAGCTTATAGTCGTACTGTTTTTCTTCTACAGGTGCCTGAGCTTTTTTGGCATGGAGGAACTCCACATTCTTTTCTAGTTTAGAGACTTGATTCGAGAGTGTGATAGCACGAACAGCCCCCGTTAGACCAACAAAAAGGAGGAAAGAAATTCCTCCAATAACCACTAGATTGATTGTTTTCTTGTTGGTGATTTTCAGTTTAGGTGGACCTCCTTTCTTTTCCATCTTTTTAAATTTTGAGAGGTAGTCTCTCGCTTTTAGTAAGTAGTGTTTAGCTTTATCCATAAGACCTCCTTTTAGAGTCCAGCCAGTTCAATGAGTTTAGATCCCTTGGCATAGAGGCGCTTATTAGCTTTTTCAATTTCTCCGTTAATGTAATAGTAACCTCGTAGCTCAGTTTGGAGTTGTTCGATCAAGTCAGGTTTTAGATCCTTGGCTTCTTCTTTTTTAAGGAGACTATTTAATTCGCCAGCCTTGGTCCAAGCTTCTCTGTGGTCTTTCTTTTTGAGTAGCTCTCCCAGTTCATTGGTGATTTGAGAGACTTTCTTTTCAAATGTTGTTTTCGTTGCCATTTCAATTTCCTTTCTAAATGTTTCTTGATTGCTTTTAATGGTTTGTTGGATAAAAGCGATGAGTGAGGGACGCATTCTTTTGTTTAGATTAAGAATTTCCCCGTCTAGCGTAAAACAGGCATGTTCATAGTCATAAAAACCTTTCGCATCCGGTAGCTTTTCGGTAGATCTTCCAGCACATTCATAGTAGAAGTCCTTGCCTTTTCGTAAGAGAATGTACATATGCCAGAATTCTTGTTCGGGCAAAAGGAAGAAGTCCGTCTGATAGATCTTCTTAAGCATCTCAAGAAGCCTCTAGGAGATCATCATAACCTAGAGCTTGGTAGATAAAATCAGAATCAAACCAGAGCCAGTCATTAATTGTAGTTTCTGTAGGTATATCACCAGAGAAGATATCTTCACAGATAACCGTTAAAGTATCAACTCCACCACGTTCACGGACAGTGTTTAGAGTTTCTAATCCACCTGACCAGGCTTTAAAGTTTTCTAATGAATTGATTTCTACTTTGTATTCCATAGCTTGTTTTCCTTTCTAATGTTCATAGTGTTTACTAGCTTTGAGGAGCTTTAACATAGCTTTTCCACGATCGGTAATCTCTCCGCTATTTTTGATCATCTTCATGTATTCTGTCTGTAGAATCTTATCTGCTTCAGAAACGAGGGCTAGGGAGTTTGCGACTTGGTAGGTTAGCCAGCGAATCGTTCGCTCAATGCTATAAGGTTGAGGGTTGGTTGAGAGTTTTAAGGGTTCGACTCCTCCAAAGAGTCGTTGCCATTTTTCATCGGGTTTGTAGGCTCCAAACTGATTGATTCCATCATAGACTTGGATCTCTTTATTTATGATGCCTCTAGCGATTTCGCCAAGATCGACACCAGAGATAAATTCTTCTACAACTCCTTGCGCCTTCTGGTCTGAAAAGCGGAGTTCGTAGCGATTCCAGATACCAAAAATCTCCAAGGATTCGTCCAAGGAGATGTTTTCCATTCGTGCTATTTCATAGCGCTTTTCATAAAAGTTGAAGTAGAGCTGACTTTGACGACTTCCAAAGTAAATGGACAATCCATGATTAGCTTCCATGTCTTCGTTATCAGTGAAGGATCCACCTCCCGTGATATTCCATTTTTTGAGAGTATCAAGGACAATCTCTTTAGAATGGAGTTTCTTTATCAAATCCGGTATTAGAATTTGTTGGTCTTCATTCCCATATCCTTTATAGAGTTCATCAAGGGCTATATCTAGCCGTTTAACCCGTACATCCTGATAGGAGTAGAGGATATGTTGGAGAAAGACTTGCCAGGTGATTCCCTTGTGTTCTAGAATAAGTTCCATCTCACGGCATCCTTGACCAGATAGTTGAAGGCAGACTTGGTAGTCATTCGTAATCGCCTTATCAAAAAAATCAAAGATCCAGATGTTTCCTCTTTGCCAGAGATGCGTATAGTTCATGAGACGTGTTTCTTGTTCGGTAAACTCACTCAAGGGGCAGTGAAGGAAATTCTCACAAAAAGTCATCTAAATCTTTGAGGCTTGGGAAAGACAAGCGGAGGTAGTCGATCTGAGCTCGAAGGCTGTCTCGTTCACAGTCTTTGTGGTAACCCAGTTTTTCTTTTAGTTCTCTAAACTTATCAATGGTTAGACCTCTTTCGCCAGCTTCATAAGAGCGATAGGTTCTAGGTGGAAGATCCACAGCTTGTGCAAAATCTTTTTGACTAAGTCCTGTATGTTTTCGGAATTTCTTGATATGAAAAGGACTAATTTTGTCCATTCATTTGATCACCTCTTTCTAACTAAGTGACACACTTTTTTGACGAAAGTGACACACTTTTTAAAATTCGAAAACCCAACTCCCACAAGGAATGAGGAGGGGTTGGTATGGCGTTTTTGCCAATTGTAACCCCCCTATTAGAAAACGGGGGTTCATTGCCATCATGAGCCAGGAACGGCGAGCTTCGGTCTTCGCCTGACCTGCGGTCAGGCTTGCCCTTGCCCTTGTCCTAGCCCATGATGACTGACAATCGCTTCAATAGCTTTTGGATAAGACTTGCGTCCATCTTCCTCAAATTGAGCGATTATTTCAAGGAGTAACTTTTCTTGGAAAGGTTCAATGAGAATAGCAGAGTCACTCCGTTCAAATGAGATTCCATGCTCTTCCATATAAGGGATTATTTTTCGAAGAGTTTGCATCTTTAGATCGTGCTCATCCGCAAATTCTTTGAGCGTTCTCTTATTTGGTTCGTTTCCTATATCCTCTTCCTCTATAAGATCAATTGTTTCAACCGGTGGCGTGTATTCCTCAAATACTGAAAAATTCTTCACCTTCAAATTCCATAATGGGAATTTTTAGCGTATTCATCATAGAAGGAAAAAGCCCTGGTCAAGTGGAATATAAGGTGAATAAAAACTCACCTGCTAGTTTCCCACTTGAAGCAATATAACCACGACCCGACCACTTTCACTCCATTAATTTCGTCCAGTTTTTTAAACTCTTTGGTTTTATTGGCATCTCCCAAACATCATGTCATATCCTGTTGATTCTAAATGACCGACGGAGAGACGCATCATAAAGTTATCCCGAAGAGAAGTCTTGATATATTCTCCATCAGGCCGTTGCATGGCAAAGATCACATATACTCCAGCTTGACGGCCCTCTAGAACGATTTGAGTTAGATATTCCATGAGTTCCGACTGCTGGCTATAGTCACGGTCAATCTTGGCCATGAGAGCAGCCCATTCATCTACTAGAAGAAATTTAGGTTTTAAGTTGTAATGGGTGTAATAGGTACCTGGTCTATAGTCTGGAAAAGATGTTAAGACTTCGTAGCGCTTTTTCATAAACTCTACATTTCTCTAAAACAATTGATGATATCCTCTTTACTCGAATAGACTCGACCGTGGAAAGACTGGAAGCTTCTTTCAAAGAAGCCAAGTCTGAGTTTTTAGGATCGCAAATATCGATATAGCCGACTTTTAATAAAGCGTAGATGATGGACATGAGGGTAACGGTTTTTCCTCCTCCAGTACCTCCGCCAACAAGTAGATGGGAGTCTTTGACATAATCCCAGTAGACATCTTTCATGAGACGAATTTTTGAGCCTTTGACTTCAACTTGATCAATTGAAATGCGACTCTCAATCCGATTGATGGCTATTTTGTATTTGATAAAACGCTTGTCAAAAACTTTTTATCACGAAAAATCACCATTGAACATGACTTCAAGCGTAGAGCCAAGGTTTAAAAATCGATCTTGAAATTTGTTTCCTTCTAGAATGAAACTGATTTGAAGCTCATAACGACTTTGTTTGAGGTAGACTTTTGGAAGTGTAATCTTTTCAACTATGCCTTTATCTCGTTTGACTTTCTTGACCAGATATAGGTTGTTCTCTAATAAGAAACGAGAGAGGATTCGGAGGCTATTGAGTTTTTGAAAAAATAGAATCTTCTCATAACAGAGGTAATTGACCCCTCAAAAGAAAGAAGAGCCGACAGTAGAACTCAGATCCAATGAAATATCCTTGAGGTAAGGGATGAACTTTTAATTCCTCTAAATGAAGGTAGGTATAATAGATAGAAGCTAACAAAAAAGGAAACCACCAGATAAACCATGTGATTCCCTTGATATTGCGATGAAAAGCGTGAACTCTTTTCCCACGATAGGTAAAGAGTTTCATGAATAATCACCTCCTAATTTTCTTTCTTGTTTTCTGTTTGTTTCACTTCCTTAGTTTCCTTGACTGGAGTAGCTTCCCCTTTCTTTTTTTGATTTTTGAGGCGAAGAGTTTAAAGATATCCCGATTATTCACGTGAATATGGGCGACAACAATATCTTCTAATTCTACTTCTTCTCGGTATTTAATTCCCAGGTCTTCAATTTTAGACTCTGACATGTCTGCGATAGTGAAAAAGAGGGTTTCGTGCTGGACAGAAGAATGAATCCCCTACGACGATGCCACGGATCTCGCCTGTATTGATTTGGACAAATGATCCATCAGGATTTCGTTGCGATTGATCTACTTCAAAGATGACTTCAGGACCTTCAATGCCTCGGAAAGTCAGTTTTCCAAGGATTGCCGGGACATCTAGTCCATCTGTAATGACACGATAGGTTTTGTCTGCAATTTGTAGTTTTTCTCCGTAGTTTAATCCAATTTTAGCCATGTAATTTTCTCCTTTTATTTCTTATTTTTTAAGTACCAATTTTTCTGCAAAAACATTGCGGTAAGGTGCAACATTCTTACCATTTAAAATAGTGTCTGAGAAAAAGATTGGGTTAACAGCTTCTACTAGAGCATCTTCTGGAAAGACCGTTGTAGAGGCTGGTGTGATGACATGAAATGCGCCGTGCTCTGCGCTGTTTAGAATGTGACGTTGGTATTTTCCTTTTTTACCAAATACAGACTGAGGAGCTTTCCCCAATTTTTCATAATAAGCTGGGCCGATAAATTCTGGTTTCATTTTTAGTGTTTCTGGAATCATAGGATTCTCCTTTCAAATTTTGAGTAAAAGAAAAAGAGTTAAGCTAGTTTCTTAACTCTTGAGTAATAGTGATTAAAAATTTTGCGTTTATACATGCGACTATAAGTATCAATATCCCCATAAGCAAATCCTGTTTCTTTTGCCTGAGAGGCTAAATGATCTATATCTACCAGAGCTTGACTATATAGTTTAGCTAGTAGACTTTCTGAACGATCAAACATCCCATAGGTAAAGAGATAGTTTTCATAGAGTCGCTTACATTGTAATGCGAAAAAAGTTTGTCATATTTTTCTCCTTTATTGTAATAAGTAAAAAAGCTACTAAGTGAAAAAAGGAAAGAACTTAGTAGCTTGAGAGTAGGTCTATCAACAATGATAGACAGCAGTAAAGAAAAGTTATTTGGTTGAAGGATCCCTCCTTCACGGTGGCAACGTTTAGCAAGGTGCTTTGCATCAATTACCATCGCTTTCCCAGCCAATCTCATTGGGTAGTCATGATCATACCCTTAAGATTCTCTTACGCCCTTTGGCGAAGCCAGTTCACTTTACTATTCGGAAAAGTGCGAAAGTCCGAAATGCGTGGAAGCCCACAAGAATTGAATCTTGTTTTCTATCTTCACTTCAACCACAAAACGGACTTGACTTTTAATATCAAAACATTTACAATAAAGGTACGAAGTTTATGTGTTGTTCTGATGATCAGTCCTCTGGTTGTCAGACGCACTTTTTATTTAATTTTCAATGAACAGTATTCGACTTAAAAGTCTATATTTTTTTGAAGTCGTATACATCATGTTTGATGTACTTATATTCTACATCATATGTGATGTAAAGTCAACTGTTTTTTGAAAAATATTTAATTTTTTGAAGGTAAATAATTATGGAATTTGGAGAACGGTTGAAAACATTGCGTTTGAGAGATGGTTTGACTCAAAATGAGATAGCAAAAAAACTAAACATTAGTCAGCAAAGTTACGCACGTTGGGAAAATGGGAAAGTAACACCATCACTAGATAAATTAACTCAAATAGCAACTACTTTTGGAGTTAGTACTGATTACCTTACTGGAAAATCAGAAAAAGAAAAGTCAGATGACAGCTTAAATAATATCGAACTTCTATTTCGTATGAATTCAAATGGATTAACTGAGGAAGAAAAAGAGATCTTCAAAAAGGAATTGATTGATTTTATGGAAGAACGAAAGAAGGCGTTTAAAAATAAAAATTAGTAGGGATAGCTATAAATAATAAAAAAGTGAAGGTAAAAAGATTTAAAGCTATTTATTTTAAAAATATTATTAAGGTAATAGAAAATGTAGGAGATTAACGAATATGAGTGAAGAATTACTTGAAAATATGTTGCCAAAAAGTCTTTTAGTAATTGGTAATGGTTTTGATTTAAGTTGCGGATTGCCTTCTAATTATGAAAAATTTTTAAAAACTATTTTAATTGAGAAGACTAGTTTTGAAGAAACCTTAGTGTTTGATACGATAAAATTAGGTTTAGAAGAATATTTAACTGAAGTGAATTTTTTCCATGATACGAAGTTTGTAGTTGAACATACTATAAATACTAAATATAAAAATTATTCAAGAATTGAACGTGTGGTACATTATTTTTCTTGTATAAAAAAATATGATACATAATAGTGAGTGGTATTTAGTAGAGAATCAGATTTCTGATGAACTTTTAGAAGATAAAAATTCATTGAAAATTGTTGAAAAAATTGGTGATACACTACTCAGCATATACACCGAACAACGAAATAGTACATTTAGAACTCCAGTCTACTGTGCAAAAAAAATAGAAGACTTCAAAACAGACGATTTAATTAATAGGATTTATCAATTTATAGCGTATTCACTTCTCAATAAAAATTTAAATCAGTTAGATATCTACGAAACTAAAAAAAGTATATAAGGAATTGAGGGAAAAAAAGTAGAAATATTAAATGAAGAATATGTCGAAATTTCAAATTCAAATCAGGTATATGGAGAATCAAAAACAAGAGATGTTTGAAAAAAAAATAGTCTCTGTTCTTTTTCCTCTTGTAGCTCAGACATTGTTAGCAGAATTAAATGAACTAGAGTTAGATTTTAAGAACTATCTAAATCGTAGTATCAAATCTTCAAATGGGGAGTATGAAAAAAATGCTGACTCATATATTAAAGATATTTTAAATTCAGTTTATTATGATAGAAACCACTTTTGCAGCTGATGAAAAAAATTTAATATTCTTTCATTTAATTATACTACGCCTTGGAAGAAGAGTAGCGATCCAGAATTATTTAAAAAAACCTATTCGAGAGTATTAATATTCATGGGGAACTTTCAAATAATAATGGGATGATTTTTTTGGTATAGATGATAAAAAAATTATTACCTACGCAAGATGAGTATATATTTGCCAAAAATATCAAGAACACTAGATTTAAATACAAAAAAATAATTCTAGAATTACATTTGACAAATTGCTATCTTCAAATATTGAAAATGTAATATTTTATGGACATTCTTTATCAATTGCTGACTATGGTTACTTTTAGAATGATTTTTTTGAAAAAAATACCTCGAGAGAGAGAATGTTATATTTTATTTTTGTATTTAAAGTTTATCCTGGGACAACAGTGGAAAAAAAGAAAGAAAGAAACTGATTAAGAGTATCTCAGAACTCTTTTGGAGAGTACTCTATTGATAAAGAAAAATAATACTGATATTTTCAAAAAGTTAATTCAAAAATCAAAGAATTAGAATAATTGATCTCGATAATAAGGCTAATTTTTAAAAATTAGAAGAGGGATATGCTAACTTACTTTCATAATTTATGTTAGATTTGATAGTTTAAATATATATTCAGATATTTAGATATATTAATTTTTGATTAGAATTTTAATGTTATAGAATTTGAAACAAAAAGCATATTGTATCCGATATTATGAGATAAGAAATTTAAAATGTATGGTTAAGAATTATTAATGTAGAAAAACCTATTTCCAATTTGGTACTTTACATATTTGAGTGGACAATTGTCCACTTTTTTTATACAATGTATTCAACCAAATTGGTTTAGTTTTGTATTTTATACTTAAAGGAGGTATCATTCTTTGGATGAATTGTATACAAGAATAAGTAAGTCTACAAAACATGTGTTATATCAGTATATGAAAAATCATGGTATTTCATTACTAAACTATAATTTCAATTACTTCTTTCAACATTGTATTCAAAAATATCAGATTCAAGTAATTAGTCACCATTTCTCAAATCATAAGATTGAAGGATTAACTATTATCGATGACTTAGGCATTAGTTTTTCCTATGAAAAGGATAATCCCATTGTGAAGCAAAATTTCACTCTGTGTCACGAGCTAGGACATTTTATACTAGAGCATGAAGGTAATTATTTTGCAGAATCTATTGATAATCAGGAAAGCCTACTAGAGCGAGAAGCAAATATCTTCTCTGCTATCGTACTAATGCCTGACATTGTTTTGCTGTCTAAGATTTATTATAGTTGCGACACCTTTCAACAGATTCAAAACAGTCTGGATGTTTCAAAACAGGCATTGTTCTTTCGACTTTTAGATCTTCTTAGAGAATATTATCCTGGAAAAGAAAGTACCATTAAACAGGCTATTGATGCTTATATTGATGGACAAAATGCCACACTACTCCTTTTGTTTCACGGTGTCAAAGAACAGATTATAAAGGAATTCAACAACTATCAGACTTCTCTAATCAATAAGATTGAGCAATCATTAATTAAAAAAGGCTTCGTTACTAGCCAAGAGTTACCTGAACTTTTAAATCAGGATAATTGGAAGACAATTAAGAATTGTCATGACAATCTAAAAGTATGGCTCATTTATGATAGAGGAAAAATCAATAGCTTATGTTTGGGATAAGAATAAGCTAACAGACAAAGAAGCAAAAACAAAAAAAGCTGAATTGAAATTATTGTTAATGTGAGGTAAATGATGTACCAACCAGAAAAAAACTAAAGGCTCGTAGAAAAAGAGCTACAAATGACTCAAAAAAAGATATTGCGGATCGATTAGGTATTAGTTATCAAGCTTTATTCCGCATGGGAGCGTGGAGTAAAAACAACCATCTAAAGAAAAAAAGTGCAACAACTAGAGCAGATTCTAAATGTTCCAAAAGGTTATTTTACAGAGGTCGAAATCGTCCGACTATATAATACTTTATCGGATGAAGGTAAGAATAATGCACTTAGTTATGTCAGAGGCCTAGTTCAAAAAGAAAAATGTAAGAACATTGTTTCAATGTCAGAAAAACTATACGAATACCATGTTTACGAACAAATGTCTGCTGGTATCGGTTCCTCGGTGTACAACGATCAAAACTATGATACTGTCTATTTTGACGAAGAACTAGCACATGATTTTGCTTCATGGGTATCTGGCGATTCAATGGAACCCAAATATCAAAATGGATCTGTAGCTCTTATTCGAGAAACAGGGTTCGATTATGATGGTGCAGTATATGCAGTAGTCTGCAATAATCAGACATACATTAAAAGAGTTTACCAGGAAGAACAGGGTTTACGATTAGTTTCTATCAATCCAAAATATCGAGATATTTTTCTTTCGTATGATGAAGATCCTAGAATTGTAGGGATTATTGTAGGAATTTCTTACCTGTTGAACAGTGATATTGTTAATGTAAAAATAATAATAGTTGCAGCCATTTTATGACTAAGAAAAAAAGCTTCTGAAATGTTAGATTTCAGAAGCTTTTTTTGTCTATCTATTATGATTTAAACCTTGGTAAGTTATAATTTTCTGTGATATTTAGGATATTTAAAAACATAGAAGTATTTTTGTAGACTAATTTACAATTTTTCCAGTATTTTACCAAGTAGTTCTTCTAACTTTCCTAAATCTCCATAGACTGTTCCGTCCATATAAAGATTGTAAACCTCGTCATCTTGCTCCACACGTATTTGTGCAGAGTATCCTTTTGATAATGCTAAGGAACGAATGACTTCTCGTTGAGTTCGTCCATTCCCTTCTCGAAAGGGATGGAAATAATTAAGATTATCAAGAATTTTTGCTAATTGTTTAATAATCTCATCTTTTGAATTAGCAGTTTGATAATAGGTATGAATAAGGCGGTTTATATATGATTGGGCAGTACTGAAAGATTGTATTGACATAAAAGGATTCCCATTTTTTGAGATATTCACCTTGCGATATTGTCCCGCCCAAGCATAGACATCTTGAAATAAATATTTATGAATGGCTAAAATATCACTAATGGAGTAGACTTTAATGACTTTCAAGCGCAAGTCTGCAAGCCTTCTAGTAACGAATAAATGCTCATTCCGATAGGCTTCTTCAATATTTGTAATATTTTGTTTGTTGATTAAGACTGTAGAATTTGGATAGGTATATTGGTGATTGGGGTCAATGTACTCATAGCCTTCGTATTGATTTTTAACCAATATTCAATTCCTTTCGTTTGTTGATAACATAAGTTTTTAAATCAATCACATCTTGAACAGTAGGTTCATAATTTTCAATCATTGATGACCCAATAGCATACCAGACGGTATCGAAATCTGAAAAGTTATCAAAGGGAATCCCTAAAATTGTTAATTCTTCTTTATTTACATCAAGAGTCATGGCACACTTCCTTGTATAACGTTATCTTTATTATACCATAAAATCGGTATTTTTACCTAAAGGGATAGAGACCAGAAGATATATGTAAGCGTATAGATTAATACTTATGAAACGGTTGTAGGAGGAAAATCTCTCCTACACTATTATTGATTCTGAGAGAAAATTGCAAAATCTCATCTACCAAACTTTCAATTATTAAGATTTTTTGCAGTTTATCTGAATTAGAATCGCAAGGCTTCTCAATAACATAATTGTCGAATTTTTTCATTCTAACTTCCTCTCTACTATTTCTTCCTTTATCAAGAAAAAGTTAGCTCAATATTAATAAAGTACAATTCTAAATTAACTCCAATTATTGATTCATGATAATATTTCAGTAACTCATCGTGCAATTAAAAACAAGTATTTTTATTTCAAACGATCCATCGTGATCACTTCATCAGCCATCTCCCAAATTGCCGGATTATGTGTTGCGATAATGATTAGCCTATTATCATCTCGAAGAGATAGCAAAATCTCCATAATCAACTGAGAGTTTGCTGGGTCTATTGAAGCTGTTGGCTCATCTGCCAGAATAAAGAGTGGATTCTTTAAGATAACTTTTGCCAAGGCAACCCGTTGCGATTCTCCGCCCGATAACTCAAAGATGCGCTTATCTAAGTCAAGATAAGCCAGGCCGACCTGTTCTAAAGCCTGCTTCTGCCTCAACCGCTGTTCCGACCGACTCAACTTTTGACCAATGAGACCTAGCTTAAGGTTTTCTTCAATACTTTGGTTTTCAATTAAGCCAAAGTTCTGGAAGAGGTAGCCCAATTCGTGACGGAAAAAATCACTCGATTTATATTTGGCCAAGTCTTTACCTCGGTAAAAAATCGTCCCATCATAAGATTCTAATTTCCCAATCATGTTCATCAAGGTTGTTTTTCCGCTACCACTTGAACCAATTAAGGCATAGACTTTTCCAGCCTCAAATGTCATTGAAAGATTCGAAAATAACTCTCGTTCTCCAAAAGATTTACTCACCTGTTTAAGTTCAATCATATTAACCTCCCTTCAAAACAAGCATGGACATCTTGTTTTCTTTCTGCATTTGGACATGTAACTGTAAAAGAGATAGACCAGTAAAGAGTAACAAGACTAAGAAAGCAACTACTATCTCTACCTGAAGAAATACACTCGCAACAAATCCCAGTAAAAACACACCCAGTTGAGCAAAGAGATAAGTGCGATGGATTTCTAAGAACCTGAGACCTGCAATGCGTTTGATAAAAATGGCACGTCTAAATTCTTCGAAGTAGAGCCTATTCATAGTGTTAAACAACAAGATTGAAGTTGCAATCCCAAGCACAGCTCCTGCTAGCATTACCCAAAGTTCCCTCTGGATATTATCCAATAATGTGATGTAGTTGTGGTAACCTGTTTGCATTTCTGAGACCCAATTTTCAATGCCTTGTCTCTGGATAAGCTCCTGGGCATCAGACAATTGATTAAAGAGAACGTAGTTCTGTACTGCGTCTACCCAAAAGAAAATGGACTGTGGACCAGTTGATTGGGGTGTTATAACAATGATGATTGGATCTTTCAAAAACTGCTGGTAAGAAATAGGGGTCGTATTATACACAAATCGATCCTGACCTGATTCCAAATAACCAACCGTAGCAGTCATTTGCTGTCGTTCATCTTGACTAGACATGCGACTGGTTAAGTCGTCTTCAAAAACAGATTTATAATGTTCTTCCTCTGAACGGAGGTGTTCAGGCAGCAATAAGACAAACTCCCCTACATCAAGGTGATTCATCTTTTGCTCAATAGTTGTATCTACAGGAATGTGTTGACGCTCCAAGTATTGCGGTGTGACGATAAGGACATTGCCATTCGGGCTGTAATCGTGCCATTCTGTAGAGGTTGTCAAGTTTTTAGAGGAAGCCATGCCATTTTGCAAAGTACGTTCAATTAACTGGTGTCTAGATAAGAAAGCCTTTTGTTCTGAAACAGCCAGATCCATCAATTGATACCAAGTTCTGAGTTTCCTTTGAGCTTGTTCATCAAAACCAGGACTCGTTCCGTCACGACTGATAGATAGGATAATCAGTTGCCTTTCCTGACTCCAAACCTCTTGTCCAATCCGATGCTGTTGCCAGGCTTGGGAATACTTTAAGCTACTCCCTATTCCCAGCGTTACAATAATAATCGCAAATAGTTGACCGATTAAAATCAAACTAATGATTCCTCTGACAGGCACTTGCCCTTTTATAATCTGCATCAGGTGTATCTTTTTTATCCCAACTGCGAAGAGTTGAGCGAAAAACAGGGAGATCGACAACAAGATGAGATTATAACTGAGCAAGCCTTCTCCTATGGTCGTTAGGGATTGCGTTGGAAGCGACAGAATTTTTTGCATAAGAATGGCGAGCACGCCAGCTAAACTGAAACCAATAGCTATCCCTTTCAAATCCTCACCAACTGGTCTAAGGAAAATGGACCACCGTTTCTCTCCTGAAATGAGGCGAATGCCCGACGACCGTAATTGGCTAATTTGACTAATTAAAGTCAGTGCTACAAAGGTTAAGATGAAAATCAATAGACTGATTAACTGAAATCCGTTACTAAAGATAGCCATTAACGTAGATAGTTTAGATGGAATTATCAGGTGCATGTTAGTCAAGCCAAGTTGACTTAGCTCCTCCCTTAGCAAGTGAATATCTAGGTGTCCATCGAATACAAAATAGTTTGTTTCAACACTACTACTTTGAGCATCTTCTAGATTTTTTTCCTGGAGCCCATCAGGCAACTTTCCCTTCCCAAAGGTCGTATAAGAAAAAACTGTAGTACCTTCTGAGTTAATATCTTGGTGTTGAATCGCAATAAAGCTATCCGTTTCTTCTGCTAGTTTTTCCAAGCGTGTAGCAACATGCTGAAAAGTTGTTTCAGGGGAAGAATCACGTACAACAACGTTGGGGTAATAATGGGAGACATATGTATCAGTCCAAATGGTAAATACCCAAACAAAGAACAAACTAGCAAGCAGGTTGGATATGAGTATAAATAATTTTTTCATAGTGCATTCCTTATTCTAAAATAGAGGGCAGAAATACCCCTGCCCCCTATAAACTAACAAGCTTACTAAACTATTGATAAAAGAATCTTCTTCAATTATTCTTTACCATCCCGCATCAAATGTAACTTGCTCCCCAAAATTTGTATTAACAAACGCATGGGCCGCACTATGTTCTCCTGCATAAACTGTTTTTCATTTTTACGTCCACTACTTCCAACATAGGCCCAGTGATACCGTGAACCATGATAATAATTCGAATATGCTCCCCAATTATTTGGATCATGATGGCCTCCATAGTTCCACTCGCCACCACGGTGAGAAAATGCCAAAACAGGAGAAGCCAAACTAAATGCCAAAACGACAAGGGATGATGCAACTACTGTTCTAATTTTTAACATATTATTACTCCTCTGAATGAAATATTATGAAAATGAGCGAAATGCAACTACACATTTTAATTAGGAATCTCAGTCTGAATTATAGTATCCTATTTTTTCCTCCTTTCTAACTGCACGTTCCTTTCTACAGACAGAGACCTAATTTTATAAACCAATCTTAAATACTTTAGATTTTGTAACTCATAATTTTCAACAGTTGTTTTAGCTATGAAAGCATTTTATCAAACATCTCCATTCTTATATCTATCTGGTATTGTTACAAGCTCTCATCAGAATACCTTTCTCTAAATAGTTGAATTTTAAAGTAATACGAAATCAATCAGCCTTCCCAACATCAAGACCATTGGACTTCTTTTGTGATTGCACTCGAATCTCAAATTGTTTATTCTTCTGAATAAACTGTTGGTAAGGAATTGTATTACTAAACATAAAAACACCTAGTAATGCAAATGTAACTAATTTTTTAATTCCACGTTTTTTTCTCATGCAATGAAACCCCTTTCTGTTTCCTTGTTTTTATTCTAACATATATATATTATTTATTCAATTATTTTTTTATTACATTTTGAACTTTTTATTATTACCATAAAGAATTATTTATTCCTTTTAACTTGCTATTTTGAACTAAAAAAATTTTATAATGAAATTAAGCAAATAGGAAGGTTTATTATCTTTAATGAATACACTCGCAGAGAAATTCAGATTAAAAAGAAAAGAGCTAGGACTCTCCCAACAAACTCTTGCAGAAGGAATTTGTGAACAAAGCCAGATTAGTAAAATTGAGAGAGGGCATTTCGTTCCCTCCGCAGACCTTTTGTTCAAACTCTCACAACGACTTGAAGTACCATTAGATTATTTTTTTAATGAACAAATTGAAATTAAATCTAACCTCTCTAATTTCAAGCAATTATCTGCTCGACTATTAGATGACAGAAATTATGATGATTTGGAATATATTTATAGAATAGAGATTGAACGAAGTACTTTTCTAACACTAGAAGACCGAACTTACCTTGAATGGATTAAAGCTATTATTGACTTCTATCAATATGACAGTAAGTGTGAGGCTATTTCTTCATTGGAAAAATATATTATTAAAAAGTCTCCTCAAATACTCTGATTTATTTAAAGGTATTGAATACTCTATCTAATTTCTATTCCTTAGTGGGTCGTGAACAAGAATATGAGGCAAACTACTCTCATTTAATGGAGTTATATCAGACAAAAAAATTTTTGAGCATCAAGAGTTTTTTTATTTGGCTACATCAGAGTTCGTTACAACTACGCTCACTACCTAGTGTCAAAGGAAAAAAATATAACGAAGCCATCCAAGAAGCTCTTGAGACGATTGAACTCTGTAAACAAAGACAGACAAGCTACCAACTGGCTCCCCTACTTATTCTTGTAGGAAAATGCTGGAGCCAAATTTCTAGACAAAGAACAAGTCAAAAAAATTATTATATAGAAGCAAGAGAGTTATGTAAGATTTATAACAATCCTTTTAATGTTGATGAAGATAGAAAAATTATTTGAAGGAATTAGATACTGTATAGTTAATCTTGACATTATAGTTTTTTTCTGAAACGTTAAATAACCTGTAAGGCTGATAGTGATATTAATACTATCAGCCTTATAATTTTTCCATGGTATCTCAAATAACTATACTGATTTTTGTTTCTCGTTCTAATTTGGTAACATTTTTGATTTCTTGTATTATCAAGTATATTGATAAAAATTCTCTAATCTCCTAACCTTATATTCGTAATCATCTATCCATTTAGTCATAAATCTTTGATTTTCTTAGGAATGATATTAGGATAGCAAGGATAATTTAGAAAAAAATTATCACATAAATTGATATAATACTTAGTATAGAACAACTTATTAAGAGGTTAATTATGTCTAAATCATCTAAACAAATCGAAGAAGACGCTATTGACTATTTAAAAACTGGCACTAAAAAAATCTAAACATATTAACAGAGAAATTTCTAAAGGGGATAGAGAACCTATCTGGGATGGTCGTATCTATTTTTTTATCATTTAAAAAAACATACTTTTTTTTAATACTAAATTTTATAATATAATAGATACAATGACTTTTTAAAACACTTCTTCCCTATCCATAGGTGGATAGGGTTTTTCGTTGTTCATTACACGTTCTAAACATTCAATACTAGATTTTAGATGAAACATTTCATGTTTTCTATATTTTTCATCCTGTGAGTTTAATAGTTCGTTTAGGTGACGTCTAATATGCCAAATGGCTTTTTCTAATATTTGCTTCTTTTTAAATTATTCATGAATCCATTGTATAATAAAAATATAATCCAATTTCTTTGATTAATCTAATTTACATGAAATATAAGCTATTCGGTTAAGAATAAGCTTAAAAGTTTTTTGAAGTAATCTATTCAGTACAAAAAACACCTATTCGGTAAAATAGGTGTGAATAATGTTATTTATATCCATATTGTTTTAGAGCGTTTTTATATGCTTCGCTACCTTTTAAATAGTAGTCGTGCTTAACTCCGCTAATATCAACAGAAAAGACCCCATCTTTAAATGAATATTCTTCTGTTCGACTTGCCATATTTTGTCCAGTTAATTCGATCGTATTCTTTTGTTTGTTAATGGTAAAGCTGTCGGCTTCTCCATGCTCAATGGAAGCATTTTCTCCTTTAATAGTAAACGCCAACTCGTTTCTTTCACTTGAGATCCAATAATACTCACCATCTAAAGATTGGTGGTTGTTTTTTGAGCAAGCAATTAAAGTAATTATTGATAATGAAAGCAGTAATATACCTACTAATTTTTCTCATAATCTTTGCCTCCTTCTATATTTTTTTAATTATACCAAAAATAGTATTACAAGAGTATATCAGTGTCTGTTATAACGGAAAAAAATGAAGAAATGTCTATTATAACAGCAAATGTTAAACTTTCGGGAAGTTATAGATAAGGCCTTTTTCCTACTTGAAATTAATAATACATAAACACATTAATTTTTTTAAATAGCTTGGGATGAATGTGTTAATATATATTTTGAGTGGTATAATAGTTTTTAATAGCAGTAAAAATTTATTTCTTAATTCAGTTCAGTCTGGATTGTAGCTTTAAATAAAAAAATGCCTTTCAGGAGAAAAATATGAACGACTATAGAGAAGTTTGGGAAACAAATAAAGAAAATATAGAAGTCAGCATTCTAGAAACTCAATTTAACAAGAATATCTCTAATGAAATCCCTGACATTAGATTACAGACCACTCTTTTTATAGATTTATGGTTAATAGTCAATTAAAAGCATTGGAATCGTGATGGTTTTTAATTTCTTACTTAAAAAAATTTACGAACTTGAAGAATCATTAGGAAAAAGAAAGATTTTTTTAAGAACTCTTTTAAATAATTTCAACTTGTTTTACCTCAATGTATGAACAGTTAAAAGATATTGAGGAACGAATTAATCTTATGGAGTTATTCAATGGAAATGAAGAGTTACGGGCGAAAACTATTCGCTGTTGGTATTTATAATGATCTACTCAATACAGCATACAGCAATGGGCTTAAGTTGATAATAAAAATTTTATGGAGAAATAAACAACAAAAAAATCAAGATCAAAAAAACACTGACTCCTCAAATTGAATATCTTAAAAAAAGCGAAATTATGATATCATCACAGATGTGTCGGATTCAGACGTTCGTAATGCAATATCTCACGGTGGTATCATTTATAATGGAAATTCTTTAAGATTTCAATTTACCCAAGGAAATATATCAGGAAATAAAGAGGTTTCTACTTACCAATTTAAGACGGACATTAAAGAGATTTTTTTGATATTGCTAGTAGCATGTGTCTATCTTGGATATACTATTTACAAAAACAATATATCATTTATAGATCTTCATAATTCACAATATTTGTCGGAGGAATCTAAAAATTTTTTTATTGATAGGATTTCGTTATCTACTCTTTTATTTGAATGTAAAAAGAATAAGTTCTGTAGTTCCTTTATCTAATAAGGATAGTAGACAATATAATCTCGAATTTACCCATAATAATTTGAGTATAATTGAGAGGCTATATTTGGGGATTGAGTCTGCTACAAAATTTGTAATTCAAAAAAATTTACAACCTGGGGACTACATACATGTTTCATTTGAATCACTAAAAAAACTGTTCCTTCATTTTTTTCATAATACCAACCGAACATTTCATAAATTATTCAATGGGAGCTATCAATATTGAAAAAATTGTAGATTTAAATAAAAAAGAAATGTTGATGGGTGAGGTAAATGATGAAAATCGAAGCGAAATAGAAGACAAATTTCGTTCATATTTAGATATTAGTAACGAAGAATATTCTATTATTGAAATTGAGGATATCAGCTTAGAAAAATGTAAAAACGATTTTCTGCAGTTTTTATTAGAAATAAAGAATCTACTAAATTTCAGTTAAAAAGAAATGATAAAAAAAGCTATAGAACATATAATTTCACTAGAAAAATTATGGGTTTACTAGCCATAAAGTAAAGCATGGTGATATGCCTGCTGATATTGTTTATCTCACTGTATACAATCAGGAACTACGAAGACGTAAAAAAAGAGGACTTTCACCAGAGAACAATAACTTTATTTGTTATGTACAGTATGATAAAAATAAAAAATTTCCAATTCGTAATAACTTGGTAGATCCTTATTTAAAAAAGAATAGAGAGGGAAATTTTGAATTTAACTGGAATCCGAAATATAAAGGAAAAACTAACATCAATAAATAAATTCAAATATCAAACTCTTATAAAATCGTACTGACATCATCATGTCAAACTAGATATTTCAAAGAAATCTTATCTGTACCAAATCAATTTTAATATTATTTGTATAAGTAATTTAATTTTTGTTAAAAACTCTTTTAAAAGTCGTATTATTAAAGCTGATTTTACTTCTTTAAATAAATACAAGTACTTTCAATCGGCATCAAATGATACAATAGAAACCCTGTTTTGACATTTTTTTCTGATGTTAAATTACTAATAAAAATACCCTAAAGTAATTCCCCTACTTCGATTAAACTTATTAATATTTTTTTGAAATAAATTGGTAGTTGGAACTAGTTAGAGACTGATATAGAGATGTTTTAAAAATCATTTGAAATGTATTCTTGTCAAACCAGGCTTGAAAAAAAGCTCGTAAAGATTCACAATTTAGTAAACGTTAAAACTTATTTACAGTTATTGAAAGCATTTCGTATCAAAAAAATACGGGATGCTTTTTTTCTGTCTAGCTTAATTTTTATAAATTGGATTTTACCTTGACAATTCAAGCTAGAGGAATAATTCTTATTACTACATGAATAGTGTAAAGTATGTCAGATTAACTCAAAAAAAGCATACATTTTGTAATTAGATACCAAAGTGACTTTTTTTATGTAATTATTTGAAAGTTGAGTTACTCGTTATTGACTCGATTATTGGACTCGCATTGTTTTACTTTTTACTTCCCAATATAAATAGAAATATTTTTAAATATTTTGGTAGAATAAAAAAAGGAGGTATATTATGACGCAACGTATAAAAAGTAAATAATAAAGTTTTATCAGCATATATTCATAATTCTAATACTCCTATTGAATTAATACGTAAAAGATTGCCTAATATAGATAAATTTTTTTATCTGGAGAACTAGATCCGACATTTAATCAATTATCAATACTTTCAAAACTTATTAATGTTCCTACTGGATTGTTAGTACTCAAAGAAAGAATTACTCCTATTAGTTTAAATATTGATTTTAGAACTTTAAATTCACAATATTTATCTGACATTAGTCCGGAATTAAAAGCTACAATTCTTGAAATGCAAGAAAAACAAGACTTTTTAAGAGATACAGTTGAGAATGAATGTTATTTCGTTGGTATGTTTGATTTTGATAGTAAACATGAAGAAGTAATAAAAAAAGCACGAACTCTTCTGGGAACTGAGATTACAAAAAATCGATTTAACCATTATAGAAAAGTGTTAGGTAATTTAGGAATATATTTTTTTTAAATGGTAAGTATAAAGATAACACTCATCGTCCATTAAATATTAAAGAATTTAGGGGCTTTGTTCTGTCTGATAAAAAAGCGCCTATTATTTTTATCAATCAGTTAGATTCTAAAGCAGGTCAATTATTCACGCTAATACATGAATTTATTCATGTATTGTATGGTGATAGTGACTTATTTGAAAGCGAAGAGTTGAGTAAACGAAATAAAAAAAGAGGCGATAATAAATTCGGTAACAGCTGAAATTTTTAGCTCCAAAAATCTTTAATTATAGATTTATTTGATGAAGAGAAAAAAATATAAAAGATAATTTAGAAATCATTTCAAAGAAAAACTGAGGTTAGTAAGTTTGTTGCTCTAAGGCGTTTATATGATTTATCAATGATTTCAAAAAGATACTTATCAATCTATAAATTATGAATTAGAGGAAGAATTTAAGCAAATACAAAAAAACTCAGAAAACCTTCCAACGGTGGGAATTATAGTAATAATCTTAGATTCAGAATCGACAATAACTTCTTTTAAATATGTGAATAATGCTGTCCAACAAAATAAGATTACATATACAGATGCTTTTAATATTGTTGGAGTCGGTTATAAAGGATATAAGATATTGAGTAAGGGAGAGGGATAAATGTATTTATTAGATTCAAATATATACATCAACTTTTATGATAGATATTATCGTAATGAATTTTTTTCCCAACTTTCTGGCTTAATTTTTGTGAGTATTTTTGAATTCAGATGTAAAAGTTCCTGATATAGTGGTCTCAGAGAATTATCAAGACCCATGGTTTAGGAAGTGGTTAGCTGAAAATTACGAAAAAGATTTAATAGACCATAAATCTTATGTTAGAGAGTGGAGTGAAGTAATTCAATACATCCAAGATAGTCCTTTATATAAAGATACTGCTCTTTTTATCGGAAAAAAAGGTTGAGCGAATGAAAAAAATTGCAGACCCTTGGTTGATTGCTATTGCTAAAAGTGAGAACTATACTATCGTAACCGATGAAATTAAAAAAATATTAATCTCAACGCTATGAATCCTAGTAAAAAAATGCTAAAAATTCCAGATGTATGTGAAGAATTTAAGATTAGATGTATTTCTATGAATCAATTTTTTTCAGAAATTGGACTATCTATCTGATGCTGATCTAGTTGAATTATAGTAGTATGGAATCTTTGACATGAATATATTAGAGGTCGAGAGTTATTGAAATAGGCTCATTGTCAACTGTAGTGGGTTGATAAAAAGTTACAATCTGGAGAGGACTAAATTGGTTCTCTCCTTTTTGATGTTTAAAGTGATGAGAATTACAGTTTCTATAACTGTCAATCTCTTGCAAGCCCTTTTCATTTTTTTGTATAATATATTTGAAAAAGGGTGACATAAAGTAGTAATAATAAAAAAATTATAAAGGAGGTTGCAGTCATGAAAAAAATGTCTGTAAAAGAACAACAGACTGTCGTTGGTGGAGCAGTTTGGGTTTGTCTGACTTGTGGTTATATCAGTAATGACCATATATTTGTTGAAACCGCCAAAGCTACAGCATATGACCATCAGAGAAAATATAGAGGTCATAAAACAATCGTTCGTGCATAATCTTTAGGTCACTTGATTATTTTCAAGTGGCTTTTTTCTTAAAAAGTGGATATTAGGGGTTGCTATAGTATTACTAGTGAAAATATGATTTTGAGGAAAACTTATGAAAAATTATTTTAGAGGAGTAATGCAACATGATGCTCAAGACTGTGGTGCAGCATGCTTAACCTCCATTATACATTTTTGGGGGAATAATGCTCCTATGTCTTTGATAAGGGAAAAAATGAAAGTTGACAAATCGGGCTCTAACTTTTATACAATTGGGATAGTAGGGGAGCAATTTGGGTTAACTTCAACAGCCTTAAATGGTACACTTGATGAGTTATTAGAAGAATTAAAAAATAATAGATTACAGCTTCCTTTTATTGCACATTTTTTAAATAATCATTCAAAAGGGCATTTTGTTGTGGTTTATAAATATAGCAATTCAAAAAAATAACTATATTTGATCCTGGTGAGGGCAAACAAGTATTAACTTTTGAACAATTTAATAAGAAGTGGTCAGGTTCAATTTTAACTTTTTTTCAAAAAAATGATTCTTGGGAGGATAATAATCAGTTTAATAAAAAAATTATATTAAACTTATAAATGTCATAGCCTCAGAGAGGAAAAAAATTTTTTTACACAATTTTTATATTCTTTAGGAATATCATTAATTTCAATAGCTGGAGCTTTCTTTTATAAAAAAATGTTATAGATAATATAATACTAAATAATGGAAAGTCAAATACTTTTGACGGAATTTTTAGGTCAAATTATCTCAAGAATCGATTTATTATTATTGGTTCTTGTCATACTCTATTTTTTTGTCAGTTAATAATTAGCCTATTAAATGGTTTTTGTATTAGCAAAAATGGCCGAAAGAATCAATAATAACTTGATGTTACTTTTTCTTCAGTCATATGATTGGCTTACCGCTAGAGTTTATAGATAGAACTGATTCAGGAAGTATATTATCGAGGTTTCATAATATTACTGAAATTCAAAAATCAAGGAATTAATATGATTTTGTCAATGGTTTTAGACACTATATTAGCAATAGTAGGGGCAATCATCTTGTGCTCTATTAGTCCAATTTTTATTTATGTCGGTAGTTGTAATACTAGTTATTTATGTATTTATTACAATTATCTTTATTTCACCATTGAAAAAAATGTTAATCGAAATGTACAAAAAAAGAGCACTCTGATTTATTAACAATAATTAATGAAGTATTATCTGGAATTGGAACTATAAAATTACAACAGGGAGAAGGAAGATTCATTCATAAATTTCATGATACAACTCTAGAACTTTCTAAAGGTCTTTTTAAAATTTTAAGTTTAAAAAATATTTTAAACTCTTTGGTTGTATTAGTGGAGTCAATAGGTACATTAATAATTATTTGGATAGGTAGCAAATTAGTTATATCTGATACTATCTCATTAGGCGAATTAGTAGCTTTTGAATCACTAACTACTTTTTTTATCATACCTGTAAAAAATATTATTAAATCATTTGGAGAATTTCAAAATACATTAGTTTCTATTGGAAGAGTTACTGATATTTTAGAAATCGAGAAGGAATATTCAGACAGTAAATCTAATAAAAGTTTTACTAAACAGATAAAAACAGTTCAGCTAAAGAATGTAGATTATCAATATAATTTAGTTAATAAAAGTCTTGATAACATTGATATTACAATAAATACAGGTTCAATTATTGGAATAACTGGAACAAATGGTTCTGGGAAAACTACACTATTGAAAATGATAGGTACTCTCATTAATCCAAAGAAGGGAGAGATTATTTATGAGGGGACAAAGCTTTCAAAAGATCGATTACCTGATATAAGAAGTAAGTTAGCATACGTTAGTCAGGATCCCTATGTATTTGAAGGGACACTGAGAGATAATTTAACTTTGGGAAATTCAATGATTGTAGATGAAGAAATCAATAGGATTTGTATCGAATTTGGTTTATTTGAACTTACATCAGAGGGAAATGGGCTAGGGCTATTTCTTCTAGAAAATGGAGAGAACTTATCTGGTGGTCAAAAACAAAAAGTTGGATTAGCTAGAGCTATACTAAGTAATCCTGAAATTTTATTATTAGATGAGGCGACAAGTAGTTTGGATAAAGAATCCGAGAAAAAAGTTTTTGAATATTTAAATTCAATTAAAAAAAACATGATAATAATAAGTATTTTTCATGAAGATAGCTTCATGAAATTTGTAGATAGATTTATTGTTATGGATAGAGGAAGAATCATTTATGATGGATTTCCCTTAGATAAGTAAATAAATAGTATGGTTGAATATAAACGTTGTTAACTAGAAGGGAAGACAAAATGGCACTATTACAAATTATTGGTCTAAATAAATCGTATAACAAAAAGAAAGTCATTGAAGATTTGTCATTTGAGTTGCAGAGTGGCGAAATAATGGGCCTCATTGGACAAAATGGTTCTGGGAAACTACAATATTCAAGACGATTTTAGGTTTAGTAAAAAAAGAATCTGGTGAAATTAAAATCAATGGGAAATCAATTGATGGGAAATCAAAGGACTATTTGAATAGTATTGGTACAATCATTGAATACCCTACATTTTATGAATCTTTAACAGCTAGACAGAATTTAATGCTTATTTCCAGTCTTTATGATGAAGTAAACTTATCAAAAGAAGATCTTTTAAACTATCTGCATTTAGTTGGTTTAGACAATAGTGTGGATTGTAAAGTATCTAGTTTTTCATTAGGTATGAAACAACGTTTGGGTCTTGCTCAAGCCTTAATCCATCAGCCAACTATCTTATTATTAGATGAACCATTCAATGGATTAGATCCCATAGGAATTAAAGAGTTTAGAGACTTGCTCATTGAATTGTCTAAAAAAGGAGTTGGGATTGTAATTTCGAGTCATTCATTGGAAGAATTAAGTAAGTTAGTAGATACAGTTACAATTATCAATCAAGGGAAAGTAATTTTCCAAGGGAAAAAGACAGAATTTTTATCAATTGGATCTATAAAGAACGTTTGGTTGTTGAAAACTGATAACTTAGAACTTACAAAGTCTATCTTAAATAACTTAAACATTGTTTTTTTTCTGAGAGAATAGAGCAACTTGAGTTATCTTTAGATATAGAATCAATGAAAGAGGTAAAGGAGAAATTACTCACAGAGTTATTACGTCAGGATATCTCCATCATAAATTTTTTTCTGAGAAACAAAAATAATTTCGAAGATATTTTTTTATCAAAAATGCAGAGAGATATGGAGGTTTGATATGCTTAAATTAATAAAGATTGAGTTGTTCAAATTATTTGCTGGGAAAAAGATTTTCTATGTTTTTGGAGGGTTTGTTTGTGTCATTTCCCTATTGATACTGTATCTAAGAATGGTTGCACCAGAATCTTCATTTGGAAATGTTTTTTTAAAACCTCCAGCGATACATTTTCGATATTTGCTTTGATAGTAGGAGTTATAGTAGCATTAGTACCGTTTTATCAAGAAATTCAGCAAAAAACAATTAAATCATTGTTAGTCACACCGGTTAAACGAGTAGAAATTTTGTTTTCAAAATTGTTAGCATCTATTTTTTTACCTCATTCTTAATTTTAGTTGTTTTTAAGTTTAACATCTTTTATAGCGACAACATTACTATTTGGATTTTTTAAAGTTGGAGCTTACTCTTCATCTGCAGATAATATGCTTACTTTTACGACCGGATTCATTCAAATTATTACAACGTTTTTTACAACTATTTTTTTTATAGTACTACAATTATTTGTTTATTTTTTTGATAACAAATTCTTTATCGAGTACCCTAGTTGGAGTTGTTTTTGTTAAGAGGTTTAGGAGAACTGATTTCAAGAAGTTTATTAGACCAAAAATAACTTGTTATTATCTTTTTAGCCCATTAGGAGTATTGAATATTTTTAAACCCTGTTTCAAAGAATATTTCGATAATTAGCTACACCATTCAACTACTTTTTAACTGTTATTTATTCAATTGTAATTTTTTTACATTGACACTAAACTATTTGAAAACAAAGAATTCTAAATCTATAAAAAAAGTACAAAAACAGTAACAATTCAAATGGTGTGAACTTTTTTTGGTGAAATCTAGCTCAATTCGTTTATTTTTTTAGGGTAAAATTCACACCATTCAATTGAAAGTTATTCAAATTAGATGAAATATTTCTTTCTTAAAAAAACATGTGGAAACATTGATATTAAGCATATATTGAAATTCATTCAAATACGAGGTGTTCAAAACAGGTATTACAATTTATAAGTAAAAGAACAAATAACAAAAAGAGGAGCTTCACACTAAAGTTCCTCTTCTTTTAAATATCCGAATCATTATTCTTATTTCAAAAAAGGTAGAGAAAAAAGGTAGAGTTTGAATTGAAATACAGTGCAATATATCGCATTTGGCAAAAAGAAAAAACGCTTGAAATCAGCGTTTTTCTTATGTATTGATTCGTATTGAAACCTACTTAACTTCTATAAACATATTGAGGTAGTATTTCTTTTTTCATAAATTTTTCCTAAGTCTATTATGATATTTTTACAGCTAAGTAATCATTCCTTCTTCAAGAGTTATCACTTCATCAAACATTGAGATGAAATTATCTGATGGTTCGTGAGCAATACAAATAACCATTTTCCCCTGCAATGAGGCCACTAATTCTTCAATACGCAATCTATTTTCTTTATCTAGAGACGATGTAACCTCATCCAAAAGTAAAATTTCCTTATTCGCAAGTAGAGATCTAGCGAAATCTAGTCTCCTCTCTTGTCCTCCAGATAATTTATTTTTGATGGGATCCTCTAAATTAATATTTTCTAAGCTTACCTTCTGTAACACTTGATGAACTAGACTTTTATCATAATCTTTACACATTGTCAAATTATCAATAGCTGGTTTATCAAAAATAAAGGTTTTCTGCTCCACGTAAGCAACTGATGAGTAATCTAACTTAATGCTAGTTAAATCCTGTCCATTAACTAAGATGTTCCCATTAATATTAAAACCATCTGGTATCAAACCTATTAATGAATTCAAAAGCGTACTTTTCCCACTACCACTTTTTCCAATAATGAGATATTTTTTATCTACCTTAAATGTTAAATTTATATTTTGTAATATATTTTGCTCCCCACCAGATATTCCAAAATCAACAAGCTCAATTGTATTAATTTTTACATTTTCCATATTAGCGGTATCCGCTGGTACTTGATTTATAGTTGCAACCAGATTATTAACCAATTTTTTTGAAGATAATATATCAGTATAGCTATGTTTCATATTAGTAATTGGATAAGTAATATACATAGCTAATTGACGAAGGCCAATAAATTCTCCTAGAGAAAGTCTTCCCTTGAGTACAAAAAAACCTCCTACTACCCAAGCTCCCTGATTTACAACCATTGTAATTGCGTATGATATTGCCTCTATTGAGTTTGCCTTTTTGTAATAAGCTACATTAGATTGTCCTAACTGCTTACTTTTTGAATTCACAATATCAGTGAAAGGGTGTACTGCATTAAATAATTTAACTGTCTTTAAACCAAAGTAAAAATCTGATACTACACTAAAATAACTTTCTTTTGACTTTACACTTACATCTCTTGCGTTTTGTAAAGAATTTTGAGTTAACAAAGGATAAAAAAGAGGAAGTAAACTCAAAACGACCATTATGATAGTATATGACGGTTGTATAAACAAAGATATGACTGAGGCAAAAATAAAAACTAAAATATCATTAGTTATACTAATAATTTGCTCTAAATATTGTTTTTCTAAAACTTCTAATTCATTAGTATAGGTTGAAATATTCATTTCAGGATTACTACGATAAACATCAATCAATGGTTTTCTTCCGTTACTATCAGTCAAATCACTTCGTATATCATGTAAAATTTTTTGAATTAATTTCTGATTTGAAACTTCAACACAGTACTCCATTGCAGAATCAAAAACTATGTAGACTAGCAACAACACTACATATAAGATGAATGTTTTTGAATTAACATTTGAAATAGAATCAATAATACCTTCTAGAACAAAAGCCAAGCTCAGTACAGAAATGGCTCCAATGATATTTACTATTAAAAAAATTGACCTACTAAAAAAAGGATTTTTGATAAAAAAATATTTTTTTCATTTGAGATTCTTTTTATAACTTCTTTAATTAAATTAACCTAATAAAAAAATCAGGAGCGATAATGATCACCACCCCTGACTCAACATAATGTACTTTTAGCATTTGTGCTGACTTGGCTGATTTCTTCCCATCAAGATAGCAGCTACATCAATATCGTCAACATCAATAGAAATATTTTCTTGTTTTTTTGTAACATTTTGTTTATTGATTAAGACTGTGGAATTTGGATAGGTATATTGGTGATTGGGGTCAATGTACTCATAGCCTTCGTATTGATTTTTAACCAATATTCAATTCCTTTCGTTTGTTGATAACATAAGTTTTTAAATCAATCACATCTTGAACAGTAGGTTCATAATTTTCAATCATTGATGACCCAATAGCATACCAGACAGTATCAAAATCCGAAAAGTTATCAAAGGGAATCCCTAAAATTGTTAATTCTTCTTTATTTACATCAAGAGTCATGGCACACTTCCTTGTATAACGTTATCTTTATTATACCATAAAATCGGTATTTTTACCTAAAGGGATAGAGACCAAAAGATATATGTAAGCGTATAGATTAATACTTACAGAACTAAAAATATTCCTCTGTTTTTTTAGTCCAACTGAAACCCATACTTTCCAAAACCAGGTCTTAAGAAAAAAAGGTAGAGAAAAAGGTAGAGTTTGAATTGAAATACAGTGCAATATATCGCATTTGGCAAAAAGAAAAAACGCTTGAAATCAGCGTTTTTCTTATGTATTGATTCGTATTGAACCCCTACTTCACTTCTGTAAACACAACGTGTTTGCGAAGTTTTGGTGAGTATTTCTTCAATTGAAGACGGTCTGGAGTGTTACGTTTGTTTTTAGAAGTAAGGTACAAGCGTTCACCAGATTCTTTGTGTTCAAGTGTAATATTTACGCGCATGGTATCTCCCTTCTATTATTCAGCTGATGCAGCTTTAGCGATCTTACGTCCTTTGTAGTATCCTTTAAGTGATACACGGTGTGAACGTGAGTAATCTCCAGTTGCTTCGTCAAAGTTTACAGATGGAGCTGTTACTTTGTAGTGCGTACGACGTTTGTTTTTCTTCGCTTTTGATGTGCGACGTGCAGGTACTGCCATTTCGTTTTTCTCCTTTTAAGATATAAATTCAATTAGGTTTGATTTTCATCAACTTTAACAGTATAACAAAACTTTTTTGTAAAGTAAAGTTACTTGACAAAAAATTGTTAAAAAAATCTCCCGCCTCATCAAATGGGACAGGAGTTCTCCTTAAAGCTCTATTTCAAATGGCTCATCAATCGTTTTCGAAACGTATTTGCCATCCTTTTTTCGTTGTTTGACACATTCTGTCAGCAGGTACTCGATCTGCCCATTGACCGATCGAAAGTCATCTTCTGCCCATGATGCGATAGCAGCATATAACTTGGCTGACAATCTAAGTGGAATTTGTTTTTTCTTTTGGTCAGCCATTCTTAATAGAGACTTCCCGTATTGACAATTGGTTGTGCATCATGATTGCCACAGAGAACGACAAGAAGGTTCGAAACCATGGCAGCCTTCCGTTCTTCGTCTAGCTCTACAATCTCTCCTTCGCTCAGGCGTTCAAGGGCCATTTCAACCATCCCAACTGCTCCGTCGACAATCATCTTCCGCGCATCGATAATGGCAGAAGCTTGTTGGCGTTGAAGCATGACAGCTGCGATTTCTGGAGCATAGGCCAAGTAAGTAATACGAGCTTCTAGAATTTCGAGCCCAGCATCTTTTACACGTGCTTGAATCTCTTCTCGAATACGACTGGCTACAATTTCACTGGAGCCTCTTAGGCTACCCTCATCTGCCTGGCCGTCTCCTGTCGTATCGACATTAGGAGCTACATCATAAGGATAGATGCGGACAATATTACGAAGAGCACTATCACACTGCAATGAGAGATATTCTTTGTAGTTATCCACATTGAAGACTGCTTTAGCTGTATCCACTACACGCCAAGTGACTGCAATACCGATTTCTACAGGATTTCCCAAACAGTCATTAATCTTCTGACGAGAGTTATTCAAGGTCATCACTTTTAAAGAAATATTCTTTTTACCTGTCTCGATAGAAATATTGTTACCTTCTGCTGTTTTACTGACAGACATGGGTGACTTGGTGGTGACATCACCACTTTGGCCCAAGCGGGTGTTATTGGCAGGATTGACAGCGACACAGAAGGGATTGACAAAGTAAATACCCGCTTCTCGAATGGTTCCAATATAGTTCCCAAACAAGGTCAAAACCAAGGCCTCTTGCGGTTTAATAATTTTGATCCCCGCATAGCACACCAGACTAGCAATAAAGAGAAAAATACAGGTAATAACTGCAATCGCAAGTGGAAAACCTTCTGGTAGACTAGCAATCGCACTAATAAAGGCTAAAACTAAGACAAAATCCCCAACTAGCAAGCCTATAAGTGCAGCTAAGCCGTTTTTCTTTTGAGTTAAAATTTTTTCTTCCATGGGACGAACCCTTCTTTCTTTGTGATATCTAAATGATATCACTTTGCTTACAAAAGTCAAGATATAACTGTAAATTATTTTAGCAAGAAACCGAGCAAGCTGAATTGTCTGAAAATTCAAGAATTTTCTTCTGTTGTTGGGCCGTAAATTGTGCTATAATAATAAAAAATACGATGAGAGGGAATCAGATGACAGAATTAGATACACGCCATCGCAGTAGCGTCTACGACAGCATGGTTAAATCCCCTAACCGGGCCATGCTTCGGGCAACTGGGATGACAGATGAAAACTTTGAAACCAATCGTAGGGGTAATCTCTACTTGGGCTGAAAACACACCTTGTAACATCCACCTCCATGATTTTGGGAAATTGGCCAAAGAAGGTGTCAAAGATGCGGGAGCTTGGCCAGTCCAATTCGGCACCATTACGGTTGCGGACGGGATCGCTATGGGAACACCAGGAATGCGCTTCTCCTTGACGTCTCGTGATATCATTGCGGACTCTATCGAAGCTGCTATGGGCGGTCACAACGTGGATGCCTTTGTAGCCATCGGGGGCTGTGACAAGAACATGCCTGGTTCGATGATTGCCATTGCCAATATGGATATCCCAGCGATCTTCGCTTATGGTGGTACCATTGCACCGGGTAATCTGAACGGCAAAGATATCGACTTGGTTTCAGTTTTTGAAGGGATCGGGAAATGGAACCATGGTGACATGACTGCTGAAGAAGTGAAAGATTTTGAGTGTAATGCCTGCCCTGGCCCTGGTGGCTGTGGTGGAATGTACACCGCCAACACCATGGCGACAGCGATCGAGGTCCTTGGTATGAGCTTGCCAGGTTCCTCTTCTCACCCTGCTGAATCAGCAGATAAAAAAGCTGATATCGAAGAAGCGGGGCGTGCAGTTGTGAAATGCTTGAAATGGGACTCAAGCCATCTGACATCTTGACCCGTGAAGCCTTTGAAGATGCTATTACCGTGACCATGGCCCTGGGTGGTTCAACCAACGCGACCCTTCACTTGCTCGCGATTGCTCATGCAGCCAATGTGGACTTGACCCTTGAAGACTTCAATGATTTCCAAGAGCGCGTGCCTCACTTGGCAGACTTAAAACCTTCTGGTCAATACGTCTTCCAAGACCTTTACAATGTCGGTGGTGTGCCTGCCGTCATGAAATATCTTCTTAAGAATGGGTTCCTTCATGGAGATCGCATCACATGTACTGGTAAAACAGTAGCTGAGAACTTGGAAGCCTTCGCTGATTTGACACCGGGTCAAAAAGTCATCATGCCACTTGAAAATCCGAAACGTGCGGATGGTCCATTGATCATCTTGAAAGGGAACTTGGCTCCAGAAGGGGCGGTTGCTAAAGTATCAGGTGTGAAAGTTCGTAACATCACGGGTCCTGCTAAGGTCTTTGACTCCGAAGAAGCTGCCATTGAAGCGGTTCTTTCGGATGAAATCGTGGATGGCGACGTTGTTGTTGTCCGCTTCGTAGGTCCTAAGGGTGGTCCTGGTATGCCAGAAATGCTATCCTTGTCATCCATGATCGTTGGTAAAGGTCAAGGGGACAAGGTGGCCCTCTTGACAGACGGACGCTTCTCTGGTGGTACTTATGGTCTCGTTGTTGGACATATCGCGCCTGAAGCTCAGGTCGGTGGCCCAATCGCCTACCTCCACACAGGGGATCTGGTGACAGTTGACCAAGATACCAAAGAAATCACCATGCATGTCTCAGACGAAGAATTGGCGAAACGGAAGGCTGAGACAACCTTGCCACCACTCTATAGCCGCGGGGTTCTCGGTAAGTATGCCCACACGGTATCCTCTGCTTCACGCGGTGCCGTGACCGACTTCTGGAATATGGAACAGTCTGGTAAACAATAAGATATGAAAAAACTCACTTTACGAATTCGTAAAGTGAGTTTTATTGATTTATCGTGGTGGTAATCCGAGGGCAATGCGCCCGTAGCGACTGATCCGAGTAATTTTCCAAGCCGGCGACCAAGTTACTTCTACTTTGACATCCTCAATCCCCTCAATCTCCTTCAGGCGAGCGACGATTTCGATAGGAAGACTCTCGGCACAGCTACAGGCAGTATCGGTAAAGGTCATGACCACCTTGCAAGTTCCCTCTTCGTCCAGATCCAACTCATAAATCAAACCGAGGTTGTAGACATCCAATTCAACATCTGTATCAAACACAAGCTCTAACTTCTCAATCAATAGCTTCTCCAGTGCTAGGGCACGGTCATTAATCTTGATATCCTCTCTCATCTCGCTATCCTTTCCCTCCTTTGATGACAACTATTTTCTCACAATTCTGACAATAATGCAAGTTAACCTAAAATGAGATCAGATTCCAGTCACAATCAAACCATCCGTCTTAAGACTGATTTAAAATTACAGGAACTTATCTTAAGTTTTCTTTAAGTTTTCCGATTTATACTAATATCATCAAATGAAGACCTCCTAACTTTGTTTGATAGAAAATCCTAAACTTTTTCATAATAATCTCCCATAAAGGCCACCAAATCAGGTGGCTTTTTTTATGGGAGTGAGACAGAACAATTTTTTAAAATTGCTTCGCGTCCTTATTTTTAGGCTCAGGTTGAAAAGGTTCCCCAAAACTTTTCAATTGTCTCACTCCCGCACAGGTCAAACAGTCTGGGAGACTGTTTGAGGTTGCGGATATAGGAAACCTCGTTTCCTCATTAGTTGGTAATCTTTGGAGATATAAGAGCGAACAAAGATACCAATCAACCACTGCGTTATGTAATGATTACTAAACCTATTTCATCTAACCAAGCCTGATAGGGACGTGGACGAGCTTAGGTACATTGATGCAATTCGAACGCTAGTGAGAACTACGTTCCTTATTTTTTTACGAGCATCAGCGAGCTTAGAAACATTGACGCAATTCGAGTGCTAGTGAGAACTACGATCTATAGAAAACGGAATGAGATGAACTCGGTGAGTTCAACCGAATTTAGAGAGATGGATGTAGCCTGAGCGAAGCGAAAACGACGTTCCTATAAACATATGTGCGAAAAAAGTTTTAAAACCTTCAAAAAATTTTTTCAGTTCGATCTTTCTATTGTTTACTATATTTATAAGCAAAACAGCTATTTTACAGGCTTTATCCCCCGATAATTCCTTTTGCCTCCTCCAAGTTCTTGTGCTATAATGATACGGATGCTGTTCATGTTTGAATAAGGAGGTACATTATGAAACGAAACCATTCACGTTTTCTCATTCCAGGGATCCTTTTACTAGGAGTGGTCTTGCGGGCCCCATTTACGACCCTATCCACTGTCTTATCAGATATTGCTTCTAGCTTTGGGGTCGAAGTCAGCTCTCTCGGTCTCTTGACGAGTCTGCCACTCTTGACCTTCGCTATTTTCTCTCCTTTTGCTACTAGCTGGGCGAGACGCTTTGGGATTGAGCGACTTTTTCTCGGAGTTTTGATCCTGATGACGATTGGATCTGCTCTTCGTACCATTAATCTGCCTCTCCTCTATGTGGGAACTCTTTTGATTGGTGCTGCTATTGCCTTTATCAATGTCCTTCTACCAAGCTTAATCCAAGCCAATGAGCCAAAACGTCTTGGCTTCTTGACAACCCTCTATATCACTGCAATGGGCTTGTCTACTGCGGTAGCTTCTTCTGTCGCTGTTCCTATTACTCAAGCTACCTCCTGGCAAGGCCTGGTCTGGGTGTTGACCCTTGTCTGTGCGGTTGCTCTTGTGATCTGGCTCCCTAATACTCGTCACAATCATTATTTGAAACAAAGCTCTTCGCCACACGACAAGAAAGAGAGCTGGTATAAGAATGGCAAGGTTTGGGCTATCATGTTTTTCTGTGGTCTACAGTCTCTCTTGTTCTATACCACGATGACCTGGCTTCCTACTATGGCGACCCAGGCCGGTATCAGTCAAGCCAATGCCGGAATTTTAGCATCTGTATTCACCCTGATGAGTATTCCCTTCTCTATGACCATTCCAAGTCTCACCACTAGCCTTTCTGAACGAAACCGTCACATCATGCTGATAACGACTGTTTTAGCTGGTTTTACCGGAATTGCCATGCTTTTGGTCAAGACAGACAATTTCGTATACTGGTTAATCCTCAATCTCCTAATTGGAAGTTTTACGAGTATCTTATTCCCTTACCTCATGGTCACCTTCTCCATGAAGTCTAGCTCTCCTGAGAAAACTGCTCAACTCTCTGGACTGGCTCAAACAGGAGGATATATCTTTGCTGCTCTCGGACCTGTCTTGTTTGGTTCAAGCCAACAAGTCTTCCACTCTTGGACACCTGGTATTATAATTCTTCTTGTCATTGTTTTATTCATGAGTACTGCTCTCTATCAAGTAGAGAAATCTGATGTTATCCTATAATCCAATAAATCCCATTGATCAAATGGGGTTTATTTTTATATAAAAAAAAAGAATCAGGATAATCCTGATTCTTTTGTATGACTTAATTATTCGTAGAATGACACGTGTACGTGGTCGTAGTGATTTTCTGTTACGCTACCACGGTCTGGCATTTCATTCCATGTATTTGCTGGTCCATAAATGTTATTTACCGGAGCATAGAAACGTTGTTTCCAGATGATATAAGAAATTCCATTTTCTTGCATATGATCGATTGCATATTGAGCAACTTGGTCTCCGATTGCTGAGCTTTCTGGAACCATGACGTCAACCGCAAGTCCTTTACCGTGATCTTCTGGATCACCAGGACGGTAACCACCGATATCAGTCAAGCCAAGTTCATTTATTACTTGTTCTTTGAATTTAATCGCTTGAGGTTGAAGACCTTCATTTGAAGTAGGTGTCGCGGTTGAAGCCGTTGTATCCACCAACGCTGCTGGTGCTCCGTATTGTGGAGTTGATGCAACACTTGCTACTTCTGGCTCAGCAGGAGTTTCAACGACTGGCGCTGGTTCAGCTACTGGAGCCGCCTCCGGAGCTGCTGCTGGGGTTGCTACTACTTCTTCAGCAGGTTGTGCAGGAGCTTCTGCCACAGGAGCCGGTGCCTCTTCTGCTACAGGCGCTACTTCTGCTGGGGTTTCAGCTACTGGAGCCGCCTCCGGAGCAACAGATGCAGCTACGTTATCTGCTACTGATGCTACAATTGCAGGGGCATCAGAAACTTCTACAGCTTGGTTGTCTGCAACAGCAACTGGTTTTGTCAAATCGCCAACTGCAACCGTTTGGTTATCCACTTTGATTTGGTTATTGGTCAAGTCAGCTGAAGTTGTCACGGATGCATCAGCATTTCCTGCTGTAGGTGTTTGGATTTCTACACCTGTCACTTGATTTTGATCATTGACAGTAGTTGTCAAAACAGTACCTGGGAAAATCAAGTCCATGTTGCTGATTTGGTTCAAGTTTGCCAAAACAGTTACATCAACATTCAAAGCTTGCGCAATCGTGCTTAAGGTATCTCCATATTTGATGGTATAGGTTTGTTTGTTTTCTGAAGTTGAAATATCAGCACGAATTTCATCTACTGAACGAGCAATCCAATCGCCGTTTGTTTCTGCTTTACTAGTGGTAAAAGGCAAAACTGCCATTGCAACAGTTGAAGCAATTAAAGCTTTTTTATTTACGTTTTTCATACATTCTTTCCTTATTTTTTATTTATTGGAGATTTTTCTCCAAATGAATACGTCTACTATTTTACCACAATTTTTCTCCAAAAAATAAGCTCCACCCTCTTTTAATCGAACTGTCCCTAACTTGTAACATTTCTCTTTTCTTGTCATATTTCTTTAACATCTATTAAAAACTAGTGCTATTTGGTAAATCAAATGAATTTGTACATTTATCATAGGCTATCCTTTGCCCATAAATAACCTTTAGCAGACTCATTTAGAGCGATACATAGGTTGAGAGCTAATAGAAAATAGCACCCCAAGGTCATGTCCTGTAGACATCACTTGGGGTGCTGTTTTTAACGGCTTTGTATCTTATAACTGAACACGCCTACAACTCTTTGGAAAAAGATAAATCCAACTAGAAGCGGTCGCTTCGTCGTTGGATTTCCTATTTTCCTTTGAGTTGCTTAACGGCTTTGTATCTTATAACTGAACACGCCCTAAATGCTGTGTGAAAAAGATAAATTCTCTTGTGAGCATCGCTCACTGCAAGAATTTCCTATTTTCACCTTGCATTTTGCGGGCTTTGTATCTTATTTGACCTTCATCATTCTGACGAGGTTAGCTCGTTCGGCTTCTTCGAGTTTCATTTCGATATAATAGATGGTTTCCTTGAGGTCTGGAATGGTCGCATACTCGAGTCCATTGACCCGACGGCGCGTTTTTTCAATCTCATCCGCCATGAGCTGACAGGTCTTTTCAATCTCTGCTAAGCGCAACAGGTCTGGAAGGAGCTCTTCCATTTCTTGAATGGTACTATCCATCTGACTATTGGAAGCCACGTAGCTGTAAACCACGTCTCCCTCATCGTCTCCATACGGATTATCGATATGAGCATGCATCTTGGGCACGCGCACACTCATGATGTTCTCCGTCTCGATATGCAGGCTGACCTCCCGCGTCGGAACTGCAAAGATTTCCTGAACCATGAGGTCATTCTCCAGACATTTAGCGAGGACAAATTCTTGCATATTGCCAATGAGAGCTGCCTCAACCTTCTGGCGGAGGCGGTCATTTTCACGGACCGATTCGATGAAGCGTCGCATGAGTTCATCCCGCTTGTCCTTGAGAAGTTTATGTCCTCTAGTTGCTGTCTTCAGACGCTCTTTGAGGGTATTTAACTCCATCCGGGTGGGTTTGACATTTAATCGTGCCATTTGACTTCCTCCTTTCTACTCCTAGGCTTGTGCTTCCTTGGAAGTTTTTGGGAGGTATTCATCAATCATATCATCCTTGATCCGCTTGAGCTCTGTCCGTGGCAAGATAGACAGCAATTCCCAACCTAGATCCAGACTTTCTTGAATGGTCCGATTGGTAGTAAAGCCTTGGTTGATGTATTCTTTCTCAAAACGATCGGTAAATTTGACATAGAGCTTGTCTGTATCTGACAAGGCAGACTCTCCAAGAACCACAGCTAACTCTTTTGCTTGTTTCCCTTGAGCATAGGCCGCAAAGAGCTGGTTCATGGTCGCCGCATGGTCTTTCCGAGTCTTACCTTCACCAGAACCCTTGTCTTTCAAACGAGAAAGGGAAGGAAGGACATTGATCGGTGGACGGTAACCACTATTGTAGAGATCACGAGACAGAATAATCTGACCTTCGGTGATGTAGCCTGTCAAGTCAGGGATTGGGTGGGTGATGTCATCCTCCGGCATGGAAAGGATTGGAATCTGAGTCACAGATCCCTTCTTCCCAACCAAGCGTCCCGCACGTTCGTAGAGGGTCGAGAGGTTGGTATAAAGATACCCTGGATATCCCCGACGTCCTGGAACCTCCCGGCGAGCAGCGGAGACTTCCCGAAGGGCTTCACAGTAGTTGGTCATGTCAGTCATGATAACCAAGACGTGCATGTCTTTTTCATAGGCCAAATATTCTGCCGCGGTCAAGGCGATCCGAGGGGTCGCAATCCGCTCGATAGCTGGGTCATTAGCTAGGTTGATGAAGAGGACAGAGCGGTCAATGGCTCCTGTCTCCCGCAGATCGTTCATAAAGAACTCCGCTTCTTCAAAGGTAATCCCCATGGCTGCAAAGACCACGGCGAAATTTTCTTCGGAATTGAGAACTGTCGCCTGGCGAGCAATTTGAGCAGCCAATTCTTTATGAGGAAGCCCTGATCCAGAGAATACCGGAAGCTTTTGCCCCCGAACCAAGGTGTTCAAGTGGTCAATGGCCGAGATTCCTGTCTGGATAAATTCATCTGGATAGTCCCGTGATACTGGGTTGATGGCTTGACCGTCAATGTCCAAGTACTTCTCTGGGATAATCTCTGGACCACCATCGATCGGTTTGCCCATCCCGTTAAAGATCCGGCCCACCATGTCTTCGGACACTGGAAGTTCTAGGGGACGTCCGGTAAAGCGAACCTTGGCTTTTTCCAAGTTGATCCCGCTAGATCCTTCAAAGAGTTGGACCATGGCCTTGTCTTCTTGGACTTCGAGGACTTGTCCCTGACGGGTTGTTCCGTCATGGAGCTTGATTTCTACGAGTTCATTGTAGTGAACCCCTTGAACCTGATCGACAATCATCAAGGGGCCAACAACTTCGCTGACAGTACGGTATTCTTTAATCACGCTCATTGTCTACTCCTCCTTGGGCTACGATTTGGTGTAGGGATTCTACGATTTCTTCTTTCAAGGCTTGGATGGTGCCCAACTGATCCTCATGGATGAACTTGCTACGGGCAATGCGGTCCCGAAGGTCTACCGTTCCTTCCATGATTTCTGTGAAGTAGGCCCCTAATTCTAGCGCTTTCTGACTTTCTTGGTCAAAGGTCAAAATGTTGGTCAACAAGGCAACCTGCTTGCTAAAGGAAGTATAGGTATCGACCTCATCAAAGGCATTTTGTTGCAAGTAGTCTTCACGGATCATCTTGGCCGCATTCATGGTTAAGCGGTCTTTTTCAGACAAGGAATCCAGACCAACCAAACGCACGATTTCTTGCAATTCACTCTCTTTTTGCAACAGGTTCATGGCGCGGGTCACTTTTTCTGCCCAGCTAATCTGCTCATGCTGATCGATATATTGGCCCACCTCATCCTGGTAAAGGGAATAAGAACTCAACCAGTTGATGGCTGGGAAATGGCGACGCTGCGCCAACTGAGCATCTAGTCCCCAGAAGACCTTGACGATCCGCAGGGTGTTTTGGGTCACCGGCTCTGAGATATCTCCACCCGGAGGAGAAACGGCACCGATCGCCGTAATAGAGCCTTCACGCGCAGTGGTTCCAAGTGTCTTGACTCGACCGGCCCGTTCGTAGTACTCAGCAATCCGGCTACCAAGGTAGGCCGGGTAACCTTCATCCCCTGGCATTTCTTCTAGACGACCAGACATTTCACGAAGAGCTTCTGCCCAGCGCGATGTAGAATCGGCCATGATGGCAACGGAATAGCCCATATCACGGAAATATTCGGCAATGGTGATCCCTGTGTAGATGGAAGCTTCACGCGCTGCCACCGGCATATTCGAAGTGTTGGCGATCAGAACCGTCCGTTGCATGATGGATTGGCCGGTTGTTGGATCAATCAATTCTGGAAATTCATTCAGAACGTCCGTCATTTCATTTCCACGTTCCCCACAACCGACATAAATCACGATGTCTACATTGGCAAACTTGGCCACCTGGTGTTGCACAACTGTTTTTCCAGCTCCGAAAGGACCAGGAACAGCTGCAGCTCCACCTTTAGTAACAGGGAAGAAGGTATCAATAACCCGTTGACCTGTGACTAAAGGCTCTACCGGAATCAGTTTTTGTGCAAAGGGACGGCCTCGACGAACTGGCCATTTTTGCATCAAGGTTCCGGTAAAGAGACTGCCATCTGCCTGCTCGATCTCATAAACCGGCTCTTCTACTGTGTAAGAACCTGCTGCGATCTTGGTCACACGTCCACTGACTCCAAATGGTATCATGATGCGGTGTTCCACCATATTGGTCTCCTGAACGGTACCAACGATGTCTCCTGCGACTACCTCAGTTCCTTCTGCTACACTTGGTTCGAAGGTCCATTTGGTGTCACGATCGAGATTAGGAACTTGCACCCCACGAACCAAAAAATCGCTGGCGGTGACTTCTTGGAAACGTTCCAAGGGACGTTGGATCCCGTCAAACATCTGAGAAATCAAGCCTGGTCCCAACTCGACAGAAAGGGGAGCTCCAGTTGTTACCACTGGTTCTCCTGGACCGACTCCAGACGTTTCTTCATATACTTGGATAGATGCTTCATCCCGACGCATCTCAATAATTTCACCAATCAAACCAAGATCGCCGACCCGGCAAATGTCTTGGATATTGGCCTCCTGCATCCCTGATGCAACCACCAAGGGACCGGAAACTTTAATAATTTTTCCTTGAGTCATGTATTCCTCCTGGGAATCCTTTGTTTCTTTGTTTTACTTTTGTGCTATCTCTCTTAGAGATTGCTTTGTTGACCATTGGCCTCGAAATTGCTTGGATCCAACCAAGCTTCGAAACGCTCTTTGATAGCTGGCCATTCTTGGTCAATGATAGACAACCAATCTGTGTCTCGAGTCCGACCTTTATAAACAACAGCCTGACGGAAACACCCTTCGTAGGTGAAACCCAGGCGCTCAGCTGCTTTGCGAGAAGCTTGGTTTAAGGCATCGCATTTCCACTCATAGCGGCGGTAGCCTAACTCCTCAAACACATAGCGTGCTAACAGATACTGGGCTTCGGTTGCCATGCGAGTCTTCTGGAGCGCTGGTGAGTAGGTCACTGCTCCGACTTCGATCACCCGGTTGGCTGGATCGATCCGCATGAGAGAAAAAGTCCCTAATGCCTTGCCCGAATCTTTGTCTACAATCGCATAGTAAAAGCGACCTTGGGCTGCCATGAGATCATCTAATAAGCGGTCCCACTCCTCTTCATTTCGGGCAGGGCCTTTGAACAGATAGGTCCACATAGATGCTGGGGAGGCTGGCCCGTAGACCTGATAAAGATCCGCCCCGTGTTTTTCTTTTGACAGGCGCTCAATTACGGTATAGCGACCCTCAATCCGCTCAATAGCTGGCAAGCGCCCCGGTGTAAAATCCGGCAGTGCATCTCCAATCGCTTGACCAAATTCATTTGTTCTCATAAAATATCCTGTCCTACTGCTTTTTCGACATTATCGCGAATGCGTTGCCGTCCCAGTCCAGTCGAGCCCTTATGAGTAGGAATCAAGATGACGGCTGGGGTTACTTGCCGATCGTAGTGGGCAATGGTATCTGGGATTTCCTGAGCCATATCCTCCGTCAGATAGATGATGCCAAAATCTTCTTGGCTCAAGTGACGTAAGGTGTTGATGGTTTCTTGAGCTTCTGCTACGGGAAAGGTCTGAAAGCCAATCATTTGAAAAGGAAGGATAGCATCACGATTTCCTACAACGGCAATTTTTTGCGTTTTACTGGCCATAGATCGGTCTCATCCTTTCTTTTATTTTGTCAATTGGAAGCTGATTATCTAGCCCCGTTAAGACCAAACGAAGATTCTTCACCTCCAGCTCTTTTCCGAAAAGATAGCGAGCTAAGGGTAAGGGACCGTCTGTCTCAAAGGAAGCTTGTTCTAAAATCCGGTACTTGATCACATGCTCCAGGTATTCCACTGTCTCAGCGGTCACTCTGCCTGCTCGCATCTGCTCTTCATACCGAGTCAATTCCACATCATAAGGCAGGGGATTGACTTGTTGGAACCAACTGATGAGATGCCCCTGCTCCACATGCTGGATGACTTCTCCTGCTGACAGGGTACCTGCATCAGACAAGAGTTGCTTCATAAAGCTGCGTGGCTTTTTCAAGCTGAGAGCCCGCTCAACTGTGATGACATTGTAACAATCAATGGTCAAGGTGACTAGGGATTCTAAAAGCGGATGCCCGAGATCTTTCGCCAAGCGTTTGAGATGATCAAAGTAAGCTAGATCCATACCAATCTCCAAAACCCGAATATCCTGATAGTCGACATATTCCTGCCAGGTCGCTGCTACTTCTTGAGCCATAAACTCTGGGCAGTTCTCTGAAGAAAAGGTCTTGGATACTTGTTCAAGAACCGCTAAGGAATAGGGACCTGCATCCAATAACAAGAAATTCAACTCCCGCCCCGTTGCTCGCTCTTTCAAGAAGACCTTGAGATTGTGATAGGTGTACTTGAGGGCAAAGAGGTCGACCACTGCTGGGTTTGGAGCTACCTGATAAGCCCAATCGTACTCAGCTAGAAGGTGCTTCATCAAGGCTTGCTCGACCACTTGGACTTGACGCAGTTGATCTGCCTCCAAGGCATAGGCCGTCCCTTGCAAGAGATTAGCACGCGCTTCTGCATCGGAACTGTTCAGAAGGGCATCAAACTGAGCTGGGCTCAAAAAACTAGCTTCACGTACACTAATCCCGGTATTTACTTGAGAATACGTCCGTTCACTCATAGGCCCTCCTAGTTCTTTTCTTCTTTAAAAATGCTGGCTGCCATATGGAAGCTCTGCTCCTCCCGTACAGCATCAACCAAATCACGGTAGAGGTAGCTGGCATCTACTTTGCCAAAGGAAAGGATAAAACCAGCCTCTTGGGCAAGAGTTTCTGTCGCTAATTGAAGTTGTGGATAGGCCTCTATCAAATCCTGACGATCTTGATCTGTCAATTTCTCTGCCGTCACAGCACCCAGAGTTAAGATGGTTGCTTGGTCCGCATAGCGAGGAAGAATACGGTGAAGAAATGTGAGTTCTTCCTGGCGTGACCAAGTCGCCATTTTCTGGTAGGCATCCGCAAACAACTCTTTTAAAACCCGTTGCTTAGTGACCAGTGTCGATTGGCGCTTTTGATTTTCAATTTGTTGGCTTTCACGTTGCAAGTGGCGCTCAATGGTTTGCAATTGAACCGTCCGTTGGTGTAACTTTTCTTCTACCAAACGTGCTTCCTGCAACTGGGCTTCTGCTTGGATCTTAGCCGTCGCTTCCGCCACTAATTTCCGGCCTTTTTCATGGGCCTGTTCAAGGATGGAATCCTTTAATTGGGAATAATCCGTCATTGTTTTTATTTCCTCCTTTGGAGTTCTTCACCACCGATAATAGACGAAGAGAAGCCTCCTCATCTTCGACTTAGGTGTGTCTAGATTAGCCGACGCGAAGAGTCAAAAGGAAGGACACAACGAAGGCCAAGATAGCATAGGTTTCAACCATGGCCGCAAGGATAACTCCTTTCATCATGTCTTCTGGGCGTTTTGCCAAGATTTGCATCCCAGCCGTTGCGACATTCCCTTGGTGTTTCGCTGAGAAATAACCAACAATCGCAACTGGAAGAGCTGTAAAGAAGTAAGCGACCCCTGTTTCAAGAGCCATATCTGGCTTAATTTGCAACCAGATCAAGATACCAATAACGAAACCATACAAACCTTGTGTACCTGGCAACAATTGCAAGATCAAGGCTTGGGCAAATTTTTCGGGTTGTTCTTTCAAGAGTGCGGCAGCAGCCTGACCGGTCTTACCAACACCTAGGGCTGAACCCATTCCGCTAAGAGCCACTGCAATGGCTACACCAAGGGCTGCAAAGAAGGCCCCCCCATGAGCTGAGAAATATGAAGCTAAAGATTCCATGAATATACTCCTATAAAATTTTGTATGAATGATTTACTGAATTATTTTTTTGTTTTGACATAGCGTTCCGACGGTTTTAGAGGTTGGAAGGGCTTGCCACCACCCTCGTAGAACTTGCCAAAGAACTCGACAAAAATCAAACGCGCTCCATGCACATAGCCTGATAAGAAGGACAGGAACATGTTGATGGCATGGAGGAGGACAAAGAGGACTAGGCCAACTGTGAACCGTCCCAGGGTTGGGAAGAGATTGACAATCAGGTTAAAGGCTGACCCGATGCTGGCCCCGGACAAGCCAAGCGCCATCAAACGGGTAAAGCTGACCAAGTCTCCGACATACCCACTAACATTGTAGAGATTAAAGAGACCTGCTGCTAGTCCTGATAATTTCTTGGCACTGACAATGGACACCACCAGAATCCCAATCGCATTGAGAATAGCTAGCCACTGACCAATGGGGACTAGGTAGGATAAGCCTGGTAGGATATTTCCGACTGCTAAGAGCATCAAGCCCAATAAAATCAAGACCCAGGCAAAGCCTGCGTTGTAAGCTTCGGTGTAGTCTTTCAGGCGGATATTTTTCATCCCTCCTAGGAAGAGACCGACCAAAACGGTGATAAAACCAAAGACGACCGATAGGATCAAGATGGTCATGGCATTGGTCGTCGTACTGATCAAAGCAAAGGGCATCTCAAAGCCGAAGAAGGAACCGTAGACGACTCCCCAAAGGGCTACCGAGATTCCTAAGAGGCAGAAGAAGCGAAGGTTTTTTGCTGCGCTCGGCTGTAGCTGGAAAGCTTTTAGAGCAAAGCCAGTTGCCAGCGTTAACAAGAGCCCATAACCGATATCTGCTACCATCATGCCGAAGAAGACAAAGTAGAAGAGAGAGACGATTGGCGTCGGATCTTTCTCGTAATACTTGGGCAAAGCATACATCTCCGTCACTAACTCGAAGGGCTCCACCAAGGCATTGTTTTTCAGTTTGATGGGTACCTGATCCCATTCTTCTTGGGTGACCTCTCGCGTCTGCAAGACGACTTGCTCCCCAAATTCCTTTGAAGTTTAGTCTTTAAAGCTTCTAGTTGAGCTGTTTCGATCCATCCCTCTAGGGCAACCAGGTGGGCTGTACTAGCAAGAGAGCCTTTGGCCTCTTCTCGGGCTCCTAAACTCAAGACATAATCTAGTTGGTACTTGAGTTGGTTGAGGTCTTCCTTAGCCTGACTGAGCGTTTCCAAAGTAGCTGCTTCGACAGCACCTTGTTCTTTGATCTCTCTCTTGAGTTGCTCTAAACGTTCTTTCGGCAGGGCCTCTCCTTGGTAGTCAAACTCTTTAAAATGCGAACTGGTCAGCGTATCTTGAAGGTCTGTTAAATCCCCAGACTTATACAAGACTACCACTCCATGTTCCGTTTCCGAGCTGAAAACCACATCAACCTCTACATCTGGATGCGCCAGCAAGGCCTGACGCGCCTGATCCTGTTCACTATTCGGAATGGTACCGATTAAGCCACGGACATAGCGGAAACGCTTGAGTTGGTCCGGTGTCGTTGTCAAGTCAACCCATTTTTCCAAAGAGGCAAGCTCTTCTTGGGCTAGTTGAATTCGATCCCGCGCCTTTGCTAAGACAGCTAATTGTTTGTGCACCGACTGTAAGAGACGTTGCTCATCACGGATAAGCCCATGGGACTCTAGCTCTTGGAAAAGACAAAGACAAAGGGAGCTTCTTTTAGTTTTTCTAATCCCTTCTTTTGAGGAATGAAAGGCTCCAAGGCCTGAATGGCCTTTTCCAACTGTTCTTCCCGACGTCTTAGTTCATCCAGTCTTTGAGCTAATCCTTTGGTCCCATCACTCGTCTGAAAAGCAACTTGCCAATCTTCTTGTGCGCTCAAATCATAGATTTGGACAGATTCCTCTGACTGGAGCGACAAGAGAAGCTCGTCCATTAGATTTGTGGGCAAGACCAGGGAAAGGTGTTGCATTGGGCTAATTGCCATAGGTTGCTACCACCTTTTCTACAATTTCGTCTACCAAAGCTGCGCGCTTATCTGTCATGGCTTGCTGCACCTTTTCGTCATTGCGTTGACTGGTCACTGCAAGGTCTGCTTCCAAGCTAGTAATCATCGCTTTCGAGGACTCTTCCCGCTCTGCTACTAGCTTAGCGGTCTCTTTGTCATAGGATGCTGCTACCTCCTGTAGGTGATTACCTAGCTGTTGGCGCAAATCTTGGACCTGATCCTCGTAACTTGCGACAACGGCTTCTGCCGCCATTTCAATCTCTTGCATCATTTCCAGTGTTGCATTGGCCATCACTCCACCTCCTTACATCTTCCCCTTTTGAAAAAGAGGAAGCCATTCTTGTGTAAATTATATCACATTTTGACTAGTTTTTAGAACCTTTCCACAGGTAACCTTGTTTATTTTACAGGCAGGATGAATGAAAGCCTCCCCGTCTTCATTCTAGCCCTGATTTCAAGCTCCTCTCTTACCATATTGCTTGTATATCAGTGTTATTTATGTTATAATATGTAATATATTATGGTTTTTTCCTCCAGGTATAAACTTGGTAGAAAGGAGAACAGCTGTGAAACAAGATCAAGATCTTCGGAATATCATTACGAGTCATCAAGCAGAAATGACTGAGCTAGAGTTAGACATCGCCCGCTATTTTTTGTCCCCTGAAGCACAGCAAAGACTCCCTTTCCTCTTCTAGAGTAACCCAACTCTTACACGTATCCAAAAGGCGCTTTGACCCGTTTTTCTCAAAAATGTGGCTTCACTGGTTATCGTGAGTTTATCTACCACTTTAACGAAGAAACTAAATCAAAAAAATTAGAAACGCCCCATGACGAACTAACACAAGATGTCTTACGTCGTTACAAACAAGTCCTACAGGCAACCGAAAACCTAGCCAAAGATGAACAAATCAAGGAAATCGCTCAGCTCATTGCTCAGGCTGGACGTGTCTATTTCTTTGGAAAAGGAAGTTCCGGTCTAGTTGCCTCAGAAATGAAGCTTCGCTTTCTCCGACTAGGGGTGGTCTGTGAAGCCCTAACTGACCAGGATGGCTTTGCTTGGACGACCAGCATCTTAGACGAGTCTTGTCTGGTCATTGCCTTCTCCCTCTCAGGGACCACTCGCTCTATTATTCATAGTCTCTTGGATGCTAAAGAAATGGGGGCCAAAACTGTCCTCCTCACTGCGAAACCAGCTACTATCAAGGAGGCTTTTACCGAAATATTACCGGTGGCTCCCCTACCAGGTAGCACCTACATCGATCGTATTACAGCTACTCTTCCTTTCTTGCCAGCTATTGATTTGATTTATGCTCATTTCCTAGAAATGGATCGGGAACGCAAGGAAAGAATTTTTAACAGCTATTGGGAAAACAAAAAACTCAATGGCTATGACTCTCGCAAACGATAACTTTCTTAAGCGGAGTTAGCTCCGAGAGATTTTCTCTTTTTTGCTGGTTTAGTTACTAGATATAAAATGCTCGCGCAAATTGCGCGAGCATTTTTATACTTCTTTTCGGCTAGATTGCTTTTGTTTGAAATGGTAGTAGGCTCCTATCATACCCGCTGTATTTTGATGACGAGCAAACTCCAGTTGAATTTTATCTGCTAAGCTTGGAACCAGGGAGGCCTTAAGAGCAGCTGAAATTTTTGGTTTCAATATCGCTTCTTGTCCCATAACCCCACCACCAAGAATGACCACCTGAGGGTTGACCACATAACAGATATTGGCAAGGCCTATGCCGAGATAGTCAACCATTCGATCGATTCCCGCCATACAGATGGTATTTCCTTGGGTCGCTTCCTTGAAAATTCTACGACCACTCCATTGTTCTACGGGATCCCCATGCTGGCTTGCAACGTAGTCTACCAGAGCAGTTGTGGAAGCTAAATCCTGGAAGGCTCCATCTTGGAGATGAAGGTAGCCTACTTCACAGGCGGAATTACTAAAGCCATGGAAAATCTCTCCATTAATCAAGAGACAGCCACCGATTCCCGTACCAACGGTTAAACAGACAGCGACTTGAGCGCCCTGGCCATTCCCTGACATGACTTCTGCTAAACCAGCACAGTTGACGTCGTTTTCAATTTCGCAGGGGATTTGATAGGTCTCTTCAATTTCTTTTTTGAACTGAGTTCCTGCATAATTGGGAATCTGAGGGCCTGCATAAAAGATTTCTCCCTTATCGGGGTCAACCATCCCAGCTGACGAAATACAGACTCCAAGGATGGTATTTTCTTCGAGGTAAGATTCTACTAAAGCTTTGGTTTTCCCTAGAATCCCAGGTCCCCCTTTTTCAGCTTCTGTCGGCATTTCATGCGACTCGATCAGATTCTCTGCTTCATCAATCAGACCATATTTGATATTGGTCCCACCGATATCAATCGCTAGGTAATAGGCCATACACCTCTCCTTTCCGATTTACACTCTTTTTAAAGGAAACGTTCCTTGACTTCACGGATTAAGCTAGCTGCTTTTTGAACCACTTCCTGGTCTCCTTCAGTTACTGGGGTTAATGGACTCCGAACAGATCCCAGCTCTAGACCTTCATTGATCCGCAAGACTTCTTTAATGACGCCATACATGTTTCCATGAGCAGACGTCAAGACTCCGATAATACCATTGATAGCAAATTGCAAGGCACGCGCAGTTTCCAAGTCTTTCTCAGCAATCAGCTGATTGAGTTTCAAGAAGAGCTCTGGCATAGCACCATAGGTGCCCCCAATACCAGCTCCTGCTCCCATAAGACGGCCACCTAAGAATTGTTCATCTGGACCATTAAAGACGATATGGTCATCGCCTCCCAAAGAAGCAAAGGTCTGAATATCCTGAACAGGCATAGAGGAATTCTTCACCCCAATCACCCGTGGGTTTTTCAACATTTCTGTATACAGACTCGGTGTCAAAGCTACCCCTGCCAATTGCGGGATATTATAGATGACAAAGTCTGTGTTTGGTGCTGCTGCGCTGATTTCATTCCAGTAGTGGGCAACACTGTATTCTGGCAAGCGGAAATAAATTGGCGGAATGGCCGCAATCGCATCTACTCCTAGCTCTTCTGCATGTCGTGCTAATTCCACGCTGTCCTTGGTATTGTTGCAGGCCACGTGAGCGATGATGGTCAATTTTCCTTTAGCCACTGCCATGACTTCTTCCAATACTAGCTTGCGATCGGCTACGCTCTGGTAGATACATTCGCCGGAAGATCCGTTGACATACAAGCCCTGCACACCTTTCGCGATAAAATATTCTACCAGCGCACGTACCCGCTCCGGGCTAATTTCTCCTTGGTCATCATAGCAGGCATAAAAAGCCGGGATGACTCCTTCATATTTTTTTAAATCTGACATTCTTTTCTCCTTTCACGAATGTTTACCAAATCCTATTTTTCTTTTTTATTCTTTAAAACGAGCAAATATCTTTTCCATCAATCCAACCTGTAGGAAGGTCAGGCTAGAAAAACCAATCAAGAAGAAGACCATGAGTCCTAGTAGAAAGCTTAAGACAGAAGTCACAAACACCATAGCTAGTAGCAACAAGAGAGCCCCCATAACGAAGAACCATGGGAAATACAAACCAGATACAATCAGAGCTTTTTGTAGACACTCTGTCCAAGTCAATCGATAACGCGCCGCAATTGGATAGGCCGCTAGCATGACCAGAACTAGGAAGATAAAGAGCCCTAGACAAACAGCTTTTAACACCTGCATTGGCAAGGCTGTCTGACTCCAAAAGAGGAACAAGTCAAAGAGACAGATCCCTGAAATGAGCAACTCTATCCCTCCGAGCTGAAGCCCCAACTTCCAATTTCTCGAAAGGCGTTGATATAAGTCCGAATGACTGGTAGGCGACGCTGGTGTTTGATGGCAAAAACCGTTTGATACAAACTAATCTTTGCGATCCCGATTGTGACAATCGGCAGACAGCTCAGCACAAAAAGAAGATTGACTGTGACTAAGTCCGCTATTTTCTCGCTGATTCGCATCACCAGATTGTCAGTATTAAAGACTGTTTTGATCAATCCTGTTTCTCTTTGTGACATACCGTCTCCTTTCTGACTCTCTTAATCGATTAAAATTTTCACTAACTGTTTTCGAACGACTTCTTCTTGACCCGCATAACCATTGGGCTGATGAGGTTCCCCTGGGAAGAAAATCGCAAAATTATGATACCCCAGATGAAGTGGATAAGACTCCTGGCAATGGACAAAACCGATGTCCGATGCTTCATCAAAGGCGAGCGCCTCACCTGTCACACGAGATCCATAACTCGAAAACTCATGTCCTTCTACCAAAAGATGCAAATCGGCATATCTTTTGTGGTGCTCAAAGCGATTGCTTTCTTCTTTATTGAGGGTGTTTTCTTGAACGACGAGAAAGACCTTATCTCCATCAATGTCGTATCTCCCTAATTCAAAAGAATCCTTCCGATGCTCATAGAGAAAATCAATGGCCTGATCTAGATTGGGATGGATTCCTTTGTAAAAGGTGATGTTTTTTAAATCATCAAATATCATACACTTTTCCTTTCGACACTTCTTAGGACGAGAAAAGAAAACAAGTGATTTCTTCCCTAGCCCCTTCTTGGGCACCGATGAGGTGTGGAGCTCGCAAGAGCCCTACACCTCTCAGCCTAGAAAAAAGTATCTGTACACTACTATCGTTTGTCCAAGCAGATGGCTTATCCTTTGACCGCTCCCATGGTAATCCCTTGAGTGAAGGATTTTTGGAAGACTAGGAAGACTGTAACGATTGGCACCGCAGCTAGGGCTGCCCCAGCCATGATCAAGCCATAGTTGGTGGCCATTTCAGCCTGCATGGTCGCGACCCCTAGTGAAATAGTCAAGTTTTGACGAGAGGTCAGCATTACCAATTGCATAAAGTAGTCGTTCCAGGTGTTGATGAAGGTAAAGATGGCAAGGGCTGCAAATCCCGGCTTGACAATTGGGAAGGCAACGCTCCAGAAGGTCCGTAACTCTCCACAACCATCGATCTTAGCAGATTCTAAGAGTTCTGTTGGGATGTTTTCACTAAATTGTTTCATCAAGAAAACCCCGAATGGCCATCCGACCAGTGGCAAGATCACCGCTGCAAGAGTATCGTGGATTCCCATAAAGTTGATAATGCGTACCAATGGAACCAAGACAACTTGTTTTGGAAGGGCCATGGCTGCGATAAAGGTAGCAAAGAGAATTCGTTGCCCATAGAAGCGTTTCTTAGCCAAGACATATCCTGCCAAGGAAGAGGTCATACACACCAAAAGCATGGTTGCTAGAGAGATGAAGACACTGTTCCACAACCATTGCAAGGCTGGGTTTTGTACCATCAACTGTTGGAAGTTTTCCATGGTTGGTGTCTTTGGCCACCATTGAGGTGGGATCATAATGGTATCTGGCTGAGACTTAAAGGCCCCTGTCAAAATCCAATAAAATGGGAAAATGAACAAGACTGTCAAAAGGAGCAAAATGATCGTTGAAATCACTGTAAAGGCAGTGATGGGTTTCTTTTGTGTTGGTTTCATCTGAGGCTCCTTTCTTTAGTATTCTACGTCGTTTCCGAAGATCTTGAATTGCGCAAAACTGATAATAGCAATCATCACCGCAAGGAAAACACCCATGGTGTTGGCATAACCGTATTCAGAGAGCTTAAAGGCTTTTTCATATAAGTAGTACATGAGGGTACTCGTTGAGTAGTTTGGACCACCGGATGTCAACAATTGGATCAAGGCGAAACATTGGAAAGAGTTAATGGTCGTAATGATCGCAATATAAAGAGTTGTTGGCAACAAGCTTGGCCATTTGATCTTCCAGAAAACTTGAAGTTCTGTCGCACCATCAACACGCGCTGCTTCTACGAGAGAATTATCAATATTTCCCATAGCAGCGATGTAGAGGATGATCGGTTGACCAACAGAAGTTGTCAACAAGATGATAATGATAGCCATCAAAGCCCAGTGCTTATCCCCTAACCAAGAAATATTTTGGTCGATGACATGACCTGATTTGAGGACGAAGTTCAAAATACCTGATAGCGGATCATAAATCCATTTCCATACAACCGTTACAGCAACACTCCCAGTAACAACAGGAAGGAAGAAAACGAAACGGTAGAAGGAACGAGCAATGGCATTTTGGTGATAGGTTTGTGATGCTACAAAGAGGGAGAAAAGTACTACGATTGGCACAGACCCAATTACGATGATCACAGTATTAATCAAGGATTTGATAAAAACCTCATCACTAAACATCCGTTTGTAATTATCAAGGCCGATAAATTCAAAGGAGGTCATAGAGTAGTTAAAGAAACTAGTAATGAAGCCCATAATCATCGGTGCTAATACAAAGACAATAAAGAAGATTAAAATGGGTGCTAAGAATGCGTAGGAAACCAGTGTCTCCCGCATTCGGATTTTATTTACCTTCACAGCAAGGCACCTCCTGATGTTCTTTTTCTATAGTTATTCCCTTAAGCTTATGCGCGAAGTGATCAGAGCTCCTCTTCCTGCATAAGATTAATAGAAGAATGAGAACATAAGGCCCCCTCTTTCAATCTACACATGGAGATAAGAAACCGAGGGGGCCTATGCTTTCTTATTTCTATGAAAGGATCATTTGAGTTTCATAGATGATCGATTATTTCTTGATCGTTTCGTTCGCTTTTTCGGTGAATGTCTTCAAAGCATCTTCTGCTTTTTCATCCCCGTTTGAAACAGATTGCAACATTGGGAACCAAAGTGTACGCATTTCTGCAAAGCCATCGATTGTGTTGTAGTATGGTGAGTAGTATTGAGTCCAAGTGCTGATGGTTTCCATCCGTTTGTCATCGTACAACTTACCAAATGAGTTACGAACTGGGAATGCTCCTGTACGAACAACGTCTTTTGGACCCCATTCTTTGTCATCAGCAATAAATTGAATAAATTTCTTGGCTGCTGCTACTTTCTTTTCATCCTTGTTATTGAAGACTGCAAATCCATTGACAAGGTATTCCAATTTAGGTTTTCCTGAATCAGATGGGAATGGTACTTCCACAACTTCTACTTTACTTGCTTCCAACAATTTAGCTTGGATACCGTTTTGTGATGGTGCCCACAAGATAGTGTAAGAAGTTTGACCATTTGCAAAGTTTTGGATGTCTGCTCCACCATCGAATTGAGAGCCGTTCATCATCAAACCGTCTTTAATCCATTTAGACGCCTTGTCCAAACCTTTGACGAATTTAGGATCATCTGTTGTATATTTAGTTACTTTTTCATCTGTAACAGAACCACCGTAAAGGTTGGCAATGAAAGCACGAGTTCCTGGTCTCCACCTTGACCATTACTGAAGAGGGATCCTGGTGTGTAACCTTTATCTTTTAAGGCTTTCAAGACTTTTTCAAAGTCATCAGTTGTCCAGCCTTCTTTGACAAGGTCTAGAACCCCAGCATCTTCCAACATTTTCTTGTTCATGGCCATGTAGAATGGTGCAGAACTGATTGGATACATGTAAGCAGTGTCTCCAGCTTTACTAGCTTGGATGATATTGTCGTTGTTGACATCTTTTACGAAATCATCAGTGAACAAATCGTTCAAGTCTGCTAATTTCCCATTTTTACCGTATTGGATGATCCGCCCTGGTGCATCAAAGAGCACATCTGGAGCAGTTCCAGCTTCGATTGCTGTCGTGATTTTTTCAGGACCAGATTTGAAGTCGATGGTTTCTAGTTTAACTTTGATATCTGGATTGGCTTTTTCGAAAGCTTCGATAATTGATTTTTCGTAGGTTCCTACGCCATCATCAGCTTTCTCTTGAGTAAAGACTGGGAAAGCCCACCAAGTGATTTCTGTTTTACCAGAGTTATCGCTTGAAGATTCGGATTTAGATCCTCCTCCAGATCCACAAGCTGCAAGTGCAAGCACCGCTGCACCAGCTACCAACGAGTACAGTACTTTTTTCATTTTCATGTGATTCTCTCCTCACGTTTGCGGTAAGATTGCTCTTACATGGGTATATCCTCGACGAGGACGTCAGCATATTTATTTTCTGTTTTACCGGATCACTCTGCTCTAGCTTCCTGCCTCCATATTTTTCTATTCTTTATTAGTTAATGTAAAGCTGCAACAAATCGTTCTGTGATTTCCTTTGGCCGTGTGATGGCACCTCCGACAACAATTCCTCTCACGCCTAGGTCGTGAATTTCTTTGACCTGTGCTGGATAGTGAATCTTGCCCTCAGCGATGACATCGACTCCTGCTTGACAGAGTTGGCGAATTAACTCGATATCTGGTCCGTCTACTTTCGGGCTGTAATCTGTGTAGCCTGACAAGGTCGTTCCGACAAAGTCAACTCCAGCTTCCGCAGCAGTCACCCCTTCTTCAAAGGTACTGATATCGGCCATGAGCAGCTGGTCAGGATACTTTTCTTTCACCTGATAAATAAAGTCGACAATCGAGAGCCTATCGTGACGCGGACGTTTGGTACAATCCAGTGCAATAACTGCGATATCTAGTGCTGCCAACTCATCTACTTCTTTCATGGTAGCAGTTATGAATGGTTCTTCAGGAGGATAATCTCTCTTGATAATCCCGATAATTGGAAGTTTTGTCACTTCCTTAATCTCCTTGATATCGCGGACGCTATTAGCCCGGATTCCAATCGCTCCTCCTTGCTCAGCCGCTTTGACCAAGAGAGGGATCACACCTCCTGCCTCTGTATAGAGAGGTTCATGAGGAAGCGCCTGACAAGAAACGATAATGCCGTCTTTGATCTGTTGAATCAATTCTTCTTTCGTGATCTTGGACATACATTCCATCTCCTTTGTTTATTACGACAACTCGAGTACTTGTAAAGTTATTATATAGTATTTTTGAAACGCTTACAATATTAACTGACTAAAATGATAATAGTTTCATGTTTTAAACTATCCTCTCTTTCCTCTGAAACTAGTTTCAGAGGAAAGACCCTCCACTCATTTTTGAAAAAAATCAATTATTTTAAAAATTTTTCAGACTTTCTACGAATAATATAAGTGACCAATCAAAAAGAAAGGAGGGCTACAGATGTACTATACTCCCATTATCATCCCATGGTTTTTGTATTACTTCTTCCGAAAATAAATAAGGAAAGGGAATACCTAATATGAAAAAGAATACACAAGCTTTTATTCTATTACTTTTCCTCTCGTTAATCATGCTATAAGGAGGCTGTATGAAAAAATGGAATAAAAAGAAAAAGGCACTCATCACACTGGCTGCCCTCCTAGGTCCCGCTCTTATGTACGGATCCTACCTGGTAGGCTATGAACTAGGAAAAACACTAGCCAATTTGTTCTCATAGAAAGGAAATACACAATGACAACAATTGATCAACAATTTTCAAAACTGACTGAAAATGAACTGGAAGAATGCACGGGAGGGGTTTTCCCTTTTATCTTAATTCCACTTGGACTTTTGGCTTTATCCAGTTGCCAAAGAAAGTAATAGCGGACAATACACCAGACAAGGAGATACTCTATGACACAAACAATTCAAACGCTCGATAACCAATTTACTACACTAACAGATGAAGAGTTGACACACATTGAAGGTGGGGTAGCACCTTTTATCGTCTACGGAGGTTGCATCCTCGGAGGACTTGCTCTCGGCTTCATTTTAGGATAAGGCTTATGAAACGACATTTACACACCATTATTTTCGCCTTCATTATCGGATTAACCATGTTACACGATGCACATCTGATTGCATTTCAACCCAATATTAATTTAGCCATTGCAGCCACAATTTATTTGGCAGTCGATGCTACCCTAAACCAAGTAAAAAATAAAAAGGAAAACTAAATGACAACAGAATTCACACAAAACTTTGTAACCTTGACGGAAGATGAACTGGTCGATGTTAGTGGCGGAGCAGTAGTTTCAGCAGGAGTCTGCGTTGCCCTCGTCGCTCTATCCTATACAATTGGCAAAGATATCAAAAAGAAATTCTTCTAAAAGGAGGCATTTCTATGATTTCTCTGCCCTTTATCACCCTCATCCTTTTGACAGGATACTGCATTCTAGATAAGAAAGACCCCAAACAGGTAGAAGGCTACTTTCCTAAATTTGCCATTGCCTTTATGGTTGCTTTCACTATTTTGAATGAGGCTATCGACTTACTCTACACGATTTTACATTAAGGAGGACACCGATGGATACAAGTTTCCATTACACCTGCCTGACTGAGGCAGAACTAGCCACCATTGACGGAGGAGGATCCGTCTTTGATTCGGCCAAGTTTATCGTACAGACCTGGAACATTTTATACAATTCGGGGCGTGATTTCGGTCGTAGCATCGTCAACGGCATCATGCACTAGAAAGGAGCAAGCATGAAACTCGAAGAAACACGTTTTAAAGCTTATCCGAGCAGGAACTCAGTCAAGTGGATGGAGGATCCGTCTGGCTGGCTGTTGGACTAATCGCCACCCCTCTCATCATGGGGACCTTTGCCGGAGCCTTTGATGAATATGCCCGTAAACGTGGGGCCCACTAAGCAAGGACTAAAGGCCTTGAGGGTTCTTCCTTGCACATCTCTTAAACAGTTCAAAAAATCCCAGCTTTTAAGAAAGCTAGGATTTTTTTCGTGTGAACGAAGCAAGACCTTTTTCTATTCTCCCTCTTCATCATCGAGGAAAGTGATCCCCAATAAATGTCTTCTAGAACTTTCAATGCACTAGGCCATTTTTTGAACCGGTTTTTCATTTACGACAAACACAAATCCGATAGAGCCGACGAATGCCCCAAGCAAGATCCAATAAACTATATCCGTTGAAGTAAACGGACCTTCTAAGAGACCAGCCAATAAAAAGAGATCAATATACAGTCTGGTGTCACGATAAAAGTTCCAATTGAAATGGTAGCTACCTACTGGATGCTGGCGATTGGACACCTGCGGTTGAAAGACCTGAAGAAGAATCAAAATCCCTACAAAAGCAAGATAAGCAAGGCTAACAACCGAAAGCGGATTCTGTGTCATCATAGCTACAGCCACTAAAAGTAAGACCAAGAGCCAGAAATGGAAGTCCAACCAGAACTCACGATGATAATGGAACACTTTCATAAGATCACACCTTTCTATTTATGTTATATTTCTAATCATATTATAGTACGTTTTATTAGGAATGGCAAGTAAATAGATGTGACAAGAACAACTACTACATCTGTTAAAAAGGACAGGAACATGAAACTGTTGCTGTCCTTTTTGTTTCAGCATCAAACGATTGAGCCTTCTTAGCTGAGGTCGTTATCAATAATAACTTTCAAGGCATTGTTTTCACCAGCATGTTTGAAGATTTCGTATGCCTTCTCTGCTTCTGAAAGTTTGAAGTGGTGGGTCACCAACTTCGTCGCGTCAATCTTACCTGACTTCAAGACATTAAGAAGCATTTCAGTTGTATTGGCATTAACCAAACCAGTGTTGAGCGTGATGTTCTTAATCCAAAGATCATCAAGATTGAAACTAACTGGCTTCCCATGCACTCCGACGTTGGCAATATGACCACCAACAGAAATTATATTTTGGCAGACATCGAAGGTTGCTGGATAGCCCACACATTCCATAGAGATGTCAACACCACGACCATCGGTCACTTCATTGATAAAGGCCTTGATTTCATCAATATCACTTGAACAGATGGTATGGGTAGCTCCAAACTTCTTAGAAGCTTCGAGACGTGATTCTGACAAGTCTACCATGATAATAGTAGCTGGAGAGAAGAATTGTACGGTTAAGAGAGCTGCCAAACCGATCGGCCCTGCACCAACGATACAAACGTTGTCCCCAGGTTTCACATGAGATGGGAGCACCCCAATTTCATAGGAAGTTGGGAGAATATCTGAGAGCATAACCAGGGCTTCATCATCTACAGAAGCTGGCGCATGATAGAGACTGCCGTCTGCGTGAGGGATATGAACATACTCTGCTTGAGTTCCGTTAATTAAGTGACCAAGGATCCATCCCCCATCTTCACAGTGAGATGGCAAGCCACGTTTACAGTAGTAGCAGGTATTACAAGCCGTTACACAAGAAATAATGACCTTATCTCCAACCTTAAAGTTCGTGACCGCATCACCTACTTCTTCGACAATCCCAATTCCTTCGTGACCGAGGATGGTCCCTTCTTTACAGGCTGGAACATCTCCTCCCAAAATATGGAGGTCTGTTCCACAAATGGTCGTTTTTACCAAACGCACAATTGCATCAGTCGGTTTCTTGATGACTGGTTTTGGTTGATCAATCAACTGAAGATTTCCTGCGGATACATATGTTGCTGCTTTCATAAGCGACTCCTTTTTTGTTGGTTTTGTCAAACCATTTTATTACAGTTTTTTACTTTGTGAATATTATAACATATAAAGTAAGCGCTTGCAACATATTTATTAGATTTTTTATAAAAGTATTTTCAAAAAAATAAGCTATCCTATAAAATAAAAAAATCCCCCACTCTTTCGAGTGAGGGATAGCTGATAAACATTATTTATTCAGTAGCGCCTTATTTACGACGTCCTGGACGTTCTTTGTAACCATAGTATGCATCTTCGATGATTTCTTGCATATGGTCTACCATTGGAAGACGTGGGTTAGCCGGTGAACATTGATCTTCGTAAGCAAGGAAGGCCAATTCGCGAGAATGTTTCTTCCATTCTTTTTCATCGATTCCTTGGGCTTTAAGTTCATTTGGATTCCTACGCGTTCACCAAGTTCGTAAACAGCTTTTGCATAAGCTTCTACTGCTTCTTCTGGTGTAGAGCATGGAAGTCCTAACATACGAGCGATGTCTTGATATTTCTCATCTGCACGGTAGTAATTGTACTTAGGCCATGTCGCTGTCTTAGCTGGACGTGTACCGTTGTAGCGGATGACGTATGGAAGCAAGATTGCATTGGTCCGTCCGTGAATAGTGTGGAATTGCGCACCAATCTTGTGGGCCATTGAGTGAGAAATACCGAGGAAGGCATTGGCGAAGGCCATACCTGCGATAGTTGACGCATTGTGCATCTTTTCGCGTGAATGGAAGTCCGCGTTCTTCACTGAGCTTTCCAAGTTTTCGAAGACAAGTTTGATGGCTTGAAGAGCAAGACCATCAGTATAATCACTTGCCATTTGAGATACATAAGCTTCTGTTGCGTGAGTCAAAACGTCCATACCAGTGTCCGCTGCAACAGATCCTGGAACAGTCAATACCAAGGCAGGGTCTACGATGGCAACAGTTGGAGTCAATGAGTAGTCTGCGATTGGGTATTTACGGTTGTTTGCTTTATCAGAGATAACGGCAAATGGTGTTACTTCAGATCCTGTACCAGATGTTGTTGGGATGGCGATGAATTTGGTCTTCTTACCAAGCAATGGGAACTTGAAGGCACGTTTACGGATATCCATGAATTTTTGAACCAAGTCACGGAAGTCCACTTCTGGTTGTTCGTAGAAGAGCCACATTACTTTAGCCGCATCCATTGGAGATCCTCCACCGAGAGCGACGATGGTATCTGGTTTGAAGGCACGCATGATCTCTGTACCACGCTCAACCGTTGTAATATCTGGATCTGGTTCTACGTCTGCAAAGATTTGGTAAACCACCTTGTTGCGACGAAGGTCAAGCTGTTCGATGATGCGATCAAGGAAACCAAGCTCTACCATAGCGTGGTCTGTAACGATCATGACACGTTCAACGTCACGACATTTTTGTAGGTATTCAATTGAATCACGTTCAAAGTATGTTTTTGAAGGAAGTTTCATCCATTGCATGTTATTTCTCCGACGTCCGACTTTTTTGATATTCAAGAGGTTGATGGCACTAACGTTGTCCCCAACAGAGTTACGTCCGTAAGAACCACACCCAAGTGTCAATGATGGCAAGAAGGCATTGTAAACATCTCCGATACCACCGAAAGTCGAAGGAGAGTTGCAGATCACACGAATGGCTTTGACTGCTTTACCAAATTCTTTGGTCAATTCTTGGTCTGCTGTATGGATAGCAGCTGAGTGGCCAAGACCGTTGAATTCAACCATTTGGCGTGCTTTGTTAATTCCGTCTTCACGGCTTTCAGATTTCAAGACAGCGATGACTGGTGACAATTTTTCACGAGTCAAAGGCTCTTTTTCGCCAACTTCTTTACATTCTGCAGCAAGGATATTGGTTCCTTCTGGTACAGAGAAGCCAGCTTGTTCAGCGATCCATGCTGCTGGTTTCCCAACGATGTCCGCATTCAACTTCGCACCCGCACAGTTTTTGCTGTTAGCTTTTACGCCGAAGCAGAACTCTTCAAGAAGGGCTTTTTCTTTTTTGTTAACAAAGTAAGTATGGTAAGATTTGAATTCTTCAACAAACTCATCGTAGATTTCTTTATCGATGATGACCGCTTGTTCAGATGCACAGACCATTCCATTGTCAAATGACTTAGACATAACGATATCGTGTGCAGCTTGGCGGATGTTGGCTGATTTTTCAACATAAGCTGGAACGTTTCCGGCACCTACCCCAAGAGCTGGCTTCCCACATGAGTAGGCTGCCTTCACCATGGCATTTCCACCAGTTGCAAGGATTGTTGCAACTCCTTCGTGGTTCATAAGGGCGCTGGTTGCTTCCATAGATGGTTGTGTAATCCATTGCACACAGTTTTCAGGTGCTCCTGCTTTGATTGCTGCATCGCGTACGATTTGTGCCGCATGAGCAGATGATTCTTGAGCAGATGGGTGGAAGGCAAAAACGATAGGGTTCCGTGTCTTCAATGAGATCAAGGCTTTAAAGATTGCTGTTGAAGTTGGGTTTGTTGTAGGAGTGATCCCGCAGACTACTCCGACTGGCTCAGCAATAAGGGTCAAACCAGTGACGTCATCTTCTTGAATGACACCAACTGTCTTAGTGTGACGCATGTTATTTACTACGTGCTCACAAGCGAACAAGTTCTTAGTCGCTTTGTCTTCAAAGACCCCACGACCAGTTTCTTCATAAGCATGAAGAGCGAGCTCACCGTGTGCGTCAAGAGCAGCTACAGATGCCTTCGCTACAATGTAGTCCACTTGCTCCTGATCCAATTTGCGCATTCTTCAAGCGCCACAAGCGCTTTTTGCACCAACTCGTCTACGTGTTTTTCAGCAGCGAGTTTCTTTTCTTCAGGTGAGAGAGATTTTTTATCAGCCATTTGATGCTTTCCTCCAATGTTTGAAACCCTTATCCTTTTCCGGAACTTTTTCTTGTTTTCAGAAACTTTCAAGAATGGTGTAAGAAATTTCGATTTGTTAATTTTTTCACAATATAATTGTACTCTATTTTAAGATTTTTGTAAATACTTTCACAACAAATTCACAAAGATTTTTTTAATTTATTTAAAATATCAAGCCGATTCTGCCAATAGCAAGGTATTTACTGCAAAAGTAGTCATTATTTATAAAAATATTTTTAAAATTTCACAAACTAAAATTTTCACAAATTTTATGTAAGCGTTTTCTTTTGCTTGCTAAAACAAGCAATCTTTTTTGTGGAAAAGACTGCTTATTTTGATGACCAATCCTTAAGGCTTAATAGCCCCCTTTTTGGCTTCTTCAACTGCTTTTTTGACAACATTGGCATAAAGCTCTCCGCCAATATCGATAGAACCATCTGTCTCCAGTCCAAAATGGACATTGTCTGTTCCAGCCCAAATAGCTGGATTTTCTAGAGCAGCCTGATACCAGTCTGCTACAAAGACATAGTCGTATTTTTTAGCCAACTCTAGCTCATAATTCCGTGTCTGAACCGTTACACTGCTGTCATCACCTGCTTCTCGTCCATCATAAGGAGTGACAAAGATCAGGCGGTGACCTTTCGGCAACTTTTCAACAAACTGGTCTAGGAGTTCTTTATAATTATCCGATGAGTTGGTTCCCAGAGCGATGATAACGTTTTTAGCAGGATATGGTTAGAGATATCTGTCTCATAAACTTTCAAGCCCGACTCAAGATTTCGGCTGACAAGGGCATCCACCTGAATATCCGGTAGAACTTTTTTTAGGTAATCAGAAGCTCGAAGGTTGACTGAGTCTCCGATCATCGTCTCCCCATCAGTGACATTATAAGAGGTTGCTGAAGCATTATCGACCTGACTACGTGTAATCTGCATCTTGTTATCTGATTGGCGAAGGCCCTCGGTAATGAGATTCTCATCAAAGGCTCCTACTCGAGGGGCGAAGAGAATAATCCCAAACATGAGCAAGGTCAAAGGAATCGCACTGTAGAAAATCGGACGCGTGATGCTTCGCAGATCCATCTGCAGTCCAAAAATCTTTGGTTGACGGCCAGCCAAGGTAGGCTCAATAATATAAAAACTTAAAGCTGCTAGACTAAAGGAAACGATCGTCGTCAAGAGTGAGGCCCAGCCATTAGTCATCAATTGAGAAAAGATGATGTAAAAAGGCCAATGGAAGAGATAAACTCCATAACTAGTATCTGCGATAAAGGAGATCACAGCTGGTTCTTTTTGGTCTGGTGTTTTTTCATGCAAGACACGAGTTGCTACAATCATGCTTGTCATGCACCAGAGTCGCCACTAAAAAAAGCCAAATAAATAGGTCCAAATACTATCGAAAAGGAAGAATAAAGGTCAATAGAAGCAAGACCGCAAATGCTCCCCTAAGACGCTCAAGGCCTTCTTGCTTGTCCAAGATTTTGCTAACTTAGTGAAGTTGGGACTCACGGTGGTAATGCCCGTCACTGTGGCTAGGGCACTTCCCACAAAGAAGGGAAGATATGGGCCATACTTGAAAAAAATAAACATTGGACAGATTCTTAGTCAAGAGGGCCCCGATAAAGAAGGTCATAAAGCTCACTAGAAAGAGGCCGACAGAAGAAAGGAATATTAAGCCTCTGAACTGGCCAACCGTTTTCGCTTTTTTAGCCAAAAACCAAGCTAGCAGAGCCCACAAAACATAATAATGAACCTCTAGAGCTAAGCTCCACGTATGGATAAAGAGATGGGGGATAAATTGACTTTCATAACTCCCGCCACTAAGCATCTCATAAAAATTGGTCACAAAACCAAAAACAGCCGCAATTTGTGTCCCAATCCCTGCGATAAAATCTCGACGCACCAAGAAAGTAAAGGGCATGACCAACAAGACCATGAAAACCAAGGGTGGCACAATCCGATAAAAACGACGCTTAAGAAAGCCCTTGAGATCAATTTTTTGATGACGTGCAAACTCATCAATCAGAAGAGCCGTGATCAGAAACCCTGAGAAGGTGAAGAAAATATCGACTCCAATAAATCCTCCAGGGAAAAATTTTTGAAAGAAATGGTAGAGAAGAACGAGAAGTAAACCCGTTATCCGAACCAGCGAAAACCACTTAATGCGCATTTTGATAAATCCCCTGTTTAAATGTTCCTTTGTAGACAACATTTTGCTCTGTTGTCAGGGTCCCCTTGCCTTCTGGTTGACCATTGACAAACTCACCCTCATATTTCCAACCAGCTTTAGATGTAAAAGTTCCCTTGCCGCTGAAAGTTCCATTGACAAAGTTCCCCTTGTAGGTATCCCCGTTTTGGAAGGTTACTGTTCCTTCTCCATTCATTTTGCCTCGCACGACACTTCCATCATAGCGAATAGCCCCATTATCCAAGATCAAAACACCTCGAAGGGGAATGGAGGAAAGAAACACCCACAAAGCAGACAAGACAATGACTGCTAGAGAGAAACGTTCAATATGATGTCTGGTTAGATAAACCTTATAGGTATCGTATAATTCTTGTATCTTTTTCATTAGCTCTTTCACATTATTTTATCTTGATTCTTAAAGAACCGACTGGAAATTATCCATCTTTGCTGATTTCTGTAACACCAGTTGGTCACTCCACTAAGCAGTGAATGTCTATTCCGCTAGGCGATTGATCCACTCTTGACAACCTGCTAGGACGCGGCGATAGGTTTCTTCGAAATCTCCGGTATACCATGGATCTGGTACACTTTCTCCTGCAAAGAGGTGAATCTTATGTTCTGTCCCGGCAGGTGCCATCTGCTTGAGGTCGGCAACATTGCTTTCGTCCATACCCAGGATTAGATCAAAGGTATGAAAATCTTGGTCGCTGATTTGAAGAGAGGTTTTCCTTAGATCATAAGGCACCCCGTGGGTACGGAAGATTTTCTGAGTTCCTTTATGGATAGGATTTCCGTGTTCCCAGCTAGAGGTGGCACGACTTTCGATTTCATACTGGTCTGTCAAATCTTTCATGACAAACTCTGCCATGGGGCTTCGACAAATATTTCCTAAACATACAAATACGATTTTTTTCATGATGGCACCTCCTTTCTATTATATCAAAATGTGACTAAAATATGGCATGATTAAATTATAATTCTCAAGTAGAAAGAAAAAGACTGTCCAGCTTTATTACCGGACTAGTCTTATAGGTATTACCTTGGTTTAGAGGTCTTTTACCTCTAATGAGGGCCATTTCTGGAGCCAATCTTTTTTAGCCATCCGCTCCCGATAAACAGCTAGTCGTTCTGGGTCCTCTCTAAAATGAGGGGTCGGTTGCACAATCATTTGTTCCAGCTCTCCCAATCCATAGGGAGTAAAAAGTTCCAACTCCTGATTCGGTGTTAAACGAACTGCAATCGCCGTACACTGCTCAGGGTATTTGGAAATAGCATCGCAAGAACTGGTGTATGGATAAGTCCCCGGACTATGGCCATGCATGTAAACCTGATTTTTCACCTCCCAAGCATACTGGGGATAGGTCTTCTTTAATTCCTGCTCGATCTGGAGAGTCTGCTCATAACTGATCGTAGGATCATAAAAGACCAGGTCCAGATCCGTCGTCACGTCAAACCCTGGTTTTCCAGATAATTGGTTCCAGATGAAATTCCGCACTGCGCCCGCTGCTAACCAGGCATCTGCTAAGTCTAGATCTCGGATAATAGCCAAAACCTCCATCATATCCGGATCCATCTGGATCTGTTCTACTATCGCTTCTTCCGTCAGCATCTTCTTTTAGTCTCCATTGTAGGGATAGCCCAGGTGTTCATAAGCCTTACGGGTCGCCACGCGCCCTGTCCGGGTCCGCATGATAAAGCCTTTTTGAATCAAGTAAGGCTCATACATATCTTCTACAGTCTCCCTCTCTTCAGCAATATTGACCGATAGGGTCCCAAGCCCAACTGGGCCTCCTCCGTACATCTCAATCATAGTGCGCAGGATCTTTTGATCGACATAGTCCAATCCTTCATGGTCCACATCCAGCATAGAGAGGGCCTTGTCAGTAATGGTGTCGTCAATCAAGCCATCGCCCATAATCTGGGCAAAATCACGTACTCGCTTGAGCAAGCGGTTAGCGATTCGAGGGGTCCCTCGGCTACGAAGAGAAAGCTCTTCAGCGGCCTCATGGGTAATCTCCATCTCAAAGATGTCAGCTGTCCGCTCGATAATCTCCGTCAAATCATCCTGCTCGTAGTATTCCATATGACCCGTAATCCCAAAGCGAGCGCGCAAGGGATTGGACAACATACCCGCTCGAGTCGTCGCTCCAATCAAGGTAAAGGGAGGGAGATCCAGATGGACACTCCGGCTAGTCTCTCCGGCTCCAATCATAATGTCGATGTAAAAATCTTCCATGGCGCTGTAGAGCACTTCTTCGACTGACATGGGAAGGCGGTGAATCTCATCGATAAAGAGAACATCCCCCGGCTCTAGGTCGTTGAGGATAGCCACCAAGTCACCAGCCTTTTCAATAACAGGACCTGAAGTCTGCTTGAGATTAACACCCAGCTCATTGGCAATCACAAAGGCCATGGTTGTTTTCCCCAGCCCCGGAGGTCCAAAAAGAAGGACATGATCCAGTGCTTCATCTCGAAGCTTAGCCGCTTCAATAAAGATTTTCAGCTGGTCCTTGACCCTATCTTGACCGATATATTCATGTAAATATTGCGGGCGTAAAGTCCGTTCAACAGCCTCTTCGTCGCCCATGATTTCATTGTCTAAAATTCTACTCATACAGTCTATTATAGCAAAAAATAAGGCCTCCTGTTGATTTAAAATCATATCTCGTTTTATATTACTAGTTAATCATTGTTGGTGTTCGGAACCGAGTTTCTTTTTAAGGAACGTAGTTTTTCGCTTTGCTCAAACTGCATCACTATCTCTAAATTCGGTTGAACTCTCTGAGCTTACCTCATTAATTTTTTTAAAGATCGTAGTCCTCACTAACGTTCGAATTGCGTCAACGTACCTAAACTCGCTGATGCTCGTAAAAAATAAGGATCGTAGTTCTCTCTATCGTTCAAACTGCATCAATGTACCTAAGTTTGTCTGCGTCCCTATCAGGCTTGGTTAGATGAAATAGGTTTAGTAATAATTACATAACGCAGTGGTTGATTGGTATCTTTGTTCGCTCTTATATCTCCAAAGATTACCAACTAATGAGGAAACGAGGTTTCCTATATCCGCAACCTCAAACAACCTCCCAGACTGTTTGACCTATGCGGGGGTGAGACAATTGAAAAGTTTTGGGGAACCTTTTCAACCTGAGCCTAAAAATAAGGACGCGAAGCAATTTTAAAAAATTGTTCTGTCTCACTCCCATAAAAAAAGCCACCGGTTTTGGTGGCTCTTATAGGGAGATTATTATGAAAAATATTTTAGGAGTTTTATCATTCAAAGTTAGGAGGGCTTTGATGATAATATTAGTATACGACAGGACTCTTAAAGTTTTCTTATAGTATTTTAAATCTTTAAAAACTTTTTTCGACCATAAAGAGGTGTCCTCAAACATGGATGCTACATCCTTGCTCGGGCCACCCCTTTCCTCATTATTTCTTAGCGATGGCATGGTAGCTAGTCTTGCTGGTGAAGACTTGCCCTGCTCTCAGGATGACCTTTTCAGCTTGATCACTGTGAATGGCATCTGGTACGGTTTGGAATTCTAAGGCCAGACCATTGTGCTGAACCATTGGTTTGCCTTCAAGATAAACAGTATCATCCACAAAGTTAGCTGAATACACCACCAAGGCTGGAGCTTCTGACTTGAAGGTCAAAAAGCGTCCAGACGGCTGATGGTAGAAAAAGCCTGCATTTTTATGCCCTTCTGGAAGAGCAAAGGATGATCCAAACCTTCTACCAGGCGGATTTGCGGATCAGAATCCTTAAAGAGATCCTCTAAGAGCATTGCTTGGTAGAGATGCTGAGCGATCGGACTTTCTCTATCCACGGTGTGAAGAGGGACACCATCGGGATGGATAGGGTAGAGCCCTTGATGGTTGATCTGAAAGACATGGTCATTAATCGGCTGGGTGAAGTTTCCAGATAAGTTAAAATAGCTGTGATTGGTCGGATTGACCAAGGTGTCTTGGTCCGTTTCCACCCGGTAGCTGATTTCCAGCTCCCCTGCTTCAGTCAAACTATAGGTCACCCAGATCTTAAGATTTCCAGGGAAACCACCGGTGCCATCTGCACGCTCTGTGTAAAGAGTGATCTCTTGGTCCGTTACAGACTCCACGCTAAACAAGGCGCTGTCCCAGCCAGTCGATCCACTGTGATTGCAGTTGGCTCCATTATTGGCTTCCAAGTGGTAAGTTTGACCATTGAGCTCAAAGCTGGCCCCTGCAATCCGACCAGCAACCGGACCAATGCTAGCTCCATACTTGGGGCTATTGCCGACATAGGCATCAAAATTGTCAAAGCCCAATACAATGTTGGCGAATTGATCCTGTTTGTCTGGTGTCACATACTCTAAGATCGTCGCACCATAAGTCATGACAGACAATTGATACCCCAGGTCATTTTCGAGACGATAAGCTTTTACATCTTGGCCATCTAATTGACCAAATAGATATTTTTGATAATGTTTCACAAGTTGTCTCCTCCAAGATCATTCATTCTAGTGAAAAGGGTGAATCACCACTCCTTGTACAACACGGTTGACCGTTCCTGTTGGTGATGGCGTGTCTGGGCGATTTTGAACCTTGAGCGAAGTCAAGAGAGAAATCAATTGACCATAGATAATGTATGGGAAGGCACGGTAGATATCCAGCGACTCCACAGAAGCTTCCACTAAAACTTCACGTACATGCTCAATCCCAGTAGCTTGGTCGGTCAAGAGAACGACCTGACGGGCAATCTGATCTCCAGCCACTTCTCCGACCAAATCTAGATCATACTGGTGTGTATAAGGATCAATGGAGCCAAAGACCAAGACCAGAGTCTGATCATTGATGAGGGATTTCGGTCCATGACGGAAGCCGACAGGACTCTCGTACATGGTCGCAATTTTACCGGCAGTTAACTCTAAAATCTTGAGCTGGGCTTCATGAGCTAGCCCAAAGAAAGGTCCTGCTCCTAGATAGATGACGCGCTCGAAGTCTAGATCTACAACTTCCTTGACATCGCGATCTTTCTCCAAGACCTGCTCTGACAGATGAATCAATTCTTCCACTCGTTTTTCCTTGATTTCTTCCTCACTTGGATCAAAGACCAAGAGGGCTGTCAAGAGCATAGAGGTAAAGCTAGAAGTCATGGCGAAGCCGGCATCATTGGTTTCTTTTGGTTGGAGAAGCAAGAGATTACGCTCATTTCCGTGGGCCTGCTGGGCTAACTTTCCTTCTTCCGCACAGGTAATGGTGATCTGATAAAGTTCATCGACCAAGTCTTGAGCTAACTCAACTGTCGCGACACTTTCAGGTGAGTTGCCACTTCGTGCAAAGGAAACCAAGACAGTCGCTACTTCTTTTTTGAGATAGGTTTTCGGATGCGCTACGATATCGGTCGTCGCAATCGATTGGAAATTCCAATGCCGTTCATCATGTACTTCTTGTAAGTAAGGTACCAAGGTATCCCCAACATAAGCTGAAGTTCCCGCACCTGTCAAGATGACCTTGATGTAGCCATGACGCTTTCCGATGGTCTCTAAAAACTCTTTGATTTCTTTTTCTTTCTCTTGATAAAGACGATAGGTTTCTTTCCAGACTTCCGGTTGTTGGTAGATTTCGCGAGTTGTGATTTCTGCTCCTAGTTCAAGTAATTGTTCTCTTGTATAGTCTAGCATGCTTATCCTCTTTTCTTTTTTAGTGACCGCTTTGCAAGCGGTAAGAGGCTGAGACAATCGTCCCAGCCTCATTCCAAATGGTCAAGCGGTTTTTACGCTACTGCATCTTATTCGTCCTCGTCGTCATCAAAGTTGGATAAAAGATCATTAACCTTCACGACACTTTCACGTGCACGTTCTGGATAGTTCTCTTCTCCACCGACAAGGCTATGGTTAATAAATTCAATCACCATTGGCAAGTTCATCCCTGCGTAGAGGTCAATCGCGCGTCCTTCAAGAATCAGGCGACTAACTGCGTTACAAGGAGTCCCTCCTAAAAGATCTGCGAAGACGATATAGTCATCAAAGTCTGCAACACAGGCTTCAAACTTAGCTGTAAACTCTTCTGGTCCATCCTCTGGCAAGAGGGCCACGGTGTGAATGTTGTCTTGTGGTCCCATAATCATTTCTGTGCTGGCTTTGAGCTCTTCACAAAAGCGACCATGGCTGACCAATACTAGGTGTTTACTCATTATTCTCCCTTACACTCTGTTCTCAGTTGGGAATTATTGTCCCATACCAAGGACAAAATGTCCAAATGCAGAAAGTGCAATCGCAAGAACGATAATGATTCCGATAACTTTCGTTGAGTTCATACCTTTCTTACCAAGCAACCAGAAGATGAATCCTGTAAAGATTGCTGGAAGCAAGCGAGGGAAGATAGTATTCAAGATGTCTTGGAAGTCGATCATCTTTTCACCGATTGGCAACTTATAAGAAATCTCGAAGTTGATCATGGTTGCAACCAAAGCTCCCATCATGAAGACCCCAAGGACTGAAGCTGCTTCAATCAAAGCAGTCAAGGTGCTTTGCATGTTGTTGATCAAGTTTGTTCCTTCTTTATAGGCAAACTCTAACTGTTTCCAACGGAAGATATCGTAAGCAACAGCTACTGCGATCCAAAGGAAGATTCCCCAAGGTTGACCAGCAATCGCCATTGTTGCAGCGATAGATCCCATAATTGCAGGTACCAATGAACCGAAGATGGTATCTCCAAGAGGAGCGAATGGTCCCATCAAACCTGTCTTAATCCCGTTGACCCCCATCTTTAGACTGAACGCCATCTTTTTCTTTCCATGGCTAAAGGTCAAAAACCAGCGATAATAGTATGGAAGAATGGTGAAGTATTGAAAGAATTGAGTATGAACTTTCATCATTTCTTTCAATTCAGGAGTGCTATCCCCATACATCTTACGCAATTGCGGAAGAAGCATATAAAAGGTAACCAGAAGCTTGCATCCGTTCATAGTTCCAACCCTAATTGGAAAGTGAACAAGCTACGTTTGTTAATTTGATTAAAAATCCTCTTTGTGAGTTTATAATTCTTAGAATTCGTCATCTTCAATTTCCCCACTTTCTGATGATGTAGAAGGTGCTGCCACAGCTACTTTTTTTGGCTGTTTTTGAAATGAGCAACAGCTAAGAAGATACCGACGATCGTGATACCGATCATTGGTAAGCCTTTTGAAATCATTGAGAAAAGGCAATGTCTTTGCCACTTCTTTTGGTAAAGTAGCGATGATGCCTGATACCGCACCACCCAAGCTCGAAACATTTGCATAAAGAACGGTTAACATCGCTGTCAAACCAAATCCCATTGCTAAATAGTGAAGGTTACGACGAACTGGAAGGTAACGAAGCAAGATAGCAAATCCAAGACCTGGAAGCATACGTCCTGCAAGTGTCAAACCATCTGCAATCCATTGATATTCTTTTACAACATTTACAACTGCTTCTACAAATTCACCACCAAATGCGAGGGCGAAGAAGACTGGAAGGGCACGAGAGAGAGCCCATGGAATCGCTCCAAGAAGGTAGTTCCGTTCGATTCCTTTGTAGTCAAAGCGTTCGATCGCTGCATCAATACGGTGAGCGAAGAAAGTAGTGGTCATACGACCAAGGATATCGAAGTAGGTCAAAAGAGCTGCTACCGGAACGGCAATAGTAGTGATTGCCAATTCTGGTTTGATCCCTTGAGCAACTGAGAAGGCTGTTGCAAGTACAGCACCTGAAGTTGCGTCAATACGAGAAGCTCCACCGAATGTTCCTACCCCAAGAACAAACAATTGCAAGCTACCACCGATAAACAAACCGGTTGTGAGATCTCCCATAATCAAACCGGTGATGAAACCAGCAAAGACCGGTGAGCCCGCTGATGAAACGATTGTCAGCTCATCACAGATTTGATAAGCTGAGTACAAAGTAAGTAGTAAAATTTGCCACCATTGTATCATGACAATTTCCTCCTAAAATTTTTCTTTTTATTTTATACACTATTTGAGTAACTTCAAGAAGTCTTCGACTGGATCATTTGGAACCATTTGAGCTGTTAGTTTAACACCCTTTTCAGCTAACTTGTGAAAAGCTTCTACGTCCGCATCCACTACGTTGATGGAGCGAGTAATAGAACGAGTCTCATCTGATTGGGACATGTTTCCAACGTTTAAGGTTTCAAGTGGTACACCTGCTTCTACCAAGCGCAAGAAGCGATCTGGTTTACGTGCTACGATGAAGAGACGTTGGCTATCATATTTTCCTGCTAAAATGTTTTCAGCAGCCTTAGCGATTGGCAAAATGCTAAGCTTGACTCCTGGTGGTGTCGCTAGCTTTAAGCCACTTTTTTCAAGATCATTTTGAGCCACCTCATCGTCGATGACCATGATCCGCGAGACATTGAGCTTAGCAGTCCAGAGATTGGCTACCTGCCCGTGGATTAAACGACCGTCAATACGGCATCCTACAATAGTCATAAGTTTTCCCCCTTTACGTCTTTGAATGTAGGTTTTTGAACGAGTTGTAAGGTCTCCTTCCAAGTCCCCTCCGTCTCAAAGACGAGGATTTCATTTTCCCCATCCTTGAGAAAACCATGAGGGACGTAGAGAGAGATGGTTGGACCGACTTCCCAGAAGCGACCGATATGGTGGCCATTGACAAGGACGATCCCTTTTCCAAATCCGGTCATGTCAAGGAAGGTATCCTTAACCTGATCCAGATGAAAAACAAATTGATAGAAAGCTGGTTGATCTGCTTGCCATTCTTTTGAGAAATCCACGCGATCTAGCTGGGTGAAATCAAGCGCATATTGTTTCCAATTGAGCTTGAAATGAAGATCTAAACAAACTCCAGTTCGGATTCCTTTTCGCTGGGTATCTGCTAAGAGTTTGTGGCCGTAGTTGACCCGACCCATATTTTCAACCAAGAGCTTGAGATTTGTAACCGTTTTCTTTTCTCCGTTTAAAAAAAGATCATGGCCTATTTCTTCTTGGTACTGGGTAGCAAGTAACTGATCGTTCGCATAGATTTGTACCCGGTCACGGGCATCGATCACGCGCAAGCGTTCCTCATCAGCGTCCATCTCTACCTCTGTCTCATAGAGCAGATAGCCCAAAGGGTGTTCTACCTCTTCCATTGACTGGGGATAGAGTGTTTCTGTGACCTGAGCAATCGTTTCTAGGTTGCCAAACAAGCTAGTCTTTTGAGTGACTTCTAAAGTTTGCTCTGGCAGGCACGATTTAACCAAGGGGTCGAACTGTGGATACTCTGGATAATGGGTAGCAAGCATCTCTTTCACTGCAACATACTTAGCAGTAGGATTTCCCTGCTCATCCAATAAAGCATCGTAGTCATAAGAAGTAACCTGAGGTAAATCCATAGTCCCACGGGCGGAGCATCCATTCATAAAGCCAAAGTTTGTGCCTCCATGAAACATATAGAGATTGATGGAGCCTTCTTGTAACACCTCGTGAACAGCTTCTGCAAGCTCCTTGGGATCCCGTTTAATGATGGGTTCTTTCCAGCGGTTAAACCAACCATCCCAAAACTCCATACACATGAGTGGCCACACTTTACCATGCTCTGCGAAGAACTCTTTCATTTGAGAGAAATTGTAGTTAGCTCGTGAGCCAAAATTCCCCGTCACGAAGATATCATCCTCTATCAAGGTTCCTGTACGAAGAGTGGCTCTCCAGGGCCCGTCAGATGTAAAGAGGGGACAGATAATTCCCCGCTCTACCATCAAGTCTCTGATGGCTCGAAGGTAGGCTTTGTCCTCACCATAGGATCCATACTCATTTTCGATTTGCATCATGAGAATCGGTCCACCGTGATCCAATTGGTACCGGGCTACACGTGATAAAGATGATCGTAATAATGAGCAACAGCTTCAACAAAGGCTGGATCAGATGAGCGAATCCGGAGATGCTCCTCTAGCAACCAGGCTGGTAAGCCACCAAACTCCCACTCTGCACAGATAAAAGGCGAGGGACGTAGAATCACGTAGAGTCCCAACTCTTGAGCGAGCTGGATGAAATGCTCCAAATCCAAGTTCCCCTCAAAGTGGAAGTGGCCTTTTTGAGGCTCATGGGCATTCCAGGGGACATAGGTTTCAACGGTATTAAAACCTAGCGCTTTCAAGTTATATAAGGAATGATACCAATCCTCACGATCAATCCGAAAATAATGAATTGCACCAGATAAAATCTTAAAGGGTTGGCCGTTTAAATAAAAATCTTCACGGATTTCAAATGCCCCCATACTGAGAACCTCCTTCTAAGAAATCCTTTTCAAATATCAATATAATATATTAATAAAAAAATGTCAACCACTTTTAAAAAAATATGTTAAAATAATATTAATAAGGGATATCGAAAGAAGAGGTGAAGCACATGGCAATCCCAAAGTACCAACACATCAAAGATGATTTGAAGCAACAAATTATCTCAGGCAAATTTGAAAACGGAGATAAATTTTACACAGAAGCTGAGTTGATCAAGATTTACAATGTCAGCTCGATCACTGTTGTGCGAGCTTTGAACGATTTGGCTAGCGATGGATACATCGTCCGCCAACAAGGAAAAGGAACCTTCGTTTCTCGCGCTAGAAAACACAAACTGGTTGAATTTTCAGACGTAGAAACCTTCCCCATCCAAAAAGCGACTGTAAAAGTTCTCTCCATCAAGCGTGGTAACACGCTCAATATCCTAGATAAGCTAGGTCTTGCTCAGTCTCAATTCTACTATAAGATTGAGCGCATCCGTCAGATTGGGGATGATATTTATATCTTCCATCAGACTTACGTTCCAGAGCAATACATCAACCCTAACTACCCGAACTTAGACTACTACAGTTCGATCTATGACCGCTTCAAAGAAGATTATCATATTCATATGAATGATGAACACTTTGAAGAAATCAATGACATCGTCTTCCCAACACCAAGCAAAATCGCATCCGTGTTGAATATCGATGAAAATTTCCCAACCGTTCGTCAAGTGAAGACGACCAAGTTGGAAGCAACTGGTCAGATTCTTGAATATAGTGAAACCTACAAACGTGGAGATTACTATAAAATCAAATTTATCTCATGTGATCGTGATCATTGATCTTTCAAAAGGTCTGAGGGCTCCCTCAGACTTTTATGATGCAATTATAGCATAGAAATATAGCTTTTTAAAGATGGACAGACGAGAATCTATAATTAGTGACAAACTTCCTATAAATAGTTTAATCAGTCAAAATTTATTATGATAAATTCAGGGTCTAGAGCGCCTGATTTAGACAAAGAAAAAGACAAACATTCCCTGATGCTTGTCTTTTTTTGTATGCGATGCAATTAGTCTCCCAAACCGATGCGTTCAAAGATTTCATCCACCCGTTTTGTATAGTAAGTTGGATTGAAGATTTCGTCAATTTCTTCTTGAGTGAGGCGAGAAGTCACTTCTGGATCTGCTTCAAGCAGTGGTTTGAAGTCGACTTGGTTATCCCATGATTGGGCAGTCTTCGGTTGAACAAGGTCGTAGGCTTGCTCACGTGTCATGCCTTTTTCAATCAAAGTCAACATGGCACGTTGGCTGAAAATCAAACCAAATGTAGAGTTCATGTTGCGGATCATGTTTTCTGGGAAGACCGTCAAGTTCTTGACGATATTTCCAAAACGGTTAAGCATGTAGTCAATCAAGATAGTTGTGTCTGGTGCGATGATCCGCTCAGCTGATGAGTGAGAGATATCCCGTTCGTGCCAAAGGGCTACATTTTCATAAGCTGTGACCATGTGACCACGGATCACACGTGCAAGACCTGTCATGTTTTCAGAACCGATAGGGTTCCGTTTGTGAGGCATGGCTGAAGAACCTTTTTGACCTTTGGCAAAGAACTCTTCCACTTCACGTTGTTCAGATTTTTGAAGACCACGGATTTCAGTCGCCATCCGTTCGATTGAAGTTGCGATGCTCGCAAGAACTGCAAAGTACTCAGCGTGAAGGTCACGAGGAAGGACCTGTGTAGAGATTTCTTGAGCACGGATACCCAATTTGTCGCAGACGTATTTTTCAACGAATGGTGGGATGTTAGCAAAGTTACCAACCGCACCAGAGATCTTACCAGCTTCTACGCCAGCAGCCGCATGCTCGAAACGCTCGATGTTCCGTTTCATTTCGCTGTACCAAGTGGCCAATTTCAGACCAAAAGTTGTTGGCTCAGCGTGCACACCGTGGGTACGACCCATCATGATAGTAAACTTGTGCTCCTTAGCCTTGTCAGCGATGATGTTGGTGAAGTTTTCAAGGTCACGACGGATGATGTCGTTGGCTTGTTTGTAGAGGTAACCGTAGGCCGTATCCACCACGTCAGTAGAAGTCAAACCATAGTGGACCCACTTACGCTCTTCACCAAGCGTCTCAGAAACCGCACGCGTAAAAGCCACTACGTCATGGCGAGTCTCCTGCTCAATCTCCAAAATACGGTCGATATCAAAGTCCGCTTTTTCGCGGATCAAAGCCACATCTTCCTTAGGGATTTCTCCCAACTCAGCCCATGCTTCGTCAGCCAAGATTTCCAC
>BNJS01000676.1_pt1 | contig 110213 bp, 147 predicted proteins | sample 8540461 | NCBI WGS metagenome assembly BNJS01 (sample SAMD00202454, study PRJDB9452) | human saliva metagenome | isolation source: human saliva | place: Japan | reverse complement strand
CCCCAACCTTAACTAACGCCAATAAAATCGTAAAGCAATACAATAATTGAAGGGCCTGACGGAATATTCAGCGTATAGGAAAAAAATATAATCCTGATAGTATTCCGATGAATGAGAAAAATTATGGATAGAATTATGATTGTTGAGTATTTTCTTGCGAGTGAGGTTGCGATTGCCTGCAGGATTGTCAGGATTGAGATTATTAGGATAATTCCTATTGTTTTTATGTTTATTATTATGACGGAGGATATTAGGGATTATCATAAAGTAGTTTATGAAGGTTACTGGGACGCTGTGGATTTTGTAAAAGTTTTTCATCAAAAACTGGTGTAGACGATGCTTTTTGTAGAAGATGATGAAAAAAATGTGATTGTGATGATGTCCAGTATTAGCAGTAAAATTATGTTTAGGCTGTTGGATAAAAAGGATATTTCCGAATAAATAAGTTGACATATCGGACTGGTAGCCTGGCGTCAAAAAGGAAAAAAATAATTCCGATAGCCATTCCCATTGACATAACGATACCTATTCCCAAATCACCGTCAACGTGAAGAGCGTCTTTTAGAATCAAAAATCAGCACACCTGACAATATTGAGAAAAATCAGTCCAAAAAAATAATGGATCTTTTATTGGCAAGTTAAAGAAAGTAAATCAGGTAAATTCCTATTCCGATACCGCCGTAAGAGGCGTGGCTAATACTTGATGAAATAAAGACCATTTTTATTTACAATATAAGTTCCTATTATTCCATGACATATACTTGAAAGAAGCCCTACAATAAGGGCATTTTCTCATAAAAGTATATTCAAAAATTTTTATAAATTCCATATTTCTCCAATCTTTATTTATTTTTTGTTTTTATTTTATTTGTGTGAGTGTAAATAAGGATTGCTTGCACATAATCTTCTTTTTCTCATAAACTTGAATATTTCCTTCCACGACAAAAATTGAATCAATGTAATCGTAGATTTTTCAAGTTCGTGAGAAATTACAACTATTGTTGAATCTGACAATTCCTTTATTTTTTTCAAAAAGTTTAAATTCAAAATTCCTTATCCAGAAATGATTCCGGCTCATCAAGAAAAAAATAAGTTCTGGCGAAGAAATTAAAGGCACGTGCAATTAATGCCCTTTGAAGCTGTCCACCAGATACTTCGTTTATCAATTTATTTTTTTAAATGAAAAAATATCAAATTCCTTCAAGAGTATTTCAGCACCTTTTTCTTCGTTGTTAAATCTTCTGAAGAGATTATTTTTGATTAGTCAATCCCGATATTACCAAGTCAAAAATGTTAATGGGAAAGGAAGTGTCAAACTCCCTTATTTGTGGCAAATAACCAATTTTGTTTTCATTTGTAAAAATTTAATACTGCCAGAATTTTTCTTAAAAATCCAAGCATAACCTTTACTAAAGTCGATTTTTCCGCCACCATTTCTTCCCAGAATTGCAACATTTTTCCTTTAAAAATATCTAGATTTATATCATTCAAAATATAGTCATTGTTGTATTTAAAATTAAGATTTTGTACACTCACAAGTTTTTATTCTGTCCATTAGCCATCAAATTTTTTTATCCTTTCGTTTTTTCTTCTCGTTCTTTTTGAATAAAAATTTTTAATTTAAATAGTCTACAAACTGTTTTAGATTTTCAAAGACATTTTCCTTGTCAACATTAAATTCAGCGACTTTTGAGTTAGGAATTTCTTTTGAAATAGCTTCAGCACTTTGTTTTGGAAATTGAGGTTGAACTAAGATTGTAGTTACGTTATGTTCTTTTGCTTCGTCAATAATTTCCTTTTTATTTGCTGTGCTGATGGTTCTTTTCCTTCCTGCTCGATTGAAATTTCTTCAATGGCATAATTTTTTAGGAAATAGTTTAATGCAGGGTGATAAATCATAAATGACTTTTTAGTTTTTGAAGCCATTTTTTGTGAAAGTTCTGCTTTTACTTGATTAAGTTCTGTAATGAAAGCGTTGTAATTTTTCAAAAGTTTCTTTTTATCTGGATAAAGTTTTGATAATTCATTTTTTTATATTTTCAGCAACTTTTTGGCATCATATCAAGCGAAAACCAAACATGTGGATCAATTCCTTCATGCTCTTCATGCTCGTGTTTTTTTCATTTTTCCCATGTTCGTGCTCATGTTCATGGTCATGATCTCCTTTGATAAACAAGTTTTTATCAACACCATCTAAAACATTAACAATTTTATTTTTTTATCACTCAAACTATCAGAAATAGTTTCTTCAAATCCCAGCATATCATAAGTAAAAAAATACTTTTGAATTTTTCCAAAATTTTTCAAAGTCTGAAGGTTTTGGGTTCAAATAACTCATGATTCATATTCGGTTTGCACAATTGAAATAACTTCAAAAGTCATTTCCTGCAATTTTTTTGAGCAAGCCATTTTAGAGGTGGTACGCTTGTCGCAATTTTTTTCCTTTTGTTCCTGCAGTTCCTTGCTCTTTTTAGTTTCGATTTATTTCCACAAGAAAAAAATAAAAAGAGCTGATAATAAAAGTAATGATAATAATTTTTCATTTTAATTCCTCCTATATGTAATAAATCATAAATTTAATCACAATCGTTGCATTTTTCCTTTAAAAATCGAAAGATGTGATAACAGTGAAAAAGCCTCGTTTTTTAATTCGCTTTTTTTCCTTTTCTGTTTCTTTATTTGAAAAATTCTGGTACAGTTTCAATATGCTTGCAAGAATCACAAATAAAAAAATTGGCATTTTCTTCCTTAAAGTAATATTTTTTTCATTTTCAAAGTCAAACGAAAAATATAATTATTTTTCTCTAAAAAAATTCCAAAGCCCGATAAACTGTCGATAAGTCAAAATCTACTTTTTGATTTTAAAAACTTGGCATTTATTGGAGTGTCTGAAGACTGTATAAGATTAAGTATTTGTTGCCTTTTCTTAGTTAATTTCATAATAACATCTCCTAATAATAAAAAACGTTTTTATTTCAATAAATTGCAAATCATTCGCAAAATATAATTTATTATATATTAAAAACCTATTTGTCAAATGAATAGGTTTTTCATATATTTTATAAAAACTTCAGATTATACGGACTAAAAATTATTGTTCTGTCATTATAATAACTTTTCCATTAGCACTATTTGATTCTAAATATTTATGTGCCAAAGAAATCTCATCTAATGTAAATATTTTTGAAATGCATGGTTTAATATTATATTTTTCAATAAATTCAAACATTTCTTTTATTGTATTTTTATTGACATTTGTGCTGTCAAATGAAGTTAAATACGACTCTGAAATGATGTCTACTAACGGCTCAAAAATCTTCAATTATCCAGCCTCCAAGACATCCTGTCATACAGACGATTCCACCTTGCTTTTACTGATTTTAGTGACGATTTCAAAGTTGGTTTTCCAATTAATTCTAAAAACTTTATCCACGCCATCTGGGAATAATTTTTTTCAAATTTTCATCAAAAATTTTCATTCCCAACAATCACTTCATCTGCACCTTTTTCCTTCAAAAACTGCTCTTTAGATGCACTTCTGCTCGTAGCGATAACTCTCACATTGATAGCTTTTTGCCAACTGAATAGCTGCTAATGCCACCGACCCTAGTTCCACCTCGAACTAAAAGTGTTTCTCCTTCCTTTAATTTCAAACTTTTTAAAAAGTGAGCCATACACTGTATAATAAAGTTCTGGATACGCTGCAATTTCTGACCAGAAAATATTTTCTTCTGTGATTTCCAAATTTTTTTGAAAAATTTTTTTCTTTTAATTGCTCTTTATTTTTTTAACTCGATATTATCAATATTCTTGAAGAAACTTTTTTTCATTAGGCAATCTATAAACTTGATTTTTGGAATCAAAATATATTCTGCATAACTTCCGTCAAATTCTCTTCCCATGCCATTCATCATCGAAAAATTTTTGTCACCTTTTTTTAAAAATCGCTGTTAGCTGGATCTTCCACAACGCCAACACATTCAATTCCAATTACTCTAGGAAGTTTTACTGATAGCGAATCTCCTTGACGAGTAAAAATTTCAGCTCTATTTATACCAAATGCCTTTTATTTTCACAAGAATCCAATCTTTTTCACTTCTGGAATTGGAACATTTTTTTATTTTTCATTTTTTTCAGCACTACACGGTTTTTTTCAAGCACCATTGCTTTCATAAATTTTTAACTTCCTTCCTTTTTGTTTTTCTATTTTTTTAAAAACATTTTATCATTTTTTTATAAAAAAATATTTGACTTTTTCATATTACTATATGGTAACATAAATTTACGATATAGTAATATTTTTTTATATGAAATATATTATCATATAGTAATAATTTTGTAAAGGAGGAAAAATACTATGAAATCAAACTCTGGATTTTTATATAAGCAGAATAAAACAAGTAAATACTAGACTTTTTGAATAAATTTTTAGCACAAAAATATAATGGCGTTTAATGGGGAACAAGGTCGAATTTTTGCATGTGCTTTGGGGAAAAATGATGGGATTAGTAATAGAGAATTGTCGAAAAAAATCTGGTCTTGCTATGAGTTCACTTACAACGATGCTTGAACGGATGGAAGAAAAAATTATTGATACGAAAATTTTTGTCCGACTGATAAACGGAAAAAGTTTAATTTTTAACGGATTATGCTAAATCTTTGAAAAAGTGAATATGATGAAATTTCTGACAAAATGACTGAAATCTCTTTTGAAGGAATTTTCAGATGAGGAGAGATTGGCTTTTGATACAACTTTAGAAAAAAAGTTTTGTATAATTTTTGAAAAAAAGCTGAACAGGAATTTAATAAAAATAATTTAAAAATACTGAACAAAAATTTGAAATTTATAAAATTTATAAAAAATTTATTTGGTATTTAACTGGAGGTAAATGAATGATAGAATTTATCAATGTTGGAATGACTTATCCAAATGGGAATATTGGATTAAAAAAATATAAACTTGACTATAAAGGAGTCTGAAATTACGGTTTTTATTGGACCGTCTGGGAGCGGGAAAACTACGCTTTTGAAAATGATTAATCGGTTGGAGGATAATACGACTGGGGAAGTGAAAATTAACGGAAAAATGTAAAAGATTACAATATTCACAAAAATGCGTTGGGATATTGGATATGCTTTGCAGCAAGTGGCACTTTTTCCGCATATGACGGTTGAAGAAAATATTGCGATTGTGCCTGAATTGAAAAAATGGAAGAAAGAAAAAATTGATGCGAGAATTAATGAGTTATTAAATATGGTTGGACTTGAGCCTGAAAAAAATATCGAAAGAGAAACCCTTCAGAATTATCTGGTGGAGAAGCACAAAGGGTTGGAATTGCAAGAGCTCTAGCTGCTGATCCAAAAAATTATTTTTGATGGATGAGCCGTTTAGTGCATTAGATCCCATCACTCGTGCAAATTTACAGGACGATGTGAAAAAAACTTCAGAAACAAATTCACAAAAACAATTGTTTTTGTAACTCACGACATTGAGGAAGCATTTTTATTGGGAGATAAAATTTGTATTATTCAAGATGGCGAATTAATTCAATCTGGAACAAAACACGAAATAATCTCAAATCCTAAAAAAATGATTTTGTGAAAAATTTATAGCTTTTAAAAAAGAAAGAAGGTGAAATTTATGAATAAATTAATTTTGACTTTTTAGAGAAAAAAGACGAACTTTTTAGTGGAATTGTGGAGCATATTCAAATTTCTTTTATTGCACTAATAATCGCTCTAATTATCGCCATTCCACTAGGAATTTATTTGAGCTATCATAAAAAATTAGCAAATATTGTTATTGCAATTAACGGCGTTATTCAAACTATACCATCTTTAGCAATTTTAGCACTTCTAATTCCTATTGTTGGAATTGGGAGAAAACCTGCTATAATCGCCTTAATACTTTATGCTCTGCTTCCAATTTTGCACAATACTTACACTGGAATTACTGGCGTGGATCCAATGTATATGGTAACTTCAAGAGCTTTAGGAATGAATAAATTTCAGCAACTTACAAAAGTTCAGCTTCCACTGGCTATGCCTGTAATAATGACAGGAGTTAGAACGGCTGCAGTTTTAATTATTGGGACTGCCACATTGGCTTCACTTGTTGGAGCTGGAGGACTTGGAAAGTTGATTTTACTTGGCCTTGATAGGAATAATAACTATTTGATTTTGTTAGGAGCAATTCCTGCACTTTACTTGCGATTTTATTCGATTTCATCTTTAAGCAATTGGAAAAAAATTGAGTATCAAAAATATTAATTTTTCCTAATTTTTAATCACGTTTGCGTGTCTTTTTGGGTCAATTAGCTAGTTTTAATAATACAAAAAAAGACAAATTGATAATTTCTGGAAAACTTGGTTCTGAGCCAGAAATATTGATAAATATGTATAAAAATTTTTGATTGAAGAAAATAGTAAAATTGGCGTTGAGTTAAAACCTGGACTTGGAAAAAAACTTCATTCGTATTCAATGCTTTGAAAAAAATGGCAATATTGATATTTATCCTGAATTTTCAGGAACTGCCGTTTTCACTTTTTGAATGAAACTCCTGTGAATAATAATGCTGAAGATGTTTTTAATCAAGCGCAAAAAGGAATGGAAACTAAATTTAAAATGGTTATGTTAAAACCTATGAAATATAACAATACTTATGCAATCGCTGTTAGCAAGAAAGTTTGCTGATGAAAAATAATTTGAAGACGATTTCTGATTTGGCGAGAGTGAAGGATAAGATAAAAAAGCTGGATTTACAAGAGAATTTAATGACCGTGAAGATGGCTATCCTGGACTTAAAAAAATTGTATCAGTTTGAAATTCCGAATATTAAAGAGTTTGAGCCAAAACTTCGCTATATTGCTGTTCAAAGTGGCGATATTAATTTGGTTGACGCATACTCTACTGATCCTGAACTTGCTCAGTATAATATGGTCATTTTAAAGGATGATAAGCATTTATTTCCGCCATATCAAGGTTCTCCAATGATGCGTGAAGAAACTTTAAAAATATCCTGAATTGAAAAAGATTTTGGAAAAATTTGAGTGGAAAAATTTCAGATGAAGAAATGTCGACAATGAATTATCGTGTTTCTGTGAAAGGTGAGAAAGCGGAAGATGTTGCTAGAGAATATTTGAGAAATGCTGGGATTATTAAAAAAATAAATATAAAATTAGAAAATTAATTAAAAATTAGCCAAGTGAAAAATTTGGCTTTTTATGAAAAAAATCAAATCTATTTTTCTTATTTGTTTATTTATTATGACAGATTATTGTTTAACAATACAAACAATAAAGATTAAAAGATTATAGAAGAAATATCAATATTAAATTTTTAATTTTTATAATAATTAAATTAAATTATCGGACGTTTATATTTTTATATATATATATATATATAAAATATATAATACAGATATTCATTATATAATATATATAATAGACTTGTTCGGAAACTTCTAAAATTTAATAAAACGAATATTCTGAAACAAGGGTCTTGACCCCTTGTGGAAATAAAAATTTAGGTTGTCAAACAGGTCTAATATATTATTATTTATTATTTTATTTCTCTTAACACTAACTAACAAAATAATATTTTTTTCTGTCTGCTTAAATTACAATATAAATGCTGATTTTCATATAATAAATAAAAAGATCACAGTAGATCAGATAGACAGAAGTGAAAAAAATGTAAAAATAATTAATAATAAAAAGAAAAATGACAGTCTTAATAAATTATAGTTCCTATTTTTCTTTAATTTACAAGATTGCCATTTTTGAACTTAAATAGCAGTAGAGAGAGTTAATATAGAACTGCCATTTAAGTTGTGAATATCAAAGATTATATATTTGTTAACATTAATTAGTTTAGTATGATCATGTTAGAGTAATTAACTTTTTAATTTAAAGGTGCATTATCAGGTCTAGGTCCTTTAGGTCTATGATTTAACATTTCTATTAATTTAGTTGCTTCATCTTTTTGTAACTTTTCCGCTATTTAATGAATCTGTTAATGATTGAATTTCTGTGTCAGTCAATCTTTTTGGGACATCTTTTTGGCTTACATTTATCATTTGGCTTAGTGAGGGCCTCTTCTATCTAGCATTTTTGCAATTTCAGCTCCTTCAGCCTTTTGTAATTTTTTTCCATTGTTTAATTTTTGCCTTTAATTCTTCAATTTTAGCTGGGTCAGGTTTTTATAATATTTCCATTTTCATCTACAAGATTTCCATTTGAATCTTTTGCAATTTATGTGGCGGTCTACATTCATCATTTACTGTGTTATTTGTTGTGGTGCTGTTCTGGTAATATTATTTGCTGTTGTACCTGCAAAGATTGATAATGATGTTAATAAAGCGATTCCTAAAATTTTTCTTTTTTTCCTATTTTTCTTCATAATAATTCCTCCAATTTATTTGTAATTTTATTTTTTTATGTCCTTTTCTTATCGACAAGAATATAATATCAATAAATTTTTGACAAAATTATGTAAAATTTGTGTCTTTTTGTGAAGTTTTAAATTTTTACTTTGATAATAATAAGCCAATATAATTGAATAAAAAGATTTTTTAGTATAATTAACCAAACAAATAAAGTATTCTAAATGTATGTGAAAGGGGAAAATTATGTTAAAAAAATGCAAAAAAATTATATGAAAAATATAAAAAAATAAAAAAATTACAGCAGAAGATCTGAAAAAGCTGGAAAAATTGAAAAAAATAATTTGGGAGCAGTTGCAACGAAATTTGAACTCTTGTGAGAATGGTGAAATCAGATAGAAGAGGAGAATTTAAGATTCCAACAATGGATAAGGTAAAAGATTGCGGGAGCAATTATTTATGTTATTTCAACAATTGATGCAGTGCCTGATATTTTGCCAATTATTGGATTTGGTGATGATATTGGTGTCGTAGTTTATGTGATTTCTAAATTAGGCAACTTAATTTCTGAATATGAAAAAATTTGAAATGCAAATGCAAAAAGGAAGAAGAAAAAGTGAAAAATACTGATTGGGATAACCTGAGAGTTGTTAGTGAAGATTAATAATGAAAAGAAATATTTTTTTCAAAAATTTTTTTATCATAAGAGAAGAAATTGATAAAAAAATATTAGATAAAAATGAGAGAAAGTTTCCATTAATACATTAATAAAATAACACATAAAAAAAGAAAAAAAGTATAAAGTAGTAATGTTTTTGTTTGAGTTAATTAGAAGTAAGTTGATGGAGATAAAGCGGCGAGAAGCGGAGTGGGAAAAGAAAATACAATAATTGATTAATGTTATTATTTTTTTAAAATTATTTATTTAAAATAAAATTATCGGACGTTATTTTTATTTATATATGTTTATATGTATTATATTCATAAAATAATACACTACAAATAAACCACTCCACTAATCATATTATTACTATTAATATATAATAACTTATACAATAGAAAATAACAAATGAAAAAAATATAAAAAAATTAACATATAAATAAAAATTAAGAAAGGGAACAACAAATGAAAAAGAAAACTTTTTAAAAACAATTTCCGAAAAGAACAGGAATATTTGGCTAGTAAATTATATAATTATTATGAAATTGCACAAGATTATGAAATTATTAGTTTTACAGAAGAATTTTTATACACCGAATTTTTTTGGAAGAAATTAGGAAAAAAATTTGGAGGAGTGAATATTATTTTGTGATGGAGTTTTTGAGGATAGTGATAGAAGACAGATTGCATTTGTTCCTGATGGTTTTGTAGATGGTAATAATAATTTTGGATTTGAGAATAATGAGAGTGACTTTGAAAAATTTTTGGAATTAATCGAAATGAACTTCAATTTCCAAATAAATTGTTAAAAAAATATCAATAGATTCAAGATTTCAAGAGTATTTGCATAAGGATTTTTGGGAAGTCTCATGGGGCTCAATGTAAGAAGAGAACTTATGGGGATTTGATTCTTGAAAATGATAAAAAGAAATGGATTTGTGGATATATTCCAGTTTCTGAAAAAAATTTCAGATTATATTGTTTCAGAGTTGAAAGCAGATTGGGAAGGCAGTTTGTGAAATTGAGATTGTGGATGTTAAAAATAAAAAAACGATCTTCCTAAGTATAGATATGATGATAAATTAATTACAGTTCCATCAAAGCGATTAGATAGTATAGTTTCGACAATCACAAATCTATCTCGTACAAAAGTAATTGATCCGATTGAAAAGGGGAAAGTTTTTGTTGATTATGTGGAAGAAAAAGATAAATCTAAATTGCTTGAAATTGGGAGTTTGATTACGATTAGAGGGTTTGGGAAATATAAATTGTTTTTTTGGATAAAGGGGAAACTAGGAAGGGGAAAAGAACGGATACTTGTAAAAAAATATATTTGATTTTTTTATTTAAAAATATAAAAATAAATTGATGGAAATTATTAGACCTGTTCGATAACTATACAAACTTAGAAATTTAATAAAAATAAATATCTTGAAGCAAGGGGTCTTGACCCCTTGTATAGATAAAAAACTTAGGTTATCGAACATATCTCTATTCTATTAGCATAAATATATTTTTATTCTAAAGAATTAAATTATTTGTAGAGTAAAAATTTTAGAGGAATTTAAATTTTTAAATTTTTTATACAATAAAACTGACTTAAAACTGAACTCAAAAAAATTATGACTGTAGATTTATATAATTTTTAGTAGCAGTTCTATTTTTAAAATGGATTTGAGTATAAAAAAATATAATTTCAAAATAACTGAGATTATATTTGTCTATAATCTAAAAATAAATAAGAAAGAAGGTAAAAAAATGAAAGATGTAACACCAAAAAGTAATTTAGAAATATTAATAAAATGTTTGGGAATAGCGATTGGGATTGTGGCTGTGATTGCATTGCTGAAATTGGCACTTAGAATATTTTTATCAGTTGCGATATGGATAATTCCAATTACTTTGATATTGTTTATTTATCAAAAATTTAATGACAGATATTGAAAAAATTTATAAGAAGGGAATTTTTAAATTGAAGATGGAAAAATATAAATTTTTAAAAAAATCATGTAATGAGTTTGATAGAATATGAGCCTGAACTAACTGAAAAAATTGAAAGTATTTTTGGAAATATTGTTAAAGGCGGAAGCAAAAAAATTTGACAAATAGGAAGTCAAAGGTGCATTTGTCAGCAAGTGCAGCAGTTTTTAAAAATGAAAAATGCTATTTTATAAGACATCCTTATTTAAAAACAATTTTGTTGCCAGCGGGGCATGTGGAAAATGATGAGATGCCTTTGGATACAGCTATTCGTGAGTTTTTTGAAGAAACAGGGATTTAGTGCTGTGGTTGATAAGAAGATGAAGAACTTTGGGCTGATTGATGTTAATGTGATTGAGATTCCTGAAAATCCTTTTGAAAAATGAGGGAGAACATATTCATATTGATTTTCGGTATAAGCTTTTTGTTAGATGAAAAAAAGAGAGACAGGAAGCTGAATTGGAATGCTTTTTACTGGCTGAAGATGAGGCTAGTGAGGAATTTAAAAGATATTATAGATATTTATAAATTGTAAATTTTTGAATTGGTTTTTATTAGATTTGTTCAGAAATAAAATTCAATAAAGTAAATAAATACATAAAAACTTCCTTTTTGTGATTATATGGTAAGATAATTATATAACAAGATAAAAATAATAAAAATAATGCATGTGGAAAGTGAGGTAGATTGTGAAAAAAATTATATAAAAAAATTTGAGCAAGAAAAGACTTAATATTGTTGGATATACGTAAAATGTATGATTCGTATGGGTATAAAAAGGGATTTCACTTCCTAGTTTTGAGGAATATGATTTGTATAATGAAAACAAGGATTTTATTGATAGAAATGTTTTTGACTGTGATGAGTCCAAATGGGAAGTTGTTAGCGTTTAAGGCCCGATATTACACTGTCAGTCGCTAAGAAAAATTTCTAAGGATCAGTCTTTGAAATATAGTAAAAATTTATTATCAGGAAAAATACATATAATCTGACAAAATATGTTGGATATGAGGAAGATGAACAGTTGGGGATTGAGCTGATTGGGAAAAGAATCTACATTTTTGGATTTTTGAAATTGTGGATCTTGCAATAAAGAGTTTAGATATTATAAATGAAAAAAAGTATGATTACTTTGTCACATGCTCGATTTATTTCTTCGATTTTTGATAATCTTAATTTAGAATATGAAATAAAGGAAGAAATTTTTGATTGTATAAACAAGAAAAAAATAGTCATGATATAAAAAGATACTGGAAAAATAATAAATTTATTTCTGAAAATGTAAAAACAATTGATTTATAAAATTCCTGAATTATCTGGAGATTTAGAGGATATTGAAAAAGAACTTTTGAAATATGAAATGAATGATGATATAAAGGAAATTTTGTTTGAACTTAAACAATTAAATAATTTACTGTTTAAATTTCATAAAAAAATCGAAAAATTGTATTTGATTTTTTTCCATCGTAAAAAAATTTAAATTACTACAATGGAATTATTTTGCAAGGATACATTGAAGGATTTCCAAACGTGATTTTTGACTGGTGGAAGATATGACAAATTATTTGAAAAATTTGGAGTTGACACAGAGCAGTTGGATTTGCAATTTTAACTGATAGTTTGAAGGGTTATTATAAAGATGAAGATAAAAATGATTTTGAAATATTGATTGCTTATGACAATAGCGATTTTGAAAAATTGGTAGAAATTGTAAATGATTTTCAGGAAAAAGGACTTCGAGTGAGAACTGAAAATATTGAGAATTTCAAAGAAAAATGATAGTGAAATTTTTAATTATGATGAAAAAAATATTTATTTAAAAATGGAAATTTAATTAATGAAAAATCAATGTAAAGAATGAAAGGAGCTTTTTATGATAAATATTGCTCTTCCTAAAGGAAGATTAGGGAATAAAGTATATGATTTGTTTGAAAAATAGGTTATGAAAGTTCAGAAATAAAGGAAGATAACAGGAAACTGATTTTTGAAAATCGAGAAAAAAATGTTAGGTTTCTTTTTGGTAAAACCGTCAGATGTTGGGGTTTATGTTGAAAAGGGAAAGTGCAGATATTGGAGTTGTGGGAAGAGATGTTCTGCTTTGAGGAAAATCCTGATATCTATGAGTTAATGGATCTGGGATTTGGTAAATGTAAATTTGCAGTGCGGGGCTATGTGAATTTTAAGGAAAAATTTTTGATAGACCATTGGTAGTAGCGACAAAATATTTAAATGTTTCAAAAAGATATTTTGATTCAATTAATAGAGATGTGGAACTTATAAAACTAAATGGTTCTATTGAAATAGCACCAATTTTAGGACTTTCTGATGTGATTATGGATATTGTTGAAACTGGAACAACTTTAAAGGAAAAATAACTTGAAAGTATTGAAAACTATTGAAGATATAAGTGCTAGATTTATTGCTAATAAGTCAAGCTATAGATTTAAAAATGAAGAAATAGAAAAATTGTTAAAAAGTATAAAAAGAAATTTTATAAAAATGGTTAGTATTATTTTGTTTATCATAGATTGTACAATTTAAAAAAATTTATATTTTTAAAAATAAAAAAATGAAATGGAGTGATCTGTTATGATTAAAACTATAAAATATTCAAAAAAATGTTGATTTGGAAAAATGAACTTGCTAGAAGTCAATTTTCTTATGATGATGTAAATGAAACTGTGGAAAGTATCTTAAAAAGATGTTAGAGCAAGAGGAGATAAGGCTTTTGATTGAATATACTGAAAAAATTTGATGGAGTGAAACTAGAAAATTTGGAAGTTACAGAAGAAGAAATTAAAAAGGCTTTTTGATACGATTGATAAGGAATTACTGGAAGTTATTCAATATTCTCACGATAATATTAAAAAAATTTCACGAAAAGCAAGTTAGAAATGATTTTTAATACGACAGGAAAAATGGAGTAGTTTTGGGGCAAGTTATTAATCCTATTGAAAAAGTTGGGACTTTTATGTTCCAGGAGGTACAGCTGCTTATCCATCAACTGTTTTAATGAATGCCGTTCCAGCGAAAAATCGCAGGATGTAAAAGAAATCGTAATGGTAACACCTCCAACAAAAAGATGGATCAATTTTACCGTCTCTTTTAGTTGCTGCAAAAATTTCTGGAGTTGATAGAATCTTTAAAGTAGGTGGAGCCCAATCAATAGCCGCTCTTAGTTATGGTACAGAAACTATTCCAAAAGTTTATAAAATTGGTGGACCAGGGAATATTTACGTTGCAATGGCTAAGAAAAATGGTTTTACGGAGAAGTTTCAATTGATATGATAGCTGGGCCAAGCGAAGTATTAGTATTGCTGATGAAAGTGCAAATCCAGTTCATACAGCGGCAGATTTATTATCACAAGCAGAACACGATAAATTAGCAGCCAGTATACTAGTTACAACATCACAAAAATTAGCAGATGAAGTAGCAGTAGAAGTAGAAAAACAACTAAAGGAATTACCTAGAGAAGAAATTGCTAGAACTTCAATTGAAACTCAAGGTAGAATTATAATTGTAGAAAAATATGGATGAAGCAGTTTTTGTAAGTAATTTTATAGCACCAGAACATTTGGAATTAGCAGTAGATAATCCTTTTGAATTATTGCCAAGAATAAAAACGCAGGTTCAATCTTTATGGGACATAATACACCTGAACCAATTGGAGATTACTTTGGCAGGTCCAAATCACACATTACCAACAAGTGGAACAGCTAAATTTTTCATCACCTTTATCAGTAGATGATTTCATTAAAAAAATCTTCATTTTATTTATTATTCTAAACAAGGATTGGAAGAAGTTAAAGATAAAGTAATTAAATTCGCTGAAAATGAAGGACTTACAGCACACGCTCGTTCGGTTTCTAAAAGATTTGAGAAATAAAAATAAATTTGTCTGAAAAACTGATTTTTTAATAATTTTTGATAAGAAAAATTATAAATTTCTAGTTTTCAGACTTTTTCAAAAACATTGGAATTTTTGTTTCAGAGAAAAAAATTTGTAAAATTAGAAAGTTTTTGAATAGAAAAATAAAAAAACCTAAGATTTTTTTGAAAATTAAAAATAACTAAAATGAAAAACTAATAACAGAATAATGGGAGGATAAATGAAAAAATACTACTGGGATTATTTATTTTAGGAATAGTTAGGAATGGCACAGCAGAATTATGAAGTTTATGTGAAAAAATGGGATTAAAATTTCCCAAAGTGAAGCAGATAGAGATAGCAAAGAGATTGAAAAATTATTAATGATAAGATTATTTCAAAAATATAACAATGAGGAAAAAGTTATAATGGAAAAAGTCAAAAAAACTTTACAATGAATATCTGAACGATTTGATTGATAACATAATAAAGGGATGTTCCCAAAAAAATCAACAACAGGCATTAAAAAGAATTTTTAAGAAAATTAAGTGGTATTTTAGCACAAAATGGTTTTGATGAAATTAACAAAATGGAGATTTCTGTTAAAGAAATTTCATTTTTGAGAAAAATAAAGCTAAAGTTAATGTATTATTAGATATAAAGATTTGGATGATATTGATGTTGATGAAATTTTTTGATGAAACATTTAAAAGAATCTGGTATTACAAGCAAAGAAACTGGAACATTTTGAAAAATTAATAAAGTAAAAATTGATAAATTTCTATGAACTATTTTTGAAAAATAAAATAAAAGAAGAAATAAAAAGATTCAGATTATAATGAAGACACTATGAAATGGAAATTGAAAAAGGTCAATGGAAAATGGCAATTTGATTTTTGATTATGACTATTTTATAAATGAAGTTACAAAAAGTTTGGAAAATAATTTTAAAAATGCAGAAAATGACTTTGATGATTAAAAATTAAGAATATTTTTATTAAATAAAAAGATTTATAGAATTTTTAAAGTGAGTGTGCAAAAATTTTTGTTTGAATAAAAGCAGCAAAGTATTGAAATTTAATAGAGTTATCTATTAGTTTACCAAATTATTCTAAACACACTCGAATTTTTAAAGTACTTAAAAGGAGGAGTTACAATGAGCAAATTTTGGAGTGATAAAATAAAAGAAATGAGCCTTACACAAGGTGAACAACCAAAAGACAAAAAAATATTAAACTTAATACAAATGAAAATCCTTATCCGCCATCAGCAAAAAGTTATGGGAAAAATAGAGTCTATGAATTTGGAAGATTTGAAACTATATCCAGATCCAGATGTAACAGAGCTTAGAAAAGTGATTGCTGAATATTTTTCTAATAAAAATAAATGATGAGAATTACATAGAGCAAGTATTTTTGTGGAAAATGGATCGGATGAAATTCTAGCATTTATTTTTATGACATTTTTAATGCAGGAGATAAAGTGTATTATCCAGATATTACATACAGCTTTTTATCCAGTTTATGCTGATTTGTTTAATGTGAAGGAAATCAAAGATTCCATTAAATGAAAATTTTGAAATTGAAATTGAGAAAATATTTTGGACTTGATGGACATATAATTATTACAAATCCGAAATGCACCAACTTCGATTGCTTTGAAACTAGATGAAATTGAAGAAATAGTAGAAAAATAATTCAAATCAGTTAATTATCATTGATGAGGCTATATGTTGACTTTTGGTGCAGAAAAGTGCTGTAAAATTAATAAATAAATACGATAATATTCTTGTTGTTCAGACATTTTCAAAAATCACGTTCAATGGCAGGAATACGGCTGGGATATGCACTTGGTTGTGAAAAGTATAATTGAAGGATTGAATAGATTAAAATTTTTCATTTAACTCATACACAATCGACAGAATTTCAATTGAAGCTGGAATTGAATCTTTTAAAGATAACGAATATTTTGAAAAACTAATGCCAAAATTATTCAAACTAGAGAAAAACATCTGAAAAAATTGAAAGAATAGAATTTAAAAGTATTAAATTCGAGTGCTAATTTTATTTTTATTTCATATAAAGATATCTATGCAGGTGATTTGTATAAAGAGCTAAAAGGAAAATGGAGTTTTTAGTAAGATATTTTTCAAAAAAGATAGAATTGATAATTATTTGAGGGTTACGATTGGGACAGATGAGGAAATGGGGATTTTTTTATTGAGAAATTGGAAGAAATTATGTGTCAAAGGGAAATAATTTTGATTTGAAGATTTATATCAATGACTTATTAGTGCTAGTGCTTTTTATTTTTGACAAGGGGAAATTCATGCCTTGCTCAGAGTTTTTTGTTATTAAATCAAATCTTTTTGCTGAAATCTGTAATTTTAATACTCATAAATTATAAAAACTTGTAGTAATCTACAAAACCTTTCTCTTGTCTGAGTATATTTATCTTCTATCCCACCATTTTTCCAAACTATCAATCCATTCGCCATCAATCATAGTTCCAAATATCCATATCAATACCATATTTTACTTTTTCTAGTAACGAAACATCAGAAATATCCCCTCAGACAATACAAATATCCGCACAATACACGTAGACATTCGGAACTATCATAAAATTTGCTTTCTTTCTGTAATTGCTCTTTCAAATTCTTTTATTTAAGAAGAAAAATTATTTCATTTTTATCAATTTTATCAAAAATCAAAACCTAATTTTCTATAAAAAAATTCAGCTCTTTTCTGAAGCATAAAGTATATTTTTAGCATCATCATAAAGCATATTTTCACCTCCTATATTTTAAAGAATACGTTAAATTATCCAGTAAATTATACCATGATTTTTAATATTTCAAAAAATAAATTTCTTATTTTTCTGTTAATCTTGAAAAAGAGAAAAAATAGATTATACTATTTATAAATAAATTTGCAATGAAAGGATAAAACTATGAGAAAATCTAAAAATTGAAAAGAAATACATTTGAAACAAAAATAAAAAGTTGAATTGAATATTGATGGGAACTGGAAAATATGAGAATAATACAGGAGTTGGATTTTTAGATCACATGCTTGACTTGTTTGCAAAAACATGGAAGATTTGACTTGAAGGTTTATTGTGACGGAGATACACAAGTTGATGATCATCACAGTACGGAAGATATTGGGATTGCGCTTGGAAAAATGTTTTTATGAGGCTTTGGGAGATTTAAAAGGTGTTAAGAGATATGGGAACTTTCTTTTGCCAATGGATGAGGCGTTAACATTGGTTGCAATTGATTTGAGTGGGAGATATTTTTTTGAATTTTGATGTAAATATTCCGACTGAAAAAAGTTGGGACTTTTGATACTGAATTGGTGGAAGAGTTTTTTTATTGGATTTACACGGCACTTTGAAAATGCGACATTGCATATAAAGAATATGGCTGGAAACGAATTCACATCATATAATTGAGTCGATTTTTAAGGGAGTTGCTAGGGCCTTTAGCAGAAGCTGTGAGTATTGATGAAAAATATAAGGACGAAATTCCTTCGACTAAGGGAGTTTTGGTTTAATCAAATTTATTAACAACTAATTTTTATCTATTCAAAATATTTTTAAGTGTCACATGTGGCACTTAATTTTTTATAAAATAGAAATTGTTAAAAAAATCTTGAAAACAATAAAAAATAGATTATACTATTTATAAGTAAAATCATAAGAAAAGGAAAAAATTTGAAAAAAATATTGTTATAGAAAAAGATATTTGATGTTGTAAATTATAAAAATTTTAAAGGGATGAGATTTAAATGGAAATACAAAAAAGAATTATTTTTCACGTCAAGATAAAGAATACATGAAATTTTTAAGTAAATTGACGCCAAATGTATCGGAGGATACAATTATAGGAGTGAGAATTCCTGAAATAAGAAAAATTGGCTAAAAAAATTGGTAAAGAATAATGAATATGAAGATTTTTGAAGGAGTTGCCACATAAATATTATGATGAGAATTTGTTGCATGGAGCAATTATTTCAGAGAGCAAAAGATTTTGAGAACTGTATTGAATCGCTTGATAGTTTTTGCCATTTGTTGATAATTGGGCAGTTTGTGATACAATTTCTCCGAAAAATTTTTAAAAAAGCATAAAAAAAGAATTAATTGAAAAAAATAAAGGAATGGTCTCAATCAGATAAAAACTTATACTTGTAGGTTTCGGTGTAGAAATGTTGATGACACATTTTTTTGGATGAAGACTTTAAAAAGGAATATTTGGAAATGGTGGCGAATATTCATTCTGAAGAGTATTATGTAAAATGGTAATTGCTTGGTTTTTTTGCAGACAGCACTTGCAAAACAGTGGGATTATGCGGTGATTTATTTAGAAAAATAATAGATTGATGTTTGGGTGCATAATAAGACGATACAGAAGGCCTGAGAAAGTTTGAGGATTTTTGGAAGACAAGAAGGGGTATTTGAAGGGTTGAAAAAGAAAGAAGGAGAATTAATTTAATGAAAATCACAAAAGTTATGTTTGTAGGATTGATTTCTTTTGTTGTTCTCAATAAATTCATTTACAAATACAAATTCTGAAAAATGATTTTAAAAAGTATGTACTAGAAAAAAATTAGAAGAAATAAAAATTGATATTTATAACAATGATACGACTACTAAATATCAAAATAGGTATGAAGAAAATTCAAAAAGGTCTGGCTTAAAAAAATTTATAATTGATAATTTTCCTGAAAAAGTAGCGAATTATTAGAAAAAAATAATGAAAGTTGGGATGTTGTTTGGAAAAACAATATTTCTTTTCTTGATGATTTAGAAAGAAAATATGGCTTTTAATACGAATTTGTATGAATTTTATAGAGAAGAAGATAATAAGACAATAAAAATTAATGGAGTTAGCTATAAAATTAAAAAAACAAAAAAAGTTTATCTTTTGATCAATTGAGAAAGTCAAAAAGAAGAATATGAAACAGAGAATAAAAATGAATGATAAGTATACTGAATTACATGATTTAATGGGAGATGAATATGTAGATTATGGTGAAACATGCTATCCTAGACATTATTATAGCAATTTAGAAAATTTTCAAGAAAAATGGTTAAAAATTTAGGGAAGATGAAGCATTATTTTATTCTGAATTGGAAAAATAAAAAGATGAGAAAATTTATTTTGGAAAAACTTTTTGAAATAACAAAAACAGAACGAATACTTTTGAGGATATTATAAATAATATAAAAAAAGCGATAGATATAAAGAAGAAAAATATATAAAAGACAAAAATATTGAAATTTGGGAAATAACGAATACTAGTAAAAAGATTATGCAATAGACAAGGAGAAAAAAATGGAAAAGAGTTAGAATCTGAATCTTTAACTTTATTTGAGAACATAAGAAGACGATTCTAGATTTTTTTAAGAAAAAGAAAAGTGAGAATTGATTTTCATTGTAATGTCAAATTTTTGATATAATTTAAGTAATTAAAGGGAAAGTAGGGATTAATTATGAGAAAAAAAGGACTAGCAATTGGAAATTCTGATTTTAAGGAAATTATACAAGAAAACGGATATTATGTCGATAAAACAAAGTTCATAGAAGATTTGTTGGAAGACTTTATCAAAAGTTAAACTTTTTACAAGGCCCAGAAGATTTGGAAAAAAACTTTAAATTTGTCGATGTTAAAATATTTTTTTGATGTTAGAAATGCAGAGGAAAAATAGAAAAATTATTTGATAATTTGTATATTTCAAAAAGTGAGTATATGGAAAAATCAAGGACAAAAATCCTGTAATTCTTATAAGTCTGAGAAATGCTGAGGCAGAAAAATTGGGAGGATAGTTTTTAATATTAAGAACCTTGTAAAATCATTGTATAAACAATTTCAATATATTAAAGAGAAATTGATGAATTTGATTTGGAAGATTTTTTTAAGCATTGTTAAAGATAAGGATAATGCAGATTGGGAAAAATTCATTAAAGAATTTATCAAGATATCTATATGAATATTACGGAAAAAAGTTATAATTTTTAATAGATGAATATGACACTCCAATGACAAGTGCTTGGAACGAAGGATATTATGAAAAGTCTCGAAGATTTTTTTAAAAGTTTTTATTCAAATACATTGAAAGATAATGAATATTTACAATTTGCAGTTGTGACTGGAATACTTAGGGTAGCTAAAGGAAGGGATTTTTTTCTGGATTGAATAATTTGAAAACTTATACTGTTTTTGAATAATAAATATGCAGAAAGTTTTGGATTGATTGAAACAGAAGTGAAAAAAATGCCTTTGGAAATATTATGGATTAGAGCAAAAACATTGAAAAAGTGAGAAAATGGTATAACGGCTATAAGTTTGGAAATATTCAAATTTATAATCCGTGGAGTATAATTAACTATCTCGATGAAAAAAAGAAATAAATGTTTATTGGATAAATACATCAGATAATAGACTTATTCATTCAGCAATAGAAAATGCTGATAAAGATCTGTTTGATGAATTAAAAGATTTATTCAACAATGGGACAACAGAGCAAATGGTAATGGCTTCATCAAATATGGATAGATTGAAAAGATCCACAAGAAGTATGGCAGTTATTACTTTTTGGAGGGTATTTGACTGTTGAAGAAAAAAATTGCTATGAATGAATATGCTTTTAAAATTACCAAATTATGAAGTTAAAACATTTTTTTAAAAGATATGTTTGTTCAAAATTTAGGAGGTTTTAGCAGATTTAGAGAAATGATAAAAAGCATTTAAAAACTTTCGATTTTGACAGATTTGAAGAACTTTTAAAATGAAATATTTTTTTAGTGTCAATGAGTTATCATGATACTTCTAAAAACAGAAAAACCATATCATACTTTTTATTTTAGGAATGATGTTAGTATCTTGATAATGAGTACACAGTTTTATCAAATAATGAAACTGGCTATGGAAGAAATGATTTAGCTTTAAATCCAATAAATAAAAAGAGATGTTGGATATATATTTGAATTTAAAGTTTCTAAAACTGAAGAATCGCTTGAAAAAAAGAGCAGAGAGAAGCATTAAGTCAAATTGAAAAATAAAAAAATATCCTGTTTTATTAAAAGGAATGTGGAGTAAAAAGAAATTGTAAATATTGGAATGGCATTTTTGGAAAAAAGAGTTAAAAGTGAAATATAAAGTTGTGAAAAAAACTAAAAATTTTTTGAATAGTTGACATTGTATAAAAAAATAATGTAAAAATTATGTTCCTTGGCAGGGGAGCAAAAAAGGTCTCATAAAAAATGGGGCCTTTTTATTTATGAAAAAAATTTTTTTCTTAATTGCAACAATATATTTTTTTGATATAATTTAAGTAAGTAAAAAGATTTAAATTTATCAAAAAAATAAAAATAAAAAGTATAAAAGAAAGGAAGTTTAAAACTATGATCGCAGTTATTGATTATGGAGTGGGTAATCTTTTCTCTTTGCTATCTTCATTAAATTATGTTGGACTTGATACAAAAACTGACTAATGATGTTGAAGAGATTAAAAAAGTGCGAAAGGGATAATTTTGCCAGGAGTGGGGGCTTTTAGAGATGCTGTTTCTAATCTTGAAAAAAATATGGGTTAAAAAGATATTTTTGATAGATGAAGCGAAGAATGGGAAACCATTTTTAGGAATTTGTCTTGGAATGCAAATGCTTTTTTTGAGAAAAGTTATGAATACGGTGAATTTGAAGGACTTGGACTTATAAAATGGAACTGTTGAGGAAATAAAAAAATATATTCCAGAAAATTCTGATTTGAAAATACCTCATATGGGATGGAACAACTTGAAAATAAATGATGAATTTAGAAATGATAAAAATTTTTGAAAAAAATGTGAATGTTGAAAATGAAGAGTACGTGTATTATGTACATTCATATTTTTGCAAAAACTGACATGAAAAAAATATTGTTGCATATTCAGAATATGGAACAAAAAAATTCCTGGAATTGTGAAAAAAATAAAAAAATGTTTATGGAATGCAGTTTCATCCTGAAAAATCTGGAGATACTGGATTGAAATTATTGAAAAAAATTGGGGTGAATTAGCAAAAGTAAAAATAACATTGTGATTATTTTTACTTAATTTATCATTTTTAATTGGTTTTGATTAATTGAGAAAGAGGTATTTATGAAGAAGATAATATTATTGATGAGTATTTTTGCAATAGTGAATTTGAATGCGAAAAGTCGAAGCGAGATGATAAGTCAGGATTTATCAAAATTAGGAGTTTCTCAAGAAATAATATTAAAAACAATAGAACTGGATAAGGAAATGCCTAATGTAGTGAGTGAACCTGACAGAGAAAAAAAGTAAAAATTGGCATTAAAGATTGAAGAATTGTTGAAAAAGAATGAGAAGAATTTTTGTTCTGTCAGAAAAACTTGATAAATATTTATAATGCACTTGGAAAAAGTGATGCAGAGAAATTAAATAATTTAAAACGATATGAAAAAAATATAATCCTTATGAAGTGTCGAAATTGTTTTTTTCAAATATGTATTATTCCAACAAGGGAGATTTTTGATTCTTACAATAAAAAAATTATGAAATACTTAAAGAAAAAAATATCCAGATTATTTGATTACTAGAATTGCTGTAACATATACAATAGGAGAGAGATGCAATTTGGAATATTATGCAAACAGATGAAAAACAGCACTTGCAAGTTTAAATTCTATTATGAAAATGTGTGATGATAAGAAAAACGGAAGAATCACATATTTCTGATGAACAGGCTTGGGCGTATAAATTAACAATGGGATGGTTTGCAATAAGTTTCTATTTAAATGAGAATCGTACACAGGATGCAATTGATTTTTATTATGAAAAATTTCTGAAGGAAAAATAAGCCTGATAAAGAAATATTAGATTATAGTAAGTATCAGAATTGGTTTATAAAAATCAGAGCTAGCAAAAGTCAAATAAAAAAATGATTTCTATAATAATAAAAAAATTGTTTGAAGAAAATTTTAAAAAAATAAATATGTTTAATTGATATTTTAAAAAAATAAATAATTATTGTAAAAGTAACAACATAAAAAAATTCAATAAAAAGAGTTTTTTTATCTTAAAATATTATTGTTAAAAAAATTTCAAAGTTTTAACAAATGATAAAAAAATTTTTAAAAAAATAAAAGGAGAAAAATAACAATGATAGAAATTTTTTTCCAGCGATAGATTTACATAACGGACAGGCAGTTAGATTGAAACAAGGGGATTATAACCAAGTGGAAGTATTTTTTTAAAAAAATCCTGTTGAAGTTTTGGACTTTTTAATAAAAAAATAATTCAAAAAAATCTTCATATTGTGGATTTGGATGGGGCAAAAGATGGAAATACAAAAAAATTATGAAGTTATAAAAGAATTGATTGAAAAAAAGTGATTTTTTTGTTCAAGTTGGTGGTGGAATCCGTGATGAAGAAAGAATAAAAAAATATATTGAATTGGGAGTAAACCGTGTTATTTTTAGGGAACGATTGCCGTTGAAAATGAAAAATTTTTGAAGGAAATGGTAAAAAAATACGGCGATAGAATTGCAGTTTCTGTAGATGCGAAAGATGAAAAAGTTGCGGTTAAAGGATGGACTGAAACTGTAGAATTGAACTCAGTTGAATTTTTGCAAAAATTATCGAATATAGGTGTGAAAACAATAATTTATACTGATATTTCAAAAGATGGAATGTTAAGCGGAACAAATCTTGAAATTTATAGAAAAATTGTCGAAAGTAGTTAATTCAGATATCATTGCTTCAGGTGGAATCACTTTTTTTGGATGAGATTAAAGAGCTTAATAAAAAAATCATATTTATGGAGCAATTGTGGGAAAGGCGATTTATTCGGGAAATCTTGATTTGAAGGAAGTTTTAGAAATTAGTAAATAACATTTTTTTAGTTATGTATGAAAAATTTATAATAGGCTAAATAAATAAATTTAACAAAGAAAGTAGGTATAAGAATGCTTGCAAAAAAGAATAATTCCGTGTCTTGATGTGAGAAATGGGAAAGTGGTAAAAGGTGTGAACTTTACTGGGATAAAAGAAGTTGACAGTCCAGTTGAGCTTGCTAAATTTTACAATAAATCTGGAGCTGATGAGCTTGTTTTTTATGATATTACGGCTTCGGTTGAGGAAAGAGGCTTGTTTACAGATATTTTGAAAGAAGTGGCAAGTCAAATTTTTATTCCGCTTACTGTTGGCGGTGGAATAAATACGCTGGATGATTTTGATAGAGTTTTGAAAGCTGGAGCTGATAAAGTGAGTGTAAATTCTGGGGCAATAAGAAATCCAAAATTAATTGAAGAAGCTGCGAAAAAATATGGAGATCAATGTGTAGTTTTGTCAGTTGATGTAAAACGAGTTGATGGAAAATTTAAAGTTTTTGCAAAAGGTGGAAGAGAAAATACTGGAATTGATGCGATAGAATGGTTTGTAAATGGTCAGGAAAATGGTGCTGGAGAAGTTGTTGTAAACAGTATTGACACAGACGGAGTTAAAAATGGATTTGACTTAGAATTACTTGAAATTTTATCAAAAAAATTGTCAATTCCAATAGTTGCATCAGGTGGAGCTGGAAATATGGAGCATTTTAGAGATTTATTTAAAATTCCAGGAATTGATGCGGGACTTGCAGCTTCGATTTTTCATTTTAAGGAAGTGGAAATTATGAAGTTGAAAAAATATTTGAAGAGTAACGATGTCGATATGAGAATTTGATATTTTTTTAATAAGAAAAATTTTTGAAAATGAACTAAGAGGAAATTATTATGAAAAAGAAGAAATTTTAAAAAAATTAAAAAGAAATTAATAAAAAGAAATATTCAATTTTAAAAATTAGGACTTTTTTTGGTAGTTTTTTTCTAAAAAAATAGTGACACTGCTAATAGTGATATCGATATTCTTGTAAAGATGGAATTTAAAAAGGGAATGTATCAAAATTTTTGTAATTTACACAAAAAGACTTGAAGAAATTTTTTTCAAAAGTGGATTTAGTTGATGAAAGTATGTTTGAGTATAAATTTTAAAAATTCAAAAGTTCAGAAATATAAAGATGAAATAAAAGAAGAAATTTTACGGAGTGTAATTTATGTGTAAAAGGAAGAGAAATGATTTATGAAATTTCTGTTTTTGAAATGGAAGATTTATTAAAATATATTTACTTATTGAGAGAAAAATTAAAAATATTAAAAATAAATAATTTTAGAAAAGAGGTAAAAATGAATATAGAGCAAATAAAAATTTGATGAAAAAGGGCTTGTTCCTGCGATAATACAGGATTATTATACAAAAGAAGTACTGACACTTGCGTATATGAATAAAGAAAGTCTTGAAATAACTTTAAGAGATAAGAAAACTTGCTTTTTTAGCAGAAGTAGACAAGAACTTTGGCTAAAAGGGGAAACTTCAGGGAATTATCAGCATGTTGTTTCGATAAAATATGATTGTGATGCGGATGCTTTGCTTGTGGAAGTAAAAAAAGATGGGCCTGCTTGCCATACTGGTGCTGAGAGCTGCTTTTTTAACTCGTTGTTTGAAGCAGAAGATTATAGCAGTTTTACGCCTGAAAAACTTTATGAATTGATAAAAGATAGAAAAATTAATCCAAATGAAAAATCTTACACGACTTATTTATTTGAAAAAGGGCTTGATAAAATTTTGAAAAAAGTTGGAGAAGAATGTACGGAAGTTATAATTGGGGCTAAAAATAATGATAATGATGAATTGAGATATGAAATTGCAGATTTATATTATCACACTTTGGTTTTAATGATTGAGCAAGGGCTTACTATTCAAGATGTGAAAGATGAACTGGCTAAAAGACATGTTGTTGATCATAAAGTTAAACAGGAAAAAAATGGGTGATGAAAAAGTAAAAATAATTAAAGGAGCTGATAAAATGCAAACTAAAAATAATTTTCCCATCAAATCTTCATGCTCATACATTTTATTGCGATGGTAAAAACAATGCTGAAGATTATATTCTAACAGCAATAGAGAAAGGATTTACAAGTGTTGGTCTTTCAGGTCATTCTTTTACGAAATTTGATACAGAATATTGTATGTCTGAAAAAGGGTACATTAGAAATATTTGAAAGAATTAAAAAAATTTTGAAAGAGAAATATAAAAATAGGATTCAAGTTTATGTTGGTATTGAGGCTGATTTCTATTCGGGATTTAATCCAAAACTTGATGAAAAATTTAGGACTTGATTTTAGAATTGGATCGGTTCATTATATAAAGGATAAAGAAAAAGGATGAGTATTACTGTGTTGATAATACACCTGAAATTTTAGAGTACGGAATAAAAATTATGCAAATGGAGATGAAAAAGGCATTTATTGAAGCATATTTTGATAATATTGTAGAAATGGTGACACTCAAAAGCCTGATATTATTGGGCATTTGGATTTGGTAAAAATTTAATAAAGATTTTAAATATTTTGATGAAAGTGCTGAATGGTATAAAAATAAAGTCGAATATGTATTGATGAAATTAGCTAAATCTGAAGCAATTGTTGAAATTAATACAGGAGGAATGTCACGTGGATGGACTCAGACACCTTATCCAAGTTTTTATACTTGAAAGAATTTTTAGCTAAAAATATTCCAGTTACTATTTCTTCTGATGCACATGAAACTCAAAAATATTGATTTTTATTTTGATGAGAGTTTGGAAATTATACGAAAAATTGATTTAAAAGTGTTAAAATATTAAAAGATGGAAAAGTTTCAGGATTTTAATATTTAAAAAGCAGAGACATAATGGGAGTGATGAAAATGTTATTAGGTGGAAATGAAACTACAAGAAAAAAATTGACAGCTATGCGATTAATGAATTGAGAATACTGAGTATTGTGCTTATGGAAAATGCGATGATTTCATTTACAAAGGCATATTGGAAAGAATGAAGATAATTTTCTTATTATTTGTGGAAAGGGAAATAATGGAGGCGATGGATATACGATTGCACGACAATTATTTTCAAAAGATAAAAGTTAAGATTTTTGTATTAGTGATGAAAATATGAGCAATGACTGTTCTGTAAATTATGAAATTTGTAAAAATTCAGGAATTGAAATTTTTATAAGTTGGAAGAATTGATAAGTCTGCTTTTAGAATGTGATGTTGTTGTTGAAGGGATTTTTCGGAACAGGGTTAAATTCAGAAATAAAAAGGCATTTATAAAGATATTATTTTGAAGATAAATGAATATTCTAAAAATAAAAAAAGTTTATGCGATTGATATTCCATCTGGAATTAATGGCGATACTGGAGAAATAATGGGAGTATCTGTTAAAGCTGATGTTACCATTTCTTTTTGTCACATATAAAAAGGCTTTTTAAAATCAGATATAAAAAGAATATTTAGGAAAAAGTGATTGTTGAAAATATTGGATTGAATAAAAATAATATTGATCATATTGTCAGTGAATATTACTTGACATCTGAAATAATAAAAAGTTTTCATATAAAAAGAGATGAAAAATTCCTCATAAGGGAGATTTTTGGAAAGTATTAATTTTTGCTGGAAAGTAGTGGATTCTATGGTGCAGGGAATATTGTGGCAAAAATCTGTGTGAGAAGCGGAGCTGGACTCTACTACTGTAATTACTGGTAAAAATAATTTTTCACTTAACGCATTTGTTCCTGAAGCTATGAGTTTTCCGACAAATTTTGAAAACATAAAAGAAAAATTTTGAAAAACTGGAGAATGAAATCCCTAAATAGTGATATAATCAAGCTATTGGGCCTGGAATTGGAAAAAGTCAGAAAGCATTAAAATATTTGGAAAAACTAATTAGTATTGAGAAAAATAATAAAGGAATATGATAAAACTTGTACTTTGATGCTGATGCTTTTGAATTTATTGTCTGAAAAATAGAGAACTTTTTGAAAAAAATAAAAATAGAAGTGTGTTAACCCCACATTTAGTTGAATTTTCAAGATTATCAGGATTTTCTCCAGAAGAAATTAATAAGAATAAATTTGAAATAGTAAAAGATTTTGCTCAAAAGTATGAAATAACTTTACTTTTTAAAGGGGAAAAAAATACAATTATTACAGACGGGAAAAACTCTTTTTGTAAATAGTACAGGAAATTCTGCATGGCAAAATGGAGGAATGGGAGATTGCTTTGACTGGTATAATTTGTTCATTGACGGGACAAAAATATGGGTTAGAGGAATCTGCTTGTATAGGGGCATATTTGCATGGTAAAATAGCTGATAGAACTTATAGAGAAACAGTATATTGTGAATGCAAGTCATGTTATTGAAAAATATTTCAGAATGTATGAAAAGAAATTTTTTTGAAGTGTAATTTAATATTTAAGGTGAGAAACTTAATGAGAAGTAATATTTTACAATATTATTGATTTTGAGAATAGCAGAAAAACGAGAATGTGAGAGTGATTATTTTAATTCTAAATTTTTGAAATGTTTCCAACTAAATATGAAAAACTATTGTGAGAATATGAAGTTATTTTGTTTAAAGACAATGTAAAAACTTCATTTTTGAGTATGGATTTTTCTGATGATTTTCTTTATGATGGAGAGTACAGTTTTGTTGAAAAGAATTTTTAACTTTGTTTGGAATTATTCGTTTAAAAAGATTCAGAGAAAAGTTTTGATAATTTTATTGATTTTGAAAAATAAAAAATTTAAAGAGATATTTGATAAAAATATATAGAGAAATATTTTAATGAAAAAATTTGATAAAGGGGATAAAAAGTTATAGATTTTATGAATGAGATTAAAACTAGAGATTTCTAAAGTTTTTAAAAAGACTTTTTCATTTGAAGAAGTTGAAAGAATATCGTGAGATTATCATAGAGTATGCTGGGAACAACTTGGGAAAAAATGAAAAATCTGAAAGAAAAAATCTGAAAAGTTTATTTCATCAAAAAGATTTTACTGTACAGACTTGTCAGTTTGGAAAATTTATTGAATATTCAATATGAAAGACATTTTTTTACAAAAATTATGTTTGTGTTTGGAATGATCTGTACTTTGGATAACGATTATGACGATAATGGATCATTTTTCAAATTTATTTTTTTCTTAATAAAATTGATAAAGGTATTTATTTTTGCAGATGATATGGTACTTTTTCATTTGAGTTGGTAAAAGTTGCAAAAGAGTTTTTGATGAATTTATGGATAATATTGAAAAAAATTTAATTTTGGCTAGTTATAGCCGATTTTTTTATAAATAGCAGTTTTTACTAAGATACGACAAATTAAAAATTATATTTTTTTACTAATATAAAAATTAAATAAAGACAAAATAAATAGAACTATAATAACATATCTAAACACAAATTATTAAAAAACATTTGAAAAAATCAAAGCAAATGTAGTATACTATAACATATATTTGACTTAATAAAAAGAAGGAAGAAGGAAAGAAAAATGGCATTATTTTCTAGTGACAAAAAGCGAAGGAAAAAAAGAGAAAACACAGGATTTAACGGACAATTTTTCAGCAGATAGTGATGAAAATACAAATGGAATTAGTACAATTTCAATGGAAACAACAATAACAGGGACTATTGAAAACAAATTCTGTATTTAATATGGAAGTGTGTTAAATGGTGATATTAAAGGAAATAAACTTGTTCATGTTGGAAAAACTGGGCAAGTGAAAGGAATATTACTGCTGAAACAGTTGTTGTAGATGGAGAAGTTTCAGGAGAAATTGTGGCAGATAAAGTTGAAATTGGAAATACAGGAAAGGTTTATGCTACAATAACATCGGCTGTGTTTGTAATTCAAGAGGGTGGATTGTTTGAAGGAAGATAAAAATTGCTCTTATAAAGGAAGAAGAAAAACAAAGGTAAAAAGAAGATAAAAAATTGAAGGAAAACCAAAAGCAGATGCTAATGGAAAGAACAGTAAGGAACTGTAAAAGTTTAAAAAAATAAAAAAATTAATTAAAGGAATAGCTATAGATTTTAGATTTGATTAAGTCTATAACTATTTTTTGTATTAATTTTTCAGCATTGTTCTTTTTTTCACTATACATTAAATTGAAATTATGATAAAATCTAATAAAGTAAATATTATGAATATTAAGCATATGTTCATAAGATATTTTTTTAAATAATAAAAATAAAAAGGAATGAAAGTTGATGAAATTTATTACAAAAAAATTTAGCAGAAATAAAGGAGATTATTGAATATTGTGTTAATGCAGAAATTCCTGATTATCATAGAAATATTGAAGAAATAAAATGTAATAAAAATATTGCTGTTTTAGGAAATTTTGATGGGATTCATAAAGGACATCAAGTAATTTTGAGAAAGGCTGTGAAGAGGGCAAGGGAAAAAGGATTAAAAACAATAGTTTATACTTTTAGTGAATATCCTAAAAATCAGCAGACTAAAAATAATGACTTGCTCTGAAAAAGGCTTATTTACTAAATAAAAATGAAATTGACTATCTCTATTTGGAGCAGTTTGAAAAAGTTAGGAATTATTCGCCTGAAGAATTTGTGGAAAAAGGTAATTGTTAATGAATTGAATGCAGATAGAAGTTTATTGTGGATTTAATTTTACTTTTGAAAAAGGGAAAATCTGGGAATGTTGGCATACTTGAAAAATTATTAAAAGAGAGAAAATATAAAATTAAATGTTCAAGATGCTGTGCTGGATGAAGAAGGAGAAGTTATAAGCAGTACAAGAATTAGGAATTATATTAAGAAAAAGTAATTTTGATAAGGTCAAGGAACTTCTTGGGACATAATTTCATTATTCTTGGGGAGGTTATTTATGGAAACAACTTGGAAGAGTTATTGGCTTTCCTACGGCAAATTTAAAATTTGAAAATAAGATTTATCCAGAATTTGGAGTTTATGGGGCGAAGATTCATATTCAAGATGATGACAAGGTTTATAACGGAGTAATGAATATTGGGAGAAATCCTACAGTTGATGTTGGAGTTCTTAGTGTTGAAACTAATATTTTTGATTTTAGTGAAGATATTTATGGAAAAATTATTTTGATTGAAGTTTTGGAAAATATTCTGATATGAAAAAATTTAGTTCGGTTGAAGAACTGAAGGAGCAGATTGGAAAAGATGCTAAGTACTGGAAAAAAATAAAATTTCAGATAAATATCAAAAAGAAGAAGAAATTAGGTAGAATATGGAAAATATGATACAAATAAAAATTGAAAATTTTGAAGGTACTCTTGATTTGCTTCTTCATTTAATTGAAAAAGAAGATGGATATAAATTCGATAAATGTTTCACAAATAATAGATGACTATTTAAATTATATTCATGCGCAAAAGGAATTAAATTTAAAAAAATAAAGGTTGAATTTTTTAATAATGGCAACTGATTTAATTGAAATTAAGGCTTATTCGATATTAAATAGGGATAAAAAAATTTGAAAAAGATTGAAAAATTTAGAGAAAATAATTGAATATCAATTATTTAAGGAAATTTCTGAATTGTTTTCAAAAATATGAAAACGAATATAATGTTCCATATACAAGAACAGGAACAGAAAGTATAGGAAGTGAAATAATTGAATATGACATTTCAAGCCTAAATTTAGATAATTTATTCAAAAGCCTAAAAGAATTTGATTAATTCAAAAAAATGATATAATTTTGAAGAAAGGATGATTCTAAATTTAGAAGATGATAATTATTCAACAGAAGAAGCTCATAATGAAATTTTTGAAATTATAAAGGGAGATCGAAAAGTAGAATTTAATCATCTGTTAAAAAAATAAGTTTTCTAAATCTAGGGATAGTAACTTTATTTCTTTGCATTTTAGATATGTTTAAAAATGGAGAAATTGATATAATTGTAGAAGAAAAAGAATTTTTTATTAAATCCATAAAATAGAAATATAAAAAAATAGAAAAATCAAAAGAAAGAAAGGAAATTAATTTTTAATGTTTAAAATCTAGTTTTATAGTAATGATAATAAATATGTTAAGTCGAATTTTAGGACTTATAAAGAAATGATTATCGGAAGCGTTTTTGGAGCGACTGGAATGACAGATGCCTATGTCAGTGCTACAAAAATTCCAAACTTTTTACGACATTATTTGGGGAAGGATCGCTTGGAACTGTATTTATTCCAATTTATAACCGTGGAATGGCAGAAGAGGGAAAAAGAGAGAACAGATGACTTTGTATTTTTCACTTTTAAACTTAATAGTTGCATTTACATCGACACTTTCTGTAATTATGATATTCTTTTCTAAAACAAATTTTAAAAAGTGACAACAGGTTTTAACGACCCAAAAAGATTTGATGCAGCGAATAACTTATTGAAAATTGTAGCTTTTATTTTTTTATTTGTTGCACTATCTGGAGTCGTATCGTCACTATTAAATAATTACAAAAATTCGCAGTTTCAGCGTCGATGGGAATTGTATTTAACTTGACAATCATAGTTGGAACTTTAATGCTAAAAAATAAAAATGGGAATTTATGGACTTGGTGTAGCTTATTTGCTTTTCAGGAGTTTTTCAGTTAGTGATAATGCTTCCACAATTTTTCAAATTATGAAAAATATAAATTTATTTTAAACTTAAAAAGATGAATATGTAAAAAGAAATGTTTGTTTTAATGGTTCCAACATTAGTCGGAATTTTTGGCTATCAAATAAATGAAAATTGTTGACAACAGGTTTTGCAACTTCACTTCCAGCTGGAACCGCAAGTGCATTAAATTATGCAAGTAGATTATACTTGCTCCAATAGGAGTTTTTGCAATTTCACTAGCAGTTGTAATTTTTCCCAACATTGTCAAAAGCTGTTGTAAAAATGATAACAGAACAGTGAGAAGAGTTGTTCATCAAGGATTATATATGCTATCTTTTCTAATCGTTCCATCAAGTGTAATTTTATTTGGATATGCAAAAAGAAATAGTAAGATTAGTTTACGAAAGAGGGAAATTTAATGCGGCAGCTGTAAAAGTTACTTCAGAAACATTACAGTTTTATGCTTTGGGACTTCTGTTTTTCTCAACAATATACCTTCTTACAAGAAGCTATTATGTCTACAAAGATAGAAAAAACACCTGTTATTTCATCTTTTACTGCAATATTTATAAACATATTTTTAGATTCACTTTTGTATAAGCAATATAGACATGTCGGTTTGACATTCGCAACTTCATTTTCTGCAATGGTAAACTTTATAATTTTATATATTTCGCTAAACAAAAAATATGTAAAATTAAGAAACTTAAAATACATTGCAATTTTAGGAGTGACATTTGTAACTTCGATGATTTCTTTATTGGGGTTCAAGCGTGATAAAATTTCAGAAATAAATATGGAATTGTTGTTAATTTAACTATATTTGCAATAATATATTTGATTATTTGGTTTGCTTTTGATATTTAGCTTTTAGAAAAGATTTAATAAGAAAAGTTTTGAAAAAGAAGAAAAATGGTAAAGAGTTATGATAAAAAGAAAAATTAGATATACAAAAGACAGGAAAAACGAATAAAAGTTTATGAATTTAAAGCGAAACTGCATCAAAAAAGTTGTAATGAGCAAAAATCAGTTTGAAGAACATATTTTTTCCAAAAGCATCCTGAAATATCATTGGAAATTATAAAAAGAAATTTTGGAAAATCAGATTTTTGTAACAAAACAGTCAAAATCCCGTAAAGAACATTTTTTTATCAGAAAAATTGGAAAAGCTAAATTATTTTGTAGTAATTTCCAGCTACAAAAATGTAAAAATCTCAGATTTGTTCTGACAGCCTTTATGGCAAAAGATTCAAATTTTTAAAAAGAAAAATATACACTATAGATATTATAAAAATAAAAATAAGATCTAAAAAATCACGTGTAAAAAGCCATATAAGAGCTTAAAATTGATTAAGCCATACTTTTTATCGTCGATGATTTTTATTGCTTTAAATCGCTTTTATTTTGATAAAACAGTTTTTATTTTTGTATTTCATTGATTTTTAGAACTTTTGATTTATGTGAACCTTAAATAGAATTTTCTGCTCACATATATTGTAAAATAAGGGTCACTCTACTATTTTTAAAAATTTAAAAGTTCTATAAAAGTTCTATTTTTTAGTTTTTCTCAATGTTTTTTTCTGCTCTAAAACTTCAATATTTATCTTTATATTTATAGTATAACACTTAAAATGTCAATAATTCAACTATTATTATTTAACTTTTTCATAAGCTGCTTTATTAGCATCTTTATATAAATGAGAATAAGTATTTATAGTAGTTTGTGAGATTGTCGTGCCCTAGGCGTTTTGCTGATTGCGGTAATGTCGGCTTGGATAAATAATAAATATGAAGCATGGGAGATGTCTCAAAAATCGTGGAGTCTTATCAACACCTGCCTGGATGCTATATTTTTCTAAAATATAACGTAATTGAGAATTTTTAAATTAAATACTTTTTGAGAGTTTAAAGTCTTTTGATTTATTTAATTGTAATTCTAATTCAAATTTAGAAAAGTATGATTTTTAAATCTGAAAATAAGAATTTCAGGAAGAAGAACTTTTTCTTATTGATCCCCAAAAGTTTTTGGAGTGGTTACATATTCTTTTTTATTTATTCGAGAAATAGTTTTATTTACATCTATAAATTTTTCCTCCAAATTAATGTCATCAAATGTAAGCGCCAAAACTTCTCCAATTCGTAATCCAGTCCAAAAATAAGACTTTAAATATAATAATTGCATCAGAATATTTACCATTTTTCTTTTATTTTTAATTCAAGAAAAATCTATAAATTTTTCAAAATCTCCAACTAGACCAGATCTTTCATTTCAGACCGATTTTTTTACTTCCAAACGATCCAATGTTTCTACAAGGGTTTTTCAGTTCAATCCTTGATATTTTCGTAGCCCAATTAAACAAACTTTTTAAAAGCTGCATAAATATTAGCTTTTAGAATTTTTCACTAAACGGCTTTTCCGTTTTTCATTTTTCTCTTTTCCAGCATCTCGTTTTGCCATTCCCGAATCATATAGGAATTAATCTTGCTAATCTCAACATCGCTAAAAAGGCAATATATGTAACCTAAAAATTTTCCACAGTATTGATAGCTGTAGGTTTATGTCTTTTTGCTATAATCCTCAAAATAGAGTTCATACAACGATTGAAATGACATATTTACAGATTTAGCAATTTTTCTTAAATTCATATTCATATTCCTGAGCTTCCTTTTTCTTCTTAAACCCAGTCTTTTTGTACTTTTTATTTACACCCTTGTAATCTTTAGCATAAAACATAGCATACCATGTCTTTTTTTATCTGCATTATAGTAAACTGGCATTTTTAATCTCCTTATTTTTGATCTTAAATAATTATACCATATTTTTATCTCTATTTAATAAAATAATCGAAAAATTTATCTCAATTTTTTGATTTTATTTTAAAAAAATAGGATGATAAAAATACCATCCTGTATTATAATATATTATATTTTTGAGTTTTCATACTAAAAAACTCTTAACCTATAATTATAAATTATATAATTCATATATCAATTCCTGTAGTATTTTCTCTTTTTAATTTCCACAAAATCCTCATTGGCTTATCTCCAGAACTTTTTATAATAATCAGCTTTTCCCTAAATAAATAAAAGGATTAGTTTTATTGCCATCCATAAAGGCAAATTTTCTTATAAATATATGCACATTATATCCCAATTTCTTATGATTTATAAACATTTTTCCTACACTTGAAGTATGAGCAGTTTTAGGCTGACTTATCCATTGAATTATGTCATCTGCAAAAGAGAATTATCGTATTTCAAATTTTTCTTGCAAAAATATGAGTTTTATCAATTGTTGCAAAAAGGCAAATATCTTTATCTGTATTGGCATAACCTGCTCTCCAGCTGCCTTTTCGGAACTTTTGAATCCAGCAAAATTTGCAGTTCAATTCTTTTATATTTTTTTATATGGAATCAAGATATTTTCATTAAATATTGAAAGATTATTGTTTTTCTTAAATTCTGATAATCCTAAATATAGTAAATCTTCTAGTCTATTTTTAAAATTATAATTTTGTGTTTTGAGAATTATCTAAATCTATAAGTTTTAAATTTATTTCATCATTATTCTCTCTTTTATTTTCAAATATTTTATTATATTTTTTGAAATTTTAAATAATCTATTTTTGAATCCAAAAATTTTATCTTCAACTAATTCTGTAAAAATACGATTTATTACATATTCTTTTTTTGAAAATCATCTTTAATATTAAAATAATTTTTATATTCATCAACAATAATTTCTAAATTTATAAAATCGTTGTTTTATCAAATATTTTACAATCAAATACGTAAACGGCTCTACAATCGTTAATTTTTTCTAAATATGCCAAAAAATTCAGTTTCTTCTGAATTTAATAAAAATATTTTATTTTGTTTAATTTCAGAATTTTCAAATTGTAATTGTGCATTATAAAAATGAGCCTAACTTTAGGGATAACTCTTGAAATAATTCAATATTTGTATCAAAGTCACTCACTTTTAAAAATTTCATTTTCTGATTTTTCCAATTTCAGCTTTATAATCTAAATACATTTCCTTTAAAAATATTTTTTGAACTAAAAATTAATTTTTTCTATTTTTCAATAATACGATTTTTGGCAAATTCTATCTAGCTCCGCATAACAAGATTTTTGGAATATTTGAAAATTGATTTTTAATTTCATTTATAATTTTTTTCTTTTTGTGAATAAAGTATCTTTATTATCAACTTCACTCGAAAAATAATTTATTAATAAATAATCTTTTTTTATGATTTCCAATAAAAATCAATAATTGTTACAAAGTCTTTATTTTTAGCCTTTCTCAATCCTCTCCCAATTTGCTGTATAAAAATTGTTGATGACATTGTGGGACGTAAAAATAGCAGTAAATTAATTGTTGGAATATCAATTCCTTCGTTTTAAAAAATATCTACTACGCATAAAAATTTCAATGTTTTTGAATTTTTCTAAAATTTCTGATCTTTCGTTTGAACTTGTATTTGCTGTGATCACAGCTGATTTATAACCTTTTTGAAAAATTCTTCCTTCATAAAAAGCATGCTCTATATTCTGGCAAAATGCAGCAGCACTTAGTTCATTACCATCGAAGCCAAATTTATTGATTTTTCAACAATGTAATCGGTACGTGTGTTCAATAATAAATTTTCTAATAATATTTTTCATTGTATTTCCCATTTTTGTAAGGAATATTATCATAATTAATCGTATAATCATTTACTCCAAAATAATGAAAAGGAACAATCAAGTCTTCTTCCAAAGCCTCTTTTATTCCAATTTCATCTACTACGTTATAATCACAAAGTGATAGAATGTCTTTTCTATCCATACGTTTTGGAGTTGCTGTTAATCCTAATAGAAATTTTGGATTAAAATATGATAATGTTTTTAAATAACTGTCTGACATTGAATGATGAAATTCATCAACTATAATGTAATCAAAAACTAGGCTTAAATTCATTGTAACAATTTCTTAAAGACTGAATCGAAGCAAAAATTATACTTTTATCAATTTCCTTTAAACCGCCATAAATTCTTCCAAATTCATTTTTGTCAATTTTAAGAATTTTTGAAAAACATTTATTGCATTTTCTAGCAACTCTTCACGATGAGCAATGAATAAAAATTTTTATATTTGAAATTTTTGATTTTTATCATTTATTTTAAATAATTTATTTTCAGTATTGGAATTAATTTCAAAAACTGTTTTTATATCCATTGCAGCAAGATAAGTTTTTCCTGTACCAGTTGCAGAAATTACAAAGTACTTTTTATTGCCGTTTATTCTAGTTTCTTTTTAGTTTTTGCAAAACTCTTTTTGCATACTATTTGGTACAAATTCATTTTTCTTGTTCAATTTTGGTTTTTCTATAATCAAAAGTATTTTGTACATTTACAGATTTTTATATTTTTCATATTCATCAATAAAATCTTGTGTCAATTCTATTTGCTTCATTACTATGCCACAACTTCTCAAACTGATTTAGCGATTTTTCCATAAATATTAAAAACTGCTATCTGTCAGCTTCACATTCCATTCCTCTGCCGAATACAATGCACTTTGACTAATATTAGATGATCCGATTACAACACTATGATATTTTTTTCCTTTTCAAACAAATATGCTTTTTGTATGAAAACTCTCACTTGAATTATTATAAATCTTAACTTTTATATTCTTATACGATAAAAGTTTTTCGTAATGCCTTTGAATCCGTAATATTTAGATAAACAGATGTTATAATTTCTCCTTGAATCTCTTGTTTTTTCAAGTTCATCCAAAGTGCTTATTAATAACTGAATCCCTGAATATCTTATAAAAACTTACAATAAAAATAGAATTTTTACAGTTTAGCAATTCCTGCTTTTAAATAAATAAAAATTACGAAATTTAGCCTTTTCGTTTATAATTAATTCATTTATATTTCCGATTATATCTTTATCTTTTTCGTTTTTAATGGTAATTCAAAAATGAAAATCAGTATTTTGAATTTTTATTTTTCTGATTCATCTGTAAATGCCTGATTTAACAAATACAATTGTTTTTCAGTAAAATTCAATAACTTTTTGATAATCATTTTCTCCAATAAAATTAGAAATCTTTTTGAAAAAGTCTCTAGAACTTCAAATTCCAAATTTTCCTTGTATTCAGTCATTTCTAGAAAATTATCATTTTTCTTTTTGCATTTACTAAATTACTTGACTCAGATTTCTTTGCTAAAAATACTCATTTTCACCCCTTTTTATTTTTAATTAATTTTTACAAGAATTTAAGTTCTTTAAATTATTCTTTTCTAAAAATTCTAAAAATTCTCTTATTTCCAGTTTTATGCTTCATCATTTTTAAAAAAATATTCTAAAACATTATTAAAAACATCATAGTAACTTCCGTGTAACTGGCTTTCTTCAAATGGAACGTTATAATAATTGGCACATTCCATAAGTTTTTGGTAATTTGTAGTTTCCATAGGAAGAACCTGTTACTTTTTACAATATCTATATTTGTTAGCATTGTATCAAATTGATTTTTGCAATGGAAAAATCTACAAAACTTCTGTCAAATTTTATGTTATGAGCGACAAAATGGCTTGTATCCTGACAAAATAAAAAGAAATTATCCATATCTTCCTTAAAAAGTCAAAGGATATTCAATTCCTGTATTTTTGAATAATATTTTTCCTTTTCACTTAAAAATTACATCATCTGTCAATCCATTTACATTAATTGCACCTTCATTTAACTCTTCGCCTTCATTTCTAAAATAAAAATCTGTTAAATTCAGAAACTTTTTTTCCATTTGTTTCTCTCTTCTCCAGAATTTTTCAGAATTATAATTAACCTTTATCGCAGACATCGACAAAAACAGAACTTCCTTGAAATCCGTTTGTTTCCACATCAAAAATATAATATTCTTATTAATATTCTTATTTAATTTTATTTCTTTATTCACTATTTTCTCTTTCCTTTTTGTTTTTCCTAAATCTAAATTTTACATCGAATAAACTTTTGGATTATTTAATCAATAGATATGTTCGATAATATAAAACTTTTTATCTATACTTTGCTTCAAAAATATTTTTATTTTATAAATAGTTATCGAACAAGTCTAATTTTATATTCATTTATACTAAGATAAATTAGTCATTTAATTTTAATACTGATAAAAACGCCTCTTGCGGAATTTCTACATTTCAATCGCCTTCATCCGTTTTTACCCTCTTTTTTGTTTTTCTAATAATTTTTTTCTTACGGGTAATATCTCCGCCATAACATTTTGCAAGCACATTCTTTCTAAGTGCCTTAATTGTTTCCCTTGCGATTATTTTGGTACCCAATGCAGCCTGTAATGGTATTTCAAATTGCTGTCTTGGAATTACATCTTTTAATTTTTCAACTATTGCACGACCTCTATAATAAGCATTATCTTTATGTGCAATAAATGAAAAAGGCATCTACTAGTTTCCGCTTACCAAAATATCTACTTTTACCAAGTCTGATTCTTTGTATCCAATCATTTCATATTCAAATGAAGCATAACCTTTTGTACGTGATTTTAATTTATCATAAAAATCAATTACAATTTCTGCAAGTGGCAAGTCATAACTGATCATAGTTCTCGTTTCATCAAGATAATTCATATTAATAAATGTTCCTCTTTTTTCCTGACAAAGTTCCATCACATTTCCAACATAGTCTTTTGGAACAATAATTGTACCCTTTACATAAGGCTCTTCAATATATTTTTTCCCTTCTGGAAATTCTGCAGGGTTATCAATTACTATCATTTGTCCCTGTTCAGGTGTTACGTGATATTTAACAGATGGTGCTGTTGAAATCAAGTCAATGTTAAATTCACGGCGCAATCTTTCCACAACTATTTCCATATGCAAAAGTCCTAAAAATCCACATCTGAATCCAAATCCTAACGCAAGCGAAGTTTCTGGAGCATAAGATAATGAAGCGTCATTTAACTGTAATTTTTCAAGAGCTTCTCTCAAGTCTTCATAGTCATCAGTAGAAACTGGATAAATTCCAGCAAAAACCATACTTAATGCAGGTCGATAACCTTCAAGTGCAGTATTTGTCGGATTTTGCACATGTGTAATGGTATCTCCAACTTGTGTATCCTTAATTGACTTAATTCCAGTAATAATATATCCAACTGATCCAACTGTTAATTCATCTACTTCCTTCATTTTAGGTGAGAAAATTCCAACTTCCAGTACATCAAATTCCTTTTCAGTAGACATAATCTTAATTCTGTCTCCTTTTGCAATTTTCCCTTCAATTATTCTGATGTATGTAATAACTCCCCTAAAGTCATCATAATGCGAGTCAAAAATCAATGCCTTTAAAGGACTGTCAATTTCTCCTTTAGGTGCTGGAATATATTTAATAATTGCCTCCAGCAAGTCTTCAATCCCAAATCCAGTTTTTTTCCAGAAACAAGAACTGCCTCATCAGCCGGCAATCCAATAACATCTTCAATTTCCAATTTAACTTTATCAGGATCTGCAGATGGCAAATCAATCTTATTAATTACAGGCAATATTTCCAAATCATTTTCCAGTGCCAAATACACATTTGCCAATGTTTGCGCCTCTATCCCTTGAGCAGCATCAACTGCAAACAAAGGTACCCATCACAAGCTGCAAGCGATCTCGATACTTCGTAAATAAAGTCAACGTGTCCTGGAGTATCAATTAAGTTTAATTCATAAGTTTCTCCATTTTTTAGCCTTATATTTCAACGTAACCGCCTGTGCCTTAATAGTTATCCCTTTTTCCCTTTCCAAATCCATACTGTCCAGAAGCTGATCTACCATTTCCCTCTGAGTCACAGTCCCTGTTTTTCCAATAGCCTGTCTGCAATAGTTGATTTTCCGTGATCAATATGTGCAATTATTGAAAAGTTTCTTTTATTTTTGATCCAACATTTATATTGTTTCCTCCGTTTATTATTTTTTTAGTGTATTTTTAAAATGAGCAACTACTTTATCAAGCCCAGTTACTCAACATTATTTATATTATATAATAATTTTGTATTTTTCATAGTCTTTATAAAAAAATATTTTACCAAAATTATTTAATTTTTTTAAACTGAAAAAGAAAAATAATTCACATTCGATAAAAAACTCTCTAAAAATACGATTGTGGAATTGAAATCAATGGTGTTTTTGCCGGAAGACCATAAATTTCATAATTTTTATTATCAAATCCAACTTTTCTAGCAATATTTTTTTAGAACGGAAAATGTGATAATCATTCGTTACAATCAATACTTTTATTTTTCGATTTCCATTATTTTTCAGAATTTTTTTATTCTTGCCATTTTTCACTATTTCTTATCTTTTCAAGACTAAATCTAAAAATTCTCAACCGTATTCTTAGATTTATCCTCCAAAAATAATCCTATCTTCACTAAATCCATTTTTCAAGAGTTCTCTTTTTATGGCTACCCCTTCTGCAATACCTTCATTTTTTTCCCTTTCCTCCAGTGGCAATAACCTTAACTTCTGGATTTTTCTTTAAATACTTCGTTGCCGCCTTTATCCTTTCCATAAGTGATTTAGCAGGCTTTTCTCCTTTTACTCTTGCCCCCAGTATTATTACATAATCTACTTTTTTTATTTTCATTTACGGCTTTTCTATCATTTATATATTCTTTTATTATGAAATATTGTACAAAGAAAAAAATAAAAATAAATATGATGATAGAAATTTTTTTATTACTGTTATAATTGTATTTTTCATAAGTTTTCGATCTTAAAAAGTATCCTTTCTTAAAAATAAAAGGCTGTTTCATTTCTGAAACAACCATTTAAATAATTATTCTTTCACGATAGATGTAAAATCAATAAAAAGATTTTCTAAATTTTACAACAATATTTTAGTATATTTTAACATAATTGTCAATTTTTGTTTATGTATTTTTAAATTGAAAGGGATATTCAAAAAAACTAAAAACTAATCTATTATTTCTTTAACTTCTACATCTAATGTATCTTCTATAAATACATTACAATTTTTCATTTATCTTCTTTCCAGCCATATTTTTCACAAATATCTAATTTATCTTCTTTACTTAAATATGTTATATAACTTAGAAAAATATTTAGCTCTAGAGGCTCCAACATGCATTACTTTTCTATAAATTTTTATCATTAAAAATTTCCTTTTCAATATCAATAAGAATCACAACTGCCGCTTCTAATCCTTTATATTTTCTGGCTGTTGTAAACAAAAATCCCTTTTTCTCCAAGATTATGCGTTACAACATAATTTCCAATTTTACTGTGTCCTGCTAAAAATACTTTTATTTTCTGTCTTTACAGTTAATATCACTATTTTAGAAATTGGTATCCCATCATTTACATATTTTTTTATTTCATCATATAATTTACTCAAAAATTTGTTCTCTTTTTAGAAATAATATAAAAACTGGTTTTGTACCTTGTACATTATCATGCAATTTATAATTTTTTTATTCCTAATATTTTTATTTGAGGAAGAAGCAATACTTTTTGTATTTCGGGCAATTTATAGACAATACCAGCCTGCATTCAATTCTATCTGTAGAAAGTATCGAAATAGAACCTTCCTTATTTACAAGTTGATTTTTGTCATAAAAAAACATAAAAAGCAGCTATCTTCTATTTCAGCAATTGTATATAGGGCACTAATTTCATCATGTGCAAAAATCCTGACCTTCATCAATAATAATATGCTTATAATCCCAGTTATAATCACTATAGTTATTTAAAAAAATCTAATTTTTTTCTTGTAATGTTGAATACTGTCCTTTTATCTTATAATGTTTTTTTACTAGTTTATCCATACTAAAAAATAAGTATTTGGCAATTCTTCCTTGTATTTTTTTCTAATAAATATTTATATAAAAATTCATTAAAAACATAAAAATAATACTTTATCATTCCGTGTTTCTAGATTCTGTAAAAGTCTCACGTACCTTTTTCAATTGCCAGCATAGTTTTTTTCCAGTTCCAGCACCACCTTGTATTGCTGCAACACGCTGTTCATCTAGATATTCAATAAGCCTAACTTGTTCTCTTGTCATTCGATTAAAAATAATATTCAGCCTCTTCCATTATATTTGAAATACTCATAATTACATTAAATTCAGGAGAGAGAGTTCTAATCACACTAACACTAACCTCATCATTTTTTTATCATAAAGACTGTTTTCCTTAAAAATTATAGTAGTCAAAAAAACTCTTCTGATTGCCTTTTTCAATATTATTTAAATCTTTTTATAAAGCAGATTGCCTTCACTGTAGTTTGGTGGTAACGTACCCTAATTGGTTATAACTTTCAGCCATTGTAAACCATACTGCACATTCCACACGATATTCCCTTCCCGAATTAATATTTTTCTAATAAGTCAATAAATGTGTATTTACTTCTCTCTGCTTGTACCATTGGATCTTTCATATTTTTTTCGTTCTTTAGTCCTGCTATTAACTTGACTCCATTCTCCATCCTTGCAATAAATTTCTCCTGATTTTTGCTTCTATAACTAGAATTCCTCTTTTTAGGATGAAAAAATGGTAAAATCACTTTCTCCCCAAGAAACTCTATATTTTTTTCTTTTTACTCCAATGCAAAGAATAAAAAAACAATATAGTCATCTGACAACTGGGATAATGCTTTTGTATATTTGATATTCACTGTAACTGTTGTGAAATTCATCGGGTTTTATATTGCTTAGTATTATTTTTGCCATTTTTGGATTCCTTTTTCAAAAATTCTTATACTACTAATTTTAAATAAAAAAATATCTTGAATTCCTATCTCATATTTTGAGTGATAATACTATTACAAATCCATTTTTCTTCATCTAATGATGTGTCACATAAAAATACCAAAATCTCCATTTTGTTTAAACAAAAATAGTTTTCGGAATTATTAGTTTAAAAAAATCTGGTTTTTCACTTATCTCATTTTCATAGTTTTTAAAATATACTCTTTTAATAACTCTAAAGAATTTTTAGAAATTTCATTTATATTACTTTTTTTAATTTTAAATATGAATTTCTTTGTTCTTCATTTATCTCATTTTCATTATATGCAATAACTTTTATTATTATTTCATATTTATTTCCCCATAAATTTAAAAATTTCTTTTTTTAAACCATCCAAATTTATATTCCATTTCTCCAAATATTTTTATCGTTTATTTTTATTCATTTTTATACCTCCCTAGATTTTGCTATTGAAACTCCACCAGAATGACTAATATTTCCATGAATTTCTGTTGGAACAAGTTGCATTGTTTTACAATCTTCACATTCGTGCCATGTATATTTATTTTCTTTTCTCCATTTTGAAACATCTTCTGGAGATATTCCCCATTCTTTTGCTAATTTTTCATCAGCTTGAAAAAGTTATCTTCTCTTGAAGATGTAAATTCATCAATTTGAACATCTGCTTTTAGATATTTTACTAAAATCTGGATAACCATCTTTAAAGGCGATATTCGGATTATCAACATTATATTTATCTAATATTTCTCTAAAAAGTTTTTCATCTGGATTATACACTTTTTGGAGTATAATTTTCATCAAGAACCCAATTTGAATTTCCTCTTTCTCCATCCCAGTTACCACCATTTCCTTCAATTGGACACCCTTTAGCAATTTCCTTAACTACAGGCTTATCCAATTCATTCACATTCATATTTTTTTATTTTCTATAGATTTTTGCAATATCTGCCAGAGGGGATTTTTCAATCCCTACTTCTGACAATTTTAATGCCATAGATTCTATCATTTTACATTACCTCCTGTAACAAATTCTCTCCACACAGAGTATATTTCAAGAGCTTCCTTACTTTCTAAAAGAAAAATTCTTTCATCAAACTTTGTGAAATAGCTAATTTTTAGCTCATTATCTTCAATTTTTATATTTCTTTCAATCAAATTCACTAATTCTTTATTCAAGTCTTCAAAATTATTTCTTGTAATAATTAATTTTTAAATTACTTTTTATCAATTATTAAATTAGTAACTATTTTAGATAATTTTTTTCAAAATTATTAGTTTCCCATATTCTTAATCTATTAGTTTTTCTATATTCATCTAGCAGTTCTAAAATTTCTATTTTTGCATTGTTGATAACTTAGATTTAGTTAAAGTTCTATCTATATACTCAATATCAGTTGAAATTTCTCGATTAACTTTAGTTTTCAACAATAACTTTAATAATTCCTGTTTTAATTTATATTCATCGATCTTTTCTTCATGTTCTCGAATATAATTATATTTTTTTCTTCTTTTCCTTCAAATTTATTAATTTTACATAATACAGGTTCTATCCAGTCATTTTGATAAACTACAGCAACTCCTTTTAGGTAATTTTTGCAATTTCATCTAACTGTTCATCTTTTTAATGCCGCAGCTTTACCTGCCAATCTTCTATCAACCTCATCAGGTAATCTCATAATAATCTTTGTATTTGTATTTCTGATTGCTGAAACATCAACTGCATTAGAGATTGATCCGCTATAATAAATCCTTCTCCATAAGTTCGCATCTCGGCTATTGCATTTGATAGCATTTCTACTGATTTTCCTGAAACATTGGAACTTTCTGAATTTTGTTCAGTTGAAACTCTTTTTAGTATATTGTGAGCTTCTTCTAAAAACAGTAACATGTTTTAATTTTTGAGTTCATTTCTGTTGCCTCTGACATTCTGTATTCATTCAGTTTCATTACAAGTATTCCCATAATAAGTGATTTTGTTTCTAAAGAACCAATTCGGCTTAAATCAATTATAACATTTTCATCAAACAGTAATTTATTATCTATCTCATCTGAAGCAAAAATTTGACCATTTAATCCATTAGTTAAAGACTTAATTCTAGTTACTAATGAACCGATGTAATTCCTTTTAATTCCTCAGAATATGCTGAATTTTCAATAACAGTCCACAACTCTCTTTCCAAATCAGCAAACGTTGGGAATAACTCATCCGAAAATTCTGTTTACAGATTCCACTAAATCCCATCCACAATCTTCATAAGCACTTAAAACCGCATCTTTTTAATACAGCAGCATTGCCGCATACATCTACTAAAGCATACATTAAATATTTCTATTAGTCTATCCACATGTTCCTAATACATGAATAGATTTAGGAAATTTAAATGGATTGATTCTTAATAATTCACTATAATTAGGATTAGTTCCCAATACAGTTGCATTATTTCTATTCCCAAAAACATTTTTATATTCCCCTTTAGCTGGCTCAATTATCATAAATTTTACTCCAACTATATCTAACTGATCCAACATTTCATATATTGCATTACTTTTTACCAGATCCTGTTGAACCTGTGATGAAAGTGTGCATTGTCATACTTTTTACTTAGTTGCATAACTTTTTCTGTTATTTTCCCATATTAAAAAATTTTTACCAATTGTTATACTTTTTCCTATCATTATCTTCATTTTGCATTGTAAGTTATAACTTCTTGAGCAAACGAACTATGTTCAACTACCGGAAATCAATTACTGATTTTTGGTAACCCCATCTGTATTCCTAATTCTTTACTACTTATTAATGAAGTTGCTTTGACAAAAATATTGTCATTATATCTAAAAGAAGGATGTTCAAAATTATTGATATTTTTAATAATTTCTTTTAGCATTGTCTTCGTTCCAAGAATTAATTGATGATACCTCTACACCAGAATTTTTACCTTGTATTATTGATTTATAGGTTGCTGCTGCAATTTCTGCTACAGGTGGTTTCTTCTGAAATAAAATATGCAGCACACTCCCACATTCCAAATGTTTCAAATTCCTTTATTCGTTCAAGTTGAAAGTCTATTCTATTTTAAAGATTGCTGACAATTTTATTTTCTGTATTTAAAGTAATAGCCTGACTGGTTCCTGAACTATTTCCAATAGTTTCTGTATCTGTTTTTGTATCAGTATTAGTTTTACCTCTAGTTTCTCCAAATGTCTTTGAAGAAGTTTCAGTATAACTTGAACCTTTTGTTCTTGTTTTTCCTTCGGTATATGATAGGCGTCGCACCCATTGATAGAAAGTCCTATTCCAGCTCAATAGTAGCTCCAACAGGTACGAATAGACTCCTATTCCTGCACCTGCTCCAATCCCTGATACCGATGCCGCTGCAAATTCCATCAAATACTTACAGATTTTTTTGTTCTGATGTTGATTCATTTTCAGAATAACTATTTCCTTCTGTAACCGAATCATTTTTGAATACGTCGTTCCTGTCGATATTCCAATCGAACTTGAATTGCTGTAATTAGTTCCTTTATTTTCAGAAAAATTAATTTGCATTTTTGAAAATGGAGATAAACTGTTGTAAATTTCTTCATATCCTGTTCGTAATTTTTTTAAATCCTCATTTGATTTGTTTTCAGCCAATATTACTGTTCTATATTTTTGTCCTTCCATAGTTTTTATCAACTTTTCTAATCCTTGAACAAATTCTTCATTACTTCTGTTTTTGCTCATCCACCAAATTGCCAATACTTGTAACCGTTGAAACAAATTCTCCTCTAGGTTTATTTAATAAATCTTCAATTTCATTTCCAAATTTATTTTTGAAGTTCAATTCCTGAAATTGCCCTTTTAATATATTAAATAATAATTTTCCCGTTGAAGATGCCGTTCTTCTTTTGTCATCTGATTTTATCCCTAATATATAACTCTGTTTCAAAGCCCATTACTATCAATCATCAAAAATACAGATGTGCTTATATGAGACAAAGAATTAAAAACACTCGTAAATTTATGTAATGAAAATTCATTTTTCATAAACCATTTTTTTGTTATTCTGTACATTCTGACATTTTGTATAGTTTTTGACAGTTTTTCCTGACTTTTTTTCAGGAACTAATTGATCTAAATTTGTAACATAATTTTTAATATTGCATCATCAATAATTTCTAAAGTTTTTCTAAAACTTGATTCCATTTCTTGATATTTAGGGACAATATTTTCATTCTTTTTGTATTTCCATATCACTTTTTCATAGTTAATCTCCTTATTTATTCTCTGATATCAAGATTATTATACCTGCTCCAGCTATTGCCACTCCAACTAACGTTTTCCTCCTAATCCTGTAAATAAACTTGTTACAGTAACTAATCCTCCAACTGCTGTAAGTCCAATTCCAATATTTTTTTGGTAAAGTTATCATCAGACATTTTTCTATTTTTCTCAAATTTTCTACGATTAGAATTATTTTGAGAAAAACTCTTTGGAATTTGAATGCCCTAAAGATTGTGTGCTAATTATCTCAGGTCTTATAATATTATCATTTTGATTTGTTTTATTCTCTAATTTTGCAATTAGCTTTCGGATGTTGTCTATTCTTTCTTTTGAAAAATTATCAATTAAATCATTTATTTCCTTATCCAGAAGTTTATCATTCCATTCTCCTGAACTTTCTGATGGAAAACTTCTATTATCATGTTTTTCATATACATCTATACCTTTTCGTTTGACATATTCCAACATTTCATCAAATGAATCAATATCCCTTGCAAATAGAAGTCTATTTTTTTCAAAGATACTTTTTATTTCTAATTTATTACCATTTTCTACTATTTTCTTCAAATTTTTTTGTTACCATCCTCCTAAGTTATTCTTTAAATTTCAATTACATTTTCTATTCTATTTTTTTATATTTTTCAACCATTCAATTTTTATTAAATTCTTCAGATTTAATTTTTTTATTTTTCAGATGTTTTTCTTCATTTTGTAACAATTCATAAATATCATCAATTTATTTTTTTAATATATTATCAAGTTGCTCTTTAGTTTTTTTATAAATTGTTCTTGTACTTTAGATATTTCTATTTTACCAGCTTTTTAATGCTTTATTTATAGTATCTCTAATAAAGTTTTCTATAGGATCATGGTAAGTTTCAATAACATCTATAATGCTTACATATTCTACATTTTTCGCATATCTTAATAGTTTTTAATCGAGATTCGGACCAACGTCAAAAATTCCCACCATTTTTTTCTCATTTTTAACTTTTTCAATAATTTCAATTTCCATTTCCAAATATTCAGACTTAAATTCATCAAAACTTTTAAAACTTTCTATACTCCCTTCCATCATTTCAAAAGGATTAATTACAAGATTTTCTCCATCTATAATTTTGTTTCCATTTAAAGATAATTTCTTTATCCTGTTGATATATTCTTTGTATAATTCTTCTAAAGTTTCAATTAAGCTCTTTTTGTATAATATTTTTTTAATTCATTTTTAATTCAATCTCTATATCTTTCCTTACTTTAAGCACTTTATCATAATGTTTTTAGCTTCTACTGCTTTTTATATATTCACGAGTCTCTGATTCTTTTTTTCTGTATTATATTTATTCTTTTTATTGCTGTTGCTTTTTGTTTCATCTCTTAATTTTTGTTACTTTAGTGCTTATTTCTTCTTTTTATCTCTGTTATTTTTTTATTTCCAAATCATTAGCTATTTTATTGCTATTTTTTTCTCTACTTCTTTATTATAATCATCAAATTTTCTAAAATTAGAAATTTCATTATTAATATTTTTGAATTTGTTTTTAACTCAGAAACTTTTTCATCATTGCAATTTCATTAACATCTTTTTAAGTTTATTACTATTTAATTCATCATTCACATATCCTTTAAAATAAATCTGTTAAATCTTTTATTTTAATTGCCATTGCATATTTTTTTCAATATACAGTCTTATTACTTTTTCTAATGATGGTATTCCTGTATGAATTAATGCTTCTTTTTCTTGATCTCTACTTTCTGTAGCTAATTTTAATTCATCTTCTATTTCCTGTTTAGCTTTTGGAGGTAAAGATATATATTTTTCCAAATGTAAATTTTTGTCATTATTCATGCTATCAACTTTGAAATCTCTTGTCTTTTTTTGTTTTCCGATTGTGGTTTTACTTCTTATTAATAAGGCTGGTAATGCTGCTAATGGTATAATATTCGGATTCTCTACACCTTTTTTCTAAATATTCACGAACTTCTTTTAAAAGTTTCTAATACATTATCATCATTATCTTCTTCATTAAACTCATCAAGTTTATTTACTACAAATAAAAACTATCCCTTGTCTGCTTATCAGCATTTTTTAATTTTGAAATTATAGTGTCTAATAATTCATTATCATCAGATATAGCTAACTTTGTGTTCCATTCATCACATATAATATTAAGGGTTTATATTTATTACTATCTAACATATCTAACAAAAATTTGCTTATGAGATTCATCGTTCCGAATTATTAGGACCTGGTGTATCTGTCATTACCAATGCAATTTCATTTGACTTCACAAATGGGATATCTCCCTCAATTTTTATTGTAGAAATATTTTTATCATTATTCCATTTTTCATAATATCATAATTTAATTCTTTTTCAGAATATATTTCTACATTTTCTTTAGAATATGCTTTTCCAATGAAACATTCAGTATCAACATCTTTTATCTTTGTTATAGTCGCAGTACATGCTTTATTACTTAAAGGTAAAATCTTTTTGCTAAGTAATGAATTTATTAAAAGTAGATTTACCTGAACTCATTGTTGCAATAACATTAATTTCAAATTCAGAATTTAATATTTTTCTCAAATCTATCTTTCAAGTCTTCTGATTTTTAAATTTTCTAAATCATAAGAATTATTTTTGAATTTCATAAAAATATTTTTGACTTCTTTTTCTATCTATTTATTTCTTTAGTTTTTAATATGCTCTAGCTGTATTTCCTATTTTCTAATTTTTATAGCTTCATTTATATCTTCGTAATCTAGTTTTTGTTCCATGAAATTTTATATAGTAACTTCCATTGTAGTTTAATTCATCATCTAATTCTTTTGATAAAAATTATCTATCCATTCTTGTAATCTTTTTCTTATTAAACGAAAAATTATCTTTCTCACTGTAATTATCTCCATCTACTTCTATCTCTGTATCTAAAGTAAATGGATTATATTTCATAAAAATTTCTTTCATTTTTCTCTCACTTTCAATTATTTTATTTTCAAGTATATGTATTCCAGTATGAAACAATGCTTTTTCTTCATTGCTTATATTTTTAATTTATAATTTTTCACTTTTCATTTACAATATACTTTTCCAAATGTAAATTTTCATCAATATTCATAATATTTATATAAAAATTTCTATGTAGCTTTTCAATTCATCTTGTGGTTCACTTCTTATCGCTAAAGCTGGTAATGCTGCTACTGGAAAAAAATATTTGGTTTTTACACCCTTTTTTTCTAAATATTCATAGACTTGTATTATTGTTTCTAGTATATCATCATCTTCATTAAAACAATCTAATTTATTTAATGCAAAAATTATATTTTTTTGTATCATTACCTACATTTTTATAAGTTTATCCAGCAAATTGCTGTCATCTATTATTCCCACCTGTGTTGCATTTAATACATATAAAATCATCGTATTTTCATTGATATTTTCTAAATGTCTTTCCAATATTTTTGATGTTCTATATTTTTGTGAATTATTAGGTACAATGGTGTATCTATCAACGTTAAATTTAATGTTCTTTCTTTATTTACAAAAAGGAATTACTCCATGTATTTCTATTTCTGAAATTTTTTTCATTATTGTTCCATTCTTTCATTTTTCATAAGAAATATTATATTCTTTATACAGTAACTCCCTTTTTCTGAATATGCTTTTTGCACTGTAATTTTCTTGATTTGTGTTTATTACTTTCGTTATAGTAGCAGTGCATGCTTCATTACTTGAAGGAAGTAACTTTTTGATAATAAGGCATTAATTAGTGTCGATTTTCCTGAACTCATTGTTGCCATGACAAAAACTTCTATATTTCTATATGTCTTTCTATCTATTTCACTCACATTTAAAAATTCCTTTCCATATTTTTTTACTTTTGTATTATAATATATTTTCAAATATTTTTCAAAAATTTTTAAGTTTTTACAATTTACCTTAAAACAATCATCTAAAATTTTTCATTAACTTTTTAATAATTTTAAAATTTTTATTACCACCACCACTCTATCCTCGGCATCTCAAAATTCCTATCAAATTCCAACAAAAATTCTTTATACGTAGGAACAATTATTTTTCCAGAATCCTCATATTTAAGTGTATTCTTTAATGAAACTATATATGCCTTCCCAATTTCTCTCGTCACTTGAGATATTGTTGAAGCCGGAACAGTAAGATATATATAGGATATTCTAAATATTTTTCTTCAATAATATCGCTTTTTCTTCTCTACATATTCTTCTATAATATTTCCAATTCTTTTTCATAGCAGGAACAATTGTCCATATTAAACTTTTTATTCTAAATCTATTCGATAAACCATAGTATCCCAAATCCTGTCAATTGAGTTATCATCTCGAAATCAGGGCTTTTTGGCGCAAATCAAATATCAAAGGAACATTTTTCTAAAAGATAGAGAAATTGAATTTGGATTGTTCTGATAAAGTTTTATTCTCTTTCCAATTGTAAATTTTACTTCAGCCATAGCAGCTTCTTCAACAATTTCTTCTAATTCCCTCTCTATTTCCTCTGGACTTTTGTTTCTATCCTTTTCCATTTCTTCCTGTTCTATTCTTTTCCAGTTTTTCTCCCAGTTTTTTTCCTATTTATAATTTCCTGCTTATAGGCATCTTCTTCAATACCCAAAAGATTTGATATGGTTTCCAATGCTTCTTCCTCATCAATTCCATCTGTTCTGATAATAATTTTTGAACCCATTTTAATTCTAAGACCACTTAACATTATAGTAGATTTATTTTTTACTTTTATTCCGTCACACTCAATCTCAATTTTACTTTCAAACTTCCGGGCTTTTCGTATAATCTCCATAACAAGATATGTATCCATCCCATAGTGATTATTAAAAATTACCGTTTTACTAACCATTTTTCTATCTCCTTTTCTTTTTCCTATTCAAAAAATTTATACTTCTCTATTCATCCTCTCCAAATCCTCTTTCTTTCTATCCCTAAACATCTCCTCAATCTCAATTTTTATTCACAAATCCTTCCCTTTTTAAGAGTAATTTTTCATATTCAGATAGCAATTTCTGTCTTTCTGCCTCTTTTTCTGCTAATTCTGCTAATGTATCTATCAGCTTTTTACTTAAATTTACTCTTTCCGAATTGATAACAAGATCCAATTTTAACTGTTTTTCACTAAGTATTGAATTGTATAGTTTTCGGGACTGTCTTATTGTATTTTTAAAAATTTCCTTTTTTTCTATTAGTTTCAGTCCACACGTTTGTAAATTTATTTTTCTTTATTTATTTCCTGTGATAATTCTTTTTATAATTATTAATTTTGCATACTTCATTATAAAGTTTTGAATTATATTTATTTTTATTTCTCTTATAAATTTTTAACTCAAATGTATAAGGATAAACTCCATTTTTATCATTTATTATCAATTCATCTTTTTGTAAATCATAATCAATAAAAACTTCCTTTAATGCTTTTATTTTTTTGTGAAAAAGCAATTTTATTTTCTACTCCTTTAATTTCCCATTCTTTCGTAATTATTTCCCAATTGCTTTTTACTAATATTGATTGATTCTGATCAATTATACTGTCTATTTCTTCAAGTTCTGAAATAAATTTTTGAGCAACATCAGAATATTTATTAAAATTCAAATTTTCCATCTCTAATCCTCCAGTATTTTTACTTTTTCCTTGGCTTCTAAGCCACATTTTAATTCCTTCTTCTCCATAAATTTCAGCCCAAATAGTATATTTTTTTCACATTATTTTTCCAAATTTTCCTCTTTTCTTTATTTCTGCCGTTGGCAACCTATCCAGAACTACTTCTTTCAACCCTGTATATTCAAATTTTACTTTATGCAATTTTCCTGAATACATAAATTGTATCCTTTTTCTAAATTCTCCATCTTCAAATCTTGAATTATACGGAATATCAAATTTTTATGTTGTATTTCTGACTTCCGTTATTCTGTCAATCCTAAAGACAATTGGTATCTCATCATCTTTATTTACCATAAATACAATTAGATAAAAGTAAAAATTCTGAAAACATTATTGAAAGTGGCTTTACTGCATGAAATTTCTTTTTCCAATGTTAGACGTATATTCAATTTCTATAATTTTTCTGTCAGTAATGTATTTGGATAAATTCCAAATCGATTTAAGGAGAGAGCTTTCCGTGTTGTAATTGAACATAGTTAAATCGCTCATTTTTATGATTTTTTTCAATTCTCTTATAGCTGTCACTACTGGCTGCCTGCTTTGCTATTTTTCCTCAAAAGAATCTCTAATTCTTCCTTGCAAAATGCTCTACTTTCCAGCAATATTTTACTAATTGCCAATATTTCTTCATTAGTAAATACATTTGCATTCACTTTTTTTGCAACTCATAGCCCTCTTTTTGCCATTGATTATACAACTTTGCTTTTGGTTTTTCAGTATAATAGGTGTTCAATGTATCAAAGTCACGCTGAATGCTTTTTCACTAACCCCATATTTCTCAGATAATTTTTCTTCAAAATTTCCCCTTTTTCCAACTTTTCTTTAATTTCCATAAACCTAAATAATTTTTCTGTTTTTCTGATTTCCTCATTCTCTATCCTTTCCTTAAAACTCCACAACTCAATTCTTCTATTTTATTTTATTTATAGTTTGTTTACATATCTTTTAGATATTATATCTTAGAATTTTCCAATTTTTATAATAAATTGTAACATAATAAGTTGGACACTTTTTGTCCATTTTATACAAAATTTTTAATTTTTTTGATACAAAGTAAAATTATTTTTAGATAAAAAAATCACAGTTAACTTAATAATTGCATAACTGTGATTTCAATTTTTTTATAATTTTAATTTTTAGCCCTTTAAAATTTCTCTGAGTTTTAACCTTTCTTCATTTTTAAAAAGTCCTTAGTTATAATTTACTGATTTTTCAAATCCACCTGTATAAAGCTGATAATAAGTTCCCTTTTGAGCAATCAGTTCATCGTGATTTCCACGTTCAATAATTTTTCCTTGATCAAGTACCATTATCACATCAGAATTTTTGAATAGTTGAAAGTCTGTGAGCAATTACGAATACTGTTCTTCCTACCATTAACTTATCCATTCCTTCCTGCACAATTTTTTTCTGTTCTTGTATCAATGCTTGAAGTTGCTTCATCCAGAATTAAAACTGGCGGATCGGCAATTGCCGCTCTTGCTATTGACAATAATTGCCGCTGTCCTTGTGAAAGGCTCGAACCGTCACCGCTTAAATAAGTGTCATAGCCTTGTGGCAAGTGTTTTATAAAATGATCGGCATTGGCAAGTTTTGCGGCTGCACGTACTTCTTCATCTGTTGCATCAAGTTTTCCATATCTGATGTTGTCGGCAACTGTTCCAGAAAATAAGTGTGTGTCCTGCAATACAATTCCAAGCGATTCTCTTAAATCATGTTTTTTTATTTTTTCAATGTTAATACCATCATATCGGATTTTTCCAGAGTTAATATCGTAAAATCTGTTAATTAAGTTTGTAATTGTAGTTTTTCCAGCTCCTGTTGCACCAACAAATGCGATTTTTTCTCCTGGCTTTGCATAAAGATTGATATTGTGAAGTATTGTCTTTTCATCATTATAGCCAAATGTTACATCTTCAAAAACAACATCTCCCATTAGTCTTTCATAAGAAATCGTTCCGTCAGAATGTGGATATTTCCAGGCCCATGCACCTGTGTGCTTTTCTGTTTCTGTAATTTTTCCATTTTCATCAATATTTGCATTTACAAGAGTTACATAGCCGTTATCTTGCTCAGGTGTCTGATCTAGCAGGTTAAATACCCTTTGAGCTCCAGCCGATGCCAGTATTACTGATGTTAATTGCTGTGCAATTTGTGAAACAGGCTGATTTATTACTTTTATGAACTGCAAGAATGATACAAGTCCACCGATTGTAAATCCTGCAATGTTATTAAACACAATTATTGAGCCAAGAACTGCTGTAAGTACAAAGTTTATATTTCCAAGATTTCCGACAGCAGGGTCTAGAATGTTTGCAAATTTCATTGCATTGTTTGCCCTGTTAAATAATGCCGTATTCAGCTTGTTAAAACGTTCATCAGCTTTTTTCTCATACGAAAATACTTTTACAACTTTCAGGCCTTCTATCATTTCCTCTACATATCCATTTACAATACCGATATTTCTTTTGCTGTGCAGTATAGTTCTTTGAACTTTTTGCAGAAATAGTCTTTGTTGTGACAATCATAATTATAATCATTACTACTACAAAGAATGTCAATGGAACATTTAGGATAAACATTGAAATAAAGCACGCTTATAATTGTAATGATTGAAGATATTACCTGTGATAAACTTTCTACCATCATATTTCTCAATGCATCAATGTCACTTGAATAGACGCTCATTATATCTCCGTGTGCATTCGTGTCAAAAATATTTTTATAGGAAGTGATTCCATGTGTATAAATACATCATCTCTTAATTTTTTTAATGTTCCTTGTGCAATGTAAATCATAAAAACTTCATAAATATATGTACATGCAACTGCTCCGGCATAAACAGTTATCATCTTAAAAATTATTGAAATTAGGGCTTTTTAAAAACTCTGGATTATTTTTTTCCAATGTTTGGAATAATAACTCCATCTATTAATTCCTTTGAATACATCGTTCCGACAACCATTCCAAATGAACTAAGGCAAATAAATGCAATGACAAATAATGTACGAATCTTGTAATGCTTAAACATATACCCCAGTAGTCTTATTAACCCTTTTATCTGATTTTTAGATTCAGATTTTTTTGGGATTTTTTTGTTATCTTTAGCCATTATTCATCACTCCCTTCTGTCTGAGATTCGTAAACTTCACGATATACGTTGCTCATTTTAATTAGTTCATCGTGTGTTCCTGCAGCTGTAATAACTCCATCCTCCAAAACTAATATTTTATCAGAATCCTTTATTGATGAGATTCTTTGACCAATAATAATTTTTTTGTAATATGTGGCAATTCATTTTTAAAAGGCTTCTCTTATTAGTTTATCTGTTTTTGTGTCAACTGCACTGGTTGAATCATCTAAAATTAATATTTTTGGAGATTTTAGCAAAGCTCTTGCAATACATAGCCTTTGTCTTTGCCCTCCAGACACATTTGCTCCGCCACGTTCAATACGAGTATCGTATTTTTTAGGAAATTTTTGGATAAATTCATCAGCCTGTGCCAATTTACAGGCATGTTCCATTTCCTCATCAGTCGCATTCTCATTTCCCCAACGTAAATTGTCCTTTATACTTCCTGAAAACAGCACATTTTTTTGAAGAACCATCGCCACATTGTCACGAAGCGTCTTTATATCGTAATCCTTTAACATTAACTCCTCCAACTAAAAGTTCTCCATCTAAAACATCATACAGTCTTGGAATTAACTGAACAAGAGCCGATTTTGCACTTCCAGTTCCACCGATAATCCCAATAGTTTCTCCAGATTTTATTTCCAGATTTATTTTTGTCAAATTTAGCACTTCAGGATTATTGCTGTAACTAAAGTCAACATTTTTAAATAAAATCGAACCATCTTTTTACTTCAGTTATTCCGTTTTCAGGATTTTTTTAATGCTAGGCTCTTCATTTAAAACCATTGCAATTCTATCTCCTGATGCTCTTGAAAATACAATGTTTACAAGCATCATTGCAAGCATAAGAAGACTCATAAGAATATTTGTTGTATAGGCAAATAAACTTGTCAATTCTCCAGTTGTCAATTCACGCACGACAATCATCTTTGCACCAAACCAGGAAAGCAGCAAAATACATGAAAAATACAGTCAGTTGCATTACTGGAGATACAAAAATTATAATGTTTTTCTCCCTTTTAATAGCATATTCTTCAAATTTTCCGTTGCCTTTTTGAAATTTTCCTGTTTCATATTTTTCACGGATATATGCTTTTTACAACACGGATTCCGTTAATATTTTTCCTGCAAACTGGCATTAATGTCGTCATATTTTCTAATTGCTGCAGTAAATATTGGATGAACTTTAAAAAAATGATAAAAGCTAGAAAAAGTTCCTAAAAAAATAAAACTGCAACAACAAATATCATTGACAGTCCTGGATTTATCATAAAAGGACATAAATATTGCAACACACATCATAAGCGGAGCCCTTACAAATCCTCTTATTAACAGCTGAAATGAATTTTGGATATTATTAACATCTGTTGTAAATCTTGTAATAAGTCCAGCTGTAGAAAATTTATCAATATTTGTAAACGAAAATGACTGTATTTTAGAAAACAAATCCTTTCTCTAGAAAAACAAATCCTTTCTCAAATTTTTAGCAAATCCAGCCGAAGCATAGAAGCATATTTACTGGCTTGTATTCCCGATAACAGCGACAACATCGCCACTCCCAGCGTTATAAAGTCCCATAACGATAATAAAAATTCATATCGCCTTTTCCGTTATTTCCGTTAAGCCCATTGTCTATAATCATTGCCATAAGCGTCGGAATAAGCATTTCAAAAATAACTTCTATTCCAATGAATATAGGTGAAATCAATGCACTTTTTTTATATTCCCTAAGACTGGAAAAATAATTTTTAACATTTAAATAAACACCTTTCCTTTCTTTTTGATATTAAAAATAAATTAACTTATACTATTTCCATTTATTAACCAGCGAACTGGATATAAATTTCTTTTTATATTTTTATATTACTCTCAATTTTAGTAGAATAATCAATATAAATTTAAAAAGCACGAAACTTATTTTTTTAATTAATAAATCTCAGTGCTTTTTTTATTTAGTTATTTAAAAATTTTAATATTTATGATTCAAAACTTAAATATCCAAATGTTCCATAAAATATCTTATTTGCAATCTCCACCAGTCCCAGTCGTGGGCTACATCATAACCCCAGAAATCTGTCCATGCTGGAACTTGTTTTTCATAAAGAATGTGTGCTAATTCCCTATTACTTGGAAGCAGTTCACCTTCCCATGCACCTTGCCCAATACATATAATGATATTTTTGTCTATACAAATTTAAATAATAATGATCCCAAGGCATATTTCTCAAGAAATCAACAACAGAGTTGTTATAAACTAAATCATCCTTATAATCTCCAAAGAACATTGACGCATCAAACATTCCGCTTAGTGAAATTAATGTGTCAAATAAGTCAGGTCTACGGAAAAATAAAATTCCCGCATGTGCTCCACCCATACTGCACCCTGTCACAATAATGTCACTTCTCCAAGAAATATCCTGAATTCTAGGTACAAATTCATTTGCAATATAATTAAACCATCTTTCCTGCATTTCTATTCTGTATCTTGGGTCACCGTTAATGTCTGACCAGCTTTCCCTGTCAACACTTCCCACACAGAATAATTGCAATCTTCCTTGCTCAATATAGTCTGATAAGACATCTACCATCCCAAATTCTTCATATTGATTGCAATCTCCATCTTGTGAAGGAAATACTAAAACTGGCTTCCCAGCATGCCCATATCTTTTAAATTCCATTTCTCTTCCAAGATTATGACTATATTCTTTTTCTGTATTCTACTTGCATTTTTCTCCCTATAATTTTTTTATGCCTTTTTCATGTATAAAGTTTATAAACTCTTCCATTTCCTCTTTTGTAGCAAATTTTTGCTGTATACATATAATTTCCCATAGCTTCTGAAAAAAATATCAGGCATTCTTTTCATCCATTACAATCGCATTTCCATATTTTTTTGCTTAATTTCATCATGTGAATGAACATAATTGTTATTATCACGACGGCTGGCATAAACACAGTAATTTTTTTCTAAGTCTTCATTCAAGTTTGCATTTCTAATTTCATCAAAAGCTACCATATCAGCCCAAATTTGATAAACATCTGTATTATTGGCATAGTTGTACATATCAGGAGTATACCCGCCTGCAGGACGCATATTTGCTTCCAGCCCAATATAATCACCTTTTTTACCTAATCCATCCTTATCTTCATTAAGTTTAAAAAATTCCAAGTGAACAAATCTGCTTTTCACTCCAAATCCTTTTTACAGATTTTCTTCCTGCATCCAGCAATTTTTCAGGCATTTCCTTTTCCACATAATAAAAAACATCAAGCCCGTCATTTACAACATCCATAATTGCAGGTTCAAATATACCAGTTTCAAAAAGAGGATTACCATTAGAGTCAATAATGGCATCGTAAGATACAAGATCTCCATCAACATACTCTTCCATAATATATTTTACATCTTTATTACGATTTTCAAAAAATGCCTTTAACTCTTCTTCATTTTTAATTTTATGAGTATCGCTCGCTCCAACTCCATTGTCAGGCTTAGTTACAACTGAATACCCAACTTTTTCAATAAATTTTTTTCGCTTTTGCAGGTGTTGTCACTAATGAAAAAAATCTGCAGACAGCACTTCTGCCTTCTTATATGCTTTTTCATTTTCGATTTTTCTTTAATATTAGCAATCTTGTCAGCTTTTATTCCTGTTGTAATATTAAAATCAGAACGAAGCTGTGCATCTTGTGCAAGCCAGTATTCATTATTAGATTCAAGCCAGTCTATTTTTTTCCATATTTATGAGTAAAAAAAGCCACTGCCTTCAATACTTCATCATAATTTTCAAGACTAGAAACCTTATAATATTCAGTCAAGCTGTCCTTTAATTTTTTTGATCCAGCTGATCATATTCTACATCTGCTATCCCTAATATATTTACTCCATTTTTTTCAATCTATCACAAAAATTCCCAGTTTGTTTTTGGAAATTGTGGTGAAATATAAACGAAATTCATTTTCTATTCATCTCCTTAATTTATTTATAAATGATTTAATTAAATTAACTGTATTTCATTATATCATAAAAAAATATATATTTTACAAGTCGATTATGATACAAATTTCTCAAAAATTTTTTTGATGCATGTATAATCAAGTGCAACAAAAATAGAATTAATTTATTTTATCAAAACTTTACTTATACTCATTCAAGTCAATCCCTTGATCCAATGCTGCAAAAATACATCCACAATAACATTGACGATAAACATCATATTCTGCACACATATCGACTGAACGCTTGTAACCATTATTTTTCTTAAAAATCTGATGGCAAATAATTTACATCAAAAAAATTTCTTGAATTTCTAATCCAAGAGTGTTTATTAATTGACTATTTTTATGAGGACTTAATGTTAATGCACTTCCAAAATAATCAAATCCTAACTCCTGGGTATTTTTGCAACAATATCTAATCTCATTTGAAAAGCAAACAGTACATCTTTCTCCACCTTCTTTTTCGTTCTCTAATCCTTTTCACAGCTCGATAAAAGTCAGCTGGTTTTGTACTCATCCTCAATAAATCCGACTTTATTTCCTGTTCTTTCATTAAATTTATTTATAAATTCCTCTTGTACTAAGGCTCTTTTCTCATATTCAGCTTTAGGATGAATATTATTATTTACAAATAACACGGTTACATCAGCATATTGCGTAAGAAATTCCAAAAGTATATGTACTACAAGGCGCACAACAGCTATGAATCATTATTTTTCGGACGAATATTTTTGCTTTTCCAATCTGAAATTAATTTTGTCAAAAATTGTATGGTAATTGATTTTTTTGATTTGGATTCATTCTCTCTAAAATTTCTTTTTGCATTTTTTTATATCTTTTTCAATAAAATTTTCTTTATTTTTCCATAAAAATTGTTTTCTCCTCTTTATTTCTGCTAGTTTTTATTATATTTTTGTTTAAAAAAAGTGGAATTATATTTAATCGTTTTTTTAATTATAAATTGTTTGTTTTTACGAAATTATATACTCAAAAATTTTTTTAAACTTTCGATTCATAAAAAAATTAGACTTGCTCAAATAATTGCAAAAATTAATTTTGAATTACTAAACAAGTCTAAAGAAATCTATTTGTTTATTTTGTTATATTCTTCCAACGCTTTTTCAATACTTTCATTCCATTTTTCAATTTCAATTAAATTATGTGTACAGAATGAGAATCTAGCTTCTTTTGTCCCTTTTCCAGGTGTTTTGTAAAATCCAGGTCCTGGTGCAAATGACAATGTTTGATTTTTATATCTAAATTCTGTCAATAACCAAATTGCGAACTTTTCAATATCATCTACTGGCAATTCTGCGATCAAATACAAAGCACTACTTGGCTTATATGTCACAACTCCAGGAATTTTTTGAATATTGTTGTAAATCATATCTCTTCTAACTTTATATTCCAATTTTGTATTGTCAATGTAAGTTTCTAAAGTATTTATCAAGTTTGCACTTGCATATTGCTCAATTGTCGAAACTGATAATCTTGCTTGACAGAATTTTAATGCTTGTGCCATAAAATCTTTGTTTTTAGAGGCAATAACACCAATTCTAGCTCCAGTCGCACTATAATGTTTAGAAATACTATCCACAAGAATTACTCTATCTTCAATTTCTGGAATTGACATAAACGATTGATAAGTTTTTTTGCAATTTTTCATCATAAATAAATTGTCTATAAACTTCATCTGTAACAATGTATAAGTCATGTTTTATCGCAATTTCTTTTTATTAATTCCATTTCTTCTGGTCTAAAAAACAATCCCTGTTGGATTACTTGGGTTAGAAAACATTATTGCCTTAGTTTTTTTGGAGTAATTAATTTCTCAATTTCTTCTCTTGATGGCAAATGATAATGATCTTCAATCGAAGTTTCAATTGGGACTAATGTTGCATCAGCAATTCTCAAAAAACTGTCATAATTTGTATAATATGGCTCAGGCACTAAAACCTCATCTCCAGGATTACAAAGAGTTTGAAGCGTAATTTGAATTGCCTCACTTCCTCCTTGAGTAATTAAAATTTCTTCAGGCAAAAGATTAATATCATCTTTCGCATAAGATTTTGAAAATGATTCTCTCAACTCCATTATTCCTGCTGAATTTGTATATTTAACAATTTTTTCTTTATAGTTATTCAATCCTTCAAAAAATGTATCTGGCGTTTCTACATCAGGTTGCCCAATATGTAATTGATACACTTTTACTCCGTTCCTTTTAGCTTCGTCAATATAAGGAACTAATTTTCTTATTGAGTGAATACTGCATATTCAGTACTCTATCTGAAAAAGTTTTTTTCATACTCATCCCTTTCTTTTATAAATCTATTTTTTTATTATATTTTTTTCATTTAATGCTTTTAAAATAGCAAAAGTTTCAACGTCCATTTCTCCACTATAATTTGATGGTCTAAAATGGTGTTGGAATACCTTTATTACATTTTTTTAGTCTGTTTGTCCCAAGTTCCAGTTATACTTATACCGTATCCAAATTTGTTTAACTCTCTTTGAATTTCAGAAACAGGCATCATACTCAATTTAGTCGAATATTCTCTTTCATAATTATTTTTAGTGTCATTATCATACCACATTCCGATATTATATTTTTGTATATAATTCTTTCCAAGGGAATAATGGACCTGGATCAGATTTTCTTTGTGGCGCAATGTCTGAATGTCCTAAAATATTCGTTGCAGGAATTTCATATTTATCAGCTAAGTATTTAACTAAAACAGCAACTTCCTTTATTTGAAAAATCTTTATATGGCACAAATGTTCCACTGACATCTCCACCATTTACAATTTCAATTCCAACTGAAGTGTCATTTAAATTGTTTCTTCCTTTCCAGTCACTAACTCCAGCATGCCAAGCTCTCTTATTTTCATCTACCAATGAATAAACTGGTTCTGATTTATCATCTGAAACCATATAATGTGCACTTACTTCATTTTTTGTCAAAGTTTTTAACGATGAATCTCTATTCCCTGCCGTATAATGCAAGATTATGAATTTCTGTCTATAATCTTGCCCTTGAGAACTATACGAAGTATCTACTCTGATTGTTCCTGCTGAATTTGATATTGTTTCAGTTCCGCCTCTTTGGGCATCTGTGCTTATACGGGTATTTTGTCCGTTATTATTGTCATTTTTGCCGTAACCAGACTGATCCCTGATTACTTGCCCGTTATTATCAATACGTATTTCTATTGGTTTTTACATCTTTTGAAACATTTTGATTATGTGCATTCAATATATTTCCAACAGATAATATTGATGCTAAAAAATAATAAATTTGCTATATTTTTTTCATTTAGTTATTATCCTCCTATTTTAATTTTTTTATTGTATTAATAAACTTAATTTTTAACTTATGGTGGATTATCCAGAAATTCAATTTATTGATTATTTCAATTTGCTTTTTGCTGCTTTTTATTTTATATTTTTTTATTTGCATTAACAGTATTTCCATCTTTTTAATTGAAAATAGTAAATGATTGCTAATATCGCAATGAAAATTCTCATAATTGCAGTGACATTTGCATCAAAATCTAGCCATATCATTATAGAAATTATAAAATTTATTGCTGAAATTATTATTAACAGTGTATTTCTTCTGCTTGCCGCAATGAAAATAAGCATTATTGATGAAAAAATAAATAATACTCTTGTGCCGCCAATAAACGTAGTGTAGGAACTTGCAGTTGAAGCTATGTCATTTATATAGGGTGAACTTGTCAAAATTACACGGGAAATATTTATGCAGATAAGGCTCGCTATAAATATAAGGAAGCAAATTGTCAGATCTCTTGCATCTTTTTTACCTTCCTTTTCTTTTTCTGCCCTAGTTTTATCACCCTTTTTTTTAGTTTCCATATTTTCAAGCTGAAATACTGAAAGAAATAGCATGATAAAGAAAACCAGTTCTACAATGCCCAAATATGTTGTTGTATGAAACAGCCTGTCATTTGTATATTCATGAAAAAAATTGAATTATAAAAAAATCATAATTTACAAATATGTAAAGAACAGATGTCACTATTGCCACTATTTTTGTAAGAAAACATAATCTACTCCTCCGAAAATCTATTTATCCAGCTTAGATAATTTGAATCTGTAATATTCAGAGTATCTATATTTGCCTGAAAATTAACATCATCATCATATATCTTGAATATAATTGGCGCAAGTATCTTTAATGTCTGCGTTTCAAATATTCCGTGAATATTCATGCTGTAAATAATAGGTTTTTGAAATTTTAAAAAGCTGGCTGTTTGTCTGTTTTTATCTCATATAAAAGCGCCAGAAGATTTATTTTTTTAAGATCATTGTTTCTGTCTTCAAGCACTATGTCAATCTGGTCTGAAAAGAAGCTTTTTATATCTCCAGGACTGATGTTCCTTATGAATTTTTGCTTTGTATCAAAAAAATTTTTAATTTAGGCGAGAATAAAATCAAGTTATGTAAATTTCTTTCATATTTTTATAGAAAAAAATCCCTTTCAAAGAAAGTGCTCACAGCTTTTTAGCAGGTCGTTCTGAACGCTATAAATATTATTTTCATCATAAATTTTATTAACTAAAGTTGATTTCTGCTCATTAAACGTATCGTAAAGATAAATTTCAATTTCATATTTTTTTCCACATTCGGCATTTTTAAAAATATTTCCTGCTAAAAACAAAGTTCAAGTTATTATTCTGCTGTCTTATCAGTTTCATATAATCTATGCTGTAACGTTTTTTTAGATACAAATAAACTTTTCTTTTGTTATAGGCTACTGCCAGCTGATAATTTAAATTTGTCTTATAATGCAAATTCTCGTTTTAAGTACAATGGCAGCGAAACAGCCAGATTTTCAGCTAATTCTGATTTTTCTCCTATCGAAGTGAATGTCAGTATAAGGACATTTGGCTTTATCCTTCTGCTTTGATTTAACATAAACTCCGGATGATTGAACTCATAATACCAAATTGGCTTATTTGTTGAAAAAGTGATTTGAAGCACTTTCATCGTTATTTAAACTTTCAGAATTTACTTTCATTTTTCCAAAAATAATCTTCATAATACATAAATTTCTTATAATGCTCAATCCAAGAAACTTAGATGTAAATTTACATAATTCAGCCCTTCCTTATACAAGTTTCTCGCCTTATAGTATTTTAGAACATTTAAGGCAGTATACGCATTATGCTTTTCTGGATTATAGTATGCAAGCACATATTGCTTAAACTCATCGTAAAGTTCATTAAGAATATAAATGCTTGATGTAATATACATAACTTCTGAATTGTATCCAGATTCCTTTAACGCATTTATTAAAAAGAAATTTCCGCTTTCCTTATCGCCTTTTTTAAAGAAAACCATCGCTCTCATCATTTTAGCGCGCCAGTTCCCGCTTATTTCAGACAACTTCTCAAGTTTGCTTTCATATTCCTTAACATTTCTCCGTTTAACAATGTCAAAGTACTTTTTAAATGCCGTTGCTGAATTTGGATTAATCTCAAGCGCATCGTAGTATTTTCTTTCAGCTTCAGGGAACTTTTCCGCAAAGCTCCAAAACTTCTGCATATGCTATACAAAAGCCCTTCTGTAATATTGTCAATATTCAAATTTTTCATATAGCTCAAGTGCATTTTTGATAAGCTCCAGTTTTTGTATGATAAGTTCCAAGTAAAAATCATTTTTCTTTCAAAAATTTTCATCTGCCGCATAAAAATCTTAATACAGCTTCCTTTACTTCCGTATAAACTCCCTTGGAAAAAAAGCATCTTGGATTATTGGGTACAGCCCATCCATATTATTCCAGTTTTTTCTTATAGATGGATACAATTTTTTATCAAGCCAGTCTTTTTTTGGCATCTTAAATTCTTTCCCAAAATCATCGTAATAGGAAATTTCTGTAAAGTCATCTGAATAATTGCCGCTCTCCATCATTTCAGACTCATTATTTGCAATATCGTAAATTTGCCTTCTGATTTGAGCATTTTTAGCGGCATTATTATTTCCGCTGCCAGCTGTTTCCTTTTCCTTTTCCTTTTCTTTCTCCTTCTTTTCGGAAGATTTGAAAAAATCAAAAATCCCCATACATCCTCCTAACTAATATAATACTTATACAGTTATTTAAAAAAATCTAAAAATTCAATAAGCATAATATTTTTTTACTTGACAATGAGAAAAAAATTTATTTTTGTTTCCTGTCATTGTAGTATACGTTATTCAATTTTTATGACTTTTACAAATACCTAAATATAATATTTATAGTGATTATTTTTTTCTTTTTAAAAATTTTTTTAAAAATCTAAAATGTAATCACTATATTATTGTTATGCTATAAATAGTATAGCACAATTTTTAAATAATACATCTTTTTTTAAATAATACTTTATTATTTTATCACAAATATTTTGAAAACACAACGTACTCAAAATGAAAAAATATTTATTTTTTATTAAAAAAGTGGAATTGCTAAAAATTCCACTTCAATTATTTATATTTATTCTGATTTTTAATTCCAAATCATCATTATTTTCATTCTTTATTTCAGCTTGCTTTTTTTAAATAATCGTATTCAACGTTTAAAAATACTACAATATTCATTATTATTCCAGCAACTCCCAAAATTCCTGAAAAATCCACATATAACAGAAGCTGCAAATCCTACATAAATTGGCATAAAATCAAATACTGAAAAAAACAAAAGGAACTACAAATATTAAACTTGCCAGTACAATTATAATTACTGGAACAATTATTCTAAGTCTATTTTTTTAGATAATTTCAAATTATACTTAAATGATTCCCATACTTTTATATTTCTAATATAGAATATTTGAAAAAAAGTAAAAGAGTATTTAGGATAAAGGCAAGAATAATCGCAATATAAATTATAATTGGTATTGCAATTATAGTATACCCAACAAAAACCGAATTAGTCGCTTTATTAATAGCAATGCCAAGAATTGTTGTTATTAATATCAAGATCATCACTACAACTGTAATTGCAATTACAAACAGTAAGTACAGTCCAATATATTTAAGATATTTAAAAAAAGCATTTTCAAAACGGTATTCCTTTTCCTTTCCTTCAATTTTTATAACCTGACTTCATATAAATTATTACTTTTAAAAGTCCTAATCCAAGTGATACTATAACAATGCCAAAAAGTACTAAAAGATTTGAAAAAGTGCTCCAATAATACCACGGTTATATCCAGTACTTTCTGCAATTTTTAAACTTATTCCAATATGCTGCATCAATATATTTGAAAAAAAGCAGCCAAGCATTTCCAAGTGCAAGCAAAATAAACCATAACTTATTTTCTTTCAGAAACACTTTTTAAAAGTTCAAATGTTTTTGCAAAAATATTCTCCTAAATTAAGTTTTCTTTCAAATAGATCTTTTTGTAGATTTTTCAAAATTCATAGTTCTCTCCTTTTTATTTTAATTTCTTCAAATCCATATATTCCACATTAAAAATATACAAGATTTTTCTGCTATTATTGTATATAAAGTTGAAAAAGTCTTAACAATCCCGCCAGTTACTGATGTAACTATTCCTAATATTTGTAAATTTTGTAATTTTCCAATTGTTATTCCAGTAAAATAATTTAAAGCATAATTGATAAAAAGTAATTAGTGCAATCATTATTATTGGAAGCAATATTCTCAATCTTTTTTTCCTTTGCTTAAATATAAGTTATATCTGAATGCTTCTACTAAATTGACATCCCTTAAATAGTATATTTGCTGTAAATATAGCACATTAAAAAAATAAAGTGAAATATATGACAGACACTATAAATAATGCGGAAGAACTGTCTAAAACTAATGAAAATACGACAATAAGCATTATTAGAGCCAATCCGATAATTAAGTATACAGCCATCATGATTATAAATTTAAGTGTAATTTTTCCCCAATTTAAATTTATCTTTTTTTATTTTCTCTTTTCAGCATCTTCTTCCATCTCAATTTCCAAGTATGCCTTTTTTTCGTATAATTACTGCACAAACTGAAGAATCAGTGAAATTAAAGCATATAGCAAAAGCATGGAAAAATAGGCTGGATAAAAGGGAAGCTATATTCATTTATATTTATATTTTTTTCTGCATCTTTGTATTATTCACTTTTTGCAAATTCATACATTTTTACTGCCTGTTCTGTAAATGGAAATGTAATAAAAAGTACCATGACAGTTGAAAATACAAAATGTGAAAAAACTAATAAAGGATGCTTTTTCACAAACATTTTAAAAATTTCAAATCCATTATTCAAATATTCCAGCATTGAAAAATATCTGCTTCTCATATTATTTCTCAAATTATATAAATTCATTAAATCTCTCCTCTCCTTTTTTTATTTTATTTACTAAAGTTGCAATGTGTTCTAACAAGCATTAAAAATTATAGCACACTTTATTTATTTTTTTAAAAATTTTTTTATAACCACATTTTTCTAAGGTAAATCTAATTTTTTTATTGGTATAATAAAAAACAATGATTAAAGAAGGAGGAAAAATTTATTATGTTAAAAATCAATAATAGTATTATTTTCATGTTTATCTATAAATATCTTGTCATCAGCGGCAGCAGTTCCAAAAGTTTATGCTAAAAAGAAGCAGTGAATATTCAGCCCAGTCTTCACATGCATTAACTTCATACTATAGCATAGTTGACAATGTTGCAATTGCTGGAAATTTTGCTACAGTAAAAGAAACTGGACAGCCGTTTACTGGAGTATACGTTGAATTTGACAAGACTGGAAATGCTCAGGCTGTTAGAAATTATCAAAACGGCACATTAAATGGTATATGTTTTTATACTATCAAAATGGTAATTTGCAAAAAGTTGTAAATTATGCAAATGGTGTAAGAGAAGGTGAAGATATCGACTTTTACGGAAATGGTAATTCTAAAGCTATAAGAAATTACAAAAATGGAATGTTAAATGGTGCAAGTTACGATTTTGATGAATTTGGACGTTTAACTTCATCGCTTGAATATGCAAACAATATAAAGAACGGAAAAGAAGTAAAAGTTTCAAATGGAATTGTCACAAATGAAAATACTTATGCAAATGGACAATTAAACGGAGAAACAAAATCATACTATTCCAACGGTATTGTACGTTCAAATGGAAGTATTCCCGTAATTACAGAAATGGGCAATGGACTTGGAACTATGAAAATGGTACAAAAATTAATCGAAAATTATCAAAAATGGTATTATTACCGACATTTTAGGCTATTCAAGAAACGGTTCAAAGGAACGTGAAATGAAATTAGTAAATGAAAACAGTAACTTCACTCAATATTATGACAACGGAAAAGTCAAAGCACAAGGAGCTTTGAGAAATTACAAAGGCTTATGGAAACTGGACTTTTTATAACAAAGATGGTTATGTGACAGATACACAAGAATTTTATTAAAAATGATTGATTTTTAAGAAATAGTGTATAATATATTAGAGGAGATTTTAGAAAAAAATTTTTTTATTTAGAAAAGTGGTGGTAAATATGAAAAAAATTTTTTTAGTTATCTTAATGTTTTTATTAAATGCCTTAGGATTTTCAGCATTAAAAACGGTATTTATTCTGTTGAAAAAGATATGACGGAAATTGGAATTCATTTGTAAAATTAACAGTTAGAGATGGGAAAATAATTGGCGCTCAATATGATAGAAAAACCAAAATGGTGAATTATTTTCAATGAGCCAGAATTCATTCAGAGATATAGCTCTTGAAATCTCAAGAAGCCTTATAAATTCACAAAGCGTAAGTTCTGTAACAGGAAAAAGATGCAAAAAGCAGTATCAGAATTTAAAGAAATGTCAAACTTTTGATAGATAAAAGCCAATAATGGCGAAACTGGAGATTTTTCAAATGTAGTTAGGCAATTAAAAATTTTTCATTTTTATAAAAAATTAAAAAGAGTTCTCTCATAGTTAATCTGTGAGGTTGCTCCTTTTTCTTAATTCTTAATTATTTTCTTCTAAAAATTTTTAAAAAATTTCCGTATTTTTCTGTCTTTTTCATCTTCCACTAATTTTACTTCAAGAAATTCTCCAATATTTTTATAATCTATAGCTTCTTTTTCAAATTCTTTTGAATAATCAACTTTTTCAAATACAATATCTGTCTTTTCTGGAACATAAAAGTATTTTTCTATTATACGGCAATATAAAAACATAAAATACATCTTTACTTCCTATCTTCCATTTCCATCCAACTAGATGCCTTTTAAAAATTAAAATTATATAGCCTAACTGTCTCATTAAGTGAAAATCCATAATTCATTGCATAAAGTTTTCTTTTTGAAATCAAATTCATGAACATACCAAAAATCATATTCCCCCGATTCTCTTTTTACAAGTTTAATTCTCTCATCTTTTTAGAAAATAAATTAAACTTCCTGCATAAATTGAAATTATAAAAATAAAAATACTTATAACTATACTTTTCTTTTCCTGTAGTAAGCTCTTACTTTCCAAAAATAACTCTTCTAAAAATCTAATATGTCATATATCATTTTTCTCTCACTATATGCAGTTTTAATTTTCAATATCTTAAATTTTTATTTTAAAGCATTCAATCCTGCCAAATTTAAGAAATTCCAAGGTTTATTATAATGAGGCTGGAAGAAAAAGTCAACAAATGCTAATTCTTCTATTGTCATTTTATTTTTGAATACATACTGACAATGTATTAATTGATTGTGTCAGATCAATCTTAGAAGTTAATTGTGCCCCTAAAATTACTCTGCTGTTTTTTTGTCATAAATTACTTTTTAATGTCACTTTTTCATAAGTTGGCATAAATTCAGGACAGTAATTATCGACAGCAATTACGCTTTCCACTTCTATTCCTTCTTCTTTTTGCACTTTCTTCTGTTAATCCAGTTGCTGCCATATTATTTTCATAAATTTTTATTCCAGAAGTCCCTTGTGTCCCAATATGTCTAATTTTATTTTCAAATAAATTTATACCTGCCAATGTTCCCATTCTCACGGCATTTGTCGCAAGCGGAATATATACTTCCTTTTGTAAAGGATTATAAAAATACCGAACAGCAATCTCCTGCCGCCATAACATCCTTATTACTTGTTCGCATATACTCATCAACTTTAATCGCTCCATTTGGCAACATTTCCAGCTGTCCTTTAAATAGTGAAGTACTGTAGAGAATCCAACACACATAATTACCATATCAGCTTCATATTCATTTTTTATCAGTAATTACTTTTTGTCACATTTTTCATTATTTCCTTCAAATTTCAAAACCTTTTTCCCCAGTTGCAAGCACAATTCCCTTTGTTTAATCGATTCTTCAGCAACATCTGTAAATTCCTTATCAAAAATATTTACTCAAAATTCTTTCTTCAGCATCTACCAGCACAACTTCTTTCCCATTATCCTAAAATGCTTCCACAAGTTTCCACTCCAATATACCCAGCACCAACAACAACAATTTTTGAGAATTTTTGCCCTTTCAATAATTTCATTTGAATGATTATAATTTTTACAAAGCAAAATATTATTCAGATCAATTCCTTCAATTGGCGGAATAATCGGTAAAGAGCCCTGATGTAATAATCAATTTATCAAAAGTTTCATCAAATTCATTCCCATTTTCAAGATTTACAACATGAATTTTTACCTTCAATATCAACATTTTTAACTTCATGTTTTCATCTTCGTGTCAACATTCAATTCCTTTAATTTTTCAGGCGAAGAATAAAACAACCCTTTAGGATCCTTCACTATTCCTCCAACATACAAAGCAATCCCGCAAGAAAGGAACGAAATATTATCATTTCTTTCAAATACAGTTACCTCCGCTTCAGGATTCATCTTTCTCCAAATTCAAAATTGCCGCCGTCCCAGCATGCGTACATCAATTACTACAACTTTCATATCTATTTCTCCTTTTCTATCAAAAATATTATTATTTAAATAATAACAATTAGTATGTCAAATTATTTTTCTCAATCTATTTAATTATACTATATTTTAGAAAAATCAATAGTTTTTGTAATTTCTACAAATTTATATTTAAATAATATTTTTAAAATCTAATCATTCAAAATATATTTTTTCTCTTGAGGAAGCATAGATTCTGAAAAAGTTCCATTTTGAATACTGTTTTCTCATCTCAATAACTTTATCAGTTATATCCGTTATATTTACAATCTACTCATTTATATATATACCGTTTCTCCCTTTATACCTAACTGTATCGCCCTTCTTCCTATTGGATTGCCATAAATATTCCTATCAGGATCCCATTGACACCTTACTTCTGAATTTTCCATTTTTCTTTCCATTCTTCCTTAGATAAATTAGAAACTTCTCTAAAGATGAAAATACAGAATTTTCTCACATTCTATTCAAGTCATTCTATTTAAAACTGAACTTACTTCCAAACTTTTTCTAATTTTAAAGCCTCAATTATTATATGCCTGATAAACTTTTATTGTCTTGTTCTCAAATATTGTTTTAAACATTTCTTTCCTCAAGTTCTAATAAAAAAATAGTTTTACTTTTTCTACTTTTTCCATTGTTTAAAATTCCAATATTTTTGTATTTCTATATTACTTTTCTTCTTTTTTTCCAAAAAAACTTTCCATTGCAATCACCCTTTATTCTAAAAAGCGTTTCAGTTCATCATAAATATTTCTATTTTCACTCTAATATTTTAATATAAAAATTATTGCAAATTTCTATAATACATGAAATTTGTTTCTTTTTCAATATTTAAATTTTAAATAAAAAACAAAAACTACACTTCCTATTTATTCAAAATTTCAAAGTGCAGTTCAAATTTATTATTTTTATAAGTTAATCTTTATCACGATCATCATCCTCATCCTGATGTTCTTCATACTCGTCATATTCGTCATACTCATTAACTTCACTAGGATCTTCACCATGATAATCTTTTTTTGTTAAAAATCATTTTTAATTTTTTTATATTTATCCATCCAAGACATTCAAATCACTTCTTTCGTATTTAAAATATTTTATAATACTCCTTGATATTTTATACCATTTCCCCAATAAATATTATTTACCATAACGGTTTCTTCAGGTAAATTTACACCTTTTTAAAGCCCATTTCTTAAATTCTTCAAATCCAGTTCTGTCAACAATATAACCGATATGCTCTTTTTGGGAGGCTTCTATCAATATATTTGTCAACATATTCATAAGTATTTTTTTCATAATTTTTATTATTGACTCTTCATCTGCCCAAAATAGCCAATCTTCAGCAAGTCTTGGATTTCTGTTTTTCCAGTTCTTCCCATTATCGTAAGTTTATAATATTTTTTAGGTGATCTTGTCCATGCACCTGTTGGACAGTTTAAAAACACATTCACTACAGCCAATACATCTTTGATGATCTCTCACAGGTTTATAGTTTTTATATGAAATTGCTCCTGTTGACAATTTTTTTACATTTTCTTTCACACATTCCACAGAAACACATCTTGATTCATCTAGTTCAGGCTTTTGTCATTCCAATTATTCCAAAAATCGTGCATTCTCACTTTTTGACAATCATTTGGACAACCAGTTAGAGCTACTTTGAAGTGAAAATCATTTGGGAAAAATTGCTTTTTCTATTTTTGCAAGTTCAGTTGTGTTGTAAGCCCCTTTTTGGACAAACTTTGTTTCCAATACAAGCTGCCACATTTCTTGTCCCTGCAGCCATATCCCTTTATCTTTATCCTTGTAATTAATATCCAATTTTTTTCCATAATTGGCTGAACCATTTTATTGACCTTTTTCAATGTCCTTTCCAATTGATTCCCAAAACTTCAAATCCTTGACGAGTTGTAATATGCACATTTCCGTCTCCATAGGTATTTGCTATATCTGCAACTAAGCCCATTATTTCCGCTGTAACTGCTCCGCCTGGGACTCTTACACGAAGTGCAGTTTTTGATCTGTCTTTTGTCACTCTATATGCATTTTTGTAACAACTTTTTCTATTTAAATCCATACTCATTTTATTGCCTTCTTTCTTAAATTCAAATTTCTAAAAATTTTTTAATCCAACAATTTTTGTGCTTTATCATACTTAAATACAGGTCCTTCTAAGCAGATGTATGTTTCATCAATTTTACAATGTCCGCATTTCCCAACTGCACGACATTTTTCTCTCAAATGAAACCCATATTTTTTTCAACTGGCACATTTAATTTCAAAAATTTCAAGACAAGCAAAATGCATCATTATTGGCGGTCCCACTACGATAAACTCAGTTTCATCCATATTTTCAATTTTTCAAATCTGGGATATATTTAGTTACCATTCCTTCGTGAAACTCATTTTTCAGTTTTTCCTAAATTTCTTGCACTTTCAGCATTATCCAAAGTGACTAAAGATCTCAATATTTTTCTCCAACGAGAAAACTCTTCTTCAAAAATAACGCTTTTCATAATTTTTATAACCTACAATTATTTTTAAAAGACTTCATTTCTTTCAGGATGTTTTGTAAAATATTCAATAATCGGACGAACTGGTGCAATTCCACTTCCTCCAATGACCATCACAATATGTTTATTTTTTTATATTCCTCAATCGGAAAATCCATTTCCATAAGGACCTCTTAAAAAAATTCTATCTCCTGCCTTTAATTCAAAAAAATCTTTATCTGTAACTTTCCCAACTTTTCTAATCAAAAAAATCAAGATATCCTTCCTCCAAGTCAAAATTTGCAACAGAAATAGGAGATTCTCCAACTCCTGGTAACGAAAACTTGCATAAACTGTCCAGCATTTATGTTTCCTTCTTTATATTCTACACGAAATAGCCATTCTAGCTCTGTAACTTTTCTCAATGAAATAAAAGTTTGTGAACAGTTGGTAAATATATATTCATATTCATTATATCTTGCTCATCCATATTTATTGTATTTAATGTATTAGTATTCATTCTGACTTTTTCACCTCTTTTTTTCAGCTGAAATCCTTTTTAATTCCGCACTTAGTTTGTTTTATACAATTTGAAAATGAAATATATTCAGGACAAGCATCATCACATCGTCCACATCCCGTACACATTTGATAGCCAAATCTCTTTTTAAAGTCAGAAATTTTATGCATAACTTTAAATCTCATTCTATCTCCATGTCTTTGTCTAAATGAATGACCGCCAGCCATATCAGTAAATCCGTTTACATGGCATGAAGCCCACACTCTTCTTCGTTCTCCATTATTGTCATTTTCACTGTAAAACACATCTTGCGTTGTCGTACAAGTACAAGTTGGACAAACGAAATTACATTTTCCACAAGCTATGCAACGGCTGTCATATTCACGCCATAAATCTAAATTTATAATATCGGAAAGTTCAATGTTATCTGGAATATCTACATGAATTTCATTATCTTCTACAAATTCCATTTCAAATTCTACATTTTCATTTATTTTTATTATTTTTCTTTTATTTTTCAGAAATAACTTCATCAAAAATAGGCCTTTAATTCATCATCTCTTATATCAGCAAATACTTTTTATCATCTGTAACTTTTATTCCAATATTATATTCATCAGTCTTATTAGTCTTCATATCCACACAAAAACAGTTTTTCAAACGAATTTGGACATCCAAATACTACAAATTTTACTTTATCTCTTACTCTTTTTATAGTAAATATCCAAAAAAATTTGTTATTTAAATAAACTTCATCGACTCTCTTTACGGAATGTAAATCACAGCTTCTAAGAAAAATAAGATATTTTTCATCCTGTTCTTTAGGCATTGTACATCCATCTTCTGTAAAATAAAACATTGTCTGTGTTATTGGCAGCATTACTTCCTTTGCTGAAAAAATGAGATTTTTTTATCAAAAGCATATCTCTTCAATCTTATCAATTTCAGAATATCTAATTACAGAAGTATCTGAAAATGTCCACGAAATGGTATTTCAATTGGGGCATATATTTTATATTCCCTTTTCAGCTTTTCAAGTGCTGAATTAAAAATTTTCACGATTTAAAGCTAATTTTTCATTACTCCTCCTAAATTTTTCATAAACAAAGTTATGCCCCTTGTTATATTCTCCAATTATTTCAATTTTTTATTCTTATTTTTTTATTTCCTTTTTTTCCCAAATAATAACAGGCATACCCAATAAAGCCTCCACCAACAATATTTCCCTAAGTTACAAATAACAAATTATAAAAATATCCGTTCAAAGTAATTCCCTTTATACATAATTCCCATCATTAAAAGCGTCATATTAGCAACACTATGTTCAAATCCAGCAGTGATAAATGCAAAAAGACACCAAAAACCATTATTAGTCTAGCAGTTTCCTCCTTTTAACTTTTTATTCCCAGCCAGAAACAGCAAGACATACTAAAAATATTACATAAAAATTCCTTTAAAAAAACAATTCTTGCGGTAGAGCTGCAACTTTTAGCCTTTGAAACTTTCACAATAAAATCTACAACAGGCTTTTGAAGCAGAATTTGAAAAAACATATATAATTGCAAGTACAACTGATCCAACAACATTTCCAATATAAGCCGCTATCCACATAAAAATCATATCTTTAAAAAGTTATTGCCTTATTTAACATTCCTGTAACTCCAACCATATTATTTCCCGTAAAAAGCTCCGTTCCAAACACAACTACAAGACTAAGTGCTATCCCAAAACTGACTCCCATAAGAATTTTTATTAGTTGGCAATCCACTGCTAACTCCTCCAACCGTAAATGTCAATAAAATTCCCCAATCCAATAAACATCCCAGCCATAAATGCCGATAAAAAAATATTTTCCCTTAGAATTTTTTTAGCAACTGAACCTTACTTTCGCATGCATTTGACACTTGTTCCAAAGTTTGATTATTTCTCATTTTTATATCGTGATAAGATAACTTACCACATCTCCTTTCTAATGTCTTTATAAAAGTTTCTTTTTAAAATCAAATTTATTTGTGAAAAAAATTCATAATTTGTTTTCATTAAATTATTACATAATTATAATAAAAAGTCCACAAAAAAATATTTTTTTATATTTGTATTTAGAATATTTTGATTTTGCTAATTATTAATTTCTTTAAAAAAACAAAAAAATCGCTGTTTTTTCAACAACGATCAAATAATTTAAATTTATGCTAAACCTATTAAGACTTTTTGCTATCTAAAATTTTACATTTTCTTTTTAACAATTTTCTTAATGTTTCAGAATTTTGCATTTATTTCATTAATTGCTCTTTTCCAAGCCTTACTGCCACGTACATTATGAAAACAATCCGTGAGTATGCATTAAAAAAATAAATGTGGACGAAGATTTTGCTTTTTCCATATTTTCAACATAATGAATCATCTTTTCAATAATTTCTTTACGTGTAATATTTATTTTTTTCTTCACTTCCATAATATTTTCCAAATTCAGTCAAAAATCATAGGATTGTCATAAATTTCACGACCTAGCATTACAGAATCCACGTGTTTTTAGATGCTCATCAATTTCCTCAACTGTTTTTATTCCACCATTAATTTCTATATGCAAATTAGGATTTTCTTTTTTTCACACGATAAACTTCATCATATCTAAGTGGCGGTATGCTTCTGTTTTGTTTTGGATCAAGTCCTGCCAATATTGCTATTCGTGCGTGAATAATATATTTATTTACTCCAGATTTTTCAGTAATATGAATAAAATTCATCATATCTTCATATTTGTCAAGCAATGTTCGTTCAAAAAGTATCAGGTAATATATTTTTTTCCATCAATTCCAATTCTATGCTTTATAGAAATTGGTTTATTTGTTGCATCTTTCATTGCTTTTACAATATTTGCAACTTCTTCTGGAAATGCCATAAGATAAGCACCCATCATATTTCCTGAAACTCTATCCGAAGGACATCCAACATTCAGATTAATTTCATCATAAGCATATCTCTCAGCAATTTTTACAGCCTGATAAGCCTCTTTTGGATTAGTTGCCGCAATTTGCAGCACAATTGGATGTTCCACTTCATCAAATCCCAAAATGTAGTCCAAATCTCCATTAAGAATTGCCTGTGCCGTTATCATTTCTGTATACAATAAAACATCTTTGTTTATCATTCTCACAAAAATTTCTAAAATTTCTATCTGTCCTGTCAACCATCGGAGCTATACTTATCTTATTTTTCACTGCATTTCCTTTCGTATTTGATTTTCACATTTTTTTTATTATCTATTTTGCATTGTAATATTTCATTGCTTCAGGTAAAAATTTTCTAGCTGCTTCAATTCTGTTTTTTCCAGATGGATGTGTAGATAAAATTTCTGCACCTTGACTTCCACCTATCGAATCCATTCTTTCAAGAGCCGTAATTGCTTCAGATGGATTATAGCCAGCCATTGCCATAAATATCATTCCGTATTTATCTGCTTCATATTCTTGAGTTCTATTAAATTTTAAAAGAGTAATAGAAAGTCCATCGGAAACTAAAGAAGATATAATATTTCCACCTGTCAATGCATCTGTCACACCTGCTGCAATTCCAGCAAGAGCATTATTACTTGAAGCCTCAGCATGATGTCCTCCAATAACGTGTCCAATTTCATGCCCCATTACAAAGGCAATTCCAGAATCACTATTCAAGACTGGCATTATTCCAGTATAAAAAGCAATTTTTCCGCCTGGCATAGCAAATGCATTTATTTCTTTCGTTTTTATCAAATTAAATTCCCATTGTAAACCAGATATTTTTTTAGACATCCCATTTTCATTCAAATATTTTTCAACTGCCGCCGACATTCTTCCGCCAATTCTTCTCAACCGTTGTCCATCCGGAGTATTATTTGCCAATAGCCCTTTAGCTCCAGCCTGTTGAATAAGTTCTCTGTATGAAGAAATTGAACTTTCTGCCACACTTTCATCACTAACCAATTTTTAATTGTCTTCTTCCTGTAAGCGGTGCTACCGTACAACTGGAAATCATTGTTACCGCTGTAATTAAAAAAATAATATTTTTTTGAATATTTTTCATTTCTAGATTCCTCCCATTTATCTTTCATTTTCAAAAGTCTAAAAAAATATTAACAAAAAAATAATTTTTTTGAATTAATAAAATATCAAAACTCCTTCTTCCCATATTATTAAATTTTTTTATAACTTCTGATTTTTAAATTCTTTTTACTAAAAAAATTTTTATTTTGTCAAACTTAAAAATATATAATTTTTAAAAAGTTTAATCTTTATTTCTACATACAGTAAAGTTTTCAAAAAGATTGATTTAACAATTTAAACTTTTCTATTTTTTTCAATTTTACACTTTTTTTATTATACCACACAAAAATAAAATGTTTCAATTTTTCAATTTTTAGTGAACTACTCCCGCTTTTAGAAGCGGGAGCTTCTTGGGAAGTATCTGCTTTTACTAGCCAAATATAATTACCAAGCTCTTCGGGCAGTCCCTGCCCTGTTTTCTTTTATTTTCTTAATATTCCAACATCGCTTTTTCCAATGTTTTTATATTCAATGCCGCATTGTAATCTCTATCAATTTCAATCCCACAGCACTCACATTTATAACTTCTTTCTGATAATTCCAGTTTCTCTTTAACATTTCCACATTTACTGCAAGTTTTCGACGATGGAAACCACTTATCTATCTTCAAAAATTGTTTCCTAAAAACATCAGTTTATACTCAAGCATCCTCAAAAACATTCCCCATCCATTATCTCCTACACTTTTTCCCAAAAATTTAATGCCTGGCTCATCCCTTTCATATTCAAATCCTCAACAACCACAGCATTATATGTTTCAGACAATTTTTTCGATAATTTATGTAGAAAATCTCTTCGACAATTCTTGATATACTCATGCAATTTTGATATTTTCGCTTTTTGCTTATACCAATTTTTAGAAAATTTTACTTTTCTCGACAATGATTTCTGTAATTTCTTCAATTTTTTCTCCAACATCCTAAAATATCTTGGATAATCAGCTCTTTGGTTTTTCAGAACTGACAAATAACTCAGACATTGAAAAATCAAGTCCAATCACTTTATCATTATTACTAGCTACTTTTTGAATTTCTTTTCAAATTCCGTCAAAATAGAAACGTAATAATTTCCATTACTATTTATCAATGTTACCGACTTTATTTTTATAATTTTTTTGGTATTTCTCTATGATATTTCAATTTTACTTTTTTTCAATTTTGGCAAAAATCAAATATTTACCTTTCTCAATTCGTATCGAATTATTCACACAATTTGTCGTATAACTTTTTAACACTATTCTTTTTAGATTTGAACCTTGGAAATTTTGTCCTCTTTTGAAAGAAATTCGTAAACGATCGTTTTACATTCAATTGAGCATTTGAAAAGTGCTAGACTGTCTACTTCTTTTAGAAATTGATTTTCACTTTTCAAACTAGCAGGTGTAATTATTTTATTTTTTTCCCAGTTTCTTCATAAATTTTATTCGCAGTATACAAAATCGTATTGTAAACAAAACGAACACATCCAAAAAGTCTTATTTATCAATAATTTCTGCTCTTTATTTGGATAAATTCTATATTTGAATGCCAAATTATATTTCATAAAATTACACCTCCTTTTGATTTTTGAATATTATTTTTAATTATTTCTCTTCGATATTTTATATACAAAAATTGTATCACAGGCATATCCTTTTTTTCAATTTTTTTACAAAAAGCAATTCATCTCTCACTTATAGAAGTCGGAGACTTCTTGCTATCTTTTTGTTAAAATTTATTATAAACTTCCAGCATATTCAAAATATCCCTAGTTTCCTTCACATCATGTACTCTCAAAATTCTTCCCCGTCCTGCACCATTAAACTTTCAAATATCAACGTTCCCATCAGTCTTTCTTCCAATGTCAATCCAAATATCTTTTCATTGAAACTCTTTCTTGAAATTGCAACCATCATTGGCGACTTCATATCCCGCAAATATTTTACCGATTTAATTCTTTCCATATCTTCAGGAGTATTCATACTATTATTTGAAGAATACCCAACTCCTGGATCTATTGAAATTTTTCCTTTTTCAATTCCAGTTTCCAAAAATTGTCTTTACTCTCTTGTCAAAATAATCTTCCAAATAATTCTTTCAAATTTGGAATTTTATCAAATCTTCCATTATTCATAACAACTAATGCAGGTTTATATTTCTCAACTAATTTCAATTTTTCCTTCTGAAGTAAACCCATTAAAGTCATTAATAATATCAATTCCAGTATCCAGTCCTTTTTCAATAACTTCTTCAGTATCACTGTCCAAAGCCAGCACAATATCTGGAAACTCCTTTTTCACAGCTTCAATATTTTTTTCAATCCGATTCCATTCTTCCTGTGCCGAAATATCATCAAAATTAGGCTTCGACGATTTCCCCAAACTCAAATATTTTTAGCCCCATTTCTAATATCTTCCTCGATTCTCTTCAAAAACCTTATCTACGCTCGAATTTCTCCCACCATCATAAAATGAATCTGGAGTAATATTCAAAATTGAATAAATAACCGACTCAGTTGTCAAATCAAACTCAAAAATTATTCCCCTTCCAAATCAGCCTCTCCCTTTTGCAAAATATCTTCCAATTTATTAATCCCATTTTTCAAACTCAAAATTATTTTTCCTTTTTCAAGATTTCAACCGACTGCTTTTAACTCAGAATATTTAAAAAATTCCCACAATCTTTTTATCCTGATTAAAGGAAAAATACATTTTTATCTTCCAAAAATTTCCAAATTTATTCAATTCATTTTTTTCCCCATCAAATTCAATAACAATATTTTTTTAGGATCTCTATTTTTTTATTTCATTAATTTTTAATCATTTCAACATTTTTCCTTTCTCTGTACTTATTTTTTTATCTTTTCACTTTTTTTAACTTATTAGATACCATCTTTTTCTAGATTTTTAAACATGTAATTTCTGAAAAAGTCTAGCATAAATATAGATAATTAATTTAACTTTTTCTCTATTGAAGTAAACATATTATGATAATTTTTTTAAAAAAATAATTATACAGTTAAATTTTTAAAACTAAATTAAAAAAATAACTCTTAATTACTCGTTTCACTTCCCCAAGCAAATAAAACGATCCCACCACAAAAAAATACATTCATCCTCATTTTTTTCTTAATTCCAATGCTTTTTAAAAAGCCTTTTTCAATGTTTTTTTCAGAAATTATTATATTTTTCAGGATTTTTCAGCTTTTTTTATCTTCAAAAATATTTTTCAAAAATTTGTGAATCCAGTTTTCTCTCTTCATTTTTAGGTTCTGTCAATATAAAATTATCTCCAGCTTTTTTTCAAAAAGATTAGCACATTTTTTTCTACTTCCTTATCCTTCAAAAAAATCCCACCACAAAAATTTTTTTTTCCTATCCTGAAAAATTTTTCCCCGACATAATTCACAAAAAGCCTCAACACTGTCCTCATTATGTGCCACATCCAAATAAACATTCTTAATTTTTCCAACTTTTTCCATTCGTCCTGGTATTTTCAACGTTCCTAAAGCCTTATCCAATATTTCTTCAGATTTCCTATTTTCCAAATTCTCAAAAAAATCTAAAAATACCAAGTCAAAACTGTAGCCAAATTTTCCAGTTGCTGTTCTCCTCTTAAACCAAATCTAAAAAAATATTTATTTTTTTAAATTTTTTTCTCAAAATTACAATTTCCAATTATTTCAGCTTCCACTTCTGTATAATCTGCAAAATTAGAATTTTTCATTTTCCAGTAATTTTTCTTTCCACTATTTTCAACAATTTTTTCTTCTGCATTCATCAATTCGTAAACTTTTTATATTTTTATCCGCCAAAAAAATATTACAATTTTTTTATTTTTGAACTTCCTTTTTTTCAAAAATCTCATAAACAACATTTCTCTGATTTGGAGCAACTATCACATTACTATCTTTTTCGCATAATTTTTAGACTTAGTTCGACAAATTTCCTCAATCGTATTTCCCAAAAAAATTCTTATGATCAATCCCAATCCTTGTAAAAAAATAGTATAATCAATCCTACGAACCGCATTAGTCGCATCCAGTTCACCACCAAGTCCACATTCTAAAATCAACATTTCCACATCCTTATTTTTTTAAAATGTATCATTGCAATCAAAAATACCATTTCAAAAATATGACAAATCACTTTTCTAAATCCAAATCCAATTCTTTTTAAAAACTTTTTCCAGTACACCTTTTACAATTTTCAAATTCTAACTTTGTAATTTCAGTTCCATTAACTTTGATTAATTCATAAACTGTTAATATTTGCGGACTTGTAAATAATCCAACCTTATACCCCATTTCACATAAAAATACTGTTAATCATATAACAAGTAGAACCTTTTCCATTTGTTCCGCTAACATGAATAACCTTAACATCATTAACTGGATTATCCATTTTTTTCAAAAATTTCCGCAAAGCAGTCTTACTCTTTTCTTCTCTCCATACAATGATTCTTTCATCATTTCTTCTCCCATTTTTATAAAAAAATTTATTAAATCTATTAGATAACTTAATTTTTATTTAAATTTAACAAGAAACTAAAATTTCCCATCTCTTATACCATCCAAAAATCTCTCTTCCTGTCTGCATTTTCCTTAAATTCCCCACTATAAAATGAAGTCCTAGTAACAGACCCAATCTTATTAACCCCTCTCATCTCAATACACATATGCCGTGCCTCAACTACAACCGCAACTCCCAGCGGATTCAATATCTCTATCAGTTTCTTAGCCACATTCACAGTAATCTCTTCCTGAACACTCAATTTTCTAGAAACAAATTCCACTAATCTAGGAATCTTACTAAGCCCAATAACCCTATTATCCTGTGGAATATAAGCAACATGCACTTTCCCAAAAAATGGCAACATATGATGTTCACACATTGAAAAAAACGGAATCTCTTTCACAAGCACCATCTCCTGCGAATCCCCCAAATCTACATCGAATAATTTATAATTTTCAAAATCATCTACATTTTTTGTACTCAAAATTTCCTCATACATTTTAGCAACTCTTTTTGGTGTTTCAATAAGCCCTTCCCTATCCACATCTTCTCCAACATTTATTAAAAATTTCACGCACCGCATTTTCTATATTTTTTTAGCCTTGTTTCTTTATCTAAATTATTTTTTTGTTTTTTTCCCCATTACATTTTTTTCCTTTCTTTTTGTTTTTAAATAAATTAAGTTTAGTTTCTAATTTTATATTCTTTTAAAAAAATTCTAAAAAAATTTAATTTTTTTAATTTTTGTAGTGTAATTATTATCAAATTGGTGATAGAATATCATGTATAAAATGTATTAACTAAATTAGTTTGATTGAACATTAATTGATATAATATTTATGTTATATTGTAGTAGCAAGATCCCTATAAATAATTACTATAATAATATTGTTATAATACGTATATAATTTTTATGTGTAGTGCAGTAAATATATTAATGATTGAGTAATTTGTAATGTTAATATTGTATTTATGTTAATATTCTTTTTCTTTCTTTTCATACTTTAACATAATACATATATATATATTAAGATTATGATGGTAATAAAATATAGTGAAAATAAAAATATTAATATTATTAAAATATTTTTTTAAATATTTTTTTCTTAATACGTCCGATAATAAAAAAATATAAAAATTTAAAAAAATATAAGAATTACAACACTATATTTCTCTTCTTTTTAATAATATTATATTATTACTAACACAACTACAAAAAAATATATTTATTTATGTAATTCTTTTCAAATCATTTTTAAATTAAATTAATTATATATTCAAAAATTATCCTTCTACCTTTTTGTATTTTTCTGATCTCCTATTTTAAGCAGTTCATCTATTCTTTTTAGCAATTACTTCTTTTCCAAAAACAATCTCCATCGTAAATTTCAATTAATGGAACTAAAACAAATAGTCGATTTAACATTTCTTTATGTGGAATTATTAAGTCAGTTTCATTTATTTTTTTATTTGAAAAAAATCAAAAATATCAATATCAATTGTTCTCGGTCCCCATCTAATTTCACGCTTTCTATCCAGTTCAATTTCAATTTTATTTATAATTTTCAAAAATATCCCTTGCTGAAAATTCAGTTTCAATTTTAATTACTCCATTCAGAAACAAATCCTGCTCCAAATATCCAACTGGAGTCGTTTCATACAATCCAGACTTTTTCTAATATCTTAATTCCATCAATTTCTCCAATCATGTCAACAGCTTTTTTTTGAATATACTCTTTCCTGTCTCCAATATTTCCACCTAAACTTAAATAAACTTTATTTTTTTGCTCCATTTTTTTCACTCCCGCCTAATCCTTTTATCTGAATTTCAACACTATCAAAAATCCCATTAATCGGAACTGCCAATTTTTCTAATATTTACCTGAATATCTTCAATATTCTCATTCAATTTCTTTTATTTCCTTAATAATATCCAAAGCCAATGTCTCCAGCAAATCAACATTACTTTCTTCTACAATCTTTTTAATTTTCCCTATAACAGTCACCATAACTTAATGTACTATTTATATCATCATTTTTAATAATTTCTTTTTGAAAGCGATATAATTAAGTCAATTTCAATGTTCTGCCCAATTTTTTTCTCTTCTTCGTAAACACCTATATACGAATGAAATTTCATATTATTAATTTTTTTATTTTATACAATTAAATCTCCTTCACTTTTTATTTATTATTATAATTCTAAAAACCCTAACGATAAACACAGTATTTTTTTACATTTGATTTTTTTGCTTTTCTTTTGCTCACTGACAAAAAGAGAGTATCCATAATTTTGTGTAACCTAATAGATAAATCTACTAAATTCAATACTTTACTATTCTATTTACACAAAAATTTTTTTACACTTTTTGACAAATAACCAAGACTTCTTATAATTATAAATACTGTACTCTTTTATTTTTCACAATTTCCTGTTCTTTCTATTTAAGTGAACTACTCCCGCTTTTAGAAGCAGGAGCTTCTTGGGAAGTATCTGCTTTTGCTAGCCAAATATATTTACCAAGCTCTTCGGGTAGTTCCTACCCTGTCTTTTTTTATTTTCCTAATATTTCAACATCAATTTTCCAATGTTTTTTATATTCAGTGCCGCATTGTAATCTCTATCAATTTCAATTCCACAGCACTCACATTTATAACTTCTCTCTGATAATTCCAGTTTCTCTTTAACGTTTCCACATTTACTGCAAGTTTTCGATGATGGAAACCATTTACTTATCTTCAAAAATTGTTTCCCTAAAAACATCAGTTTATACTCAAGCATTCTCAAAAACATTCCCCATCCATTATCTCCTACACTTTTCCCAAAATTTAATGCCTGGCTCATCCCTTTCATATTCAAATCCTCAACAACCACAGCATTATACGTTTCAGACAATTTTTTTGATAATTTATGTAGAAAATCTCTTCGGCAATTTTTGATATACTCATGCAATTTTGATATTTTTGATTTTTGCTTATACCAATTTTTAGAAAATTTCACTTTTTCTCGATAATGATTTTTGTAATTTTTTTCAATTTTTTTCTCCAACATCCTAAAAATATCTTGGATAATCAGCCCTTTGGTTTTTCAGAACTGACAAATAATTCAGACATTGAAAAAAATCAAGTCCAATTACTTTATCATTACTTGGGATTTTTTTGAATTTCTTTTTCAAATTCCGTCAAAATAGAAACGTAATAATTTCCATTGCTGTTTATCAATGTTACCGACTTTATTCTGTAATCCTTTGGTATTTCTCTATGATATTTTTAATTTTAACTTTTTTTCAATTTTGGCAAAACCAAATATTTATTTTCCTCAATTCGTATCGAATTATTCACACAATTTGTCGTATAACTTTTAACACTATTTTTTTTTAGATTTGAACCTTGGAAACTTTGTTCTCTTCTGAAAAAAAGTTCGTAAACGATCGTTTTACATTCAATTGAGCATTTGAAAGTGCTAGACTGTCTACTTCTTTTAGAAATTGATTTTCACTTTTTCAAACTGGCAGGTGTAATTATTTTATTTTTTTCCAGTTTCTTCATAAAAATTTATTCGCAGTATACAAAATCGTATTGTAAACAAAACGAACACATCCGAAAAGTCTTATTTATCAATAATTCCTGATCTTTATTTGGATAAATTCTGTATTTGAATGCCAAATTATATTTCATAAAATTACACCTCCTTTTGATTTTGAATATTATTTTTTTAATTATTTCTCTTCGATATTTTATACAAAAAAATTGTATCATAGGTGTATCCTTTTTCAATTTTTTACAAAAAGCAATTCATCTCCCACTTATAGAAGTCGGAGACTTCTTGTTATCTTTTGTTAAATATACTATTGTTATTTTAACACATAAAACTTTAAAAAATAAATAGTATCTATATAAAAAGAAATTTAATTAGATTTATCGAGATTGATTAGTTACAATTTTTTTCTTATAATTAATATTATATGTATATTGAAGTGTATATTAATAATATTAAAATAGCGTCCGATAATAAATATTGGATTTATAATTTTTTTGGTACTAAAAATATGATGACTAATTTTTATTCTCCTATCTTAATCTATTTTTAATTTAAAAGAAATCTACAAAAATACAATTAAGATATAAATAATCTTTTTGAGCAAGGGGATTAATCCCTCGCTGTCAGTCATCATAAATAATTTTATAGTTATAATTATTTCTATATTTTTTTAGTTTAATTTTTTTATCTGCAATATAAATCTAACTTCTATTGCTTCTATTACTCACATTGCTCTTATTCTTCAACTCTTGAACTTCTTGCATTAATTGTCTAATAAGTTCTGAATTTTCCTGATTTTTCCTAGATTCTTGCTCAAGTTGCTGTTTCAATTGTCGACTGTAGCTATCTTTCTGCTCTTCAATAAGTGCAACCATAGATTTCATTCTGTCAAGTTCATTCGGCATAACATCTCTTTTACCAAATTGATACCCAACTCCTAAACCTACCGCCACATCTCGTTTATTGTTCAAACTTGCACTAGCTCTGTAAACAAATCTTCCGCCATCAGAAACTCCACTAAATCCTAAAGCCATAGCTCTACCATTTTTATATGCTCCTCCAGCCACTGCTATATTAAATCTATTTGAAGCCGAGTCATTGATTTGCGGTAAATTAGCCATCGCCGCAACTCCTGCAATTCCAGCTGTCAAGTTATTATTTACTCCTGCCAGTTCTGCTCTTGTCGCTTTGTCAGCAGCACCAGCACTTATAGCATTGTAAACTTGTCGTCCTGTTACTGCGTCGTTACTTGTTGGACTTATATCACCTTCAGCAATATTCGTAACTTTTTTCCCTCCAGCATCAATTCCTGACGATGTCACGCTTGGTCCACCTGTAATTTTAATTCCGTCATCATTAACAACGGTTTTTCCCATAGTAACTCTTCCATTTGGTCCTAAATCAACATTTTCAGCCAGTCTCAATTCCAATGTATCTGGTCCAGCTGCTACAACTCCAATATTTCCAGTAGTAAGCGGTCCTGTCGCTCTACCCATAATATTTAAATTTTGTCCTAAATTACGAGTAACTGTCGTTCCATTATCATCTGTATAAGTCAAAGGATTATTTTGAATGTAATTATGCACTGTAGAACCTGTTACTGTATTATTGTCTCCTGCAGCAATATTTCCAGTTCCAATACTGTTTAATTTGTCTTTTGTTCCTTGTGCCAGGTCAACCTTGTAATCAGTTATATTATTTGCATCTTTTGTTCCCTGAGTTACAGAAACAAAGCTGCTTCCACCTGAAACTGTTGTTCCATCAGCATCAACCTTATAAACTATCTGTCCATTTGAACCTGTTGAACTAGTCACATTTGTGTTTGTTCCGCCAACTACTTCCGATTTTGAAGCATTAATAGCTGTTGTTAAATTATTTACAGCATTTCCTAATTGACTAACATTTACTGCATCTGTCGGAGCAACTCCTGCAGCAATATTTGTAATTCTATTTCCACCATTGTCAAGTCCACTATTTGTAAGTGAAACTAACTTGCTAGGATCCGCTGCTGACTTATTAATTGTCACTCCAGAAGAATTTACGGTCGTTGTATTTCCTGCTGCATTTGTGTAAGTGTTTCCTGCCGCAGTTGCCACATTTTTATTTCCTGCTGCATCAGTAATGGTTGTACCTTGTCCATTAGTTACAGTTGTATTTCCTGCTCCATCATCCGCCGTAAATGTCTTAGCTTTTACAGAATTAAATTCTGGATTTTCAGTTATTCCAACTATAATTTTACCATTTCCTGCTCCATCTGACACATATGATGTTTCAAGATTTTGTCCTTTATAATTTACTCCGCCACTTGCAAAATCTCCGCTCTCAACAGTCAATCTGCTTCCCAATTGCTGTCTAGTTCCAGCCGTATTATTATCAGCACCATAAATTATTCCTTCATTTACTTTATCTATCGTTTGATCAACAGCATCTTTAAATGTTGTCGGCGCTGCTCCAGTCGAACCATTTACATTTTTTAGTCCAGCAAATGTTGGATTTGAAAACCCAGTTCCAGACGGATCAACTGTCAATCCCAATTGAGTTCCCAAATTATTTAACTGGCTTCCATTTATGGCCTGTTTTGAAGATGAAGAAATCTTTCCTTTTCCTACATTATCTAATGTACTTGGATTTGTAGTACTTCCATCAGCATTTAATAAACTATGTTGAATATCACTTGAACTAACTGGCAATTTACCTGGTAGTGGATTTCCATCTGAATCGACATCCAATGCTTTATAGTAATTTCCATTATTTGCTTTAACAATTTTTTCTCCAGCAGCATTTGTATAAACCACAGGTCCATTATAAGTTGATTTATTTATAGCTTTATCCAATTGACTAACATTTACTGCATCCGTTGGATCTACTCCTGCCGCAACATTTGTAATTTTATTTCCACCGTTATCAAGTCCGTTATCTGTAAGTGAAACAGACTTGCTAGGATCTGCTGCTGATTTATTGATCACTACTCCCGTAGGATTTATAACAGTTGTATTTCCTGCCGCATTTGTATAAGTAGTTCCTGATGGTGTAGTTATCGCTTTATTTCCTGCCGCATCACTAATTGTCAATCCTGATGTATCAAACTTATTATTTCCAGCAGTTATACTATTAACATTAATATCATTTTTCAAGCTATATGTAAATGTTCCACCTGACTGGTCTACATTTAAATTATCTCCAGCCTGTAATTTTACTGTTTCTCCCGGCGTTATCAATTTATTTGATACACTTCCAGATGTTGTACCTGTTCCTGTACTTCCTGCTACTGCATTCCATCCCGAATTATTTACAGCATTTTGAATTGCTGTTGCTACATCTCCTGCTGTTGCATAAGTATTTCCACCTGTTACTGGTGTTACTGTCGTTTTCCCGCCTGTTGTTGATGTATTCAGTCCAGACTGCGCAATTGTAACATTTATCGTATCTCCACTTGCTGTTGTTGTTATTCCATTGCTTCCTGTTATGTTAAATTCTAGTCCCCCATCTTTATTCAATGACTGTTTTGTCGTTATATTTCCATCTGAAGCCTTTAAATTTATTGTATTATCCCCAAGTTTATTTATCGCATTTGCAACTGTCTGTCCTGTTACTGCTTGATTTCCTGTTCCAGCTGGTACAGTAACTTTTCCACCTGTCGAAGAAGTTAGCGGTGTTGAATTTGTCAATGTCAATGATGGTGTTGTAACTCCATTATCGTTAATTACCGTATTTCCACCATTTGTCGTAATACTGTTAATTCCTGCAACTGTTGGATTTAAGCTATATTTCACTTCTCCATTCGGTCCGACTGTCGCTTTCGTATTATCTCCATCTTTAAAATCCAGTCCGTTTGCCAGTGTCGTTGTTAAACCTGTTCCACTATTTGCTTTGTAAGTCAAATTCGTATTCGCAGCTATCTTATTTGTGTCTACTGATAAATCATAATTATAGTGTCCATCTGATTTTTGTACTTTATTTACTGTTACTGAAGCATCATTCGAAGAAACTGTTGTTATCGCCGCTTTAACCGCATCGCTTATATTTGTCTGTCCTGTTCCTCCAATATTTGCTGCACTCGTATCTATTTTTCCTGTTGTCGGATCAAATTTCGTATTCCCGCCAATTGCATCTGCTATTGATGTAAAATCAGTATTAACTTTGTAAATTGTTTGTCCATTCGACCCAGTTCTGCTAGACACTGTCGTATTTGTCCCATTTTCAAGCTCTGTTTTTGCCGCATTCAACTGACCAACATTAACTGCATCATTTTTATTTGTCCCTGCAGCTACATTTGTAATTTTATTGCCACCATTATTTAAGCCATTATTTGTCAATGATACTTGATTCGATCCAGTTCCAATTATAATTCCGCCATTAGCAACTTTCGTATCTCCTGTTGTCACACTGTCAAGCGAAATATCCTTTTTCAAGCTATATGTAAATGTTCCACCTGACTGGTCTACATTTAAATTATCCCCAGCCTGTAATTTTACTGTTTCTCCTGGCGTTATCAATTTATTTGACACACTTCCAGATGTTGTCCCTGTTCCTGTATTTCCTGCTACTGCATTCCATCCCGAATTATTTACAGCATTTTGAATTGCTGTTGCTACATCCCCTGCTGTTGCATAAGTATTTCCACCTGTTACTGGTGTTACTGTCGTTTTCCCGCCTGTTGTCGATGTATTCAGTCCAGACTGCGCAATTGTAACATTTATCGTATCTCCACTTGCCGTTGTTGTTATTCCATTGCTTCCTGTTATGTTAAATTCTAGTCCCCCATCTTTATTCAATGACTGTTTTGTCGTTATATTTCCATCTGAAGCCTTTAAATTTATTGTATTATCCCCAAGTTTATTTATCGCATTTGCAACTGTCTGTCCTGTTACTGCTTGATTTCCTGTTCCAGCTGGTACAGTAACTTTTCCACCTGTCGAAGAAGTTAGCGGTGTTGAATTTGTCAATGTCAATGACGGTGTTGTAACTCCATTATCGTTAATTACCGTATTTCCACCATTTGTCGTAATACTGTTAATTCCTGCAACTGTTGGATTTAAGCTATATTTCACTTCTCCATTCGGTCCAACTGTCGCTTTCGTATTATCTCCATCTTTAAAATCCAGTCCGTTTGCCAATGTTGTTGTTAAACCTGTTCCACTGTTTGCCTTGTAAGTCAAGTTTGTATTCGCAGCCACTTTACTTGTATCTACCGACAAATCATAATTTACATGTCCATCTCCTGAGTCTACCTTTGAAACTACAGTTACTGAACTGTCATTTGAAGTTACTGTTGTTTTCGATGCTTTCCCTACATTTGTTATCGCTGTAGCTACATCTCCTGCTTTCGCATAACTGTTATTATCCCCTGCTGTTACTGTCGTTGAGCCTGGCGCTGCTGTCAATGTCGTATTTTTTACTGATACTGTGTAATCTGTAATATTGTTTGAACCTGGAGTTCCTGTCGCTACTGTCACTCCATCTCCTGCTACTACTCTTGCTCCATTCGCATTTATCGTATATGTAGTCGTTTGTTGTTCCATCTGAATTTTTGAACATCATCTTTTTAACTATATCTTTTATATTCGTTCCTGCTACTACATCTATTGATTTTCTTGCAATATCGCTTATTACTTTGTTTCCATCATTATTGATATTGCTTAAACTTTTGTTTGCCGCATCCAGTTTTGTAACATCTACCGACAAATCATACACGTCTTGATTTCCGCTTGTTGTTTTATTTATTACAACCGAACTGTCATTCGATGTCACTTTTCGTTTTTCGTGCTGTCTACATAATCTTTATTTGTCGCATCTGTTCCCTGCTGTCGGTGCATTATTTATTGTAACTTTCGGCGTTGTAATTCCATTGTCGTTAATTACCGTATTTCCACCATTTGTTGAGATGCTGTCCAATCCAGTTAAATTTTTTGCTAATTGAATATTTAAAGTATTATTTCCATCTGCTATAACAGCTATATTCCCTGATGTTGTTGCTCCTGTTGCTCCGCCTTTTATATCCAGCTGATCTCCCAATTTTCTAGTTACAACTGTTCCGCTATCTCCTCCAAATTTTAAAGGATTATTGTTGATTAAGTCTGTTTTTGCATTAGTTATTGCTGTATTTACAGTATCTCCTGTCACTAATTTAGTGTCTCCTGCCGCTACTTTCCCTGACTTATCTATTGTAATATTGTAAATTGTATGTCCGTCTGGTGATGTATTGTCAGTAGCTACATTTATTGAACTGTCTGGCGATTTTACTTCTGTTTTTGCTGCTTTTGCCGCATTAGTTATTGCAGTTGCCACATCTCCTGCTTTCGCATAACTGTTATTATCCCCTGCTGTTACTGTCGTTGAGCCTGGCGCTGCTGTCAATGTCGTATTTTTTACTGATACTGTGTAATCTGTAATATTGTTTGAACCTGGAGTTCCTGTCGCCACTGTCACTCCATCTCCTGCTACTACTCTTGCTCCATTCGCATTTATCGTATATGTAGTCGTTGTTGTTCCATCTAAATTTTGAACATCATTTTTAACTATATTCTTTATATTCGTTCCTGCTACTACATCTACTGATTTTCTTGCAATGCCGCTTATTACTTTGTTTCCATCATTATTGATATTGCTTAAACTTTTGTTTGCCGCATCCAGTTTTGTAACATCTACTGACAGGTCATAGTTTTTTTATGTCCATCTGGCTTTGTAGTTTCTGTCACTGTTATTGAATTATCATCTGAAGATACTGTTGTTTTTGCTGCTTTTACTTGGCTCACATTTGCTGCATCCGTATCAGCCGTTCCAGGAGCGACATTTGTTATTTTTTTGTTTCCAGCATCAATTCCGTTGTTATTTATTGTCACAGGCCCTACTTTTTAAGCTTCCAGTTGACCCTAAATCCACATCTTTTTTCAATGAATATGTATATTTTTGCGAACCTGTCGCCAAATTTTGCTCTACTTCCAAATTTTTACCCGCAACAAATTGAACTTCATCTCCAGGCATAACCTGTGTTGATGTTGCGGAACCGCTTAAATTTCCACCAGCATCTGCCTTCCAAGTTTTCCCAAGTTCGTTTGCTACTGCAAATAATTTGTGAACCATTGATTGCATCTGTACTTGTTGCTGTTACTCTACCAGCTGCAACATTTTGAATTTGTCTTTCTTTTCCAGCTGATCCAACTGAAAAAGCAGCATCTGGATTACTTCCTGCAAAAGTTCCATAAGTAATGCTCTTTCCAGTTCCAGGTACTGTTATTGTCGCTTTTGAAACACCTGTTGTCGCTGATGTAGAAGAATCTGAACCGATTGCAACATCTTTCACCGCATTAACTGTTGATCTGTTTCCAATAGCCATTGAATTATCCTTGCTTGCATTTGAACCTTGACCAATTGCTATCGCTGCATTTCCTGTTGCTTTCGAGTATGAACCAACAGCCACCGAGTTATTAGTAGAAGCAGTAGAATTTGTACCGATACTTACAACATTATCTACTGTCACTTTTTTAGTTGCATTTGTTCCAACTATGATATTATTTCCTCCAACTATTTCTTGTCCTGCCTGAAATCCTATTATAGTGTTAGAACCTCCATTTAAACCTTTAGCAGATTGATATCCCATAGAAATATTATGTCCGCCAGTTACTTTTTGTCCTGCTTGATATCCTATGGCTGTATTACCTACTCCATCAGTATACTGTCCTGAATCTGATCCTATCGATACATTACTGCTGTTTTTTACTTCAATTCCTGCATTAATCCCTATAGATGTATTGTTATCCCCTTTTACTTTTTGTCCTGAACCTGATCCAAATGCAACGTTATTAGTCCCATCTACAGTTTGACCAGCACTGTGTCCTACGGCTGTATTATGTCCTATAGACGATTTTACATCTCTTCCGGCATTTGTTCCTATAGCAACGTTATCTCCACCACCTAAACTCGTTGTTTTTACATTTTGACCAGCATTTGTTCCTATGGCTACATTACTTCCACCTCCATTTGCAATTACATTTTGTCCGGCATTTAACCCTATGGCCGTGTTAGATGACGCTTTAACATTTTGTCCCGAATCCATTCCTATTGCTGTATTAGTATTTCCAGTAACAGTTTTTCCTGCTCTAAGTCCAAATGCTGAATTCCCATCTCCTTTGCTATCTTGACCTGCATTAGTTCCCAGATAACTGTTAAATTGACCATTCATTCCTTTTCCAGCTTCGTAACCTATTGAAATATTTTTAATATCATAATTACTTACAGTTAAATCACGGCCTGTTTCTGCAGAATTACCTATTGCTATATTACTATCATGATTAGCCTGCGTTCCCTTTCCTATTGCAACTGCTTTATCTCCTCTTGCACTAGAATTTGTACCAATCGATATTGCATCTTTTGCTAATCCAAAAGTAGCTCCTGAACCATTTCCAGCTTTTGAATTTAATCCAAATGCAATTGATCCTTCTGAAGTCGAAGCTGATTTTTCACCAATCGCTATACCATTTGCCGCACTTACGCCAGCATTATTACCAAAAATAAGAGCATTGTTTGCAGTCACCTCTACTGTATTGTTATTTCCTATAACACGGTTTCCTGAAGTTGCTCCTTTTATGTTATTGTTATTACCAAATACTCCTGAATTACTTGCAGCAATAGTTCCATTATCATTCCCTAATGAATAAGTTCCAGCTCCTGTAATTGTAGTCGGATCTCCAATCGCTCCTGAACCAACCCCGCTTACAACATTTCCTGTCCCAATTGAAATAGTATTTTTAGCTATTGCCTGTGCACCTGTTCCTATTGCTACTGCATTTATCCCATTAGCACCAGCTGTACCTGTTGTGGCATTTCCATCTCCAGCTCTTGAATCCAGTCCAATTGCTACCGCCCCTTTGCTGCTGGCTTCCGCACCATATCCCATTGATGTTGCAGATTCTCCAACTGTCTTTACTTTTGTTCCTATGGCAATTGATGTTTTTCCTTTAGAGCTTGCAGCTCCTCCTAATGCTATAGAGCCATCCCCTTCTGAACTCGCACCTACTCCCAATGCTGTTGAGTATGCTCCTGATGCCTTTGTTTTTGTTCCGAATGCAGTTGACAGGTGTCCTGATGAAGTAGATTGCACTCCAATTGCTATAGATCCCGCTCCGCTTGATTCTGTTTTTACATATGTAGTTGTCCCTATCAAATCTACTCCTGTTAAATTTTTAAAAACTACTCCAGCTATACTGTTTGCCTGATTCAAGTCATCTCCACCAATTGCTATTGAAGAAGATCCGCTTGCAATTGTGTCTCCACCTATACTTATAGATTGGTCTCCCGTTGCCTGTGCTCCTCCAGCATTTTGAATATTTCCACCAATTGCTACCGCTTGACCACCTGAAGCTTTAGAATTATAACCCACGGCCACTCCTGAAGATGCTAGCGACTGGGCATCCTTACCAATCGATATTGCACCATTTCCAGTAGATGTTGTATCTCCTCCTATTGCTATTGCAAATGCTGATCCAGAATTTGAGGCATTTGCATTATTACCTATCGCTATCGCAGTAGATACCGCTGCCGCACTTGTTTTTTTTACAGACTGGTTATTAGGTGATCCGGCAGTTTCACCTATTGTTATTGATGCTTCTGCTTTCTCGCTTGTCAATATTTCACTAGCAACTACAGTCGTAGCCAGTGATGCCACTCTCGCCACTTTACTAAATAATACTTTTTGAAATTTTTTCTTATTTTTTTCTTTTTCGTTTTCGTTTTCATTTGACCTCCAAATCAATTCCTTTTTTTATAAAGATTACATAATTTTCTGTTATTAATAACTTTTTTTATTTCCATTTATTGCTTTTTTTAAATTTCACATATTAAATTTTATAAATTATTTAGAAATCTCTTTTTATTTCTCTTATTTTTAGAATATATTATACTTTACTTTTTTTAAGATTTAACAAGTTTTTATATATAACACCTGTTTTTTTATTATTTTTTTATTTTCCATTTAATTATCGTCAGAATATAAATCTTAATATTTCTAAAAAAAGGTCAAAAAAATCTCAAAAAAATAAAAAAACTTTAGGCTTATATCACACTTTTTATAACTGATATTCACTTAATTATTTGTTATTATTGATTTCTTTTTGACCTTATTAATATTTATCTTTTTTTCAATATTCGCTTCCTCTAATGTCATTCCATATTTTTTTCCATACTGCTCTTCAAATTTTTTTGATGGAATAAATCTCTCAATTCCTTTTGAACAACATTCTTTGGCTCCAAATATCTTCTCTTTATTTCTGCCTCTTTTTCTGGCCTTGTATATTTTGCATAAGCTGTATAAGGCAAATCGCTGTAAACCTTATCTGACGGATCCAACTTTTTGTCTTCTATCAATTTTTTCCAAACATATTTATTTTCGGTATTTGCCACATAATACTGAATTTCATCAACTTCCATTTTCGAACCTTCCACTCTGGCACCTGGCGTATCAAGCCTGCACAATCTTACCATTTCCCCAGTAATGCTGTCCTCTCTCAAAATCGAATGCCCTCTTTTCTTTCTGCAATGTTTCGCCGGAGCATCATCCAAATCTGAATATACTATTATTTCATTGCTTTTATCTCTTTCATTCAAAAATTTTGTTCTATACTGCTTCCTGTCTGACCCCATCTTAGGAAATCCATTACTTTCCCTAGAATATGGCACTACATATCTCTTTCCTTCAATTTCACGAGATTCCCCACAATCCCTGTCGAATACAAGTTTGTTACAATTAAAGCCATTCCTGCAATTATTAATCCTTTTTTTCTTCACTTCCATTTCTCCTTTTCTATTTACTGTAGTTACTTGCAAAAAGTCTATTTTATTTCAATAAAAAAATTCAACTTTCGAGACATTGCTTTTTCCTCTTTAAAAACCCCTAAAATTAATTTCTCAAAAAATTCTATCATAATTTACATATTTGTGTCAATTACATTTACTAAATTTTTATTATACTTGTTAATTTTACTAACAAAATACCTTTCCCCCTTACAAAGAAATTCACAACAGTTCTGTCACTCAATGGAAAAACAATATAGAATAAATAAAAAAAGACTAACTTCTGTTTTTATGCAGAAATTAATCTTTATTAATCAGGTTCCAGCGAACTGCTCCTACTTTTTAGAAACAGGGAGCTTCTTGTGAAGTATCTGCTTTTTACTACCAATCTCTTCAGGCAATCCCTGCAAAGAACTATAATTTTTTTCTATTAAGCCTTTTTAAATATTCTTTTTACTCTATCCTTTAGTTCTTCATGCCTAAGTCCAAATTCGACATTTTGCAACAAAACATTCCAAATTTATCTCCAGTATCGTATCTCAATCCATCAAAATTATATGCATATAATTTTTCACCATTATTTTTTTCATTTGCCAAAATTGCATCTGTCAACTGTATTTCTCCACCTTTTTCCAGGTTTTTGTATTTTTTTAAATATGAAAAAAATTTCAGGCTCCAGCACATAACGTCCTAGTGCGGCAAGATTACTTGGCGCTTCATCAACAGACGGCTTTTTCAATAAAAATCTTCCACAGCCACTGTTTTTTTCATCAATCTTTTTCAATGGCTTTATTATTCCATATTTTTGAAACATTTTTTTATAAGGAACTTCCTGAACTCCTAAAAATTGTTCCGCCTTGCAGTTCTTTATATTTCTCCACAAGCTGTTTCGTAACAGGAAGCTGTCCTTTTTCCTTATCTGTGTAAATAATGTCATCTCCCAGAAGCACAACAAATGGCTCATCTCCCACAAAGGCTTCAGCACAGCTTATCGCATGCCCTAATCCCAATGGCTTTTTCTGACGCACATAATAAATATTTGACATTTCAGAAATATGATTTACCACTTTCAAAAGATCTTTTTTTCCCATTTTTCTTCCAAAGTTCTTTCAAGTTCATACGAATAATCAAAATGATTTTCAATTGATCCCTTATTTCTTCCAGTAATAATTAAAATTTCTTCAATTCCGGCTGCTAAAAGCTCCTCCACAAGATACTGCAATGCCGGCTTATCCACGATTACAAGCATTTCCTTAGGCTGTGCCTTTGTCGCAGGCAATACTCTTGTTCCAAGTCCTGCTGCTGGAATAACGGCTTTCCTTATTTTTTTCACACCCATAAACTACCTCCTGTTATATTTATAAGAACATCTTTTTCAAATTAAAGAACTAAAATATATGACCTTCATCAGAATAACTAACTTTTTACTGCCAATGGCTCAAATAAGTTTAATTTATCAAAAATATTCTTTTTGCCTTTGAATTGGCTATCATCTGATATTCCTTTGTTTTTCAAGTCGTATTCATATTTTTCCAATTATAATAATACTTTTTTTCATCTGGAAACTGTACATAAAATCGTACAATTTCTTTTGTCAGGCAACGGATCTTTTTCCAAGATTTTTTTGTGTCGATTTTTGTAAAAAAATTCTTATATTCGTTAAATTTTTTTGTAAAAATTCCTTTTTAAATTCATCATTTGTAGTCGTTGGGGTTTGCTTTTATCGTAACTCCTATATTAGCATTATAATCCTCATCTTCAATTGTATAATAAGCCATTTTTAACATTGTCACTATCACAAAAAAATATCATTCGTTCTTTTTTTCAGCTTGAATTTTTTTAATAACTCTATCTAAAAAAAGTGTCAGGATTATTTTGCAAAACTGCAGGTGTTGCTAAATCCCTGTATTCCCAATAAAAAAACAAAAAGTGATGATACTATTTTTTTCATCTTATCTACTTCCTTCCAAATATAATCAAATTAATAATATGTTTTTAATTATACCATAATTTTTTTAAAAATTAATGAAATATTTTTTTAATCTGTCATTTTTTATTTTTTTATACACCCTGTGAACTACTCCCGCTTTTAGAAGTGGGAGCTTCTTGGGAAGTATCTGCTTTTGCTAGCCAAATATGTTTACCAAGCTCTTCGGGTAGTTCCTACCCTGTCTTTTTATTTCCTAATATTCCAACATCAATTTCCCAATGTTTTTTTATATTCAGTGCTGCATTATAATCTCTATCAATTTCAATTCCATGACACTTACATTTATAACTTCTTTCTGATAATTTCAGTTCCTCTTTAACATTTCCACATTTACTACAAGTTTTCGATGACGGAAACCATTTATCTATCTTCAAAAATTGTTTCCCTAAAAACATCAACTTGTACTCAAGCATCCTCAAAAACATTCCCCATCCATTATCTCCTATACTTTTCCCAAAAATTTAATGCCTGACTCATCCCTTTTCATATTCAAATCTTCGACAATCACAGCATTATATGTTTCAGACAATTTTTCGATAATTTATGTAAAAAATCTCTTCGACAATTTTTTTAATATACTCATGTAATTTTGATATTTTTCGCTTTTTTTGTCTATACCAATTTTTTTAGAAAATTTTACTTTTTCTTGATAATGATTTTTTTGTAATTTTTTTAATTTTTTTCTTCTAACATCCTGAAATATTTTTGGATAATCAGCCCTTTGGTTTTCAGAACTGACAAATAATTCAGACATTGAAAAAAATCAAGTCCAATTACTTTATTACTACTTGGTATTTTTTTGAATTTCTTTTTCAAATTCTGTCAAAACAGAAACATAGTAATTTCCATTACTGTTTGTTAGTGTTACTGACTTTATCTTGTAATCCTTCGGTATTTCTCTATGATATTTTAATTTAACTTTTTTTCAATTTTGGCAAAATCAAATATTTATTTTCCTCAATTCGTATCGAATTATTCACACAATTTGTCGTGTAACTTTTAATATTATTCTTTTTAGATTTAAACCTTGGAAATTTCGCTCTCTTCTGAAAAAAATTCGTAAACGATCGTTTTTACATTCAATTGAGCATTTGAAAGTGCCAGACTATCTACTTCCTTTAAAAATTGATTTTTCACTTTTTCAAACTGGCAGGTGTAATTATTTTTATTTTTTTCCAGTTTCTTCATAAATTTTTATTAGCAAAATGCAAAATCGTATTGTAAACAAAACGAACACATCCAAAAAGTCTTATTTATCAATAATTCTTGCTCTTTATTTGGATAAATTCTGTATTTGAATGCTAAATTATATTTCATAAAATTACACCTCCTTTTTGATTTTTGAATATTATTTTTAATGACTTCTCCTCAATATTTTATACAAAAATTTTTATCATGGATGTATCCTTTTTTTCAATTTTTACAAAAAAGCAATTCATCTCCCACTTATAGAAGTCGGAGACTTCTTGCTATCTTTTTGTTAAAAATCATTCAAAAATGCTATTTTTAAAAAGTTCATTTTTCTTTTCAAACTCATTCCTTGTTATAACTCCTTCATCCATCAATTTTTTTCAATTTTATAATCTCATCAGCAACAGAAGATCCAGAAGACTTTTGCGATTTTTCAAATTCTCCTATCGTTTCATTTACAGCGTTCACAAATGGAATAAGCGTTTTTTTCAAAATATTCTTCACTTTAAACATCGAAGCCCCATCCCATATCTCCACTTCTCCCATAAACAGCCCCTTTTTATACTTCACCGCATTTACCTTCCCAAGCGGAATTTCAATCTGATTTACTCCAAACAGCATCCCCTTATCCAAAAGAATAATCCTTTTAGTCGTAGAAACAACAAGCCAAGTATGCCCATCATACCATCCTGAAGTAGCATAAGTAATAATTTCATCATTTTTTTAATAATTCTTGTCAATTCCTTAACTTCCTTCTTTGTTCCGACAATAGAAGCCCCTGCAATCTGACAACATCTGTCGTATATCCTTTAAATTTCTCATATTTAATAATCTCCTTTTTTTAATAACATTATTTGTCTAATTAATTGTACTATATTTTTTTAAATTATTCAATTCCATAATTTTTCAGAACTTAAATAAAGCCATTATAATTTTTTTCTTTGAAAAAGGCATAAAAATAAAAAAAGGTTGCAATTTTTTTGAAAAAAATACATTATAATTAACAATATATATTTGAAAGGAGAGTTATTTTTTTAATGTTTAAGGAATTTAAGGAATTTATATCAAGAGGAAATGTAATGGATCTTGCAGTCGGGGGTTATAATTGGAGCTGCTTTCGGGAAGATAGTAACTTCGTTAGTTGATGACATAATTATGCCTGTTATTGGAATAATTTTTAGGAAAAAAATTGACTTTTCAAATTTAAAATTAGTTATTACGCCTGCCAGCGGTTCAACTCCAGAAGCTGCAGTAAAAATACGGATTATTTATTCAAAAATGTAGTTAATTTCTTTATTATGGCTTTTTGTTATCTTTCTTATGGTAAAAATTTGTAAATAAATTAAGAAAAACCTGCTCCAGTTGAAAAAAACCAGCTGAACCAGCTCCAACAAAAGAAGAAGTATTATTATCTGAAATCAGAGATATTTTAAAAAAATAAATAATCAGAGTTATAATTTATAGACGGAATTAAAAAAATATTCCGTCTAATCTTTTTAAAAAAATTTATAACTATTTCGCTATGGAAAAACGATATTAAGTTAAATATTATGGAGGTTATTATGGAGTTTGAAAATAATAAAAAAATAATGATAGCAATGAACAGCATCATTCAAATTACAATATGGAAGAACTGGATAAAAATAAGAAATGAAGTAATTAATGATTCCAGCAATTCAAGTTCAAATGATTCTTGTTTTTAGTTCTGAAGATAATGCAAATGGCTCAATCACCTTGACTTTAGATGATCTGACTGTAAAAAAATATGAGATTTATAGCAACGGTAATAAAAGTTCTATCAGTTTTAGGAATTATTGTAGGAGTCTTTCAAATATTAATATTATTTCTTGGAATTTTTTTACTATTATAATTTCAATTAAATTTTTTTAAATCGGCAAATGCTCTGGAAGATACTCTTATTACAAAAAAATGGGGAACAATTAAAAATATACTTCGACGAACAGTCTAAAAGCCTTAAAATTATATATTATCTTTATAATAGTCAGCATTATTATAGTTATCCTTCTTTACGGATTTCTTATGGCATTTTGCAATAGGTGCTTTAGCCAGCGATTCATTATAACTTTTAAGTTAAATCTTTAAAAATAGATTTACTATTTAAATTGAGAGCGCTCAAAAATTTTTGTGTAAATGTATATACAAAAATGTCCACACTCTCATTTTTTTAATTTTATAAAAAAATTATACGCTCGATATTACAACTGTTTTTTTATCTTATTAATCTCATCATAGCTTGGATTAATTACAACCCCCATATTAAATTAACATTTTTTTATCCTTTACAATATCTGAAATTCTTTCTGTAATTTTTTTCCAATATCCACAAGAGAAACACTTGGTCCAGTCGTATAATTTATTAAAAACTCTTTTTAGCATTTTCCAATTTCCCTTCAAACAAGTTATTTTCCATAAGCTGTTCAACTATTTTTCTCAACAGCATTATCTCCCTTGCCTTCTCCAACCCTGATAATCGTATTTTTTTAGCATTATGAAGAACAGCTTTTACATCCAGAAAATCAATATTCATAAATCCGACTTCAGTCAAAAATATTTACAATTCCTTCAATTCCTTCCTCTATAATTAAATTTACCGTATTATAAACAGACTCAAGCGGCTCTTTCCTGTCAATATAGTTATACAGTTTTTCATTTGGAATAACAATTAAACTATCTGTAAGTTTCTCGATTTTCTTTATCCCTGTATTTGCAATTTTCAAAGTTTCAAACCCTTCCAAATAAAATGGACGAGCAACAATGCTAATTGTAAAAATCTTCAATTTCTTTGCAATTTCAAGAACAACAGGCATTATTCCACTTCCAGTAGATCCACCAAGCCCAGAAATTAAAAATAGAATATTTGTCCCCAAAAGCAATTCCTGAAACTGATTTTCACATTGAAATGCCACCCTTTCAGCCTGCTCCCTGCTACATTCCTTAACGCCAGTATCCAAAAAAATCTTCTTCTCCGCATGACTCAATCCAGAATTTTCACTATCTGTATCAATCGTTATATATTCGACTTTCTTCACACCCGAAGCTATCATAAAATTAACAAAATTTATCCCCATCCCGCCAATTCCAATAACTTTCATATTCATCTTATCTTTCATACCGTTATCCTGCTCTTGCAAATACAAATTATATGCAAATCTCCCTTCCATTAAAGATTTTTAACATCAAAAGTGAACTACTCCCGCTTTTAGAAGTGGGAGCTTCTTGGGAAGTATCTGCTTTTGTTAGCCAAATATATTTACCAAGCTCTTCGGGTAGTTCCTACCCTGTCTTCTTTTATTTTCCTAATATTCCAACATCAATTTTCCAATGTTTTTTATATTCACTGCAGCATTGTAATCTCTATCAATTTCAATCCCACAGCACTCACATTTATAACTTCTTTCTGATAATTTCAATTTTCTCTTTAACGTTTCCACATTTACTGCAAGTTTTTGATGATGGAAACCACTTATCTATCTTCAAAAATTGCTTTCCTAAAAACATCAGTTTATACTCAAGCATCCTCAAAAACATTCCCCATCCATTATCTCCTACACTTTTCCCAAAATTTAATGCCTGGCTCATCCCTTTTCATATTCAAATTCTCAACAACCACAGCATTGTATTCTTCAGACAATTTTTTTCGATAATTTATGCAAAAAATCTCTTCGGCAATTTTTGATATACTCATGCAATCTTGATATTTTCGCTTTTTGTCTATACCAATTCTTAGAAAATTTCACTTTTCTTGACAATGACTTTTGTAATTTTTTCAATTTTTTCTCCAACATCCTAAAAATATCTTTGGATAATCAGCCCTTTGGTTTTCAGAACTGATAAATAATTTAGACATTGAAAAAAATCAAGTCCAATCACTTTATCATTACTTGAGATTTTTGAATTTCTTTTTTTCAAATTCTGTCAAAACAGAAACATAGTAATTTCCATTACTGTTTGTCAATGTTACCGACTTTATTCTGTAATCTTTTTGGTATTTCTCTATGATATTTAAATTTTACTTTTTTTCAATTTTGGCAAAACTAAATATTTATTTTTCCTCAATTCGGATTGAATTATTCACACAATTTGTCGTGTAACTTTTAACATTATTCTTTTTAGATTTGAACTTTGGAAACTTCGCTCTCTTCTGAAAAAAATTCGTAAACGATCGTTTTACATTCAATTGAGCATTTGAAAGTGCCAGACTATCTACTTCTTTTTAAAAAATTGATTTTCACTTTTCAAACTGGCAGGTGTAACTATTTTATTTTTTTCCAGTTTCTTCATAAATTTTTATTAGCGATATAAAAATCGTATTATAAACAAAACGAACACATCCAAAAAGTCTTGTTTATCAACAATTCTTGATTTTTTTATTTGGATAAATTCTATATTTGAATGCTAAATTATATTTCATAAAAATTACACCCCCTTTTGATTTTTGAATATTATTTCTTTAGAAATTTTATCATTAATGATTTCTCTTCAATATTTTTATACAAAAAAATTGTATCATAGGTGTATCCTTTTTTTCAATTTTTTTACAAAAAGCGATTCATCTCCCACTTATAGAAGCCGGAGATTTCTTGCTATCTTTTTGTTAAATTTTTTTATAGTTATATTTTTATCAAATTAAAGGTAGTATTTCAAGGATAAAAAAATCACAGCTAAATTAATAACTGCAATTTTTCATTCTTATTTTTTTATTTTATTATTTTTTTCCCAGTTCCGCTTAACTTCTCAAAAAAATAATAGATTTTGTAACCACATAAAAGCAAAATTGCTATCAGCAACGGCAACACTATTGATGTCAGCAAAAAGTATTCCAATAATAACCGGCGCATCTTCAACTAAATCATTTGAAATAGTATTTATTTCCTTTGTAAAGTTATCAATTTTACCTTTTGCACTGTCTATTTGACCTGGGATGTTAAAAAAATGCTCTTTTGATTGGTCAAGTGACAGCATTTCATCCTTTACTTTATTTAATCTGTTTAAATCTTGATTTAATTCAACAGTTGCAGGATATTGGTACTCTTTTTGGAAATATTTTGAAATTGCTGAATTTACATATATTGCACCTGGCAAAACTATGTAAATGTAAAGCAAGACAAAAAAATGAATATTTTGAAATTTTTTTGAGAATTTTTGTAACTTTATTTTTTTTATAGATAGTATATGGAAAAAAACTGTAATTAATGAAATAAATGTCAAGATTGTAGCTAATTTCACTTTAAAAAAATTTCATAATAAATTGTTTCCAATTTTAATAGGACAACACTCGCAAGCGAAACTTTCCACAAAATATTTATCATATCATAAATAGGCTGAATAATATCTCCAATTTCAATTTCCATCCCAACAATCATACTTACATTAACTGTACTTCCTTCAATAATATCCGTAGTTCCCTTCAAAAGAGACAATGTCAAAAAAACATCTTTTTTTAGATTCTTCATAAGTCTTTTTCCAAATACGGCATTGTCAAATTTTTTTAAAAAAATTAAAAAAACCGTATGTTCAAAAGATTTTATCCATTATCCCAAAAAAATACATAAAAACCAATCCAACTACAATTAATATTTTTTTACTAAAAGATTCTTTTTCTCAGAATCCCATTTTGGAGAATTATCTTTCTGATTTTTTTCTCTAAATTTTTTTCTCATTTCCCGCTGTCAAAAACAGCCTCATTTTTTTCTGCCAATTAATCTCACTCCTTTTTTTCATTTTTTTCTTTTTATTATATTTAAATCAATCCCATTCTAAAATTTTTTTCTCACAACATAAGAAGCCAGCACAAGCCCAGCTGTTCCAGGCACAAATGAATTACTTCCAGGCGTAGTTTTTTTCTAGGAATCTCATTATTCTCCCTAAATTCAGTTGGTAATTCTTCCTTAAATAATTCCGATTTGTCAGGTTTAACTGGAATTTCTCTTGAATACACAACTGGTATATTTATAATCTTTTTCTTTTTTTAAAATGCTTCTAATAGTTCTTGCCATCGGACAAACAGATGTATTTTTTTATCTTTTGCAATTTCTACCATTTCTGGATGCATTTTTGTTACCCAAATCCCATCGAAGAAATAATATTTATTTTATTTTTCTACACAATATTCAATTAAATTAACCTTTACTTCCAATTACATCAATAGCATCCACAACAAAGTCATATTTATATTTACAATTTTTCTTACTATTATCCAAATCTTTTGATTCTTCCAAATTTTCAACCTTCTCAAAATTTCCTAAAACTTCCTCAATATCATCGGCTATCAGCTTTTTCACAAGTTCAACTTCACATTCAGGATTAATATCCAAAATTCTATCCTTCATAACCTCAATTTTAGACTTTCCAATCGTGCTTCTAAGCGAATGAAGCTGTCTATTAATATTCGACTCTGAAATCTCATCAAAATCAACCATCGTAATATGCCCAACTCCGGCCCTTGCCAGAGCCTCCACAGTATAAGACCCAACTCCTCCAACTCCAAAAACTATAACTCTTGAATTATTCAACTTTTCAATTCCATCTTCTCCAACCATCATTGAAAATCTGGCAAATGTCTGATTCTTATTATCCATATTTAAAATCTTTCTCCTTTTTCAACACTTATTTTTTTAATCATTTACAAAAGTATAAAAAAATCCCAATAAAAAAACAGCATCTTTAAATTTTTTTATCTTTTTCTCTTTTTTTACTCTAATTAATTTTTTTAATTTTTACATATACTTTTTATTTACAAAAAGCAGAATTTCAAATAGATTAGACTTTTACTCCTCCCATACCCTTCTTTTTCAATTTTTAAAATTTTCGCTCCTATTATATCACAAATTTAAAAAAATGTAAATAGCCAAAATATAAAAAAATTTTTATTATTTAT
>BNJS01001323.1_pt1 | contig 110252 bp, 138 predicted proteins | sample 8540461 | NCBI WGS metagenome assembly BNJS01 (sample SAMD00202454, study PRJDB9452) | human saliva metagenome | isolation source: human saliva | place: Japan | reverse complement strand
GCATTACTTGTAAAATAGTAGGTACAATATCCTCTGCGCTAAAATCTGAAATCGGGAAATTTTGCTCTGATATACAACCAGAACTAAACTTGATAATATATCTTTTGCCTGCTGCATAATTCACTCTTGGGATATTATTCCAGCTTTGATATACATTTGCCAAAAGCAGGTGGTGTGTTCAACTGTATAGGCTGAACTAATGATCCATCACTATGCTTAGCTTGTTGCAAATTTGTAATTTCGCCACTAGCTTGCATATCCCCCACAAATAACTGATAAACAATAGGATATCTTGTATTTTGTCCTTCTCTTATTCCAAAAACGACATTCCCTGTTCTATCATTAGTAGGGTCATAAGGTAGTAGAAATATCCAAATCTATTGGGGTATATTTCTCTATTTTTACGGGAACAAAAAGCAAAGGTATGTTTTACTCTTTCGTTCTGTTTTATCCTCAAATTTAGGGCTTCCCGTTAGCATCAATTCCACTATATGTTGCATAAGTTGAATTCGGATCACAATCAACAGCTGTATAATGGTTTTTGCTAAATAATCAGGAGATACTCCTACTATATAATTTCCAAAAAGGAACATTTTCAAAAATTCCATCATATACAATAGGACGAGTCTCCGTTCCATATTTATTGCTGAAATGCTTTGCGTGAAATTTGCCTTCCTATTCTATCTTTAAGAGGTTTAGTAGGATTAGTTGGATCTGTATCTTCAAATAAAATAATAGGTATTAAGAGTATAAGCATAATAGGTAGAATATTCTAAATTAATTGTACCCCGTGCTTGATGCTGTCAGTAGCCTTGATTAACACAATTAGTCGTAGCTGTTACATTAAAAATAATTATATTTTACATCATATGCTTTTATGATTATATTCTCTTTGGTAGAAGAACAATTATCACTTAGTGTAATAAGATATTTACCTGGCAATAAATCTGCTATCACAAAACTATTATTACCATCTTTCTCAGGATACCATTCAAATGTATAAGGGAAAGTAATTTTATATTGTGTAGCTAAAACTACCTGGCAATGTTGCTGTAAAAAATATCAGGTTTGGCACAGTGCTTCCTGGTGCTGGTTCTATTTTTACTTTTAACGGATTAGACGCTGAAAAACGAAAAAGGTAACACTTGGTGTCTATAAAAATTCAGTGTAACACGTCCATCAAAAGTACTAGCTCTATAAGAGTCTATACTTATATTTTTGAGGTCTGTATCTTGCGTTAAGTCTATTATTTCTGATAAATAATATTTACAATCTTTAATATTTTTAGCAGGATTAGCATTAATATTCCTTCCAAAAAGAATTGATAGGATCATAATCTGGTGAAGAGGTATTAGTATTACCCAATGTATAAACCTCTACCTTATATTTACCAGGTGAAAGCCCCCAAGAGTAAAGCGTATTCCATTCTCCTGTTGTGGTATTTAGCCAAGGAAAAGATTTTTCTTCATATTTTCTACCTGTATTAGGATTGGTTTCCAATACCCAATTATTTGGAGAAACTTCTCTCCAAATACGTTGTACTATTTTATTTTCACAAAATCCTAAATATAAATCATGATCATAACCATTAGCCAAACTTCTATTTCCATACCCATAATTATAATAGCGAGTAGCTATACGGGCTTTTTCCCAGCACAAGTACCTTGTGAGGATATTCTCCATTAGAATTAAAGAAGTGAGTTGTAAAATGATCATTACGGATAGGGATTAAAACTTTGAGTAATTGTGCACTCACAATCCTCATAGGTTATAGAAATTTCATCACCAGCTTTGAAGGTATCGAAGGCTCCCATATCTCCACCTTCATTTTTACTTCATAATACCAATGTCGAGACCTAATCGTTATGTAAAGCAAAATTATCACCTGTTTTTAAAAAAGTATTATCAGGCAATTTTACTATCGGAAGGCGATCTTTGGTTTCTATAACAAATGTTTAGCTACCTCGTTTAATTGTAATAGTCATCAAACCTGGAAAATTCTTCTTCCATTCTTATACTATTAGAGTTATAACGAAGGTGCACCCAAAACCTCAAATTCATTACAATTAGAACATTTTGGCTTTTTGATTGTAATAATAGGGGCAAAAACCTCCGTTAGGTTCCAATATGTACCTCCAGGGAAATATGTATATTTTTACTTAAATTTTTAACATATTCACAATTAGAACCTAAATCTTTTATAACCAATTTATAATCTTTATTTGCTCTAAATTTATGAGCTACAGAGCCTTCAACAGTTATTTTTGTAGTTCCTGTTGTTTCTGATATAGAAGCGTTTGAGCTATAAGTGTTGCTCCTTCATAAACAAATGCTTGATATGGTCCAGTTCCTATATCACTTTTTTTATCTCAGCTGTTATTATTCCGTTATGAACACCTGTTTTTCAATGGACGACATACTTCAGATTAGGTTCTCCTCTTACGAAAGAGTTACCAACTTGAACATCTCCAATAGTTACAGAGAAGATTGTTTTATCATAAGCAAAAGGACACATACCTTGTACCCTATCATCTATATAAACATAATACTTGTAGCACGTTTAATAGGCATAGCGGCCGTACCTTGTAGTGTAATAACTGTATTAGCTCCGTAGATTTTGGAGTAGAAGCAGAAGTGTATACAGGTGTAGTAGATTTTCCTTCTTCATACAATTGCACTATATATGGTCCATATCCTCTACTTTCTCCATTCTCTGTATTTTTCAATATCAATTACCTTTTCCATCTACACCACAATAAAGTAGGTGGCGTAGAGTTATTTTAGGTAAATACTCTCTATAAGTATGAGCAAAGTCTGTTGCTTTGGGGAGGTACTTTCATTTGTTCCATCTGTTTTACGAATAGTAACCTGATAATCTCCATTGGTAAGAGACAAAAATTCTGCTTTACCAGCGGTAATTATTTTCTTATCAGCTTCTTCATAAATATTATTACTATCTATAAAGAACAGCATTCCAAGTATCACAATTTGGAGCGGTTACAGTAATTTTAAATTACAGTATCCCTTGTGTAGGTGTAACTGTAAAAATTATTGGAATCACATTGAGCAAATCTTTATAATTAATTAACAATAGTAAAAACAATATACACTTAGTAAAATTTTTCATAAATATATTATGTTTAATTTTTCTCAAAATCAATGATATATGATATTTTTCATCAAATAATAGAGTTACTATGGATTAGGCAAATATAAAAATTTAATTCTAGATAAAAATATTTTTGTTATTTTTGTTTAAAACACAAAATAAAACTCTCATTATTTTTCTGATTTACAATAATTTAACTCATATTTTTCAATAAATAAAGTTATTAACAATAAGAAATCTTAAATTATTTATAAGTATTTTGTTGTTTTATTTATACAGAACCAATATAAATTGAGTTCTCTATAAAAATAAATATTATTAACTCTATGTGTAAATTAAAAATTGCTTCCAAATCTTTTTGTATCTTGCTAATAATGAGCGAGTGATACCTAAATTAGCTTTTTGTAGAATCTACTGCTAAGTAAATGAAAATAAGTTCCACTTGGAGCAATATCAATAACGTGAATTTGGTCTGTTAAAGTAATTAAGATATCTTTCAATTTTTCTTTTTGGTCAAGCCTCAAAACTTTTAATGCGTTTAGTTTTGCCTTTGCTACTTCAAGATTATAAGCAAGCTAAAGTAGGCTCAAAAGTTGGATCAGCAGAAGCTGCATGCATGAAACCCCAGATTTAATTTCTGCTATAGAAATTGCGATAAAAACCAGAACATTAGTTTTAATGTCCTGAATGAATTTATCTAAAACATTAGTCATAATATTGTTAAATTTAATATGAGGCATCGAGCAGTTCGAACCGCTGTACAAGGTTTTTGCAGACCTCTGCCTAGCCACTCGGCCACAATGCCTTATCTTTCCAGGTTTGCAAAAGTATAATATATTTTTGAAACTCTGCAAATATTTAATCAATTATTTTTATACTTACTGCTTCAACATCTCCTCCTAATAGCGGATTAATGCTACCTCTACTTCTACTCTTTCAACTTGCTGAAAATCAGACTTTATCTGTTTAATTATACGTCCTACTACATTCTCTAATAATTTTTGAACGAATAGCTATTTTGTTCTTTTACAATTCTATTAATATGAACATAATCTATCGTATCAGAAAGCTCATCAGTATCTATAGAAGTTTGAAAATTTGCCCTGAATGGTAACATCAACACGATATTCACTACCTATTTGAGCCTCTTCTAATAAGCAGCCGTGATAGGCATATACTCTGATATTTTTAACGAAATAATATTAATCATTTAAAATTACTTTATAGTGTAAATCTCCTCTATCTTTCAGTACAGTTACATCCTCCAATGCCTTGGAACATATCTATACCTATGGTCAACATATGAGACCCCATCGTATAACTATTCAACTGATTCAAAGGAAAAGTATATCCATATGCAAAAATAAAAATATATTACGCTTCAACCCTACCATAGCTCCTACACTCAAAGGCTGAAAAAAACTGATCATTAACAAACCTACCCGTTAAACCTGCCCAATAATAATCTTCAAAACTCAAACCAACGAAACTTCAAATTCAAATCACTCGTAGAACGACCATCTCCCTCATAGTATTGTGTAAACAACGAGGGCTCTATCTCTAAATGACTATGTTGATCTCGTTTGTATCGATATCCTAAATATAAATTATAATGTCTTAACTTCATCGGTTCCTTCAATCCAAAAAGCTTCCGTATCCTTATTCAATATATTCAAGCCGTTAAGTTACCAAATAAACCTTTATATCGATACAATACTCCTACCTCAAAATTATGATTCACCGTACTACGATTATCCGTTACCCCTACATCCGTACTACGACGTGGCATATCAAACTTATCTATATCTATTCGAAAACTATTGACCATATACGATATCCCAAACGATAGAAAATGACTATCATACACATCTAACGTTAAATGGTGCGAAAACGTAAATTTCCCTCCCATCTGTTTTGGTAAAACCGTTCTTATCATTATACAATACCAACCCTAAACCACTACGGTCTCCCAAGCGCATATCTCCAGATAACGATTGGTAATCCGGTGCATCTTTTATACCTAACCATTGCGTTACCCCTGAGGCTCTCACGCGTACGTGGTTACCTATACCCGCAAAAGTAGGCGCTACCAAAAACTCACTATCCGCTAAATATTGATTCGCCGCTGGTAAAGATAACTCCTGACCTGATACCCCTATACTAAAGAGCATACTCGCTAATACTATTCCTATTTTTCATCTTTATCGATTTTTCCTTTATTCCTTTTCTTCTTTCGTATCTGTTTATTTTAGTTAATCCCAAACTAATACCTACATACATTTTACATCCTATAGCTCTGGGAAGAACCCTTTTACCTTGTTCTTAACGATACAAGGTAAAGTGTCCATAAAATACTCTATCGTCTTCTTCTGAGTTCAATGATAATATATACCAATAATCTCCGCTGGAAGCTCTCTACCTTCATACTGACCATCCCAAGATGCTCCTTTTTCTAACTCCTTAACTAAGCGACCATAACGATCAAATATACTCACCTTCATCTTAGGATAATAATCCAAATTCTCCGGTGCCCATACATCATTAGAGCCATCTCCATTTGGTGTGAAAAAAGTTCAGTATCTCTATATCTATATATTTCACATAGAACTTCTTCTCTATACTACAGCCCTTACTATCTTCTGTTCGTACTGTAATTACTTTTTCAACTTCGAATCCGATGGGTCTACTCCTTCTGGATCGTTTTTCTTAACTATATAAGAACGTTCTTGCCCATAATACTCTCCATTAAAGTAATACGTATGACCCGGTACTCCATTCTTAGCTCTTACTCGTAACTCATTGAGTAAAGGTTTTCTCGAAGGATCTAAAAATAATATCTAAAGCCTCTACTATCGGAATAATTACTACATCTGATACTTTCTCCTTACAAGTTTTTCCACTATCTTGATAGTATATCGTAAGTTCTTGTGGGTCTAAAGATGGTTGTAAATCTCCTCTATCTATCACACCTTTTCAAGCCCGATATCTTACTCAAATCAAATGATTTTTATATCTGAGGCAATTGGGGTTTGACCTACTTTAACCAAACTATATTTTACCTTATTCCAGTCTATATTACTATCTTTGAAAGTAACCTCCAAGTGTCCTTGATATACATTATCTGAACACATATCCACATACTCTACCTTAGATGTTGATAGACTTGGCATACTCTCCAATTTGATATGTCCTGATTCTCCTATACAGCCCTTGCTATCAATAGCTCGTACTACATAAGTAACCTGTGGTTTTACTCCTTCTATAAGTACATCTTGACTCGGTTGAATATAGCCATTATTTAAAAATATCTGTAGCAGATTTTATCGTGATGCCCGTTTGAAGCTCTACCAATTCTATCGTATAACCCTCTATTTCTGTCGTTTGCTGGATCATCAATCAATTTCCCACCACTCACTCGAACACTCACATAACCCGTTTCATTAGCACACATCTTAGGCGAATTATTCACCAAAGTTATCACTATCGGTACGGGTGCTCCGATTCTTATCTGTTCCTGAGCCTTACAGCCCCAACGATCTATCACATAAACCGTATATGTACCATCCGTTAAGTTCTTAAAGTCTGGCTCTGTTTGCATTGGACGAAGACCTCCTGGACCATCTAACTCATAGAAATAAGTCGTATTTCCATTTACCCCTCCTGCGCCTCCTGAGGTACTTCCCTATCACTATACGTCCATCCGATTTATCTCGACAGCTTACATCTTCCGTGGTGATCTGGCTTAACTGAATACCTGCAGAATGAGTTAAATCTATATTGTTTTGATTCTTAACATCTATCTTATTACAGCCCCAAGCATCTATTACTTCCAACGTATAATTCGCTGTCGTACCCGTTGCTGCGCCTCCTGACAAGCCTGTAAACAAATACTTCACCATAAACATCCTGTACGCGTTGCTCTTCTAATCCATTTTTCTTCAATATCAATGTATAAGGGGTTACCCCGCCTATCACATCCACCAATATCTCTCCTGTATCATTCGAACAAGTCGCATCTCTTAACATCTGCATACTGCCCTCTAATGGCGCATCTGCCTGACGTATATGGAATAATGCCGGACGTGAAGTCTTACAGCCTTTCACTGTTGAAACCGCATACACCTCATAAGTCCCCGCTTTAAACACATTCGATATTCGTTCTGTATTACCTGTACTGGTTCCTCGTATGACATTCGTAGCATCATTAATATCTCTTATCTCATAATCAAAAACCTCCTAAACTTTGGTCGCCATTCGATAAATCCGTATCTGTAAAAGTTAATAAGATCTCACTTCCTTGAGTATCTCCATAACAACTCACCGGTTTAGCCTCTGTTGCTACAATCTCAAATGTATTAGGATCTTTTACCTGATAATTACTATAATATGAACAACCTGATGCATTCGTTACCGTAACTTGATAAATACCAGGCACCAATTTCGTAAATTGATGGCTTAACAAAGTAGTCGTTGCCCGTTCTGTATAGCCTCCTCCCTACTCGTGCTACTTCATAAGTAAAGCTTTTGCGTACTTACTGCCGGATTCGTTTGAATGCTTACTGTCATTTTCTCATCTTCATCATTCGGCGCTGTATCCTTACAATCTATTTCCTCATCTTGTTGCGTTGTTATTGAGGTAATCGTTATATAAGGTTCTATCGTAGGTACTGCAATATCTAAAGATTCGCAACCTCGACTATCATAAATTTTTACCACATAATTTGTTCCTCCTTGTTTGTCTGTTATCACAAATTCCGGCTCTTTACTCTTCTCTACCAATAATGTGGTTCCTTGATATAAACTATACGTATAATCTCCACTACCCCCTGATACTTTCGCTTGTGGGATAACTATTCGTGCATTCTGTAATTCATCTGAAGAACAGCTAAACTGAGTAACCAAAGGTTGACCATCCAGTTTTATCTGAGCTGGCGCATAAATCGTTACCGTTGTTGTTGCCGTACAATCATTTTTACCCTTAGCCTCTATCGTATATTGAATACCTCCTTCATCTCCTAACAATCGTTTTAAAAGCGTACTTCTGTGCCCTTCTGCATTTACTTCCATCTCATTGGTTGTCGTTCCTGCTCCTCCTACATAACCCGTAGGTATTGCTATGGCCGTACCATCTGACAAACGCTTAGCACTCAATATACTAAATTGATAAGGCGCCAAACTAAAACTTGCTTTTATCGTTGCGCTACCCCTTCTTGGTGTCCAACTGCTTGGCTCACATTGTAGCATATTTCATTCGTACGTAATGACAACTCCTCTACCAACGTAGGTTTTTACACTCGGTAACACCTCTATTCGTTGAATCTGAGCACATTCCTTATTCGCTAAATCATATACCTCTACACGATAACGACCCACATTAGAGATATGGAATACAGTACCCGTTACTGGTAATATTTGTTGACCTATCGTTTCTCCTCTATCGACTATCGTTTGTATCTCATTACCACTAGCATCAAAACTACTACTGATAAGCTCCTCTACTACTCGATAATAATACGTCTCCCCTGTTACCGTATTGGTCAAATTCTTTATCTCATAACGTGCTGATGGATTAACTGTACAATCTAATCCTTTTTGTCTGCTCTACCTTAAAAGCTTTACTTTACCTTTTATCGTAAAAGGATATAACCCTGACTCACAACCATTCTCATCTACTATTTGTAAATTACGTACTTGACTATTTGAATATAAGCCCTCGAATAGTCAATACTTTATTCACCTCATCTACTTTATCTACATTCGTTAATTCACTCGTAGTGGTTCCTGTTTGATTCGGTAACGAAGTTTTGTTCCTTTTTCCTAAACTTCCCATCGTTACTCTTAAACTATACTGACCTTCCTCAGCACACAAACTCTCTACTGATACATTCGCTATCGCTGGACTCGCATCCGCTATCAATTGTATAGGTGATGATACCACACAACCATACGCATCTTTTACATAGATATTATAAGTACCCGCTACCGTAATACCTGTTTGTATTTGGTATTCTCTATTTGGGGTAGGCGCTACTCCATTCCAATCCGTAAGAGTTGGTACTGTAGCCGATACTTTGTAACGATAAGGTGCCATACCTCCTGATATCACCGCATTAACTTCTGCTCCTGCATTACAAGTGATATTTTTCGTTACCACACTACTTTGCATTATTAGAGGGTTAGGTGATTTCGTTACTCCAAATACCTCTGAACTCTGATTCACAAGCCGTTCCTCCCTACTTCTTTAAATACCACTATATAACGACCTTCTGTTAAAGTAGGTAATATCTATCGTTCCCGTAGTACCCGTTACTGTTAAAAACACCTGTATGTCTAGCCACTCCAACAGGATTACCCATAGGATAGTCATAAATATGATAATCTATTTGAGTGGTTCCTACTGGAATATTCGTTAAACTAATTTTTAAACGACTCTGAGAGATACTACCCATTACACTCTATATGGCGTTTCATCTATTTTTAGAAGCTAAAGTCGTTTGAGGTTTCAATGGTATAATCTCCTTTAGTTAGCCAAACAACCATTCGTTCTATTTCGTACAGATATCTTATATTTAGCTCCTACCTTCAAACCTATTATTGGTTGTGAAGCTACCATATTATAACTAACTCCATTCACCACTCTAGTTACTAACGTTACTTGTGCCGCTACATAAGTTGGTACAACTCCATCTTGATATACTGCAAATTCATAATCTGAAGCCACTAAGTGTTTCCTCCCGTAGTATATGCATATACACTCACCCCACTTGTAGGTGCTGTACATACACTCGCCGTATCAGTATCTAACTCTAAATCCGTTCCTCTTATCTCAATATTACTTATCGTTTTACGACAACCATTACCATCTATTAATACTACCTCACAATGCCTCTCCAACTTCTGGAAATACCTGATTCCCTGAACTAATTCCATTGATCAACTGAGGTTGGTTCGTCATTTGATTTCTCGCCAAAGCCCCATTCTGATATAAGCCCAGTGTATAATTCTGTCTCGGATTATCTATCGATATCGTAACCTGAGTCTCAATATGACCATACAGCGTACCCCCTGTTGTACAACTTTCATTTACTGCACGGATTAAAGAAACTCCTGATGCGCCTATCTCTTTGATTTCTACCTCACGCTGTGATGATACACAACCTTTTGAATCACGAATCTGTACCACATACAAGCCCTTAGGTAAATTTCTTTGACCCATTGAGTTGTACCTATCACTCCCGTTAATACATCTTTCGTAAAGACTTCTATCGTAAATGGTGGAACTCCTTTTTCTCCCTATCTATCGCTTCTTCTATAGGTAAATATCCTTGTAATGCATCATACACACCTATTACACCACTTGAGTCCCCTGCACAAACAATCTGGCTACCACTCAATGTCTTTAAGGCATCCCATTCTGGGACTATATTCTCAACCGGTTCTGTAACCGATACTCGACAATTACGCGCATCTTTCAATACAAACTCATAAGTACCTGCTGTTTTTATCGTTACATCTACCTGTACCTCATCTCCTACTACCGTTGGAGTTCCAAAAACAACATTTCCTCCATCTGTATCTGACATCGGGTTCTCTGGTGAGCCTCCTCGGGTCCAATACCATTGATAATCACTCGCTGATACCGCTCCAAATACCGCTTGAACTCCTCCTTTAGCTCGTAAGCTCACTACCTCCTGAGCATTCGCTTGACAGCTATACTTATCATCTGAGCTCTTTAATAATGTCAATGGCGTACTTATCTGTACTTGCTCTTTATACTCACAACCCAATGCATCTTTTACCCATATCGAATATTCCCCTGAACTTAAATTCGTATATTCAAAATAGGTAGGATTATTTTCATCAGCTTCTTGATAATTTAATCCTCCATCTTTACTAAAGGCATAAGGGCCTGTACCTGTTCTTACCTCTATCTGTATCGTAGATGTCCCTTCTGTAGTTGCACATTTTTGTATAACTTACTGTCGCTGTTACTGCTACTTTAGGTTTTATCGTAAAATTAGGATAAGCTTCTCCTACACAACCATTAGCATCCGTTACACTTATTTCATACTCTCCTTCTAACAAGCCTGTTATTCGTGCATTAGCCGTTGCACTCGTTGACGTTTGTGAAGTACCTCCTACTTTCTTATACGTTAATGTATAAGGTCCTACTCCATTCTCTATCTCTACACTCACCGTTGAGGTACTATTACTTGCTATACAACCCAACAAACTAGTCGATACCCCTTTTAATACGTAAAGGTTTCGCATCCAATATCGTAACTTTCTTAGCAATATCTTTACTACACTCTCTCGTACCATCGCGCTTAATAATGCTGATTTCTATATCTTCTCTATAGGTATGGATATACGTATTCTATTGCCTGTTCGGCTCAATGGGGTTTGCTCTGCTCCTTTATTTATCTTATACGTAATAACCGATGTAGCTTGTACATTCGTTAACTCTATCTCTACCTCGCCTGCTCCTCCCTACACATTTCGCATCTTGTACTTTTACTATCGTCCCGTTAGAAAGCCTTCATCCGATTTTATCGTTACTGGAACACTCACAGGGCTTACGACAAACTTCACTCGTTTGACTCAATACCAATTCATCTATACCTATCGCTCCCTCTGTGTCTTCCACTGACAAACGCAATACCCCTTCCGTCAAATTCGTATTCCCTGATAAAGCAAATGTAAGCTCCTCTCCTTGCCAGCCTCCTGATAAAACAGCTCCTGACAAAAATATGTTCCTCAGATATAGTTCCTCCTGTAAGAGTCATACTCACTTTCAAACGCACATTTCCCTTTACCACTACCTGCTGACCATAAATTGATATATTTTATAGATAATTTTAATGCCTTCCCTGGTACTATATTCTTTATCGTACGCTCATAAATACGCTTAGAGGTAGCATTACTATGCGCTACCAAAAAGCCTCCATTGCCCCTGTACTCGCATCTCCACTACTACGATAATTCCCCTGTACCTACAAAAATTCTTCAATACCATATAGCTGCCCGAACTCAAATTGCCCGAACTACTACACAATACATAATCCCCTCCCTAATGGAACATTCAAACTACAACCTTTACCTTGAGGGATACCAAAATCATCCTTATACAAAATATTCTCTGGATGTGTATTCACATCTTCATAATATACACGTACCTCATAAGGTAATCCTCCTACACGCGGAGATTTCGTATAAGTATAACTTGTTTGCCCTTTCCTTCTCGAGCGCCTTCTGAGGTAACCACTCCACTACCATCTTTCTCTACTATCTGATACTCATATCGATAGCTTCTGCCTGCTGGAGTTTGTGGGGTTATCGTAAAGGTTCCTTCTCCATCACAATTATAACTAATATCCGTAGCCAATACTGGTGATAAAGTAGGTCGTGGTAAATCTTTTTACCGCTTGAACCTGTAATTCTAAAGTACATTTTGGACTCTTCTTATCTCGTGCATAAACTTTTACCATTGGATTTCCTACCGTTCCCCATCTACATAACGAATCGGGTTCGTATCCCAAGTAAGTCCATCACTACTATATTCATACTCCCCTGAGCCTCCGCTCATATTATTTATACCTATCTCAAAAAGACCATTAGCCGTACAATGATCATCTCTTAAAACACCTGCATAACCCAAAAAGAGCATCCGGTGCTGTGATCTCTATCTCTTTCGAATATTCTTCACACACTCGTCTATTTAAACTCGAGGTGATTTTTACTCGATAAGTACCTCTACCTAATCCTAAAAAAATACTCCTGAATAATTCACTCCCTGAACTATTCGTACCATTGCTCACCCAAGTACCTGTTCCCTCATCATAACGCTCTAAACTTACTCTAGGATTAGGAACATCACTCTTGAACTCGGCGCGTATCTCTCCATCTCGTGAGTCCCAACATGATAAACGAATAGGACCAGTAGTAATGCTAGTGGGATACAATCCATTCTGCTCCACTACTACCTCTGCCGTTTTTTTATATGCTCCTTATTCGTATTACGTATCAAAAATACATAGCGACCTCCTTGTATTCCCTAACTTAAATGTAGCCTCAAAAGTAGATTTACTTCCTGTAGTAACCACTCCCGTTGGCGTCTTAAACTCTGTATCATCAATACTCTCTTCATTACTTGAATATGCCAAACCTCCCGCATCTTTCAGACGTACACCATCTTTCTCATACAACAATACTTTATAATCTGGCGTCATATTCTCTACCTCAAAAAGTAAATATTCCTTCATTACACTCCGTTAATGACCAAGATTTAAACTTAGCCAAGCCTTTCTTATCTACTTTTCGTAATATCTTAACTTCTGTCTCATAGCCACAATCCCTTGACAAACTCCTTGTCAATCGATCTGCTGAAGTCGTTACCTTTGTATTTACTCGAACAATAAACGTATCTTCTGTAAGACCTGTTGGTACCTCTAAACCACTTACTAACTCTTCGATGGAGCCCGCTCCCTGCGGCAAAGCTCTTATAACTATACGTTACCTGCTTACCACTCTCTGTTCGTGTTGAAGAGGTTATATTCTTATTATCTGATTTTTCGTATTACTTCATAATGATACAATGGTCCTGAACTCTTCATTACCAACTTGAACGATCCTAAACCAAAATTATCGTGGTCCTTCTTATCTCGAATCTCTCCCGTTAATCCACTTGTAGAATACTTTGAAATAAAAAAATCTCGCGTACAGCCATTACCCACTATTCGTAATCGATAGTCTCCTCCTTTATGAATACGATACGTACGAATATTCTTATCCAAGTCTGTCCAACAACCATCCGATTTCGTTACACAATCCTCCTGAGCAAATACACAAGAACTATTACGCTCTTGCCATTTGATCTCTTGTGCATCTAAAAAAAGCTAACCGTAAGCTCTTTTGCTCTCTCCATTACATAAGTAAAAATGACTCACCCAATCCGATTGAGTTGTACTACAATTAGAACTCTACACCATTAGCTAAAGTACGTATCACATCATTCGCTCCTTCAAAGTTTGCACTCAAACCTACCATAATAAGCTCACTAACCGTAACTGTTGCTCCTGAACATAAACCCGTCTTCTCTACTTCATAATACCCTACGCCATTACCCGTAATCTCTAAACTAGAATTCGTTTCACCAGCCAATGCCGTACGGGTTCCTCCTTGTAAACTCGTTAATTGATACCATTGATAACCCGTATACCCTTGACCCTGTGCTTTCAATATTAATTTTGTCCCTTGACACAACAACTCCTGACGAACACAACTCAAACCTGTGGATATCGTAGCTACTGATGGCAATACCTCTTTACGTTGATTCTGTAAAGAACAACGACCTAAACCTGAACTATATATTAACGTAGCCTTTGACACCAATGATCCCTCACATAACTCCCTCAATTTTTGAACACGTAATACTACCTTTTACCTTCAATGGTATATAAACATACTTACGCTGGCTAGCTACGCCTCCATTCTTAAATACCTCTGCATCAATACCTGAAATAATCAACTTCGTTGCAACTACTCCATCATATGATACCGTTGGTGATACTCCATTATAGATATAATCCCCTAACAATATATTCCCTGGGAGATGGTAATTCTACCGCTGTACTATTAGGTAAATCTATCTCCAATACCACATCGCGCAAACCTACATTCCTAAATTCTGTACTCCTACTCGATAATATATCGTACCTCCTATATCTACTTTGACTTACTACACTCGCTCCCCGATGTACTGCCATTCACAAAAGAACCATCAATAGCTACCTGTGTAGTCCCTCGTCTTACCTCTAACTTATAATCCTTCGTCTCCTTCAATACTCCTTGCTTATCTCGTAACTCATAACGAAGTATATTTTTCCCTTCCTTAAATCCATTCCAACTCACTGACCCCTCTGAAGTTGCTGACGATGAACTCTTTACACTAGCCCCCTAACACACTCCAACTTAAAATCATACCCACAACCCGTTAAATCCTCTACCTTTTGGATGTAACCAACTTACACTCGTCTCACACTCACCATTCAATAACTCCGGTAATAAAGGTGTATACAATAAGGACAAGGTCGTGATTTGTGCTGTACAAAAGTTTAACATTTAAATGTTAATTTTCATTGTTGATTTTGCATAGTTGATGATGGACAAAGATAGTTTTAGCAGTATATTCAACCCAAAAACTTAGCATTTTTGGTTGCTTTTACTCGAATCTCTTTCTTATGAACATCTACTCCATTAAGTAAATCCATTTGATTCGATTTCCATTCTATATTATATATAGATTCTGGTAAAGTTATACGTAAAACTACCTCTTCATTATAACAAGGTGTAGTATTAGAAATTGTAGGAATTACTTTCCTGAAAATAAAGTTTGGTATAGGCAAATCTTTTTTAGCAATACACCTGGAACTAAATTGTAATACATATATATCATTAGCATTAGTAAGTCCAGGTATATTCGTAAAAGTGTGCTCTGTTTCTGCATTGGTAGCAGTAGTGGAGTTGTTATTGTTACTTTTTGTATTACATTTCCACCATTATTCACTACTTGTTGCAAATTAGAAATAACGCTCTGTTACAGGATTTTTGTTCCTTTAAACAACTCATAATGAATAGGATATTGCGTAGATTGTCCATCAGAATTTGCACTGAATAATTCCTGTATTAATATTATTAGGATCACACAAGCTCACATTAATTTCTGGATCTATATCTGTATATAACGGAATTTCAACTCTTGTAAGAAGAAAGTATCTCATTCTGTTACCTGTACTTCCAAAAGTTACATTATTTCGGTCTTTATTCAGACGCGTATAACCATTAGGCATTACATTTCCTGAAATACTTACAGCACTATAGTGATTGTGTTGCACATTAGTCTTTATATATTATGTAATGTCCTGGTGGTATATCTTTTATTTCCAGAGTATAATCTTTTTCTAAAGCAAAGTTTTTAATAACTTTAAGGTTTGTTTTTCTGTTTTGCTCCTATACGTTCATATATAGGTTTAGTACTACCTGGTTCTTTATCTGTATACAAATAAACAGAACCTATTTCTATAGGTATGGTATGTATTAAACACACCTTCTATTTTTACCTACTTGTCCATTACTACCAATTGCGCTACATTGTGTAGTTGTTGATATATTAAATTTATCATATCTTTGAAGGAGCTGATGGTAATTTTACTCATATACTTTTGTAGAATCATACAATTATCAGAAAATTCAAATACATATTCACCAGCTTTTAAAAATCTGCCAAAGTAAAAATCTGCTCTATTATCAGCATATCCTCTATACCATTCAAATTCTACTGGAAATTTAACGGTATAGGTTCTCTTCCAAGCTCCAAGTTTTATCTGTAGGATTTTGTTTAGAAGCTGGAAATTATAAGTAACTGTATGAGGATAGGATTATTCTTAGGATAAATTTTTAACTTTTAAAGGATTAGAAGCTGAAAACGATTTGGGAAAAATATTATGATTATAAAAATTAAAACCCTCCATCTAGCCCTCTGGTATAGTAGATTTTTGACTAACATTTATATAAAATTCTATTCAAAACCATCATCTTCTGGCACAGAAACAGTATTATATTCATAATATTTACAAGATTTACTTTTTATCAACAGGATCCCAATCTGGAGTTGCTGTATTAGCATACTTTCTTTTGAGTAAATCTCAACCTTATATTCTCCATTATCAAGAGACATAGAAGAAAGTGTCGCCTCTCTCCATATGTATTCAATACATATACATCATTCTCTTGGTATTTTTACCATCTGAAAAGCTACCAATTGCTCAAGAAGAACCTGTCCAAACACGTTGAATTAATGTACTACCACAGAACAAGTTATATGAATCAACATCATATCCTCCGCTTAAAGTGTTATTATTTCCATTTGCCCTCTATTGGTAAAAAGTCTGTTATTATTTTTCTTGACAACAGCTCACAAGTACCTTGTCTATAACAGGGTCATATATCTGTCTGAGGACGAGCTAGCATTGACCTGAACTACTAGTACTTTCACACCAGGTATTTTTGCTAAAGGCTTAACATTACCTTTTTATAGTATTTACCCACAGGCTTCATATTTTAGCTCTAACTCATCTCCTGGTAACAGAGAGTTACTTATCTTGTAAAAACCAATAACGATGGTATTGGTGAAGGTAAAGTTTACATTATCCTCTAAAATAACAGCATTATTTTTAGGGTCTATCCTTTACGTTTACTCTATCTTCATTCGTAAACTGTTGTGTATATGTGTTGGTTCCTCGTTTTATTGTTGCAGTTACTAAAGAGGGACCAATATATTTTTCATCAGAAATATTAAAATAAGGATACATCACATACACCCAAGCCTCATACTCTTCACAATTAGCACATTTAGGTCGTTTAATTGCGAATATGAGTTGGTTATATTTATATTCTTTAATTTTTGAGAGAATCTGCCAATTTGAGCTCATATCTTTACTTTTATAGTATATTCTATATTAGCCTTGAATCTTTTTCTCCGCATCTGCTGTTACATTTATAAAAGAAGCAGGAGAAGGATCACGCCTGTTACTTGTTTTAATAATGTAGCTCCTTCCATAACAGAAAACTCTGAAAAGCGCCCTCGTAGCTTAGCATTATTAACATCAACTATTAAATCTCCATTACTTGCAGGCTGAGTAAGACTAGCAACAGTACAAGTTTTTAAGCTCTACATTACGTACTAAAATGAATTCTTTTGCTGTTCTACTGGCTTTATAGTCTGTGAATAATTTTGTTTCCCTGCTGCATAAATACACATTGCCCATTTATAGTATCTTCTATATAAACAAAATATTTAACATTCTGAAAATTACTCCTGTATTTTCTATTGTAATACCAGCTACAGCTTGAGCTGTGTATAAGTATTGGTATAAACAGGAGCTGTAAGATTGCCTCTTTATACAATTGTATTTTTATAGTGTCCAGCACCATAGCAAGAACCGTCCAGTTTTAGTTTAATTTTTCCATCTCCTGCACAATAAGAAGTTGGCGGAGTATTATCCAGTTTTCCAAGAACCTTATAGTTCTTATAAGTTGTTATTAAAGTAATATTTGCAGGCTGGGCTCGACTGGGAATTATCTTTTTCCTGACAACTACCTGATACTCACCAGGTCCCAAATTATTAGAAATTGCAACATTACCCGCAGCCCCTAATGGATATGCTGGTCTTGAAACACACCATTTTCTTTCTTGAAACACAGCTTTCAATCGGTTGGTTTGATACACCCTGAAGTAGTTACTACTATTTCAGAAGAACAATACCCACTGTTTTGAGTTAAAACAGGAGCCAATGTAATATCAGGTGTAAATATTTGTATTTTGAGACAAATATAAGAAAAACAATAATTTTACTAAATTATTCATATACAACATCTAAACTTTGTCTAATTATTTGATTATAACTTACCAATACATTTACTTCTGTAAAAAGTATAGTTATCGTGGCAAATTTATAAATTAAATTTCTAAATAGCAATAAATATTCTGTAATTTTTAATTAATTATTTTTAACTAAAACTATACTTTTAATACTTTATATATTTTTATTTTAAATAAATTAACATTTACTGCTTTTATATTAATATTTTTAGAACCTATTATATATATTTTTAAATATATTTTTGAATCCATTATTCATTTTAATGTATAAAAATACAAAAATAAGCTATTTAAAAATCATTTTTCATTTTTAAAAAGACTCTTTTACCCTCCTACTCTTTGACTTTAAAAACCTCTTTCAGAATTTGCATTATTTTATCACGATAATCACCTTGTATAATTATTGTTTCATTTTTAAAAGAACTCCAACGCCAAGAGTTGTTTTTAAGCTCTTTTGTTAAAACTTTTTAAAATCTGAATCAGCCCTGTATAGCCTTCAATTATTGTTTGAGGTTTTCCATTTCGTTTTTCGTATTTACATAATAAAGGTTCAATCTTGTAAACTAAATAGGAATGCTTTTCCTCTGTTTGTTCTTCTGTTTCTTGAATATGTTCAGGAAATAATTTCTTTAATTGTTCTTGTAAATCTTTCATTTTTCTTATTAATAATAAAACAATTCAAAAAGGAGCAATTTCTGCCCTCTTTTTCTATTTTTATTTGGTTGATTTTTCAGTTAATTTAGGAAGTATTTCTAATACATTTCCTACAATTCCATAGTCTGCAACTTTGAAGAAAGGAGCTGGGGTCTGAATTAATAACAACTTTTACTTTTAGAAGCATTAATACCGGCAATGTGTTGTATAGCTCCAGAAACTCCTAATGCAATGTAAAGGTCTGCAGCGATAGGCTTTCCTGTTTGCCCAACGTGCTCACTATGAGGTCGCCACCCCATATCTGAAACTGGTTTTGTACTAAGCTGTAGCAGCTCCAAGAGCATTAGCAAAAATCTTCTAAAAGACTCCAATTTTCAGGTGTTTGCATACCTCTACCACCAGCTACAACAATAGAAGCATCGACTAAAGATATTTTGTGTTAATTTTATTAGTTTCTTTTTACCTTTATATCAAATAAATCTTCTGAAAGTTCAACTGAAAAAGGAACTTCTGCGCCTGTGTTGGAGACTCTGAAAGCTCAATACAATTATTTGACAAAAAGTAATTACTCTGAAAAACTGAAAACCAAGCATTTGCTTTACTTGAAAAACGTTGATTTTTAAAATTTCCATTCTCTGGTAAAGAAGCAATATTCGCTAAGTAAGCAGCATCTAATTTGAGCAAGCATTGGAGCTATATATCGAGTATTAGCGGAAGAACTCATTAGAATCGTTTTGACATTTTCTTTTTGAGCAACTTGCTCTATTACAGAAAGATATGCTTTTGCCACAAAATTATTTAATTGTTCATTTTTACTAAAATAATTTTATCCGCACCATATTTTTAACTCTGAAACGTTATCTGCATTGATAGCTAAAGCAATTACAGAAGAATTACCTTCTATTTTTGGCTAAGGCTCTAGCATATGAAAAGAGCTTCGAAGGCTTTTTCTTGAATAATCCATTTTTCAGATTCAGTATATACTAGTATCATTTTTGTTTTTAAAATAATTTTTAAAATAATTTTTCGTTTATTATATAATTCATCTATAAGCTCGTCTAAATTATCAGGCGAAATCATTTTTAACAGGCTCTTTTCACAGGAGGTTTCTCTAAAAGAACTATTTTTGTTTTTAGCTTGTGCTTCTACAGCGGGATTACCTGAATAGGTGTTTTACGAGCAGCCATTATACCCTTCATACTAGGAATTCGTATTTCTCTTCATTAACCAATTCTTTTCTGAACAGCCACTAAAATAGGTAAAGAAGAAACTAATTTTTGTTTTCCTCCATCAATTTCACGCTCTATCTTGGCTTCATTCCTTCAACTGAAAACTCTGTAACATCATCAACATAATTGATATTCAACAAAGTAGCTAATACACCGCCTACAACACCTCCATTATAATCCAAAGATTCTTTTTCCACAGAAAAATAACATCATATTCCTTAGCAATATGTGCCAATTGTTGAGCTACATAAAAACCATCAAGTGGCTGAGCATCAATACGAATCATAGCATCTGCTCCAAGAGCAAAAAGCTTTACGAATATTAGGCTCACTCTCTGCCGTTCCTATATGAACAATAGTTACTGTGGCTGCCATTTGTTCTTTTATCTGTAAAGCTCCTTTGTTAAAGCTGCTTCATCACTTGGGTTAATGACGAATTGTAAACTGATGGGTCAAAAAGAAGAATTATCGGGTAAGAAATTTATTTTAGAAGTAGCATCAGGAAACCTGATTGATACAAACTAGTATTTTCATATAAAACTAATTAAAGATAGAACCGCAAATATACATATTTATTATCAATTGATAATATAAAAATACATTTCTGTATTTTATATTTTTTTAAAAACTGTTTTTCAGAAACTTATATTTTAAAAATATATTTTGTTAATAACTAAAATATATTTTGAATAGCAAAATATATTTTTATTTATATATTTGTAAGTTATTTTCTATTGATATAGATTAAATTTTACACCACATAAAAACTGAAAATCAATATTTTAATATTTTTCATATGAAGATTGCTATTTACTCCCCAAAAATATAAAAATGAATATCAAGAAACTCTATTAGAGATATTTAAACAATTTGCTCCAGAAGATATTATTTTTGTGGAAAAATTTTGGAATGACTTTTCAAAATAAAACACTTCGTGAGGTAAATACTTTCTCTCTATAAAAATTTTAGATAAAAGTTTTTGACCTTATGTTAACCATTGGTGGAGATGGAACTATCTTATGAGCAATGACTTATATTAAAGATTTGGAAATTCCTATTTTAGGAATCAATGCTGGAAGATTGCTTTTTAGCTACTATTTCACAAGATGAAATTTCAGGAATGCTTAATAAAAATACGGCATATACATTATCTCCTCGTACCATTTTAGAAATAAGAACAAAAAGACGGCAAACCTCTTGGAGAAGAATACTTTTGCTCTGAATGAAGTTACTATTATCCGAAAAATACAACTTCAATGATTACCATAGAAACCCATCTGAATGAAGAATACTTAACTTCATATTGGGCAGATGGGCTAATTGTCTCTACCCCAACAGGTTCCACTGGATATTCCCTTAGTTGCGGGAGTGTCCTGTGGTTATGCCTACTTCAGAAAAACTTAGTGCTTTACACCCTATAGCTCCTCACAACCTAAATGCAAGACCTCTTATTATACCAGATAATTTGGAGGTTTCTATAAAAGGCTTCTAGTCGTGAAAATAGCTATTTTGTTTCATATGACACGCATTTAAAAATCTCTTTCTTGTGATACAGAAATTATTATAAGGAAAGCTCCTTTTTAGTTTGAATATGATAGAAATAGAAGGAAATAATTTCATAAAAACTCTTAGAAATAAACTCCTTTTGGGGAGAAGATAAACGAAATTAAATATTTTTCAGGCAAAAACAGCCTTAAAAATTTTTGTATAATTTTTATTACTTTTTGCATTTTAATTTTTTTATAAAATGTTTGTACCTTTTTCCTCACTTTCAGAGACTTCTCGTGTATGGATTTATCAAGCTAATAGAGAACTTTTCATCTAACGAAATAACTGAAATAAAAGCAACTTACAATAGAATACTTAAACTCTTGGACTGCCCACGGGAAACCTATTCGTAATTCATTTGAAATACGCTATAATCGTTTTTCTTGTTATTGCTGCTGATGATGACCAATATATAGGAGGTTGCTCTCTTGATGATTTAGGGAGATTTATTCAAGTTTTAGAACAAAAATATAATATCAATTTGTTAGACTAAAATGAATGTTTCTTTCCGTAAAGGAGAAGAAATTTACTATGTGCCTCTAATTGATTTTATGGCTCAACAAAACTAGTTTTCTAATGAAACGATTGTTTTTAACAATTTAGTTTCTAATTTATATGAATATCAGCACTTTTGGGAAAACACCTGCTTTCGATAGTTGGCATAGTAGATTTATGAAATAAATATTCATAAAATGAGATCTTATGTATAATTTTTGACAGCTTTGAGTGTAAAGTCTCAAACTTCATCTGATAATATTCACGTAGTAGATGAGAAATATCGTGAAGATCAACTTTATTTCCGAATTGCATATAATTGGCTGATTTCTAAGCCATCAGGAGTTTCTCAGTATAGTTTTTTTCTCGTAATATTTTTACAGGATTTATTAGAGATATTCCCTAAATAAACAACGAAATATGGGAATTGGAATAGGACTAGGATATAACTATAACCTACTATATACCAACTTAATAGCTCAAAAAAATCTTTCTGAAAATTAGTTATGATATTACTTCTATCAATAGAAATAAAAATAGAACAAAATTATTTTTGAAAAATCATCAGGTTGAGTTTATCCCGATAGAACTCCGTTGGCGTACCTCTACCCCTTATACTACCAAGTTTTGGCGTATTTATACCGGTATAAAGCTATCTTATTCTTTTTCTGCTTTTTATGAAATGGAAAAAGAAAATGAAAATATTTCTTTTTCAGTTCCTGACTTAAAAATTACCTTGATTATAAGGCTTATTTAGCCATTGGGAATAATACTTGGAATATTTTTATTCAGTATTCTTTTTGTACCTATATTCAAAGGAAAAATTTCTACAAAAACAAGAATAGTGCAGAGGCTTACAATGTTAATATTGGGTTAATTTTTTTATATTTTGTAATTTTTCTTTGTCAATTTAAAAATAAAACTTCTATTTTTGCGCCCGAAATTTTTAATGAAAATATTATGGGATTTTTTTAAAAGAATTTAAAAGATTTTTGCCGTTAAAGGAAAATGTTCTTGATTTGGCAATAGGGGTACTATTGGAGGAGCTTTTTGGCTCAATTGTTTCTTCATTGGTAGCAGATGTTATTACTCCATTATTACTTACTCCTGCTTTTGAAGCAACAGGAGCTAAAAACTTAGAAGAACTTGCTTTTTAATGGGGTAGCATATGGAAAATTTCTTTAGCTGCTGTTATTAACTTCGTGTGTGTTGCATTTGTTCTTTTATGCTTGTAAAAGGTATAAACAAATTCAAGAAAAAGAAGCTGCTGCACCTGCTCCAGAAGCTCCAAAAGGACCTACGCAAGAGGAACTTTTAGCTGAAATCAGAGATTTATTGAAAAATAAATAGTGTTTATAACTATAATAAGTAAAAAGAAGTTATCCAAATGATAGCTTCTTTTTATATTGAAAGAAATAAGTTTTCGTAAAATTATTTTTTATATCTAAAATAAGCTATAATAAGCCCTGTTACATAATTATAATTTTTATTCCTCCTTCTTGTTTATTTACTTTTTAGAAAAGTATCATAACTTTTTAAAAACATCTTCCATCGGGTTTTTGATATTTTAGCCAAAAATCATTAGCTTTTTATAATTCAATAGTATTCCTTTTCTTTTATTTTACTTAAATAATCAGAATATAAATTCATATCCAATTTTTGAACTTCACTAAGGCAATAACGCAAAGCAAAAAGCGTGGCACTATACCGAAAATATTCGTGATAATGATGATAAGTAGCCAAAAAGCCTATAAAATTTGCTTCCTTTTCAGAGGCATAGCCCAGCTGATGAGCCATTTCGTGAGCACAAGTTACAGGCAATTGGTATTCTTGAGCCAAACTATTTACTTGTGCTTCACCAGTAAAAAGGATTCAAATAGCCACTATAGCCCATATATGTTAATACTGTACTATACAAAGAAGATTTTTCGCTATATGCATAGAACTTAAATTGTGGAAATAAAGTAGAAATTTGCTCATAGCCTTGTGCTGTTTTTGGTAAGTCTCTTCTATAGAAAAAGGATTTTCACCGAAATTGTATCATTTTCAGAAAGTAAATGATGAAGTTCATTCTGCCTCTAAAAATTAATTTTTCGGTAACAAATTTTTAAATCAGTTTCTGAATACTGAATTTCCCACCCAAAAAGACTCGGAAAGAGGTTTCCTGTAATAATTGAATCCCCAAAGAAAAATAAAAATAAAAATATAATTATACTTAAAAAGAACTGCCTGAGATAATATTTCTTTAAAATTCTTAAATATTTTCTTTCTATTTTTAACCAAAAATAAATGGAAATAGTCCCATACAAGTATAAAAAAATATCTCCTACAGAAAAAGGTATTTTTACCAAACAGAAAACGTAAAGTTATACCTATATATAGGGTAAATACCTGTGCTATATATACTTTCTGTTAAGTTTGGACAATTAGAAAAACAAAGAATATTAGTGCTAAAAAGAATAATAATCCAAAAAGAAATTATAAAAATTTTTCCTCATTTTTCAAAAATTAATCCATTTCTTCTGATAGTTTTTGAAGACACTTGGAGCTTGTTTTTCTTATAAAGAATGCCATATACTGCGTCAAGAATTGGAGTTTGAGCAGGTTCTGAATGTGCCTTTATTTATACGATAAGCATTTTTCTACGGCATAGTATCCTTCTGCAACCATATTCATTTCCATAAAAGCACTTTTTACAGAATATCCTTTGCCTATCATATTGCCAAACATTCGATTACGACTAAAAAAATAGAATATCCTGTAACGAGCAAATCACCTAAATATGCTGATTCATTTATATCTCTTTCAATATTATGAATTTTACCAACATAACGTTGCATTTCTCGAATAGCATTACTCATCAAAAACACTTTGAAAATTATCTCCATAACCCAAGCCGTGAGCTATACCTGCAGCTATGGCATAAATATTTTTGAGCATAGCTCCATATTCTACCCCGATGATATCTTCTGTAATTTTAGTACTGAATAAAAGAGGAACTAAGTGTTTTTGCTCATCATCTCTGCTTTTTCAATATCTCCGCAGGCTACTGTAAGGTAAGACAACCGTTCTAAGGCAACTTCTTCAGCGTGGCAAAGGACCTGTAATTACGCCCATATTTTCAATAGGTACAGAATAATACTATAAATGCTCCAACCACAAGCCCACTCTCTGAACAATACCTTTAATAGCTGAAAAGATAATTTTACCTTCTAAAGAATGTGTTAATTTTTGCAATTCAGAAACTAAAAAGCTGAAGGCACCACAAAAAAATAAGAACATCTGCTACTGCTACTGCCTCATTAATATCACTTGTTAATTTAAGTTTTTTTCTAATAGGAAATTCTACCGAACTGATATAATTAGGATTATTTTTTTATATTTTTATATGCTCAATAGTTGTTTGATTGCGCATATACCAAGAAATCTCAGATAAATTTTCACAAAAGAATTTTTACAATTGCAGTTGCCCAACTACCTCCTCCTATTACAGCATATCTTAAACTTTTTCATTATCAATGTATTAAATTATTTTTATTTCTTAAAATTAAAGGAACAAAAACTAAAAATCTAATTTTGTTCCATTTTTATTATTTTTATATTGTTTTTGTAAATGATTTGCCATTCCTTCTCCCCAATTGGGATAATTTACTTTTTCTGTTTTAAAGGTTTTGAATCGTTCTAAAAGCTTGTTCTAAAATAGGTTTTGCTTTCTCTGCTCCTCCTCCAAAAATTTTAGGTGTATAAAAATCCCTATTGCTCTGATAAGATATGGACGAGGGTTGTCTGGGTTTTTCTTTTTATAGATTTATTAGAATATTCTTTACTAAGTTTTTCCCATTGAAGAACCCTCGAAACATAGGGTTAGCCTTTTACTTTTTGCACTATATAAATAGGCATAAAGAGCGTAAATTTCAGACTTATCAGCAGGGAGTTTTTCTGCAATTTTTCAAATATGTTTCTGCTTTATTACAAAACGCATCTATTTGTTTTCCTTCGGCTTCATCTGCTAAGCGAACAAGACAAAAAGCAGTATAATAATTAGCCAACCAGTTTTCTTTATCTGAGAGAGCTATCCTTTCAAAAATCATTAGCAAGTTGCTGTAAATCAGCTTTTTATAAGCTCCATTTAGTTCTGTTATTTTTCAGAAAGTGCTTCTTCTAAGTTTTGAGTATAACTTAAAGTTATGGAGAATAATAATATTAAGGAAAAATATTTTTCATATCATACCAAATTTTATATATTCCTACTAATTACATAATCTACAATTTGTAAAAAGAGATTTTTATATGGGAATCAGGAAATTCATTTAAAATATCTAATGCTTTTTGTTGGTATTCCATCATTTTTGTTCAGCATATTTTTAAACCTTGATTTTCTTTTTACAAAAAGCAATTACTTCCTTTACTCTATCTTTATTATATTTCTTAACACTATTTATCAACCAATTTTTATCTTTCTCAGAAGAAGTGTTAAGAACATAGATAAGAGGTAAGGTCATTTTTCTGTTCTTTAATATCAATTCCTGTAGGTTTTCCAATAGCATCTTCTGTATAGTCAAAAAGGTCATCTTTTTATCTGAAAGCTCATTCCTACATACTCTCAAAGAGTCTCATTTTTCTATAATTTCTGAATTTTTGAGGCGCTACTGAACAAGCCCCCTATAGCACAACAAGCTGCTATAAGAGTAGCTGTTTTTCTGTCTAATAATCTCACAATAAACCTCTTCAGTAATATCTAATCTACGAGCTTTTTCTATTTGTAAGAGTTCTCCTTCGCTCATTTCTCGTACAGCAACAGAAATAATTTTTAGTAAATCAAAATCATTATTATCAATAGAAAGTAACAATCCTTTTTGATAATAAATAATCCCCTACTAAAACAGCTATTTTATTTTTCCACAATGCATTTATTGAGAAAAAGCCTCTTCGTTTATTACTATCATCAACTACATCATCATGCACCAAAGTTGCTGTATGGATAAGCTCAATAACAGAAGCCCCTCGATAAGTACGCTCATTTACTTGCCCTTTTTCCTATCATTTTTGCTACCAAAAACAAACATTGGTCGCATTTGTTTTCCTTTCCGATTGACAATATAATGCGTTATCCGATTAAGCAATGCAACAGGTGAAGACATTGATAATCGGAACTTTCCTTTCAAAAATCTATTTCCTCAGAAATAGGTTGTTTTATTTGCTCTATTATTTTCGCCAAAAATTTCTTTTTAAAATGAAAGTACAAAAATACTAAAAGATTTCGAAATATTTTTAATTTAGTTTTGTTTTACAAATATTTTAGTTAAAAAAATTTATTCTAAGGCACTGGGTCATAGCCACTACCTCCAAACGGATGACAACTCATAATTCGTTTTATAGCCAATTTTCCTCCTTTGAGAAGTCCGTGTTTTTTCAAAGCTTCAAGAGTATACTGAGAGCAAGTTGGTGAATATCTGCAAGTTGGTGGTTTTAATGGAGAAATAAAAATTTGATAAAAACGAACCAACATTACAAAAGGAAAAATAATAATTTTTCTTAAACATTACATCATATTTTCTGGTAAAGAAACAATTATACTTACTGCATTTCCGCCAAATCCTACTGAATTTATTAATATATTCCGGATTTTATCTGTTTTTAGGATAATCAATATACGGAACAGGAATAAAATACTGATTTTTTTGAGCATCAAAATAGCCATTTCAAGCGAAATAGCACCACTAGCACCAAAAAGTATGACCTATTTTCCATTTATTTGTAGTTAATAAAGGTATTTTATCTTCAAAAACTAAAGAAATTGCTTTATATTCTGCCAAATCTCCTTTTATTGTCCCTGTATTATGAGGTATAATAACATCTATATCATTAGGTGAAAAATCTTTTAAAAGCCATCTTCATTGATGAAATAAAACAATCTGCATTCTCTGAAATAGAAATGTTATGAGTTATCATTTCTGTTGCGTATCCTAAACCTGTTATAGTAGCCAAACTATGTTTAGGAACACCTTTTTCTAAACAAAAATACAGCACTTCCTTCACCTAAAACCATAGAATTTCTTTTTAGATAAAAATAATGGCTGAGAAGGATACTTTTCAGAGGCATTCCATATTTTTAAAGAATTCATTTGCATAATCGTAAAAATCAGTCAATGGGGCTTCGCTACCTCCTACCAAAAACTGTTCTGCCATACCAGCTTTCAGCCAAGCAACACCATTGAGTAATCCGTGAAGAGCAGTAGAACAAGCTATAGAATGAGAAATAGCTACACCTTTTCCCTTGGACATCTTGCATTACCCACGAAGCAATATTTCCAAGAGTTGTAGTAGGAGATGTAAAGGGCAAGCATTTCCCATTTTCTATATTTATGATATTCTTCAAAAGAGTAGTTGCCCCACGAGAAGAGCCTATATTTATTCCAAAATCTGTATTTCCTTTCCATTGGGCTTGGCTCAAAGCTTGCCTACTTGCGATAAATGGCATACAACACTGTTGCGTCAAGAGAATTATATTTAATATTTTCTTCTCGTATTTTCTGGAATAAGAAGCTGATTATCAAAAGAAATTTTTCCTATTGGAAATCTGTCCTATCTCTTGGTTTTGTAAAAAGATGGTTTGAAGAAAGGTAATTCTGCCATATTTCATCTTGGTTTGCCCCCAAAGGAGAAATACTTCCCATTCCTGTTATTGAAATTTTCATTTTGTTAATTTTTCTAAATTAAAAATCAATTTATATGAAATATTAGACAAAGGTAGTAAAAATACTTTATTATGTTCATAAAAATATTACTTTTTTACAAAAAGCATTTTTCTCTAATAAAAAGATTTATTTTTAGTTTCAGAACTTACAAAAATTAAAACAAAACAACTGATAAACAACATCTTAACAATTCTATTAGAATTTAAAAACATCTTATCTTTTTATAAGAAAATAAATATAACATAAAATATATAACAAAAGAAATAAGATAAAATAATATGTTTGTAATGAATTTTTATTACTTTTTGTATCCGAAAAATGATTATCTTAGCAAAAATTAGGCTATGAAAAACTTAGACAGTTATGTAGAAGATTTATTATATCGTCATCAGTGCGTGATTATTCCTGAGTTTGGGGCTTTTGTCTCAAACCGAAAAAGTTGCGGAAATATCTGCCAATAAATCTTTCTCGCCTCCACAAAAAGAACTAACATTCAACTCACGACTTACTTATAATGATGGGTTGGTTGCAAAACATATATCTGAAGTAGAACATACTTCTACGAAGAAGCCCAAGACTATATAAAAAGCTGTAGTAGCACAATGGATACAACAACTTGGCGCTGGTGAGGAAATTACTTTATGAAACATAGGAAATTTCATAAAGGAGGAGATGATAACCTAATTTTCACACCTTTATCAAAAGAAAATTACCTCACAGACTCTTTTTGGAATGTCTTCTTTCACTCCTAATCAAATAGATAAAACTAAGGAAGAAAAATGCTCCAAATACTGTTCTTGTTGGTGATAATTTTTGAAAAAGGAGGAGCTTTGATAGAAAACCCTAATGTTTCTGCAGAAGAAGCCGAAGCTGGAAAAACCCTAAACGAAAATTGGGAGTAATTGTAAAAATATGCTGCTGTAGCTATTGTAGGGCTATCAGCCATATCTTTTGCTGCTTATTCTTTCTTACATCAACAACAAAAAAAGCTCCAGAAATAGCTCAACGATCCTCAGAACCAGACCCTGCAAGAGTAGAAAAAGACTGAATGAAATAGTTAGCAATGCTTCTTTTTAGATGAAAAATCCTTTAGTTATCAAAGAAACTCCTATTGAGTAGCAAAAGACCCTGTTTTGGTAAAACGAGAATTAGAAGCTAAAGAACGAGGCTAAGCAAGAAGCTAAAGAAAAAGCAAGATTATTAGCTGAAGAAAAAGAGAAATCGTAGAGAAAAAGAAAAATACGATTGCTAGTGAGCCAAAAATAATACACCTAAAACACCAAAAATACAGCTTCTACAACTACAAGTAATAAACCTTTATCCGGTAAATATTTCTTGATAGCAGGTGCTTTCAGTACAGAAAAATGCAAATAACTCAGATAAAACAGCTTAAAACTCAAGGTTATAATGATGCTGGTATTGTAGGGAAAATGATAAAGACCTTTTTCTTAGTTGCTTATAAAGGTTTCCAAAATGAAGCTGATGCTACCTCTACAAACAAGAGTTAAAAGGAAAAAGGGCTAGAAACTTGGATATATTCTAAATAATTTTTATGTTAAAAACCCAAAAATCTCAGAATCTACTACTATTCTTACAGATACTGTCCTACCAAGTGAAACAAACGCATATGGAAATATGTTTGGTGGAGAACTATTAGCTAGAATGGATAGAGCAGGAAGTATTACTGCACAAAGACACTCAGGAAGAGTTGCTGTTACTGCGTCTGTAAATCACGTAGCTTTTAAAAATCTATAGCACAAGGTAGTATAGTAACTGTTGAAGCCAATATTTCAAGAGCTTTTTAATACTTCTATGGAAATTTATATTGATGTTTGGGTAGAAGATTATATACGAGGAGGAAGAGTAAAAATCTAATGAGGCTATTTTATACATTTGTAGCTCTTGATGACCAAGGACATCCAGTTGAAATTCCAGAAGCCATCCCTGAAACCGAATTAGAAAAAGAACGTTATCAAAGTGCTTTACAACGCAAACAACTTAGCCTTGTTTTAGCAGGAAAAATGAAACCTCACGAAGCAACGGAAATAACTGCTCTTTTTGAAAGATTAGAAAAATAAAAATTAAAAATAAAAATAGCTTTCTTTTTATAGAAAGCTATTTTTATATTCTAATAATATTATTTTTAAAAACTTCTTTACTTTATCTGCTGCCTCTTGGAACTGAATAGCAGAATGTACCCGCCAATCCAGAATTATCAATTATTTCCTTAGCTAATTCTGCATTTGTACCTTGTAGTCGTACAATGATAGGTACTTTAATATCTCCTCCATATTTTTGTAAGCATCTACAATACCTTGTGCTGCACGATCACAACGAACAATTCCTCCAAAAATATTTACCAAAAATGGCTTTTTACATTAGGGTCTTTAAGAATAATTCTAAAAAGCTGTTTCTACACGTGCTGCATCAGCTGTTCCTCCTACATCAAGGAAGTTTGCGGGCTCTCCTCCTGCTTGTTTTATCAAGTCCATTGTAGCCATAGCAAGACCAGCTCCATTTACCGCCACCCTACATTTCCGTCCAAATCTACATAATTAAGCCCTGCTGCTTTTTGCTTTCTACTTCAATAGCGTTTTTCTTCACGAATATCTCGCATTGCTTCATAATCTTTGTGACGGAAAAGAGCGTTATCATCAATAGTTACTTTTGCATCTACAGCCAATATTTTATCATCAGATGTCTTCAATAACGGATTGATTTCAAATAAACTAGCATCAGAAGCTACATAAGCTTTATAAAGAGAAGTTACAAACTTCACCATTTCTTTAAAAGCCTCACCAGAAAGTCCTAAATTAAAAGCTACATTTTTAGCTTGGAAAGGTAAGTCCTAATTCTGGGTCTATTTCTTCCGTAAAGATAAGGTGCGGAGTTTTTCTGCAACAGCCTCTATATCCATACCTCCTTCGAGTTGAATACATAATCATATTTTTACCTTTGGCTCTATTCAAAAGTACAGACATATAGAACTCTTTTGGCTCCACTTTGCTCCTGGATAAAAATACATCTTCTGCGAGTAAGTACCTGATGTACTTTTTACCTGTTTTTGGAGTTTGAGGTTACCAAATTCATTCCAATAATTTGAGAAGAAATTTCTTTTTACTTGGTCTAAATTTTTAGCCAATTTCACTCCTCCTCCTTTTCCGCGCCTCAGCGTGAATTTGTGCTTTCACTACATACCACTGAGTACCCGTCTCTTCGGTTAGTTTTTAGCAGCCTCAACATGCTTCTTCTGGCGTAGTTGCAACAATACCACGTTGTACACGCACGCCAAAAGCCTGAAAGTATTTCTTTTCCTTGATATTCGTGTAAATTCATAATCTTTTATTTTTAATAAAGGACAAATTTATAAAAATTATATATATACTACATTTTATTTTATTTTTATTAAATTTAATTTTTTATTTTATAGAATTACTGATTATTTTTATTTCAAAAATTAAAACAAATTACTGATTATTAAGGCTTTGTATTATTTCCATTATATGAATTTTAATACAAAATCTAGAATAAAAACATTAAGATAAATTTTAGAAAAACCTGTTTTAATTTAACATTTTTCTAAATATTCTATTATTTTCTTATTTTTATTGTACTTTTTGCTCTCAAAATAGAAGTTTAGCATTTTACTGGTTTCTCCTTTTTATTCAGAAAATATTACTTTTTGGTGAGTACGGAATTATTAAGGATTCCAAAGGGCTGGCTATCCCATACAACTGCTATAATGGAACGCTGGAAAGAAGTTCCTATCTTAGAACAAAATGAAGAACAGCAAAAATCTAATGAAAGTTTAAAAATACGCTCTTTACTTAGCCAACATTTCTGAACAAAAACCTGATATATTGTCTTTTTAACATAAATCAATTGAACGAGGACATAGAAAGGGAAATGTATTTTGATAGTAGTATTCCGCAAGGATATGGGGTGGGAAGCAGTGGAGCTTTGGTTGCTGCTATTTATGATGAAATATGCAATTCTAAAAATATCATCAAGAGGAACTTTTAACACAGAAGATTTACTAAAACTTAAAGAAATTTTTGATTTCAATGGAATCTTTCTTTCACGGCAAATCTTCTGGTTTAGACCCTCTTAATAGTTATTTAGAGCCTACCTATTTTGATAAATTCTCAAAACCATATTGAGGCAACAGGTATTCCGCTTTCTGTACAAAATGGCAAAGGGAGCTGTTTTTCTTTTAGATGAGTGGAATGATAGGAGAAACGCTCCTATGGTTCAGATTTTTTATGGAAAATGAAAAATGAAGGTTTCAAGAAATATGCTGAAAAATAAATTTTCAAAATATACAGATGCTTAGATTGAAAATTTTTACAAGGTAATTTCAAATTATTAGTTCAGAATGTTAAAAACTTTTCAGGTATTGTATTAAATCATTTTAAACCAATGATTCCGCAACAGTTTCACGAACTTTGCAAAAAGGCATTGATAGTGGAGATTATTACCTAAAACTTTGTGGTTCTGGTGAGTAGGTTATATTTTAGGCTTCACTCTGATTATGAAAAAGCTCAAAAAGCCTTAAAAGGCACAAATTAGAATTAGTATATCAGTTTTTAATAAAAATAAATTCAATTATGATGAAAAAGTATTTTATCAGGTGTTTTGGTTGCATTATTAGCAGCTTGTAACTGCCCACAAGAGAAAAAGCAGAAGAAGTAACTGAAAAAGGTTATGGAAAAATGTAAAAGAAACCATTACTTATGGTAATCCTGCAGATGTAAAAGCTGAAGGAAAAATTTCAAGTTTCAGGTTTTGAGCATATGCTTATGACGCCTTAGAACCTCATATGACGGGCGTACAATGGAAATACATTATTCCAAAACACTATTTAGGTTACACCAACAATCTTAATAAAGCTATAGCTGGTACCGCCCTTGAAAAATAAAACAATAGAAGAAATACTAACAGGGCTTGATTTGAAGAATAAAGCTCTAAGAAACAATGCTGGTGGATACTATAACCATACATTTTTCTGGGAAATAATGACCCTAATAAAACAGAACTTTCAGGTGTGTTATTAGATAAAATTAATTCAGACTTTAGTCTGTTGAAAAATTTCAAAATCAGTTCAGTGAAGCTGCAGCAAAACAATTTAGTTTCATGGATGGAGCAGCATTGTTAATAAAGATGGAAAACTTGAAATAGGAAGCACTCTAAACCAAGATAACCCGTTGATGCCAAAACAAACTATTTCAGGAACTCCTATTTTAGCTCTTGATGTTTGAGGAACACGCTTATTACCTAAATTATCAAAACCAACGTCCTAAATATATTGAAGCTTTCTTCAAATGTTATTAATCTGGACGAAGTAACTAAAAATATGAAGCTACTTTTTGAAAAATAATCTAATTTATAAAGAAAAAGCGTAGATAATAATTTCTACCTTTTTACTAATTTGCTAAATTATATATCTTTGAGTTATTTTTAATTAAATCCTAGAGATTTTTATGATTCATAAATACTTTCATATTTTGCCAAAAATTATTTTATGGAGTCTACTATACTTTTTCTTTTACTAATTGTATTAGCCACAGCTTTCTCTTTTATTAATGTCCGTTACTTCATTACCAACTACTATTGGGATAATGGTTATCGCTATGATTGTCTCTGTAGGAGTACGTATTTTCGGGAATTGCTTTTCCTGGACTTTCTAATAAATTAGAATCTTTGATAGAAAGTTTTGATTTTACTCAAATATTAATGAGATACAATGCTAATTTTTCTTCTTTTGAGCTTTGCATATTAATTTTTCAGATCTTAAAGAACATAGATTGCCTATTTTTAACAGCAAACGATGTCATTATTTTCTGCATTTTGTATTTCTTTTTATGTTATATTATGCGGCTCCATTATTGAATATTCATATACCTTATATTTATTGTTTTGCTTCTTCGGAACGCCTATTTCACCTACTGACCCTATTGTGGTACTGGTGTAGACAAAGCTAATGTTCCTAAACGAATAGAAACAAAAGATAACAGGAGATCTTTATTTAATACTGGTGTTGCTGTTGTTATGTTTACTGTTATTTTGAGTTTAGGAATAGATACTAGCTTTGAACCTTCTTTTGGCTCTATTTCTTTATTATAAAGAAAGCGGAGGAGGAATTTTATTGGAGGTTTAGGTTTGGGCTGGTTAGCATCTTACCTTATAGAAAGAATAGAGCACCACATCATTTAGTGTATTAGTAACATTATCTGTGGTTATGGGAGTTTCCTTATATAATTGCTACACGTTTCTTCGTTCTTTAGCTATGGTAATTGCAGGATTATTTGTAGGAAATATAGGATTTGGCAAATGAAGTAACACAAGATTATTTAAGTAAATTCTGGGAACTAATAGATGAAATAATGAATGCTATTCTATTCTCTTTTCATTGGTTTTGAACTATTGATATTAAAACTTAAGAAGGACAATTTTTATTAGGAGGTTTAGCTATTATTATTTGTTTTGTTAGCGAGAACATTAGCAATTTATTTACCGCACTATTACGAAAAAGAAATACTTACTCACAGTTTATATTCATTACTCTTGTTTGGGGAGGCATCGTGGAGGTTTCATTGCTTTGGTTATGTCTATTCCAAAAAGAGTTGAAATAAGAGATGTTTTGTTGTAGATTGCTCATTGTAGTTCTTTTCTCTATTTTTAGTACAAGGGCTAACGGTTGGGAAAGTTGCTAAAAAGCATTAGAAAAAGATTTATAATTATTTTATAATATCATCCATAGAAAACTATGGATTTTTGTTTTGATTTCTTTATTATTTTGATTTCCCTGATTTGCAACGCTATTAATTGCCGCTGCGATAGCTTCTTGGTCCCCCAAATAATAGCTTTTTATTGGTTTTAAATCTGCATCTAATTCATAAATCAAAAGGTACTCCTGTTGGAATATTTAGTTTCAAAATTTCAGCTTCAGAAAGGCTATCTAAATACTGAACTAAAAAGAACGTAAGCTATTTCCGTGAGCAGCAATAATTACACTTTACCACTTTTTATAGCAGGAGCAATATCACTAAAACCAAAAAGGAAGCATTCTGTCGTAAGTATCTTTAGGCTTTCTCCTCCTGTTTTTCTTCAGAATTTAAGTGTTCATATCTTCTATCGTGAGAAGGATGTCTTTCGTCTGTTTCCTCAATAAGTGGTGGTTTTACATCGTAAGATCTTCTCCATAAAAGAACTTGGTCTTCTCCGTATTTTTCAGCTGTTTCCAGCTTTATTAAGCCCTTGTAAAAGCTCCATAACTTTTCTCATTCAATCGCCAATTTTTATAAATAGGAAGCCATAAATCCCATTTCTTCTAGAGGCCAAAATTTAAAGTTTTGATAGCTCTTTTATGTACAGAAGTAAAGGCAACATCAAATTTAAATCCTTCTTTTTAAAGAATTCTTCCTAGCTTCACGAGCTTCTTCAACTCCTTGTGCTGAAATCTACATCTTGCCAACCTGTAAAAATAAATTAAGTTGGTTCCATTCACTTTGTCCGTGGCGTAATAGTACAATTTTATACATATTTAATATTTTATATATTTTGTTTAAAGAATTACAAATATAAGATTTTTCTTTGGATAATGAAAATATAGAATTATTTTTCAAAATTCACTTCAAAATTATCTATTTATATTTTTGGTGATATTTGGATTTGCTTCATCACTATATACAAAAAGAATAGCTTTGAGCTCTTTATGCTCTGATAAAAAATTGTTTTTGCTCTTTCAACTCCCAAAGCCATTAAAAGTAGTTGCACAGCCATCTGCCATCATCGCAGAAGAAGTTATTACCAGTAGCACTCAGCAAAGTTACTTTTGCTCAGGATAGCCTGTTTTTGGATTAATTGTATGTACATATTTTTACCTGTTTGTTCATCTACCCAGAGTTTTCTATAATTCCCAGAAGTAGCCAAACCACAATTTCAAGGTTCAGAGTAGCTACAATTTCTCTATCTTCATCAGGTTTTGCAAAGGATTATCAATACCTATAAGCCACGACTTATAAAAATATTCTTCCCGTGTATATACAATTCCCTCCTACTTCAACTATAAAGTTATTAATTTTTAGAGAGAAGATAATTCGAGATAAAGGTCAGAGTATAACCTTGCGCTATTGCATTGAAATTCAAACGAATATCTTTATCCTAAATAATTATCCTCTGTAAGTGTAATTTTATCTAAACCCTATACGAGAGAGAAGGCTATCTATTTGTTGTTGAGTTGGAGAGTGTGATTTTCTCCCGAATCCCCAAAGCATCAATAAGTACTCCTATTGAAGGTCAAAATATCCTTCACTTTCTTGAAAAATTTGTTTTGAAGCAAGGAATACTTTTTAAAATGCTCATCTACTGGAAGATTTTTCGTTTTTGTTAATTTTAGTTATTGAGAATTATCTATATAAGTAGACATTGAAAAGGTCTATTACTTTCAAAATAGAATCTATCGATTGTTTAGCTATTGGCTTTTTCCTGAAAATGTAAGTAATTGTATATGTAGTACCTTGTGCATCTCCATATATAGTGTATTGCCTTTGCTTTTTGTTGTGTTTGGCAGAAATAAAAGATTGAAATAAAAGAGAAGTAAATTAAATATCATCATATTACTATTTTTAATAATCCTTTAAAATTTACTCGATAAGGTTTTTCCTTTTTCAAAGTGGGGCTGTTTTGTCGTGTACTTGTATAGTCCAACACCAGCCCAATAAGCATCTGCATTATTTCTCAAGAGCTTTTTGCCGTACAACTTCCATAAAAGAGACATCATATTCATCTGGGTCATGACCGCCAAGTATAGGTCTTACAATAATGAAATGTCCTTGTTTATCAATACAAACAAACTGAGGGTCTTTTTCATTTGACTGTTACCAGAAAGAAATTCCCAATTAAAACTACAACCGCTTCTCCTACAATATTCATTTACCAAATTATGCAATTCTTGTTCTGTAAGCATTTTTACTATTAAAATTTAATTTTAACTCTTTTATCAGATATTATTTGAAAACAGAAAAATTATCTATAAAATTAATTTTTATTTCTTTGGACTGGTGTGGCTCTATTAAAAGATTGAACTGCTGAAAGACAAAGACTGAATAGTACAACATACCAAAAACCGTAATTTCTATTCCATCAATAAGTTTATCTGCCAAAATAATAACCAAAGTATTCACTATTATTAGGAAAAGTCAGTTATCAAAGTAAGTGGCAAAGACAAAACTATAGAACAGGACGAATAAAAGTATTAGAAAAACTTAGAGCAATAGCAAACCAAATAAGCTGATACAAAATTAGTTACACTTATATGAGGTAAAAATTACTCAACCCATAACTAAACTTGTAATAATAATATTTAAAATATATCGTCTCATTATTAAGGTTTATTTTAATAAAAATGAATAGTTTTCTCATCCGTTGGATTTTTCTGCCTGAATCCAATGCCCAGAATGTACAGATTCAATTTATTGAATTCGGGAAATGCTTAACTATCAAAGCCTTATCTTCTTCTTTTTATATAGAAGATTTTCACCACTTAAAAAGTACTTCCCCTTCAAAAACAGTCCCTCTGGGAGAGCCTTTCCTATTTCCACCGATTATTTCGTAGAACAGGCAAATTCATTCTAAAAGCTAATTGTCCCTTCTTCTATCCAATATAAATTTTTTAACAAAAACTGACGAACGCCTGCATCTAAAAATAAATTTAGAAATTTGGGCATCTACTTGGCTTCTTGTTTTTGTTTTTCAAAAATTAACAGAAGATAAAAGAATCCATAATTACCTGATGATGAACAGGATAATTCTTGGGTGAAATATCCACAACAACTATTTTTCTCTACTCGTGAAGGATACAGAAAAAGCATAGTCAGTTTTTCCCTCCATAGAATGCCCTATAATAGAGGCTTTTCTATTTTAGTGAAAAGTCCATATAATGCAAAAGGTCTTCTGCCATTATATCATATGAAAAATTTTTCAGAATGAAAGCTATGTCCGTGATTACGAGCATCTATGATGTGAACTTGATAGCCTCTCTCTGCAAAACGAAGCCATAGTTCTCCAATTATCCGCCATTCCTACCGTGCAAAATAAGCAACGGCTTTCCTGCTCTATTATCTGAGAATGAAGTATTTGCATTTAATTCAATTTATAAAATTCTTATTTTTAATCGGTAAGATACATACTCACTACATTTTTGAAGCCCTAAATAAAGAGCTTCACTAATAAGAGCGTGCCCAATAGAAACTTCTAACAAATTAGGAATCTGTTCTTTAAAGAATTTTAGGTTATCTAAACTTAAATCGTGTCCTGCATTTAGCCCTAGCCCTACTTTTGAGCTTCAAGAGCAGCTTTTTATATAGGGTTCTATACCTTTTTATTTCCTTTAAGGTATTCTGTTGCATAACTTTCAGTATAGAGTTCTACTCTATCTGTTCCTGTTTTGCAGCTGCTTCAACCATTTTTCAATCGGATCAATAAATAAAGAGGATTTCGGATACGTTTTTCTTTAAATTCAGATACAATTTCAGAAAGATATGCTTGATGTTTTATAGTATCCCAACTTAGCATTAGAGTAATAGCATCTTCAGCATCTGGTACAAGAGTAACCTGAGTGGGTTTTATTTTTAGCACCAAATCTATAAATTTTGGAACTGGATTTCCTTCTATATTATATTCAGTTGTTGACAATTTCCTTTTAAGTCTAAAAGCATCTTGGTAGCGTATGTGTCTTTCATCTGGGCGTGGATGGATGGTTATCCTTCAGGCTCCAAAAGTTTGAATATCTTTGGCTACTTGCAATAGATTCAGGAACATTACCTCCTCGAGAATTTCTTAAAGTAGCTATTTTATTTATATTAACACTTAATTTTGGCATAATTTCATAGATATTATGCAAAGAGTACAAATTTTAAATGGATTGATTTCTAAAAATAATAAAAACCAGTAGAAAATCTATTGGGTTAAAAAACTATTCTTCATCAAGGAAAAGAGCTAAACATATTTCCTCCATATTTTCTTGATGATTCAAAAATATTGATTTTCAGATAAATCTACTCTTGAAGAATGTTCTATGACTAACATTCCGTCTTCTGGAATTAAGTTTCATCAAAAACCAACTGAATTATTTTTGGAAATCTTCAACAGGAAGTTCATATGGTGGGGTCTGCAAAAATAAAATCATATGTACGTGCTGTGTATCAAAAACATCGAGACTTTATTGCTTATAGAATGCTCCAATTCATTAATAGTTTTCTGTATAAAAACGAACACATCCCGAATGAGCATCTACCGAGTAATATCCGTACAACCACGGCTTTGCGAATTCATAACTAATATTTCCTGTTCCTGAAAAATAAATCTAAAACAGATATTTCATCAAAATAGAAATAATTATTAATAATATTAAATAAAGCTTCTTTGGCAAAATCAGTCGTAGGACGAGCTGGTAAATTTGCAGGAGACGATGGGCCTTTTCACCTTTATTTTTACCTAAAATAATTCGCATTTTGTAAATTGTTTATTAATCGTATTATATTCTCTTCTTAAATCTAACTAAAAAGAATGAAGTAAGCACAAAGTTTTGTCGTGCCAAAAATTGTATCCATATTCTGGCAAAAAGGATTATTTTTCTGTGGAGAAGAAAATAAATAAAACGTATATAGTTATAAATGAGAAGATATTTTTCAGAATTTCTTATAATATCACCAAGAAGATACATAGGCGATTTACTTCTGTATCAATATCCAATTGTTCTAATGAATAAAAGCAAGTAATAAAAGCATATCCATTTCTGCCTCAAAAGAAAAATCGATTAGCTAATTTCCCTTCTTGGAAAACTACCAAATGAAAAGCCATTTTCTCAAAATGTCCATAAATTGCATCTTTTTAAACGGATTATGAGTTAAAATAATTCTAAGAGAGTAGTAAAAATGCTCATACTCAAATATTCCATAAGTTTCTCTCAGTACTTTATTTATAGGCGTATTGAGATATAAACATTCACTGCATTGACCGATGGTACTTCGTCGTGGCTAATAATTTCATTTTTATATTCCTAACATTGAACTTTAAATATTGATACAAATGGCTTGTTGCAAAAGGTTTGGGCACAAAAGCAAAATGTTCATTATTATGTAACACTTTTATTGTATCAAAGTCTTGGCAGAGGAGAGCTCGTTCAGTTATCAAATACTCTCTTAACTGAGCATCAATAACAGAAAAAGGAGAAGAAGGATTGATAGGTAAATTATAGATAGATTCTATACGAGTTAAGAGCTGGGTTAAATATACAAAAGAAAAGCCCACTCAAATTGAGTTGAATGGACATTCTTTTTAAAATTAATTTCTAATGTGTATTTTTGTCTCTGTTGATATCATAAGAAGTTGGCCAGTTACCATTATTTGATACTTCTTTAAGAGAACCAACTAAAATATATTCCCCTTTCACATCATTAACCCCTATTCTTTGGACTTCTCTTTCTATTTCTCCTTCATCAAGACCATCAAGAACCGCAGATTTGTGTATTTTTATTTGATAAACAGGAGATTTGAAAATTATTTTCTCTATCATCCCTGTTTCTATTTCAAATTTTGTTCCTTCTGCAAAAGGAACTTGTGCAAGTTGTTTGTATCTATCTGAACCTTTAAACAAAGGAATCTTTAACAGATACTTTACCCAAAGTATCAACTACCACACCTTGTTTCATTACATCAATTTTTATAATGTTTGTCAAACTCTACCCAGCTTGTATCTCTTTGAGTTGTAACGGTATACTTTCCATTTTTCGATAAAATTTATAAGCTCATCAAAATTGGCTGTATAATTTTTATTTACAAGAAAAATAAAGCTTCTTCAACATTACAGAATGTCTTTCAATTTTGCAATTACTTGCATCAAAAACGCTTTTTGTTTTTCTTGTTTAAATTCAATAGGTCCAACAATAGAGACGATAAAATCCACCAAAAACCTAAAAAGACTGACTACTAATAATAAAAAATTTGTGCTATTTTTTTCTCATTATGTAATAATTTTAAATAATTCCTATTATGCAAAAATACGATTATTTTTAATTAAAAACTTTTTCTCATCAATACTTTTTGAAAATTATTTTTAGATATGTTAGAAGCTGCTTTTTCAACGTCTTACAGAGATTTTTCCCACACCAACAGCATCTCAAAGCGCTGTATTACAAACACTTTCTTCATTTTTAACCAATGAGAAAAAGCCCTGAAAAAATTGTTTTTACTAAAAAGTTTTGCTGGTACAGGAAAAACAACTATTATTGCTTCTTTAGTATCTATTTTTAGAACAAACCAATATAAATACTATACTTTTGGCTCCAACAGGACGCGCAGCCAAAGTAATCTCTGAATATTCGAAGAAAAAGCCTATACCATTCACAAACATATTTATTACCCAAAAACGGAAATAGAGGCATTCATTTTGTTTTTAAAAACAATAAAAAGTAAATGCATTATATATTGTAGATGAAGCATCAATGATTTCTGATAAAGTAGCTTTGGGAGAAAATTCTCTATTGAATGATTTAATATCTTTCGTTTATTCTGGAATAAATTGTAAGTTAATCTTAATTGGAGATACAGCTCAGTTACCTCCAGTACATACGAAATGAGTCCTGCTCTTGATTATGATATACTTTCTGCATATTATCATAAAGATGTTACCCAAAAGTATACTTACAGAAGTGGTCAGACAAAAGAAAAAGTTCTAGATATTATATAATGCTACAAAAATTAGACACAAAGCAAATTCAATCAAAATTTCAATTAAAATTAGGAAAATATACAAACTTTGTCTATTTAACAGACAAAATGATATTCAAGAAGCCTTAATCAGATGCTTATTCTAGATTGGAGTGGAAGAAACTACATTGTATCGTTCAGATAAAAGAAGCTGTACAATATAATCAGCAAATTCGAAAAATTGTAATGGACTATGAAGATCATGTGTGTGGGGAGTTGTGTAATGGTTGTGAAAAACAATTATTTCTGGCTCAATGAAAAAGCAAAGAAGCTGAGCTTTATTGCTAACGGAGATACTGTAGAAGTTCTTGAAATTTATCGTCATGAAAATTATATAGTTTCACTTTGCGGAGAGTTGGCTTACAAATGATTGACTACCCTACACAAGCTCCCTTTGATACTATTGTAATTTTAGATACATTAGAAACAGACTCTCACTGCATTAACTAATGAGCAAAAATAACGCTCTATATCAAGCTATTATCTCAGAGTATAACGAACAAAAAGGAGAAAAGTCTTTAAACATCAAGAAAATCCATACTACAACGCTTTACAAATAAAATATTCACGCTGTTACTTGTCATAAAAAGTCAAGGCGGGCAATGGGATATTGTTTTGTAGAAAAACCTTTCTCCCTGATAATCAAATAAGTATAGCCTATCTACGTTGGTTATACACAGCTATTACTCGTGCAAAAGAAATGGTATATTTAATCAATTTCCCAAAAACTGATTTTGTTGATTTCCCTCTGAGGACGAAGAATAGATATTCAATTAAATTATGAATATCTCTTTTGTTTAAATAAATCAATCATTAATGTGAGGTATTACCTCTTTTCCTATTTCTTCAATTACCTCATCAAGTGGTCGAGAACAGAATTTAGCAATAAAAATTCGTGATTAACTCCCATATATTGAAGGGTTTTGCAATAAATCTATGAAAATAATTACGTCCTAAACGGAAAACCTAAATCAAAGCAATAGGCTCAGCATTAGGGTCTTCAAGTAAATCAATATACAAGGTTGAATATAAAGGCTTACGAGGCTGATGAAGCCTATCGAGGATATCTTTCCAGTTTTTGAATAATATTTTTAGTATAAGAAAAACTCTCTTGGATAATAAATCCAACCATCTCCGTTTATAGCTATCAATCCAAATTAATACCTCCTGCGTGTCCAGTAATATACATAGGAATATTTCCTCTATTGGGTTTAGGAATAATATTAGCTTCGCCATTAAGCATTCCAAAAGCAGATTCATAATGAGGAAAATCTGTTCTCCACTCCCTAATATTTTTCCATTTAGCGTATAAAATCTGTGCTTCGAGTTTCATAAGGTTTGCAAAAGCAGGATACTCCAAACGCTCTATCTCCGAAGCTATCTCCCAAATGTAACCTATCTGGGAAAAAGAACATCTAAACTAGCAGCCGCTTTGGCCAAAATGTATAGGATGTCGCAAAGGTAAAACCATACTTGCTGCACCCTATTTTTATAGTTTTTGGTCAATGAGGCAATATAGATATATATATCCAAGGGTCAAAAAATTTGCCCTACGTCTCGAAAAATTAGGGTCGTGAAGAGGAACATCTCTAACCCAAAGAGTGTAAGCCATTTTCTTCGGCTTTTGAGCTAATCGAATCTGAGTATCTCTATCCATTTTTAGGGATAGCTCCTTCATAAGCTTCAATAGAAATAAAATTCCTAAAGCTAAGTTTAGTTTAGTTTCTATTAACATTTTGAGTTATTTATTAGTTTAAAAACTAAAAATCATATTATAATAACAATTTATCAATAAGCATTCCTGCTATGGTAGCAGACATTAAAAGATGCAAGAGTACCTCCTAAAAACAGCTTTCAGTCCAAATTCTGAAAAGAGTTTTTCTTTGAGTAGGGAGCTAGTGAACCTATACCACCTATTTGTATTCCTATTGATGCAAAATTGGCAAAGCCACAAAAGCATATAGAGTTGCAATAATCACAGATTTTTCATATAATAAATGAACAGGGCTATTAGGGTCTTTTTAGGGTTACTAATTCTTTATAACCAATAAACTCAGAAGCAGCTAACTTAATACCCAAAAGTTTGCCCCATTAGCATCATATCTTCTTTAGCTACACCAATAAGCCACATTATAGGAGCAAAAATAGTTCCTAAAAATCATTTCCAAAGAAAATCTTTGATAAGGCATTGAGCTATCTGTAATTACCGTGTTCAAATGAGTAATATCTCCTATCCAACCTAAGAAATAATTTACCATAGCAATAAGAGCCACAAAACCAAAAGCATAGCCCCTACATTGGCAGCCAATTTAAGCCCCTCAGTAGTTCCAGTACTTATTACATCTAAAACATTACTTCCCATTTTTCTCTTCTTTAGCTCCATAATCCATTTGTATTTCTTCTTCTTGTGGATACAATATTTTAGAAATTACAATTGCGCCTGGAGCAGCCATAACAGAAGCTGCAAGTAAGTGTTTTGCAAATTCTAACTCGAAGTAAAGGATCATCACCTCCTAAAAACTCACATAAGAAGCTAAAACCCCTCCTGCCACTGTAGCCATTCCTCCTATCATCACCAATAAGATTTCACTTTTGGTCATTTTTAGGTAAAAAGATTTTTATCATTAAAGGAGCTTCTGTTTGTCCTAAAAATATTCCCTGTTACAGAAAGGCTCTCTGCCCCAGATATTCTTAAAAAAATTTTGTAAGTACCCAAGCCATTCCTTTTGGTAATCGCCTGTATAATACCATAATAAAAATAAAATAGACGTTAGTGCTGAAAAGAAAATGATTGTTGGTAAAATCTGAAACACAAAAACAAAGCCTATGGAAGAAGTATCCATTAATCCTCCAGAGAAAAATCACTTCCTGCTTTGGTAAAATCTAAAATAAGAAGGAAAAATGTTCCTGCTTTTTTCGAAAATCCATCTCACCCAAGCTATTTTTAATACTCCAACTGCCAAAAATAACTGAAAGAAAAGCCCTACACCAACAGTACGCCAATTAATAGCTTTTCGATTATGACTGAAAAAGAAAAAGCAATAAGAAGCAAACAAAAACATTCGAAAGCTCCAGTAAAATGCCTTCAGCAGTTATTCCTTGCCCTTTTATAAGCTGTTTTTCAGGGTTATTTGTTACATCTTTTATTAGGAAAAATTAGTTTCTGTAATACCTAAAAATCTTTCCCATTGATGGAAAAAGTAGCAGATGTTCTATCTAAGCCGTGAAAAAGGCACTTGAACAGCCTCTTTTTCCCTTCTGCCAAAAAGCATTACACTACTTTTCTGATATAGTATAAGTTCCTTTTTCTGAAATGGAATCAATATTCAATGAAATAATTTCCATTATTTTAAATCTAAAAAGAAATTTTTGTCCAAAATTCCATTTTTCTTTCAATACTTTGAGAAAAAGAGAAAAGGCTAACAAACAACGCCAAAAAAATAAAAACTAATTGTCTCATATTCATTTTTTTATATGGTTTTTCTTCTTGTTATTTCATTATGTATTTGAGCTGCGAGTTCATAGTTTTCATTTTTCGATAGCATCTTTCATCAAACTATCTAACTCACTAGTTAGGTAACTTTTTAGGGTTTCCTATTTCTTGATTTTTGAGAGTCTGAAATTGATTTTTGTTTTGTCATTAAAAATATTATTAGAGCCAAAAAGTTACCAACAAAGCCTCTTCTATAAAAATAGGAGCATTGGTTTCATAAGCTATAGCAATCGCATCACCTACTCTAGCTGGCAGTCGATATTCTTTCTCATCCTTTCTACATACCAAGTGTGAATGAAAAAAATGCCATCTGCAAACTTAAATATAATAATATCTTGTAGATGTATATTGAAAACATCTAGAAAATTCTTAACCAAACCGTGTGTAAAGGAAGCGTGCCATTGTCTTTCTTTTTCTAATGTTTTTTTGAACAGAAAAAGCTTCTAAAGAATTGACTACCAAAGGTATTTGCCTGTCTCCATCTGTTTCTTCAAGGAGAAATAAATACGAATCTTCATTACCTCCATAAGAGACTCCTTTTTACATACAATTGCACTAAACTCATAAACTAAAAATAGAGTGCCAAAGTTAATTATGGATTTTTCAATAAAAATTATTCATAATTGATTATTAATAAAATGCATATAATTGTAGATTTTATAATAAAAAACAAAACCACTGATTGAAAAATTCAGTGGTTTTTGGATATTATTTCTTCTTTTGGGCTACAACCTGCCATTGTTGTTATCTTAATAGCCTCTGTAGGGAGGTAAAACTGATTACGAGAAACAACTGCAACTGTATTTCGAGCAAATTCTTCAAAAGCCTTAGCTAAAAGGAGTATTTTCTTGCAAAGCAGCTGGTCTACCTACATCACCAGATTCTCTAATACTTTGAACCAAAGGTATTTCTCCAAGTAGTGGAGTATCTGTTTTTCTGCTAAATATTTTACGCCTTCCTTTCCCGAAGATATAATATTTATTCTCAGGAAGTTCTGCAGGGTAAAATAAGCCATATTTTCAACCAATCCTAACACTGGCACATTGATAGTTTCTTGCCTAAACATAGCAATTCCTTTTTCAGGCATCAGCAAGGGCTACATTCTGAGGAGTACTAGCAACAACAGCTCCTGTGATAGGAAGAGCCTGCATAATGCTCAAATGAATATCTCCCGTTCCTGGAGGAAGGTCTATTAGAAGAAAATCTAAATCTCCCAACTGCATCAAAAATCATTTGATTAAGAGCTTTTGCTGCCTTTGGACCTCGCCAAATAACCGCTTGGTCTGGATGCGTAAAAAGCCAATGGAAAGAACCTTAACTCCATAATTTTCCAACAGGTTTCATTTTGACACCCCATCTACTGTTATAGAAAGGCTTTTTGGTCTTGAACATCAAACATCATAGGTATAGAAGGACCGATAAATGTCCGCATCAAGAACCCCTACACGGAATCCCATTTTTCGTAATGCAATGGCTAAATTTGCAGTAATTGTAGATTTTCCAACGCCACCTTTACAGAAGCAACCGCTATAATATTACGTATTCCGTCTATGGGTTTTCCTTTAATTTCTGGTTTAGAAGGTTCTGGCGCGCATTTGCGGTTACATTCACTTTTTACTTTTTGCTTTTTCGTAAATTTCTGCCTGCGTGAATTGCGCATTATTTCTACTTCAATTTTCTTTGCTTGTAAAGTTGGATTATTAATGGTAACATCTATAACAATTTCATCTCCAAAAATAACAATATTTTTAACCACTTCTGCATCAATAAGATTTCTCCCTTCTCCTGGTGAAGTGATAATGCTTCAATAACTTGTTGTTTCTCTATTTTTATCATTGTACGATTTATTTTTAATATTTTGCAAAAATACAAAAATATTTTCATTCAGAAATTGAAGCATTAAAAAGCGACCTAAAAGGTCGCTTTTTGAGTATAATAATGATAAGATTATCTATTATCATTGATGTTTCTACTTATTTTATCATTGGCATCTATTTCTGCTTGAGGAACCAATAAGTAAAAATCTTTTTATCATTGGCTAATATAGGATTTGTTGATAAATTAACGTTATGCCAAGAATCTCTTGTTATTCCTTTTTGTAAGCGTTTTGGCATCATACCATTCTACACCTATTTCTCCCATAAAGCTCTTTTTCTTCGTTCTAGTAAAATCTCATCTAACAATGCTGTTCCTGTATTAGTAGATTTGAGTAGCACTAGCATCTCTATTTTTGCAAAGCGTAAAGTAAAGTATGTGCATCAGCTTCACTTCCTGTATGATATAATCCTTCTGCTGCTATAGAATCATTTCTGGAACTCTGATTAGAGGGCGTGAGCATCAAAAGAAAATGCAAATTTTCTAGTATAATACTGTTGAAAATCAGTTTTATTTGTTTGTCCAAAATAATTTTCCTTGTTTTTGTCCCTACACCTCCGCGATACATCGGTAGAAGAAAATGGTGCACCAATGTTTTATTTACAAAAGTATTTTTGTAGGCTGCTCACTTCGTGTTCTGTAGAAAACACTTGGGGCAAACCAATAATAAGTAGATTGAGTAGAACTTTGAGGAATAGCCAAAATCCATTCTTTACCCTTCATCCATATTATTAAATCCATTTTTATAAACTTCTGGGCTAAGTAAAGTTGTCAACATCTGCTACTTCTCCATAGGATTTTTTAACTAGTCTATTGCTTTTGTCCAATGAGGCTTTTTCCTCAGTAGTAGAACCTTTACCTCCCATTACTTGATGAACTCTTGCAGCTAAAGCATAAGTAACTTGTTTTGTTAAAATAAGATTTATTTATACGTTCTTGACTACCTATTTCAATAGCTTTTTCAATATCTTTTAAGATAAATGCGTATAATTCTTCTTGAGTACTTAGCGGGTTACCTGCTTGCTTATTTGCTTCTGTATAAATAGGAGGAGCAAAAAGTTTTTGTATATATAAAGTATAAGTGTGTTGAAACTCTAAACTTAACTCAAAGTAGAGATAAGCTCGCATAGTATAAGCCTGCCCTAAGAGTTGATTTTTAACAGCTGTTGAAATTGTAGTTGCTTTTTCAACTCCATCTATTTCATCATTTATTTTTTCCTATAAGAGAATAAAAGATAATCCCAAGAAAAAGAAGATCTTGAAGTATTAGGGTCTCTATTATCATGCTCATAATCTTTTGTAAACCAGTTATTTCGAACTATAAAAATCATTCCCTTCTTTAACTGTTCTAGCAAAATAAGAGATGTCATATTCCCTGTATCTGTTCTACTATATTGAAGACGCATCAGAGCGTAATATGCCAGGGCCATATTTGCCCAAGCACCTTCAGAAGAACCAAAAAAGCTGTTTCTCCTGGAAACTGATGAAGTGGGTTTGGCTCATTCAAAAATCTTTACTACAAGATACTAGCCTATAGTAGCAGCAAAATAATGTTGTATATAATATATATCATTGTAATACGATTTTAAAAAGATAATGTTACCCCTAATGATAATGTTTCACACCATAAGAACGGTTATTTTGTAGTTCCGCCTATACCTTTGTTCTGGCTCAATACCATCTGTGAGGACTAGCCAAGTCCAAAAGGTTATCTCCTTATGAAAACTCTTGGGTTACTAGCTCCTATACTTTGTATTGTCTCTTGTGGCACGTTGTACCCCAAAGATAATGCTTTCAAACGAACATAGTCATTATTGAATAAAAAAATCTAGTAGATAATCTAGCATTATTATTATTCACAGTGATTTAAAAGGAACATCTGTATAACGATTATTAGGAGTCAAGCATTTTTGATATTTACAGATTGTATGGCGTCCTGCTGAAGAAAACCTACCATCAATTCTGCATAGCTATAATCATAAACTTTTTGAGACCAAAACTGAAGTTGAATAAAATATTCATATCAAAGTTTCCTATTTTTAACATAGTTTGTAAATCCTCCTGTAAAAATCAGGTAAAGAACTTCCTACATATTCTTTATTTTCTTCTTTTACTAGCCACACTATAGTCTGAAGTTACACCATCTTTTGGTTTTTCCATAATGGCAAACCATTATCTGGATTAACCCCTGCCCAAACAGGCATAAAGAAATCATATAAAGAACGACCTACTTCCCAACGTTTAGAACCATTAATAAAAGACTTTTGAGTAAGTTCTGTTATTCTATTTTTAATGAAAGACAAGTTTAAATTGGTTCTCCAGAAAATTTTTATCTTTTCGGATATTTACAGAATTTAAATCAATCTCCCATCCATAGTTTTTGATACTTCCACGTTGGTTAGTATTGATTTATTACCTGTTGACCCAGGTATAGGTTTGTTATAAATCAAATCAATAGATGCTTTTTCAAAATATTCTACACTACCTGAAAAACGACTTTTTGAAAAACGCAAAAATCTAAACCTATATTGGCAGAACCTGTTTTTCCCAAGTAATGTTATAATCGTGAAGAGCTCTAAACGAATTCTGATTCATTTAATTGAGAAGCATCTGTTGTGTTATAATCATTCAAGTAAGGAAATAAGAATCCATTGATTTATTTCCTAATTCTCCATAAGATGCTCTAAGTTTCAAATTATTTATAAAATGCATTTTTTTGAAGAATTCTTCTCTACTAATAATCCAAGAAGCACCCACAGAATAGAAATTACCCCAACGATTTTCAGGAGCAAAACGGCTTGAACCATCTGTACGGAAAGACCCTTCTAGGAAATATCTATCATCACTAGTTATAAGCTAATCTTCCTAAATAACTTACCAATCTTTCCTGAGTTATATATCCTCCTACTGATTCTGGTTTGGTAGCACCATTAAGCCACTTTTTACATTAGGTAAAAATCCTGTTCCTTGTCATCAAAAAGCATCAAAAGTATATTGATATACTTCAAAAATTCCTTGAGCATTAACTCCGTGTTTTCCAAAATTTTTATTAAAAATCTAATAAATTTGAAAAAGTTCAAAGAGCGTCCTTTGAGTTACGTGTTTGAGATACTCGCCCTTTAACGTTAGCTGCTGCTCCGTATTTGTAATGTGTATATTCATCTTTGTTATAGAAATATTGCTCATATCCTAATTGAGTTTTAAAAGACAAATAATCTGTAAATAAAAACTTCAGCATAACCATTAGTTATAATATTATAACGATTTCTAAGGTCTTTATTATTGTATAATGACCCTAACGCATTTCCCATTGAAAGAACTGGACGAGCTTGGTTTTTAGTCCATTACCATAGTTACCATAGTCATAGATGCCCTGCTTCATCATATATATAATTTCCACTTGCATCTCTTAAAAACAGGATAAATACTTTGCTACAGAGTAAATCCATTGTCCTGTCATTTTCATTTCCATTCCCTGATTGTAAAGGGATAATTTTTGTTGTGTAGTATTATAAGATGTTTTTACCCCAACATTAAGCCATTTTTTTGCAATCTTGAATCAACATTCACACGAAGACCAATTCTTTCAAAGAAGAAGTTTTTACACTTCCGTCCATTTTCAAATAATCTACTCCAAAGAAATATTTCGTATCTTCACTTTACTCCACTAACATCAAAACGATATTCTTGTTTGAAACCAGCTCGGTTTAATAGTTCTTTTTCCCAATCTGTATCCCATAAAAGGCTAGCTCCATTAACTACTTCCCCATTTGTACCGATAGGGTTTGTTACATTGTGAGGATTATAACCTAATCTAGTAATCAAAGTATTGAGTTGCTGTTTGAGAAAGCAGCTGCTTCACTTTGATTGTCTGAATACATTGCCTTATTGCGTATAGCTTGCCAAGTATATTTCATAAACTCTTCAGCTCGCAATGTTTGATGCAATTTTTTACAGAAGGCTCAGAATAACCTGCTAATGTAGTAAAAAATTAAAAAGTAGGTTTAGTATTTAACTTACCAGATTTTGTAGTTATTAATATAACTCCATTCGCAGCACGAGAACCATATAAAGATGTAGAAGACGCATCTTTCAATACTGTCATCGACTCTACTTGGTCTTGTGATATGTATTGATATTTCCATTAAAAGGAACCCCATCCAAAATAATTAAAAAGGCGAAGTAGAAGCATTTTATAGACCCTACTCCTCGTACTAAATATACTAGGATTATCACCTGGTTGCCCACCAGCAGAAATATTATTCACCCCGTTGTAGACCCTTGTAAAGCAGCTTTACAACACTTGGTGCTTGTTGTTTTTTTGTAAACACATCTTTTATCAATAGTTGTTACAGCCCCAACTCAACTGCTTTCTTTCTGCTTACCATGACTACTACAACTTCTCCTTCTATTTGTTGGACTTCAGTTTTTAGTACAATATTCAATTTCGTATTATTACCTACCACCTCTTGGTCTTCAAAACCTATTGCTGTAAAAATAAGAGATATCACCCTGGTCTAGCTTGTATAGAATAACTACCCATCAAGCTCCAGTTGCCACTCCGTGAGAAAGTACCTTTCAAGATTACAGTAGCCAACGGCACAGGGCTCCCTCAGTATCATCTTTCACAACCCCAGATATAGTTTTCTGAGCGAAAGAGAATGTAATGCACATAGCATTACCACATAAACAAGTTTCAGTCTCATACTTTAGTGTTTTTATATTAGATTTTGCAAAAGTTATAAATAATTTTTAAAAAGAAAAAAACTTTTTCTATTTTTAGAATCACTCCTAATTTTATAGTAATCAAATAAAATATCTTTTAATTATTTTTTTCAAAAATAATGAATATTATTTATATATATTTAATTTTTAAAAGCATATTAAATATATTTTTAACAAAACATATATTTAGAATATATTTTTATTTTAAATAATAAAAATCATTAAATTAAATAATATAAGCGATTATTTTTAAAGATTTATTTTCTAAGAATATTCGAAAAAGTATGCTTTTTAGTATTATGATAAAAATCATAATTTTTATTAATAATAATTTATGAGATGATAAAGAAGAATAGCATAAGTGAAAAAAATATATTAAAATATAAATTTTTCACTTTAATAATTAAGATTATGTAATTTTATCACTCTTTTATTTTTCTATAAAACTACAAATTTTATCTAAATTTATTGTTTTTATAACATTGCTTTTTATTATTACAATTATTTTTCTTAATAATTCTTTAAAATTAGAAGTTGTATATTTAATTAAAAGTATATATCTTTGCACCGAGCAAATCAGCTTATCGCTACGAAAGTAGAGGAAAGTCCGGACACCATAGAGCAACATAGCGGGTAACGCCCGTCCGTCGTGAGGCGAGGACAGTGCAACAGAAAGAATGTACGGATAATGCCGTAGTGAAATCAGGTAAACTCTATGTGGTGCAACACCATGTAAACCAGCGTTATGAGGGCTGCTCTGCCCCAGTTGGAGGGTAGGTGGTTAGAGTTTGGTAGTAATACCAAGCCCAGATAAATGATAAGCACCTCTTTTGAGGCACAGAATCCGGCTTATGATTTGCTCTTTTTTTACCTTAAAATTCCTCTTGCCAAACGTCTTCCCCATCTTCATCTATTACAAAACTAAAACGAGGCTCTAAATGCAAAAAGGGTTCTATTTTAGGATATTATTAATTCTTTAACTGTAATGTATTTTTCTTGGTCTTCTGTGTCTGTTTCGCCAAAGAGATGCACCAACGTAATACTTCTTTGCCTTTTTCATCCCAATCGGTAATTTTACAGCCAAAAATAGGCAAGGCAGAAAAAGTCTTCCCCTATACAAATAACCAGTTCATTTTCAGAACATTCTATATATTTTGAGTTATATTTTTCAATCATTTTTATATTATTAAAAAATAAAAAGCAAGGAAAAATATAAATTACTTTTTCTTTGCTTTGATTTTATTAAATCCTTCATTATAAAATTAGCCTAAAAACCTTTTTATCAAAGTTTCAGCTATTTGAATAGTATTGGTAGCAGCTCCTTTACGAAGATTATCTGCTACCACCCACATATTTAGAGAGTTAGGAGCAGACTCATCTCTACGGATACGACCTACAAAAACATCATCTTTCCCTTGTGCATAAATAGGCATAGGATATGTGTTAGTATCAGTATTATCTTGTAGAGTTATACCTGGTGCTTTACTTAGTATTTTTCTGACTTCAGTTAGGTCAAAAATCTTGTTCAAATTCTACATTGATAGACTCACTATGCCCTCCTACCACAGGAATACGCACTGCTGTTGCTGTTACTCGGATACTATCATCTCCAAATATTTTTGTTTCACGAACCAACTTCATTTCCTCTTTCGTATATCCATTAGGTTCAAAAACATCACAATGTGGAATAGCATTTCTATGAATAGGATAATGGTATGCCATCTCTCCTTTTTCATTACGATATTCATTTTCAGTTGTTTCACTGCTTTTACTCCTGTACCTGTAATGGATTGATAAGTAGAAACGATTATTCTTTTTATCCCATATTTACGTAAAGGCGAAAGAGCTACAAGCATTTGAATTGTAGAACAATTTGGGTTTGCTATGATTTTATCTTCTTTGGTTAATACATCTGCATTAATTTCTGGTATAACCAGTTTTTGTAGGATCCATACGCCAAGCAGAAGAATTATCGACTACAATAGTACCTACTTGTGCAAACTTTGGAGCCCATTCGGTAGAGACGCTTCCGCCTGCTGAAAATAAAGCAACATCTGGCTTTAAGGAAACAGCCTGAGCTAAACCTATTACTTTATATTCTTTTTCCTTTAAAAAACAATGGTTTGTCCTATTGATTTTTCTGAGGCTACAGGAATAAGTTCTGTAACAGGAAAATTTCTTTCCTCCAATACTTGAAGCATTACATTACCTACCATTCCTGTAGCTCCTACAACTGCTACTTTCATTTTTATTTTTTTAGATTTTCTAAAAAGAAATATTTTTATAACTAGACTGCAAATATACTATTTTTAGTGAAAAATAATAGTGAAAAAAATTCATTTTTCTAATATAAAAAAACAAAAATTATTCTTTTTGATAATATAGATTTTATTTCTTATAATTATTTTTCTATCTTTGTATTTTAATTGATAAAAATGATAGAAAATAGACCACTAACAGAGCGTATGCGCCCAAGCAAATTATCAGACTACATTAGCCAACAGCATTTAGTAGGAGAAAAAGGAGCTATTCGCTATCAAATGAGACAATGGCATACTTCCTTCTGTAATCTTTTTGGGGACCACCAGGAACGGGCAAAACTACTTTGGCGTATATAATTGCAAATGAGAGCCATAGAGCTTTTTTTCTCTCAGTGCTATTAGTAGTGGTATCAAAAGATGTTCGAGATATTATTGAACGAAGCAAAAAGAACAAGGGCTTTTTACCAAAAAATCCTATTATTTTTTTATAGATGAAATTCATCGTTTTAATAAAACTCAACAAGACTCTTTGCTTGAAGCGGTTGAGCGCGGTTGGGTAACACTTATAGGTGCCACAACTGAAAACCCTAGCTTTGAGGTTATTCCCCGCTTTACTCTCTCGTTGTCAAGTATATACACTCAACCCTTTCTCTGAAAAATGATTTAAAAAGAATTGCTTTTTCGAGCAATAAAAACGGATAGTATTTTACAGAAAAATATTAAAATAGAAGAAACAGAAGCTTTTATTTCGAGTATCCTCTGGTGACGGACGAAAATTATTAAATACTTTTGAACTGATAATTAATACTTTTTCAAAAGATGAAGAAATTATAATTACCAATGAAAAAGTAATGCAAATTGTCCAAAAATACAGTTTTGTATGATAAAACAGGAGAACAACACTATGATATTATTTCTGCCTTTATTAAATCTATACGAGGAAGCGACCCAAATGGTGCTGTTTATTGGCTTTGCACGAATGATTGAAGGAGGGAAGACATCAAGTTTATAGCAAGACGAATGCTCATTTTAGCTTCAGAAGATATAGGAAACGCGAATCCTATGGCTCTGGTTATGGCTAATAATACTTTCCAAGCCGTAGAAGTGGTAGGCTATCCTGAAGCTCGTATTATTTTTAAGTCAATGTGCTATATTTTTAGCCTCTTCACCTAAAAGTAATGCTTCATACAAAGCTATTAATAAAGCTCAACAAATAGTAAAAACAAACAGGAAATCTAAGTGTCCCTATTCATTTAAGAAACGCCCCCACTGCATTGATGAAAAACTGAATTATGGAAAAAGATTATTTATATTCACACGATTATCCTTTCCATTTTGTATTTCAGGATTTTTACCAGATGAATTAGAAGGCACTTGTTTTTATGACCCTTGTGATAATCCGAAAGAAAATGGACTTAGAAATTATTTAAAATCTCTTTGGGGAGAACGATATGGATATTAAAAATTAAAATCAGGAAATTAACAAATCCTGATTTTTATACATAAAAACAAGCTATCCTAATTACTTAGAATAGCCTGTTCGCTTTTAACCTATAAAAAAATTAGTAGTGAAAATGCTCGCTTTCTCCCATAAGAGGATGTCTTTTTCTACAAGAGGAGCTTTGGCCAAAGAAGCGAATACCACATAGATGAAAAGTCCTAAGAAGAACAAAAACACTGCATATTTCGCCTATTCCTATACTCCATTGGTCTCCAACAGTTGCTGGCATTATCATATTATAGAAATCTAAATAATGTCCACAAAGAATAACTACTGCCATTGTTCCAACAACAAAAAGGTTTTTCTTTTGATATCAGAATCTACCAAAAATAAGAAGTGGAGCTAAAAAGTTGATAGCTAACATTCCTAAAATGACAGGCTCATAATCATTTAATCGAGTGATAAAGTATACTACCTCTTCTGGAATATTTGAATACCAATATAACAAATATTGTGAAAACCAAAGATATGTCCAGAAAATAGAAAAACCAAATAAATATTTTTGCTAAATCGTGCAAATGGCTATCATTTACATTTTGTTAGATATCCTTGAGATTTTAAATAAATGGTTACCAATATAATAGCTGCAATAGCAGAAGTAATCAGACTTGAGAATACATACCAACCAAATAAAAGTACTAAACCAGTGAGGATCTACACTCATAATCCAATCCCAAGACATCATAGATTCAGTAACTAAAAAGAATACTAAAAAAATGCTGCTGACCATTTAAAAAGCTTTTTACAAATGGACGATTGTCACTTGCATTATCCTGTGCAATAGAAAGCCTACGAGAAATAAATCTATAAGCAACCCAACCCAATAAATAAATTGCTGCTCGTATCAAAAACCAGGAACATTTAAAAATCCTTGTTTCCTTGTATCAATTCATCGTGTTTAACCACTTCTGGGTCCATCCAAATGAATAAATGATTAAAATGTAAGCCCGATAAAAACAAGTAGTATAAAGAAAATAAGACCACCAATAGGTAAATATCCCTGTAATTCCTTCCATTACTCTAAAAAAGAATAGGAGACCAACCTGCTTGTGCCGCTCTATTAATAGCATAAAATGCTAATACTCCAAGAGAAATTAATAAAAAGAATAATGCTGGAACATAAATTCCTGCCCAAGGCTTATTTCCCAATTGATGCAAGATATGTTCATAATGAGACTTCATCATGATGATGATGCTTGTACTTGCGCTCCTTTGTGAAGTTTATCTTGTACTAATTCTTGTTCTTGAACGAATTCTTTTTACTTCTTCAATGGTTTTAGGAGTACTGATAAAACTATAACCAATCCCTAAAAAGCCCCACTAATCATACAAATTATGGCAACTAATTTAATTTTACTTATAAATGTATACATAATTCTTTCTTTATATGGGGTTATTTAATCAGTTTTTCTCTTAGTTGTTCTACATACATAGCAATTTGCCATCTTTCTTTTTCAGTTATTTGAGAAGTGAAAGACCATTGCATTTTTACCATAATAAATAGTATGGTAAATACTTCCTTGGGTAATATTTATATTTTTATAATTAGGAACTCCTAAAAATTTATCACGTTTTACTAAAATACCTTGTCCATCTCCTTCTGAACCATGGCATACCATACAATAGATATTGAATAAAGCTGCTCCTTCTTGCAGATTTTTGTTTAAGAGCTAAACTATCTGCCATAAGCGGATTTCTTAAAGTAGCCTTTGCCAATTCATAGCCTTCATTAGTATTATCAAACAAGAAAGGCATCCAACCTTGTTTTTATTGTATGCTCTGGAGGGAGTTGAGCTTCCATATTTCCTTTTAAAAGCAGTATTTCCTTCTGGTATTTCTTGATAAGTTTTCATATCCCACTGGGAAATACATATCTGTATTAGCTGTATATTGATAGTTTGGCTTTTCTTTATTAAAACAAGATGTCAAAGAAAGACCAGTTGCTAATATTACTATTTTAATTATATTTTTTCATATTGTTATCTTGTTATTTTCAGACAATTTAACCTCAACAGCTCCTGTTTCTTTTAAGAAATTCACCAAATCATTTTTCGTTTCCTTGTACAACAATCTTCCATTAAGAAATGGTCATCTGTGGTACGAGGATCTGGGTTTTCTGCTTTTTATGAGGGTATAATTTACTTCTCATATAAAAAGATATAACCATAAGGTGAGCTGCAAAAATACAGTCATTTCAAACATAACAGGCACAAATGCTGGTAAGTTATCAATGTAAGAAAAATTAGGTTTTCCTCCAATATTTCTAGGCCAGTCTTCTATCATTATATAATTCATCATAAGAGTTGCAACAGCCAGTCACATACCACTATATGAACGAAGCAATGGCTAAACGTGTTTTTGAGCCCCATAGCCTTATCTAGGCCGTGTACGGGGAAAGGAGTATATACTTCCTCAATTTGATGATTAGCTGCTCTTACTTTTTCACAGCAGACATCAATATATCATCATCATTATATAATGCTTGTACTATTTTTTACTCATAATTAATGGTGATTATCAGGGTTACTATCTCTTAATTTTTATATTTTTCTCCTGATGATTTCAAGATAGATTTCACTTCTGCTTGTGCTATCACAGGAAAAGTACGTGAGTATAATAAGAACAGTACAAAGAAAAATCCTATTGTTCCTGTATAAATTCCTATATCTACAAAAAGTAGGTGAAAAACATTGTCCAAGAAGAAGGTAGGTAATCTCGGTGAAGTGAAGTAACTATAATCACAAAACGTTCAAACCACATTCCTATGTTTACTACTATAGAAATACAGAAAGAGAACATAATACTTCTACGTAATAAACCACATAAACTGTGGAGAGAATACGTTACAAGTCATCATCATCCAATAAGCCCACCAATAAGGACCTGTTGTATGATTTAAGAATGCATATTGCTCATATTCTACACCTGAATACCAAGCCACAAAAAGTTCCGTTATATATGCACACCCTACAATAGAACCTGTTATCGTACTACCAAGTTCATTAACTCTATGTGTTGAAGTGTAATATAATTTTCAAGATTACATACTTTACGCATAATAATAAGTAAAGTATTTACCATAGAAAACCTGAGAATATTGCCCTGCAACAAAGTAAGGAGGGAAAATTGTTGTATGCCAACCTGGAATAACAGAAGTAGCAAAGTCAAAAAGATACACAATAGTATGTACAGAAAGTACAAGAGAGTAGCAAGACCTGCTAAAAACCAAAGATACCTCTTCAAAAGCGTTGCCAATCTTTTTGCTACGACCACTCCATCCAAAAACTTAGAAGACTATATATTTTCTTTTGAAATGGTTTTTACTGCTCTATCACGAAGCATAGCAAAATCTGGTAATAAACCTGTCCACCAGAATACTAATGAAACGGAAAGATATGTAGAGATAGCGAAAACGTCCCACAACAAAGGAGAATTAAAATTCACCCAAAGAGAACCAAATTGGTTCGGAATAGGCATAGTCCAATAAGCTAACCAAGGACGTCCCATATGGATAATAGGAAACAATCCTGCTTGAACTACTGAGAAAATAGTCATAGCCTCAGCAGAACGGTTAATTGCCATTCTCCATTTTTGACGGAAAAAGTAAAGTACAGCCGAAATAAGAGTTCCTGCGTGACCAATACCTACCCACCAAACGAAGTTGGTAATATCCCAAGCCCAGCCTACGGTTTTATTAAGTCCCCAAGTACCTATCCCAACAGATACGGTATAAATCATACAGCCCTAATCCCCAAAAGGAAAGCTAAAAAGCGCAATAGAAAATACTGTCCACCAAAGTTTATTCGCTCTTTCCTTCTACAGGACGTGCAATATCTACCGTTACATCGTGATAGGTTTTATCGCCCGTAATAAGTGGATTGCGTATAGGTGCTTCGTAATGCGATGCCATATTTAAAAATTATTAGTCTTTGTTAATATTCCTTTAATTAAATATCAGAAGTATTTCTACCTTCACTTGATAAAATACATTAGGTTTTTGTACCAATGTGTTCAAGTAAATGATCATTCTATCATCTTCTTTAAGAGCTACGATTGGGTCTTCTGCATTGTTTACATCTCCGAATGTCATTGCTCCTGTTCCACAAGCTGCTGAACAAGCACAAGCATCATTGAATTCCCCAACTTTCACTTCTCTATTTTCTCGTTTTGCACGAAGAATAACCGCTTGTGTTTCTTGAATACAGAATGAACATTTTTCCATCACTCCACGAGAACGAACAACTACGTCTGGATTGAGAACCATTTTACCATAATCATTGTTCATATGATAGTCAAAATTCATTATTATTGCTGTATAAGAACCAGTTGGAAACGTCTTACTTTTTATAAGGACAGTTATTTGCACAATAACGAGTTCCTACACATCGGTTATATGCCATATGATTTTGACCTTGCAAGCCGTGAGATGTAGCTCCTACAGGACAAACAGTTTCACAAGGAGCATTATTACAATGCTGACACATAACAGGTTGGAACGCTACTTGCGGATTTTCTGAAGGGTCTTCCATTTCTCCAAAAGTAGTAGCGCAGCTCCTAAGCCACTGATATTATTTACTTTTCTTCATCTGCTCAAAAGTTTCTTCAGAAGAATAATATCTATCTATTCGAAGCAATGCATATCACGAGAACGTCGTATTTCTTCTTTTCCTACTACTGGCACGTTATTCTCTGCGTGACAAGCTATAACACTAAAGCTCCACAACCTGTACAAGCATTTAAATCTATTTGCTAAATTGAATAAATGCCCTGTACTTTGGTCAAATTCTTTTCCAAAAGTGTAACTGTTGAAGCCTTTGTTTCTTTATGATCTAAGGATACAACTGGTTTTTATTCCACTCTTCTGGACTTTTTTGTTACTAAATCTTCTAGGGTAGTTTCTTTAAGAATATCTCCACGCCCCATCAAAGTATTATGTAACTGAACACAAGCATATTCGTGAGTTCCTGAGCTTTTAGCAATAGAAACTTTCTGAACATTATTCGAGTTAAAGTAAATTGCATATGCATTTACCCCCACTTGCATCTCTTTTGCATACCTGTTAGACGACCATAACCAAAAGCCAACCCAAAAAAGAGCCTTTTTGCTTGTCCTGGTTGAATAAAGACTGGCACTTTTAGTTTAACATCATTAACTGTTATTTCTGCATAATCTCCATCTAACGCACCATCTGCAACGTGCCAATTTTTTTAAACCTAATTCTTTAGCATCAGAAGCAGATATTGTTAAATAGTTATCCCAGAAACTCGAGAAATAGGGTCTGGTAATTCTTGTAACCAATGGTTGTTAGCTTGTTGACCATCTCCTAAGCCAGTCTTAGCATATAATTGTATTTCAAATCCTTCAGAGGTTGATTTAGCTAAATTAGAAACCATCTCTGAGATAGGAAGAGTAACTTTTTCATCACAAGGTTCAATAGTTTTTGCTGACACAAAAAGCCATCGTGAAGAGATTTTTCCCAAGAATCAGTTTCTCCTAATATATTATTATTCCAGAAAGATTTTAAATATTGATAATAGTCTCCTTTATTAAAGCCACTTTGTAAGAGCATCTTGTATTTGTCGAGTATCAAATAAAGGACGAATAGTAGGCTGCATCAATGTATAGAAACCTTTTTCATTTCAACATCTCCCAAGACTCTAAATAATGAGGAGTTGCAGCTGTATAAGTTGTTTTTGTAGATGTTTCATCTTGGCGAAGAGAAAAAGCCACAGAACAATCTACTTTTGAAAGACCTGTTTTCGAAAGCAAAAGCTATCTGCTAAAGAATACAAAAGGATTTGCATTTGCCATAATAAGCACTCCTACTTTGCCCGCATTCATATCTGTGATGAGCTGGCTCACTTCCTTAGCATTACCTTGTCGAATATATAATAAATTCTGAGGGCAAAAAGCCTCACTTTGTATTGCAGAATTAATTTCAAGCACTAATCCTGAGCATCTTCATCTTGAATACCTGTTACACAACAGCTCTTGAGCCTGCTTTTTAACTTGTTCAGCTGCTTTTCAGAGCTATCTCTGCCTTTTCAGGAAGATTTCCAGCTACATTTTGCCCATTTAAATAGCCATAAAAACTTAGCTAATGCCACTTTTTAATTCAGAAGGTTTTAACGCTACTCGACGGTCTGCATTAGCACCAGAAAGAGACATTATTGTCTCAAACTGAATATGTTTAGACATTTTACCATTTTTCGGAATACGTTTAATTGCATATTCATCTTCATAACCACCCTTGCCATTCAGCAATAAAATCAGCACCAAAAGATACAATTACATCTGCTTTTGAAAAATCATAATCAGCTAAAAGCTCTTACTCCATATTTTTTTCTCAAAAGCCTTTTACTCCTGCTTCTTCTGAAATAGCATCATACTGAATATGTTTTGCATTAGTATATTTTTCTGAGAACTCTTTTATAAGCGCATATGTTGAAGGGCTAGCAAGAGTATTTGTTAGAAGAATTGTTTGTTTACCAGCTTGTTGAGCTGTCTCAAGAGCTTTTTAGTACTGATGCGTCTAAAGTATCCCAAGTAATATCCTCATTACCTCTTTTTAGGATTTTTAACGCATACTATCATACATAGAAAGCACAGATGCTTGAACACGAGCATTTCCAGAACCACGGTAAGGAGCCTGACGATTATTATCAATCTTTATTGGACGTCCTTCACGTGTTTTTACTAAAAATACTAGCAAAATCAAAACCATCTGCCATAGTTGTAGCATAATAATCAGGAATACCCGGACGGATTTGTTCAGGCATAACTACATATGGAATAGCTTTATGTACAGGACCTTTCACAAGCTGCTAAAGCTGCTGCTGCAGTTGTAAAAACCAACATACTTCAAGAAATCCCTACGAGTAGTTGAAGATTCTTCTAATTTTTCTTTATTTCCTAAAAATTCGTGTTCGCCTGAATATAATGTAGGGAGCTTATCAACAAATTCATTTTGCTGAATTTGTTCTATAATTGGATTATTAGAATCCAACTCCTCAATACTTCTCAATATCTGATGCCATATTTTTGTAAAATTAGCTTTTTAATATTTTATTAATAGTGACATTTTCACATTCTAACCCACCAAGCTCTGCAATAGTAAGTTTTTCTTTTTCATTTTTATCAGCTAATTGTTTATGAACTTTTTCATAATAAGGATTAGCTTGATTTTCATCTGTACTTCTGTGGCAAATTGATACACCACCCCATTGTAAGAGGTGCATGTTGTTCTACCACTTCCATTGTTTTGAACATCACCGTGACAAGTTTTGACAAGCTACGCCAGCAACAGTAACGTGTTGAGAGTGATTGAAGTATACGTGATCAGGAAGATTATGAATACGCGTCCATTTTCACAGGTTTTTCAACACCTGTATATTTCATATTATCAGTATCCCAACCTACTGCATCATATAACTTTTTGGATTTCCCCATCATAAAATTCTTTTAGTTAAACCTTTTTCAGGCTCTACTGGTCCTGTATATTCATCTATTGTTTTATGACAATTCATACAAACATTAAGAGAAGGTATCCCAGCTGTTTTTGAAGTACGAGCAGCAGGTGACAGAATTTACAATCTATCTGATTATCTCCTGCGTGTATTTTTATGAGAATAATGGATTTCTTGAATAGGTTGATAACCTTGATCTATACCTACCTGCATTAGATAACCAAAAAGCAAAAGTAAGTAGCAGAAAAAGATCCCCGCCATCAATGTACCAATAATAATTCTATTTTTAACTAAAAATATTCCAAAGAGAATATTTACTTTGTTTCAAATAAGCCTCTTTATCATTTTCTTTTGCTAATTTTTAATTTCACGATGCGCTTTTTACCATTATAAAAAGCTAAAAATAGCTAAAAACTATAGAAGAAAGAACTAAAAGTATCTCTGTTAGATAGCTTTTTGCCTTCCACTTGTTGTTCTGCTTGAATTTCTTCACCTGTTTGCGCATTATCACCTTGAGCAACCTCCTCATTAGCAGGAGCTTGAGCAACTTTTTCTTCTGCAGCTGATGGGTTAGATGTATAGCTATAACATCTGTAATATCTTGTTCAGAAAGGATAGTTTCATAGTAACATTGGCACTTTGTTGTATTCTTCAAATACAGCAACGGCATCCTTATCTCCAGATTTTTATAAGCTCTGCGCTATTTTTATCCACTTATGTAACCATTCGGAAGTTCTTCGTTTTTCAATATCTCCAGAGTGGTGGACCTACAAAATTTCGCTTCAAGCTTATGGCAAGCGGCACAATTCTGCTTAAATATATCTTTTCCTTAATAGGATCGCCTGTGAAAGCTTGAGCAAACACATTTACAGAAAAATATAACTGCCAAAAGCACAGTAATTACTGCTGAAAAATTACGGTTTTTAACCTTTTTCATATTCCAAATAAGTTTTTAACTTTTTAAAAATATTGACTATTTGCAGTGTAAAATATTAGTCTTTACAACCTTACACGGTGCATATAACTTCTTAACGAAATGAAAATAATTTCTTTTTCTTTAATTTATAAAAGTCTAAATAACAATCTTTTTCAAGCCTTTATTTTTATTGACTTTTTAATCTAAAACCTAACTTTTTATATTAAATATTTATTAACATAGTATGTATATTTTTCTTATTCTTCAATAAATTCTCGAGTGTTTTTACTACAAAATCAATTTCTTCAAATGTATTGAAAAATAGATAAAGAAAAACGTAAATTGGGCATTTTTCAATTCTTTTTCAGGGAAGAATATTTCTTTAAGAATATGGGACACTTGAGTACTACCGCTTTGACAAGCACTCCCCTACTGCAAGCGACACCTTTCATATCCAAATAAGAGCTACAATTTCAGTTTTAGGGATCTGTAGGCAAACCGATATTAAGAATGGTATAAGCACTTTTTCAAATCTGCACTTGCTCCATTAAAAACGAATATTAGGAATATTTTTAAGAGTTGTTCTATAAAATATTGTTTAAGTTTGAGAATTTGATTTTTCTACATCTAAATTTTGATAAGCCAATAAAAAGCTTCTTCCATTCCTATTATATTATGAGACCGCCTCTGTGCCTGCTCGCTTACCTCGTTCTTGTTCTCCTCCAAAAATAAAAAGAATGTAGGTATATTTTTCCTAATAAAAGCTAGCCCTACTCCTTTAGGGACCATAGAATTTATGAGCTGATGCTGAAATAAAATCAACAGGAATTTGAGAAAAATCTACTGAAAAAATGTCCAACAGACTGTACCATATCTGAATGAAAATAAGCATTATACTTTTTACATATTTCAGCTGTTTCTTTAGAGTGGAAGAATATTTCCTATTTCGTTATTAATGTGCATTAAACTAACTAAAAACACATTCATCTGAAGGAAATTGAGAAAGTAACTTTTTCTAAATCTTGCAATCTACACTCCGTCTTTTGGTTAATTTAACAAAAAGAAACCCGTGTTCCATATTCATTTTCAATAGAAGAAACAGTATTTAAAAACTGCATGATGCTCTATAGGAGTAATAATTTGGGTAATATTTAAGTCTCTTACAGCACATTTAATAATCATATTAATAGCTTCTGTTCAGAGGAAGTAAAGATAATTTCAGAAGGAGATACAGCGAATTCTTTAGCTATATTTTTCGTGCTTTTTCTATGAAAGCTTTCGTTGTCCTTCCGAAAACTATGCGTTGAAGAAGGATTACCAAAAATACGTTAAAGAATTATATATTTTTGTAAAACTTCTTCTCTCATAGGGTAGTAGAAGCGTTATCAAGATGAATTTTTAGTCATATTTTTATTTTTAAATACAAATTTACAACTTTTATCCGAAAAAGAAATTAAAAATAGTATCTTTGCACTTATTTTATGATTTATGAAAAATATTTTATTGGTATAGCATTTTATTTGTATTTTTATTATCGTGTAATGATGGAGATGTAACAATACAACGAATAAATTTAGAGCACAGAAGCCTATTCTTGCACTGGGAGAATATAGCGATTGATTTTCTCTATAAAACTCAAGACAAACAAGCCCTTATCTTATCATTTTAATAATGGACTTTTGAAAAATCAAGAAGGAACTATAACTGGCTCTATTCCTACTAACTTTAAGCTCTATTATCGTATATTTGACTCTGCCTTCAAGAACTTATTTTTGTACTACACCGCCAGCGAGCTCTCCAAGAGTTACTTCTGAAATACAAGCACAAGGCGGAGTGTAGAAATAACTACAAAAAGCAACACAAGACACTCAAAACAATACGACAAAAATACACTCATATTATCAGAATAAAAGATTTGCTTATCACAAATTCTGATGGTGAAAGACTTATAGAGATCAATTTTAACTTGGAACCTATCAAACCACAGAATAGATGATCATTATCATAAATGGAGTAAATTTAAATCTTTTTAGGAGTTCGTGAAACAAATATTTACGGAAATATCTCTTTTGAGAAGATTTTTATAACATTACAAAAAGACTTCCCTCAGTGTGAACTATCTTATTTTTCAGAGTAATATAGAGGAGAATTAATAAATAAACTACAAGAAGTGGGCTTTTGTTATGACGGAATTATTCTAAATGCAGGGCTTACTCTCATACCTCCTATTGCCTTACACGATGCCATAAAAGCAATAACAACTCCCGTTATGAAGTTCATATTTCAAACACTTTTGCTCGTGAAACTTTCCGTCATAAATCTTTTATTTCTCCTGTTGCCAAAGGTATTATTTTTAGGATTTGGATTAAAAGGTTACTCTTTGGCTATAGAAAGTTTTCTGATAAATTAAAAAAGTAATATTTTTTAGTTGTTATTTCAACTTTTTATTACTTTTACCACCTATTTTTAACATCTTTATAATTTTATTAAGTTTATGAAAATAACATTAGCGATACTTGCTGCTGGTTTTGGGCTCTCGTTATGGAGCAGATAAACAATTAGAACATATTCATAATGATAATATTCTGTTAGATTACTCTATTTACAGTGCTTTAAAAGCAGGTTTTTGAGAGATGTTGTTCTAATTATTCGTTCAGAAATTGATTCCTTAGTAAAAAGGACATTTTGAGAATAAGTTTGAAGGGGTAAAATTCTCTTATGTTTATCAAGATGTTTTAACTCCTAAAAACCTTGAAAGAAAAACCTTGGGAACAGGCCACGCTCTCCTTTGCCTTAAAGACAGATTAAAAATCCTTTTTAATCATCAATGCAGATGACTACTATGGAGTAAATTCATTTTATAGATATGGCAAAAAGCTCTAAGAGCTGGGAAAGGAAAAATGCTATATTCTGCAGGTTATAAATTGAGAAATACTCTTAGTGAAAATGGGACAGTTTCAAGAGGAATTTGTAAAGTTGATGATAACCATTTTCTACAAAGTATTGAAGAAGCTAGAAAACTTCGTAAATTGGATGAAAACACTGTTATTGATGAGGAAACAAACCAAACTTTTTGATATAGATACTTACGTATCAATGAATTTCTGAGGGTTTTCTTCCTGAAATATTTCCTATTGCACAGGCTCATTTTGATGATTTTATAAAAAGAAAACAAAAGATGACCCAAATGCAGAATTTTTACATCCCTTCTGTTGCTAAATATGCTCACGATGAAGGCTACAAAGTTGAAGTTTTTACCCAATAACGAAAATTGGTTTGGACTTACTTATAGAGAAGATTTAGCTTTTTGCTAAAAGAAATAGAAGAATGTATCAGTGCTGGTATATACCCTACAAAAATCTAAATATTTATGGAAATAATAGAAGAAATAGCTCAAAAATTTGATTTTTGATGGAGAAATAACCTCAATTCAATTATACGGAAATGGGCATATAAATCAGTACTTACTTAGTAAAAACAGAAAATAATAATTATATCCTACAGGGATAAATAGAAGTTTTTCAAAACCGCCGAAGATATTATTCAAAACATATTATTATTATAGGGAAACTTGCCCAAAAATAATATTATTCTTCAAATGATTCCTACCAAAGAAGGTCGTTATAGTATTGATGCTGATAGCTCTTTATAGCTGCTGTGCCTTTTGCTGAAGGGTATGCTTCTTTTTGATGTGATTGATGCTGCGTGGAAAGCTGAAAAAGCAACCAGAGCATTTGCTATATTTGGAAAAAAACTTTTTGCTAATGTAGATGTAAAAACTAAAAAGAAACTATCCCTAATTTCCATAATGGTCTCATTCGGTTTGAGCAATTAGAAACTGCTTACCAAAATGCCAATGAAGAGCGTAAAGAAAAAGCAAATGATTGGTACAAATTTTGCCAGAGCTCATAAAAAATATTTTTGAACGAGTACAAAAAATATTGATAATGGGGATATCCCTCTTAGAGTAACACATAATGATACCAAAGTTAATAACGTTCTTATCCATACACAAGACTTAGATGAAGCCAAAGTTATTGATTTAGATACTGTTATGCAAGGAACTCTACTATATGATTTTCGGAGACTTAGTACGAACTTCAGTGAGCCCTACCAAAGAAAAATGAACCTGATGATTCTAAAATACATATTGATAAATTTCTTTTTCGAGGCTATCTGTGAAGGTTATTCTGAAATGAAAGATGTAATGACTCCAAAAGAAAAAGAAATGATAGTTGATGGAGCTAAATATATGATTTTTCATTGTTGGAACTCGCTTTTTGGCTGATTATTTTTAATAATGATATTTACTTTAAAACTTCATACCCAGAAGAAAAATTTTTATTCGGGCAAGAAATCAATTTGTACTTCTTCAACGTTTTAGAAGAAATCGAACCTGAACTAAGAAATATTGCACATCGATATTTTTAAATAAAAAAAGAGTTCCTTTTAGGAACTCTTTTTGTTTAATAACATCTTCCTTTATTTAATTCATTTTCTATCATTCGTACTTCTACTTCTGAAAGTATCTGATTATTACTATCATACATTTTTCTATCCAATTTTTATACAAGTATTTTTACCTCAATATAGGGCAAATAAAAAGTATTTATCCACATTTTATCAGCTTCAGATAATCCATTTCTTTGAGCATTAAAGGGCTGACCATTCTTTTTAGTCATTGAATATTTATAAATATTATTTACAAAATAATCAGACCCATAAAGCATTACTGAATTAAAAATCAAATTTTTCTGTTTTATAATAACTAGACGGCAATATTTGGAATTGGTCTTGGTACTCTGGTAAAATATTTTCATATAATACATTTATATATTCATCTCTATCACTTCGGTTTTTGTTCATGAAACATTCCTAAAGCGTAGCAAATTTCGTGACAAATTACTCCTCTTGTGAAATTGAATAAATATAAAGGTTGGTTTCCTCCTTTTTCCTACATATGATTCATTTTTATTAGCAGCTGTGAATATTACATTTGGGTAACTAAAACCTAAAGGGTGTTTATCTGGGTCATTAGTTGCGTCATAAAAACGTGCATTAGTTTCACTTTCTATATAATTAATAGCGTCTAATATTGCTTGTTTTTGAGAAGGAGTAATATTTTTCTGCAAATTTATAACGTAACATTGTCCAAAATCTTGGAGTAGTAGGGTGAATAACCCTACCAATTTTGAGGACGTATATTAGAATACTGTAAAATTCCCGATTCTGAGAGACAGGAGTGCTTGTTAGCTCTTGATTTTTAGGATTATAATTGATATCTTCCTCTGTTAGAATACTTCCTGTTTCATCTAATAATTTAACATCTTTATTAGAAAAGAAAGAATATCTCCTAAAAAGATATTGGTTGTCATTCTTTTTCACTACAACACCTGATTTTAGTTTTTCTAAGTTTGCTCTCGTCTGGAAATACACAAGTTACCTTCCATCTGGTGTTTCATCTCTAGGGTGTTTCATCTTTTAATAAACACCTGTTAAAAAACAATAAGGGATCCTAAGAAAAACTCTTTTCATAAAAATTTATTTTAATTGATTACTGCAGCAAATTTAATCTCTACAAAATTACGAATAAAAAGCAAAACTACAAAAATAATGTAATTAGCTCATACAAAGAGGATTAATTTTTTGACAGGAAGATAAGAGAAGACAGAGTCTTAGATGTTTTGAGATAGGTTTTTCAAAAGATTAGGGTTTCTAAATCGTTACCTACCATACTGAAAAATATTTTTATTAATAGGTTATATTTCAGTGTTTTACACCTCATATTGTACAGTAACTTGATAAAAAGTACTTTCGCAAATTAAAAATTAGAGTATGAAAAAGTAAACAGCTCAACCTTTAAGGTATTGTTTTACCTAAAAAGAATGCCCCAAAGAAGAACGGTAAGGTTGCTATTATGGGACGTATTACCATTGACAATCAGGTAGCTCAGTTTAGTACCAAACTTGAAATCCTTCCACAGAAATGGGATTTGAAATACGGCAGAGTAACAGGTAAAACAGAAGAAGCTACCCAACTCAACCGAAAGCTGGAAGAGATTCGCTCACGTATCATTACTCATTATGAGGAACTGATGGTACGAGGGAGTGGTTACTGCTCAGAAGCTAAAAGCTACTTTCTAGGTATAGGGTAATGGAAGAGTCCTTGCTAAAAGTCTATGAAGTTCAAAGAAGACTTTGCCTGTGATGGTAGAAAAAGGTGTTAGAAGTTATAGTACGCTCAACAAATACGAGAATGTATATGACTCATTTGAGCGAGTTTATCCAGTACAAATACCGCAGAGTGATATTTCTTTCAAAGAGCTTACAGAAGACTTTATCAATGATTTTGACTTTTACCTTAGAGTCAATAGAGTCTTACTCACAACACAATATGGGTTTTTATATGATGCCTCTTTGTAAAATGGTGAAAATAGCTATAGAACAGTATTATCTATCAATCCTTTTTAAGAATTATATAAGTTCTATGGGAGGAGAGAAAGATAGAGCTATTTGCTCAGAGAGAAGTAAACTCTTCTGCAATATCACCTAAAAGTGCTTCTGTTGAATTAGTACGAGACCTATTTGTTTTAGTTGCTACAGGTTTTTCGATATATTGATATCAAACAACTTAAAAGCCACTTACAATCGTTCTTTGACAGTAACAAATGGCTTTATCAAACGACGTCAGAAAATCCGATGGGCTGTGCCCTGTCAATGTACGTCTTAGATATAGCCGAGAAAATTATTGAAAAATAGCGGGGTACGACTCCGTACTGGAGGCACTGTTTCTACGCCCTCAACACTAATTGCAATCTCTTAATCAGAAAGATGATGAAGGTGTAACATCTCGTGCAAACCATTTCATTTCACTGGAGCTGCCATACATTTTGGTACTGTTCTTAACAGAAGGAGTCCCCTTGAAAGTGTTAGCAAGATGATGGGACATAAGAATATCAAAACCACCAGATTTATGCTAAAATCGACCAATGAAAAATTAGACGATAAATTACTGCCGAACGGTTACTTAAAGATAGGATAACTAACAAATTCCTTCTTAGAATTAAAATCCATTGATAATGTTCAAAAAGAGATGTAATCAATGGATGTTTACATAGCTATCTCTACAAAGATAAGAGTGTTATTAAGACTCACCTATTTTTCCCTGTTTTTAAACACTTAAAAGGCACGTAATGGCGGTTCGTTGTTCGAGTGCAAAGGTATTTCTGTTCTTAACGCTTCTTGCAAGGTCAAGCCCGATGGGTTTTCAAAAATCTCGAGCCCTTGTCCGTTGTCCTGCGGGTAGTATGAAAAACCTTGTAGAACTAAACACAGACCTTTATGCGCACTCGAACAGCTACCAGCTCATTCGACTGCTAAGCTTGAATATGTCAAATATGAGAAAAATGCCGCTACTTACAGATTGTTTTTGAAACGAATACCGCTTTTCTCCCATTGTCGAATAAAAATTTCAAACTATGTAGCTACCTAATTACGTTTTTCGTACTTTCGTCGCACTTGCCCAACGTTGATACGTAAATGCAAAGTAATGTACAAATATACATATAACTTTACATAGAATTGTAAATAATAACTTTGTAAGTAAGTGATTGGTTAAATATATTACTAATATACCCTAAATCACTTTTATGAGCTTGTGGTGTTTATCTTCTTTTCTTATGGTTAATTAAAATTTGACCTTAGGGGAGAATTTTCTGTTCACCAGAACAGAGCAAGTTGTAAGTATTGAGCTGCACGCACAGTGCGTGTAGGCACTGTGACCACTTGCCCACTCAGGGACTCGGCTCACACACCTGAAGTCGTGGTTTTCATGCTCTATATATATATTGTCTTTCTAATGTAATAAAATTTTAATAATATATCCGATACATTACCAGTCTAATCACTCATCTTTTTCCAGCATTGCTAAGGTTTGCGTTGATAAAAGAATGCTCCTTTGGTGGCAATAGCAATCTGTCTCGAGGCTACTCTGCGGTTTTACAGGGCAATGGCAGTATACCCCACTTTCGCAGAGCTCAGCACTACTACCTCCACTTTCACGAGAGGTTTCTTTGTCCAGTTTGGTTACTCTATGAAAAAGTCGTAGAGTTTACCAGCATCCCTCTACATGATAGCCTCGTTAGGTACAGCAGGGGTCGTGTACGTCAAGCAGACTGATAGCCTGTTACATTCATTCCAGTGATGAGCCCTTGTTTGTCACACGTGGCAATGTACAATGATGCTATTTGCCTTTCGTTTTCAGAAACAGTCGCAATGTGCTACTGCTTGGGCTGTCATATTCGCGAGAGGTGTTATTGTGTTGAAGTGCACGTGATGTCCCACCAATGTAGTCAGAGCAAGATGCCGCTCATGCACTTTGCTGAATGCAGGTGCTCAGCGAGCTGTACTCGATGAGTTTCCACCTAATAGTGGAGGCATCTACTCTCAGCCCAGCTGATAGGTATATACCGCACTGATCTTCCCACGTCGGAGCCACTATCGCCAAAGTAGAGTGCATTCCCTGTCGGTGGCAGTGCTGGCGTCGAAGCCCAGCTAGGCGTCCTTTGTTCTTCGCCGAAGCTTTTCGGTACGTGAGAGCTGCAGCTGAGTAGCTTAGCATAAGTTCTTACGGCTAGTACCAGCATTCCCTTCATAGAGGGTTTGCTGGCGGTCAGCGTCTTGTTGTAAGTTCTATCTGACCGGTAACGGTGAGCAAAGCGCTGTTGTTGTTGCAGGAATTCTCGTTAGGAAACAACAGTAGCGATTACTTACAGCCCTTTTGCACATAACTGCCTCATCTCTGCCTTTACGCTCCAGATAAATCGCATATGCAGTCCGATACCTTCGCTCGATGGTCGGCAGGCACGCTCAGTATTCCAGCGGCTTTGAGGTAGCGGCAGAGCTCTCTCTCTATATGTCCCAAACGAATATTCATTACGGTTTTGGTTGAGCTTGCGGTGGTGAGGGTTGCCTCGCTTCTGTGGTGTTCTTCGCGCACTTCGAGGCTTTACGATTATTGAGTGGTTGTGAGGAGTGCCATTTGCAGGCTGATGAGACTCGTTCCTACATAAGGATAAAAGCGATTTTGCTCCTGATATTTTTCATTTGTTTTACTGGTTTAAAAGGGATTGTATTTCATTACTTTTGATTAAGCGCCTCGATATCTCCTCAAAGGTATGCTGCTGCGTATCTACGGCTGTCGTAGGTGTAATTAGGTATGCTCCACTGGCTTGTTTCACCTGCTGCCATACAACTGATTGGCTCGGATAAGTAGCTCTCGGCTTTCGAGGTAGCGCTTCTCTGTTTGTAAACTGATATTTTGCAGATTCCGGTTTAATTATTCCTCTGCAGATTTATCCATTTGAGTTTTGGAAGCTGTCTGTTTGTTGAGCTGCTTCTGTTTTTTTGGTGGTGTTTTTTTGTTTTGGGTGGTGTGGTGTTGGTGGGTGGTTTTTTTGTTGGTTTTGGTTTGTTTTGGTGGTGTTGTGGTGGGGGGTGGTGTTTTGTTTGTGGTTGTTGTTTTGTGGTTGTGTTGTGGGGTTGGGTGGTGGTGGTGTGGGGTTTGTGTTGTGGTTTTTGTGGTGGGTTGGTGGTGTTGTTGTTGGTTTGTTTGTTGGTTTTTTTTTTGGGGGTGTTTTTTTTTTGGTGTTGTTTTTGTGTGGTGGTTTTTGTGGTTTGGGTTTTGTTTGTGTTTGGTGTGTTGTTGGTTGTGGTTTTTGTGGGTGGTGTTGTGTTGTTGTTTGTGGTTTTTTTGTTGTGGGGTGGTTTGGTTTTGTGTTGTGTGTGTGTTTGGGTTGGTTTGGTTGTGTTGGTTGTGTTTTGTTTGTGGGGTTTTTTGTGTGGTGGGGTGGGTTGGGGGTGGGGTTGTGGTGTGGTGGGGGGGGTTTTGTGTGTGGTTTTGGGTGGGGGTGGGTTGTGGTGGGGGTTCTGTCCTGCCCTGACTGAGTGCCATGGGTGGGAAACCTAAGCTCGTTTCCTGGCGTCATTGGCTGGGCGTGAACGCGTTTCGCTCCCGTAATCACGCGATGCAAGGTTGGTCATTCCTTCTCCAGCTGGTTGAAAGTGCCACGTTAGCACTACCGTATGAGCACTGCTGCTGAAGAGCGCGATAAAATAACCAATACCCGCACTAATACTAAAAAGGCATGTTCTCGAAAGAAGCAAAGTCAAATACGCAATGGCACTCATCGATAGCGCCAAAGATGAGCAATGAGGTGGTGGTTATAGAGTGGAAAGCAAGGCATAACAAGAAAAATATTAAAAGTAGGGCTACAGGCACGGCTATGAGCAGTCGGTCGGTGGCTTGTTGTAGGTTCTCAAACTGACCGCCATAGGTGAAAGTAACAGCCCGTAGGGAGCTTACGCCCTTTAGTTTGTTCTATATCACTCACCACACTCTGCATATCGCGCCCTTGCACGTTTGAAGTCATGACGATACGGCGCTTGCCTGCTTCACGGCTGACCGGTGCGCCTAATGTCATTTGATAGTGGCCAATTGGCTCATCGGCACCTCGCAGCTGATACTTTCTGGCAGCTGCCAGCATAGCCAGCGGCGTCAATTCCGGTGCGATGGAGGCTATCCCAGGCGATGCAGCTGCTGTCAGACCTTCGTTCGTTCTCGAAGACAACCCCAGCCTGTCTTACCCAGCAAAAGGCGGTACTGCCAGGTACCACCTCATATCGACCTCCTGGTCACCGAAAGTCCGTAGTTGGCCAAACGCACACGGTCGTACACGCTGATCGTTGCGAGGAAGTCCGCCATCGACCTGCAGCGGGCGCGTGGCACCTTCTGTTTTTCTGGATAAGTTGGCACACTCTTTGGGCGCGTAGTGAGCGAGGGCATCCATGTTTTTCTCCAAAAGATTTTATCAGGGTGCATCCTGTCAGACACCGATCATCAATTCGTTCAAACTGCATTTGTATAGGCTGGCTCTCAAAGAACATCGCAGGAATATCCTGAGCCGCTCAATGATGGCATCTCTAATTCCTCATAGGAGCGACTCACTTTTCGTGGGTCTTTATGGCTCTGTGAGTACGATCCCAATATCGGAGGCTTCCAGCGGCATGGGGTCGGTGGGTATTTTCGGCAGAACCTGTTTTGCCTATCACCATTTTCACCTCGTCAAACTGCACGAATCAGGCGAGAGGCCTGCCATGGAAGTCTCCAAGCTCTGCTTTCAGGGAAGTGCCCGGTGGCAGGCCACGTTGGGCACAAAAATCGCCTGCTATGTAGTTGTGGATACAAACTCGCTCCCATACGGCTGAGCCTACCGCAAGAACGAACAGTACTACGGTACGCATTTCTATTATCCATCTAAGGCTGGGATAGAGACGGACAGAGCGGTTGGTGGTGACAGGTGGGAATGGCTGTCATGCTGAGCTGCCCGGCAAAGGCTGCGCAGCCGCCTGCTGTGGGTAGCACCAGCGCTCATGGCCGGGATATACGGTCAGGGAAAGGATCAGGGCGCTCAAGATAGCAAAGACGAAACGGTTTGTGCCATAGCGCGGAGACGTCCTGCCCTCTACTCCTACCAAAGTACAGGAGTGGAATATACACCATCAGCAGGATAACAATCTCTCCGAGAGGGCGGCACTGCACTGGGCGTGTTTTGAGCGGAATGGGACTACCTCCTGCGTCCATTTGTGCTTGGCGTAGAGTCGTTGCGGTTCTTTCGGATCGCCAAGTGGTGCATCACTGCTTCTACCACGAGCACCGATCGTCTACGATAGTCTCGAAAGTCTCATCGCTCCCCAAGCTCATCAGGTTGGCACTTACTCCCAAAGAGGTTCATATCATTCACTAAGGCAAAGAGCAAGGAGAGCGGAAATGGCCGTGGCAGCTTAATCGAGTCCGGCACGCTGGGTTCCCTAAAGAAAAGTACTAAGATGAAGTGACAATCAGCGCCCCTCTAAGAGGTTTTTCTCTGCTGTATGGATGGCGCGTTGTACCAGAGCTCCGTGCGGTCCTAAGAATGGCTCGCTATCACTACATCTTCAGGTAGGGATTGCTGTATGCAGTGGGCAGTCTTTGATACGAGCTGACTACCTCGACGCTCGGTACGCACCTTGAGCATCATCACTACCCCACCTTACGGCATCCACCTCGCCAGTATAGGTGCGGGCACCATAGCGGATGGCACTGCCGGCAAGCGTACCTCGGCTACGTAGCTTGATAAAGAGGGAGGGGTGGTGCTTTGCCTGCGGCTGTATTGCTATATGTCTTCAAGGGAGCGAGACTATGCCTTATTCCTCGGATAAAGTAGGCGTTGGGGCGCTGGGCTCTGTATATACGCACCTCCTGTAGTTTTACCTGGAACATTCTGCTCCAAAGCAGTGAAAGTATCGCACCGACACTCAATTTCCCATGGCTACGGAGGCGAGTCGATCTATAACCACCTCATACTAGCATGAGTTCGCCTCCAAAGCTGTTGCCATCAGCTATTCCTTTGGTACCATAGAGTTGGCGAGCCACGAGTCCAGTCCTGCATGGTGCGAGGTCTTTGGCGGAATATTTGTTTTTGCTCTGTTCCGTAGGGCGAGATGATATACTGATATACCTCCGTCCGGTGCTCACGGGTGAGAGCTACGCGAGCCCATGCCTTGAGGGATTTGCTCCTGTGCCCTCCTTGGGCTTTTCATTGACTAGCTGGCGGGCAAAGCGAGTGTCCGTGTCCTCGCTAAAGGGCAGGCTGTGACGACCCGAGCGGCCCAGCGGGAAATACTGCGTGTTTCCTCCTCCAGCCCAGGAATATTGGCGATGGCTTGCTCAATGGGAAAAGCCAACCAGTTACTCTACCTCTTTGGTCAGAGCCCAAAGTAGGGTAGAGGTGATGATTTGTACTTGGTTGTTATTAGTAATATTCTGGAACGGCATCAATGGGGAGCCTTGTAGCACTCACACGCACAAGCATAAAGGGTCATGAATCCTACAAATAGCATATTTTGATGCTACATCAGTATGATTTTTGTTCAACATTTCTAATAAGAATTAATGATTAGTTAATGACTAATGATGGGTGAGATGACCAATGAACAATCACTTGAGATGAAGAAAGAAAAGACTATATCTTGGGAGGAGTCCGGGCCATTCCCAGTTAGCAGTTCGAAGACCATACGGTCAGGAGGATAGCTATAGAGAGGGAATGGCTGCAGTGGCTTGAGCAATGGTTAAGGCCCTCATAAGTAGTGGGCGTGCTGATTGCCATTTGGCAGCATGGTGCAAATGCAGAAAGGTGATCAGCTAATCCAAAATGAAAATGAGAGTGTTCCCCAGTTGCTGTTACACATTCATGCGAAGCTGAAGACTCCTCACCAACTTCAAACTGCATATCCCGTACAAGACAGCCCAGTGAGTGCTCAACAGATACAAGCTAAGTATGAAGGTGAAAAATCTCATGTGGGAGCGAGCCACATCAATCTGATAAAAATTTACCCACACACACGGTTGATCCTTTGTCGCATTCACTACATAATTAAAAATAACACGTACTGACACATTCCGCCAGCTCCACGCGGACAGTGCAGCAACGCACGTCCTGCGGGTGCATGGGCCATCTGGTTGCTGTTGTCAAGATGTTGTGCCTTTGCACCTAGAAGTTACCTGGAGAAAATGAGCATGATCGATATGAAATAAAGAGCTATCTGCTAAATCATTACCTAATCTGCTTGCAATTTCCTGTATCTTCTTTATTTAAATAGAGATTATAAAAGTAGTTTTCAGCTTTGGTACAAAACAACTTTAAATTGTTAATGTTTATTCTTTGACAATTATCAACTGCTTCTTTTTAACTGGATGCAGTGCCTTTTCTACGATACTACGAGGACAAAGCTAAATTAATTCTCATAAATCCTTCTCCTTCTTTTCCATAAGCAACACCATCATTCAATGCTAAATGAGCTTTATCCACACAGAGGTCAATTATACTTTTTCTGACATAATTTCAACTCTAAAATCTAAAAAAACCAAATAAGAAGCTTGTGGAACAATACATCTCAGTTTAGGAATATTTTTATTAATATATTCTACAACAAAATTAATATTCTCTTGCAAAGTAAGCCAAAAAGCTGAGATAGCCACTCCTCCCCTTCTGTATAAGCAGAAGTACTGTTTGGAAAGCAAACACATTTCCATCACATAACATATTTGCTTCAACATAATCTCTGAATTTTTCGTAATACAGAGGGTTTTCTAATAACAACATATGAAGTTGCAAAACCTGCAATATTAAAAAGTTTTACTGAGAGCCAAACATTACGCATACTTCTTTTTGCTTCTGGGCAAGCATTTGCAAATGGGATATGCTCATAAGAAGGAAGTGTTACATCTGCATAATTTCATCTGCTACTAAAACAACATTATATTTATGACATAATTGAGCAATTTTTACAAGTTCTTCTTTTTGTCCAGAAACGACCACCAGGGTTATGTGGATGGCAGAGACAAAAACAACTTACACCCTTGAATATCTTTTTCAAGGATTTGTTCAAAAATCAATATAATATTGTCCTTCTCTAAGTTGTAACGAGCTATTAACCAACTTTCTTCCATTGAGTTCAACATAACCAATGAAAAAGGCTGGTAAACAGGTTGTTAGTATAAGTGCTATCTCCTTTTCTGTAAAAGCCTGAACTGCCATAGCAAGTCCTGCTTTACAACACCCGGAACGAAAGAAATCATTTCTTTAGAAATTTCCCACTTATGCCTACGTTTTGCCAATCTATGATAGCTTGATACCAAGCATCTGGCTGCTGTATATCCAAAATAGGACATTCTAAGCGTTTTTAAAGTTTCTACAATAAAAGGAAGTCTTAAATTCCATATCTGCAATCCATAAAGGAAGTAAATCTGTTCTTCCCCAACGAGTTGCAATTCTGTAAAGCTTTAAAACATCAGTATTACTTCAGTCATTGATTTCGTCAAAATTATATTTCATTTTGGGTATTTTTGAGGTTCAAAAGTACATATAGAATAGAACAAGGAATATTTTTGTTCATAAACAAAAATCTCCATCTGTAATTTATACTGAAACTGCACCTTTTATAATAGAATGTAGGGTCATAGCCTTCAGGGATAAAAATCTTCATAAGTGAAACTAAAAATATCTTTTACATTTGGGTTTAGTTTCATTATGGGTAAAGGGCGAGGAGCTCACGAGTTAGTTGTGGTTTAACTTGCTCAATATGATTATTATATATATGGACATCTCCAAAAGTATGAACAAAATCACCCAATTGCACTTCGCACACTTGTGCTATCATCATTGTTAAAAGTGCATATGATGCAATATTAAAAGGAACACCAAAAACATCAGCACTACGTTGATAAAAGCTGACAAGAGAGTTTATTATCTACAACATAAAAATTGAAAAAGAGCACGACAAGGAGGAAGTGCAGCTTCCCATTGGCAACATTTTCAGAAAAAGATTTGGAAGTATCTGGCATTACAGAGGATTCAAGCAGAAACAACCATTCTACGACTATCAGGATTATTTTTAAGGTATTAATAATTTCTTGTATTTGGTCTATCCTCACTATTCCACTTTCTCCATTGATAGCCCATAAACAGTGCTTAACTCTCCATTTTCATCTGCCCATTCATTCCAAATTCGAACGCCTTTTTCTGTTAAATAATGAATATTAGTATCTCCTTTAAGAAACCAAAGTATTCATAAATAATTGATTTTAAATGTATTTTCTTCGTAGTAACCAAAGGAAATCCTTCTTGTAGAGTTGAACCTCATTTGACAACCAAAAACACTTGTTGTTCCTGTACCTGTACGGTCTTCTTTCCGATAGCTCATTATCAAGAATATGTTGTAAAGTTGTTTATATGCTCATTTTGTATTTTTAGGGCAAAAATACATCGTTTTTATGATTTATAAAAATTATTTAAAAACTCTTATTTTTAAGATGATTTTTCCGTTAAAGATATTAAACAATATTTTATCAATTAAAATTTAATTTTTCTGATTATCAACTAAAAATATAACAAAATGATATAATAGATCTATCAAATTTTAAAATAATATATATATTCATTGTATATATTTTTGCTTTTATCAAATAATATTATATCTTTGCAACTATCTTATTTAGATTTTTAGGATGAAAAATATCTGTAGTTATAAATACTTATAATGCTGAAAACACTTAGTAACAGTCTTGGAAAGCGTGAAAGAATTTGACCAAATTGTACTTTGTGATATGCATAGCTCAGATAACACTCATTGCAATAGCTGAAAAAGTACAATTGTAAAAATAGTCTATTGTGAGCGTTATCCTTATGTGGAACCTGCCCGAAATTTTTGCCATAGCTCAAGCTAGATTATCCTTGGATTTTAGTCATAGATGCTGACGAGACTGTTCCTCCAAAGCTTAGAGAATACCTCTATCAAATCACCGAAAATTCTGCCATAGGAGGAGTATATTCCTTTTAAGAATTATTTTATAGATCAGTATATGCGTTCGGCTTTTCCTGATTTTAAATTGCGCTCAAGAAAGAAGGAGCCAACTGGCCTAAAGAAATTCACTCAACAGTAAAGGTACAAGGAGGTTGTCAAGATACCACGCCATAGAACAGATTTAGCTTCAGAGCACTTGGCTAATGATTCGGTAACAACCATTCTCAGTAAGAATAACAATTATAGTACTCAAGAAGTGGAACGTCGCAAAAGGCAAGCGGATGAGGCTAGGGGCAAACTACTCTTTTTCCCCTTTCTTTTGGTTTATAAAGTACTATTTTATCAAGAAGGGAGTGCTTAGATGGCAAGAGGATTTATCTGCTGTACTAAAGCTCAATACAAATTCTCTTGTTTGGCAAAAAATATGAATATCAGCAATTACACCGATGAAAACAACTTTACTCATTACTACCTATAACCGACCAGATGCTTTAGAACTATGCCTGATGAGCGTACTGAGACAGACACACTTACCTGATGAACTCTTGATTGCTGATGATGGTTCAACTGCTGATACAAAAGAATTAATAGATAATTACCGAGCAAAAATTTCCTATTCCATTGGTGCATATTTGGCACAAGATAAAGGGATTCAAACTGAGAACAGTCATTCTCAATAGGCTTTTTGGTAGCTAAAGGAGATGTATCATTCAAGTGAGATGGAGATTTAATATTAGAAAGGCATTTTGTGGAAGACCACATTAGTTTTTGCAAGAAAAATGTATGCTAAGGACGTCGAGTATGTCTTAGTCAGAGACAGATAGATGGTGCTAAGGAAAAGAGCCTCAAGACTGCTATTTTTCTACAAGGGACAACTATGCGAGAACACGGTATTAGAATACCTTTCTATAATCAGTTGTTTTCTCTAAAGAAAAGCAACAGGAGATGGAGTGGGAGGTGGAAATATGGCTTATTGGAAAGCTAGATGCCTTTCGCCATCAATGGTTATAATATGGATATTACAAGGTGAGGCCTGAAGATTGGGGAGTTTGCTCAACGATTGGTTCATTTCGTTGCAAACAAAGAAAATTAAAGTTCAGTGTATACAATTCCATTTGGAACATAATACTTATCACAAGCAGCCTACAGAGGCTCACTTGCGGATGGTAGAAGAGCTAAAGAAAAATAAAATATCCGTTGTACAAATGGGTGGAACAGATAAAATAATTTAATTGAACAAGTAAAAATCTATGAACAATCCACCTATTTCATTATTGTTCCTGTGTATAATGGAGAGCCTATTTGGCTCAGTTGTCTGGATTCTTTATTAGCTCAAACCTATTCTCCTATAGAAATATTAGTTAACGACGGGAGTCAAAGATGAGAACAGCAGATTCTTTCTCAGTATGACAATATCCACAGATAAAGGTTTTATCAAGAAAAATAAAGGAGTTTCAGGACCAAGAAATTCTGTTTGAAAAATTCAATGGAGATTTTATGTGTTTTGTGGATGAGTGATGATTATGTAACTCAACCTATTGTGAAGAACTTTATAAAACATCTAATAGATAACAATGCTGATATAAGCATATGTAAGTATACTTTATAGATACTAAAGGAAAAGAAATCCCATTTATAGAGAGTAACACACACATATATATACTTTTTAGAGCTTTGAGTTTACTTTTTGAGAAGATACTTTGATAAAAAGCTATCAGGAAGTTATTCAATAGAGAATTATTTCACAAAAATCTTTTCCTAAAGATAGAATTGCTTTGAGGATTATGCTCTATTATTTCTTTTGTTTGAAAAAAGCAAGAACTGGTGTGATAATTAATGATAGTTTGTATAATTATGTTCATCATGAAAAATAGTCTCTCATCAAATGATGAAGAAAAATCATTTCATTTTTCTTAGGAATAATGGAGATGTATGATTTTGCTTTTGCCAATATAGAGAGAAACTTCCTAACTGAATAGATCGTTGAAAAACAGCCAAGCAAAAGTCTTTTTGCTATTAAAGCGATTCTATCTTTTCTCTAAAGAGCAGAAACAATCCATAGAACAAGTGATGAAAGAAAGATTATACTTCCTATTCAAATGAATCATTCCTATCAAATACAGATGGAAGCTTTTCCTGAAACCTTCCTTTTTATATAATACTTTATATACACATTTAAAAAGATGAAACAAAAACATTATATATACCAGCAAGGAGGTCTGAATCAACTTACATATTGGCTTATGCTTTTATTTAAAAGAAAAAGGAGTGAGAGCCTATATGTATGTATAGTGCAGATCGTCAGAGAAGGACACAAAGGACAAGAAAAAGCGCAATGTTTATTCTCAAATTACTGAAAAATTAGGTTTTCTCTATCAGTGGATTAAGCTATTTCTCAATGGCTAAAAGATGGCTAAAAATCTTTTTAAAAATTATATAGCATTACAAGTAGAAAGAGAAGGCAATTTGCTGTTTTCCAAGAGCCAGCGACTCAATATGAATCTAAGATATATCTTCATATGGGGTGGTATCAGTCTTACTCTTTATCAAACGTCTCAATTTATAGAGACTCTATAAAATTATGAAGAATTAGCAGGAAATACAGACAATTTTCCATCACTGAAAATGATGTAATCTCACATCTCGCAGAGGAGATTTTCTAAAGGAAAAAGAAACAGGGCTCTATTTCATATTATTGAAACACCGCATTATTTGAGGGATTGCTAAGTCTCTCAAGGAATTAATCTGGAAAAAGGTGTATATTCTTTCTGATGATTTTGAAGGAATAGAGGATATTATTACAACTCTGTCCAAACAATATGAAGTAGTTTTTAGTTAAAGGAAAATACAGTGCTCCAAGATTTATACTACTTACCCAATTTAAGAAATCCATGTGGATTGGAAATAGTACCTTTTCTCTTGGTGGGGAGCTTATCTTTCCAAATATAAAGAGCGAGCAAATATTATCGTTCCCAAGGAACCTTGGAAAATACTGATGCGGAGAAATCACCATATCCTCCTTACTGGGTACAAATATAATCTTTTACCAAATATTATGAAGAACGATACAGACAGTTATAAAGATCTTTCTAAGCTAAAAAGGAAAAATATCCTTCTATGTATGCCCAAATTACTTTTAATATATATGAGTTATTCGCTATAAATATTAAAGCTTTTGGGGATGGAACTTATCCTAATAGTTCCTCCTGTATTCTACTATAAAAAGATCGAAGGATAGAGTGATTAATTTTCTTAGAAAAGTATTTTTAGGAGATAGACAATATAAGAATAAACTGATAAAACAATTTAATATTGAATATTTTCTTGATAAGACAAGTAATATTGAATCTAAAAGTATTGACTATATGCTTTTTGTGCAACCAGATCTTGTCACAGATAATCAGATAGGAAACTTTTGCGTATAGGAAAGAAAAATATTGCTTATCATTGGAATGATTAGAACAATATCCTGATAGAGAGGTTTTTGATAATATTGGTCAGTTTGATACATTTTATGTTTTTGATCCTAAAGACTACCAGAAATATAAAGAAATATACCCAAATATAAAAATTAAGTCATAATTTCTTTTTGAGAAATATAGAGAATACAACACAGTAGACAACATAGAGAAAAAGGCTCTTTATGTAGGAAGTTATTTTGAAGATAGAATAAAAATGTTATATTTGTAGAAAAATTATTAGATAAATATATATTCCTACAGATATTGAATTAGTTTATATAGATAAGAGACCTTTTATCGAATAAAAAATATAAAATTACTTCTGAGAAAATAAATTTTTATAGATTACTTAAAGAAAGTACAGAGCTCTAAAATTCTTTTGGACTTCAAGTTGGGGACACAATGGCCTTTCTTTTTCCGCTTCTTTGAGGCTCTAAAGTATGAGAAAAGATTATTACAGACAATTTTTCAGTAAAGGAATATGATTTTACAATCCTAATAATATTTTTATTCTACATAAAGATAATTTAGAGGACTTAGAGAAACTTTCTGCATTCAGATTATCAAAAATTACCTCGCTGAATTGGTGGAAAAAGTATTTTTCAGGTCTTGGATATATGATTGCTTGTGTAAGTAAAAGTACTATTAAAATTTTTATGTATGAGAAAGATATATTTTGTATGTCCTAATACTACACATATAACAGGAGGAGTGAAACAAAATATATAAACAAGTAGAAATTTTAAATAGAAATGGTACTTTCTGCTATGTGTTATTAGAGAGCAGAGTAATATCATGACTTACTTCTTACAATATACCTATTAAATATAGCCCTTATCTATTTCAAAGATGAATATGGAGATAAAAATTGAATATTAAAAAGGAAGCTAAAACTTTATGACTACAGAGTGAGAAAATAGATGATAGTGTTATTTTAGTATTTCCTGAAATTTATGGAATATATATAAAAAGATGTTTTCCAGACACCCTAAAGTAATTTTTAACCAAGGATGTTATGTGACTTTTCGTGGTTTTTCTATTAGTAAAGATTATCCTAACACCCTATAATCATAGAAAAACACATGGCAACTATTGTAGCTTCAGAAGATGCTCTATCATATTTGAAATATACCTTTCCCAATTCAAAAATATATAGGATGATTTTGGGAATTGATAATACCATTTTAATTATTCAGATGAAAACAAGCAAACAAATATGTTTTTATGCCTAGAAAGATGGAAAGAAAGATATAATCCAAGTAGTTCATATCCTTAAGCAGAGAGGCAAGATATGAAAGGCTGGGAATTTTGTAGCAATAGACAATAAAACAGAAAAAGAAGTAAGTGAGAGTAATGAAAGAAAGTACTTTCTTTCTAAGTTTTAATCTAATGAAGGTTTTGGTCTACCTGCAGCAGAAGCTATGGCCTGCGGATGTTATGTAATAGGGTATCATGGTCAAGGAGGAAAAGCAGTATTTTAAGCCTGAATTCAGTACTATTATAGAGGCAGGGAAATATTATAGAACATAGTAAAAGCAATGAAGAAAAAGATTGTCTCTATGAAAGACTCCTGCCTTTTTAGAAAAAGGGAAAAAGAGCATCTGATTATTCTAGTCAAACTATTCTATTGAAAAAGAAGAAGAGAGTATAGTAAAAATATGGAATCAAAATAATATGTAACACTTGATTCTGGTATCCTTAAAATAATAAAATAAGGAAAGAAATAAAATGTAAATTCTTTGATGAAAAGTTTAGGTAGGACATCCGTATTCATTAATAGAAGAAATATAACAAGAGTGTATATAATGCTATTATCTTTTGTACTAATTGATCTTATAATATAGTAGTAGATAATCCAGAAGAGAAACAATAAAAACCTATTATTCCAAAAATCAATAATAAAAGCTAAAAATCATTATGGATGTGATAATATCCCATTTCTTTTGCTATTATTTTTTGAGCTACCATAGCCACTACCTAATATAGGGGTGTTTATGTATATTATCAAAGGCCTTATTTAATAGTTGTTCTCTTTATTGGATCAGAAAAATACGTTGTTTTCTTTTACTAAAAAGAAATACTCAGTAAGCCTCATAATAGTAGTCCCATTTCTACAAAATTCTTTTTATGGATCTCCCATTTTATTAGACAATAGAAAACCATACTAATAGAATAATAGTTAAAGGGAAATGCTTACAATAACTACACGAGCTTGCACTATAAAAGCATAATAATAAAGAGAACTCCATATAAAAAGAATTCTACAGACGAAATAAGTTTTTATCCAAAACAAAAAGCTCTAATCCCATATAGTAGTATTACCCAAGCTATAAAACTAGGATGGTGAAAGTAGACCATTTTTAGCACTTCATAATAAGGCATATATCCTTTGTTTAGAGTGAAAAAGCTAAAAAGGAGATATTCCAATTTTTGCTATATGAGGATATAGGCTGTAATATTTAGTGTAAGCAAAAATATCTTGAAAACAAAGAGTTATAAATGTTAGGGTTTCTAGCTCTTTTATCCTAAATCCGATGCATAATATAGGAACTATTAATAGAAGATATAACATATCTTCATTCATATTCTCCCAAGCGAAAGTTTGATCTTTATTCCAAAAACAGCTAAAAACGAAAAATAGCTAATGACTTATGATAGTCCCATCTGGTTTTTATCCATTTTCTATGGATTATACCATAAATGAAACAAAGTAATAATAAGATATCCATACGAAGTAATCTTATGTTTGTATGTCCATAGGAAAACGGTTGTTGCTCCACACTATGATAAGAGAACTAGATATTCTCCTTTTTCTGAAAAGAAGTGTATGGTGCTGAAAGCATCCATAAGGCAGGAGATTATGCCACAGGAATAAAAGCCTACCTTAAAGAAAATTATTTTAAACCTCATCTTTTCCCATAGCAAGGTTGTAATAGGCTAATAGAAAGGTACCTAAAATGATAATTAAAGGAAGTGCTGGAAAAGCCAGTATTTATTAATATTTTTGTATGTTCATATTATTCATTAATAATATATTAGTTTATATTTTCTCATTTCTATATTCTTCTAAAAGTTTTTGATTCTTCAAGTTGTTGATACCAATTTTCTCCAAATTTACGAACTAAACTTCTTTTTAAGAAACTTATATACAGGAACTGTAACTTTTTCTAATATACAAGCATCTTTACAAATACTCCATTGATCGCAATTTACTGCTGTAAAACTAGAATATTTATGTAATCGAATAGGATATAAATGACAAAAGTAGGCTTTTTCAAGATATCCCATCACGATAAGCCTGTTCTATTCCACAAAGCACAACTCCTTTCTTATCTCTAATTATAAGCACTCTCCTCCATCTATAAGAGGTGTTTCCCATTCTCCATCTTCTCTCCTACAATAGACGTTCCTTGTTCTTCTATTGCTTTTCCTACCTTTTTCTGTTAAATATGGAGCTACTTCTGGGGTAAATTTCTTCATTATCACAACTTCATCTTCCTCCACAGGGGCTCCTGCAACTCCTTCACACAACATTCTCCTTTACAAGCATCAAAGATTACGACAAAATCATAATCAAACGACACTTCTGAAATAATTGTATCGTCTATCTGAACCATTTATCTTCTTTTTCTCAATAAAAACTCATCTCTTGTTGTATTTTTCGGGCTTCTTCTTGGGCTTTTCTGCAAAATTTTCATCTTTAGAAGCATAAATAACCCACGAGAAGAATTTATAAGCATCTACATTTTCATTCATTCCATATTTACAAAACTTCTGAAAGGCTTCCCCCTGTGCTCCTACTCCTGGAACAAGTAAAAACTATCTGGAACTATTTGCCGTATTTCAGACAGAAACTCAGCCTTAGTAGCTCAACAACATACATTAAATTTTGAGCATTCTTCCAAGTTCGAGATGTTTTTAATACTTTTTATAAACTTCTTCATTTTCTACTAAAAGTGTCTGCAAATCAAAAAGCTCCACTATTAGAGGTAAGTGCTAGAAGTATAGTTATTTTATCTTCAAAAGCCAGGCTCTACAGAATCTCTCCCCATATAGGGGGCTACCGTTACACTATCAAATTGTAAATCTTCAAAAAGCCTTTTGCATACATTGTGGAAGATGTGCCTATATCTCCTCGTTTTGCATCAGCTATAGTAAATATTTCAGGATAATTTTCATTGATATAACATATCGTTTTTCCAATGCTTGCCAGCCCTGCACTCCATAAGCCTCATAGAAAGCTAGTATTTGGTTTATAAGCAACTGCAAAATGATGAGTTGCATCAATTATTGCTTTATTAAATGAAAAATAGGGTTTTTTCTTGTAAAGATGAGGCGGAATTTTATCCAAATCAGTATCCAATCCTTTATGCACAGAAATGTCTGTAAAATTTGTTCTTTTAATTTATTTAACGAAAATCCTTTCATTAGTTTTTCAAAAATTAGGTTGCTGCAAGTTAATATGAGATTATTAAATCTTTTTATATTTGGTACATTTGATTGCTCTGTGTTTTTCTTACGAAAATGTGTAGAATGGATCATTAAATTTTATTGCTTATTATATGATGAATGTGAGCGTTTTTGCTCAAATGAAAATGCTTTCAAAAGCTGGCGAATACTTGAGAAATATAGGGTTCGATATGGAGTTTTCAATGCTAGCTTTGCTTCTTTAAAATGTAAAAATAAAAATTACGAAGGAAAAATTTATACCAAGTAACAGGAAAAGGAGTTACCACAGGGCTTGCAAAGCTTTTCAGAGTTGATGATACTTTATGAAAGTTATTTTTGACAAAATGCTCTAAACCTTATTTCTTTAATCGTGATATTTGTGAGAGGAGGCTATGCCAAAAATTAAATTTCTTTTTCAATGAAGAAAATACATTAGTTAAAATTAAAATTTAGAAAATAACGAAAATAAAACAATTTCTATCGTTCCAGAAACCAAAGATATTATTTCTGCTCTATATTACCTTCGTAACAACTTGAATACTAATGATTTAAAACCAAATCAGGAAGTAGAATTTAGATATGATTTTTGATGATGATGAAATCTTTAAATTCAGATTAAAATTTTTGGGAAGAGAACAAATAGAAACAAAATTCGGAAATATTAACACTCTTATTTTCAGACCTTTAGTTCAAGACGGACGAGTTTTCAAAAGAACAAAAGCCTTACTCTTTGGATAAGTGATGACGCAAACAAAATTCCAATAAAATTAAAAGCTAGTTTACGAGTAGGCTCACTTATTGGTGAACTAATTGATTTCAATGAACTTAAAAACCCTACCCAACTTATAATGGAAAAAGATTTAAGTAATTTTAGGCAAATATATTCTTTGGACGAACTCTTGAAAAAGATATTCTCCAAAAACCCTATGGAACAATTTCAAAAATGGTTTTTGAGGCTCAAAAACTCTGATACAGAACGAGAAGCAAACGCAATGTCTATCGCTACTTTGGTAAAGATGGTTTCCTAAAAACAAGAGTTGTTTTTACTAAAAATATACCCACGAAGGATTTATTTTTACTCCAATTATCTAAGCGAAAAAGGTAAAGCCATAGAAGAAAATCCGCATATTTGTTTATCTTTCTTCTGGGCTGGCTTAGAAAGACAGGTCATAATCAAAGGTATTGCAGAAAAATTAGCAGAAAATCTCTCTGATGGGTATTTTGAGTCTCGCCCAAGAGGAAGCCAATTAGGAGCTATTGTTTCTGAACAAAGTAGCATTATTCCTTCTCGTAAATATTTGCAAGAAAAATTGTCTCTTTTGGATATGAAACCAAGATATTCCTCGTCCTGCTTTTTGGGAGGATATTTGGTAAGACCTATATCTATTGAATTTTTGGCAAGGTCGCCCAAACAGACTTCACGACAGAATAAGATATTCACTAACTGATACTTATGACTGGAAAAATAGAACGACTAAGCCCTTAATAAATTACAATCATTCTAAATTTTTATATCTGATAAAATTTAATTTAAAAACTTGTAAATTTGCACAAAAATAAATGAATACCTTTCATATCCCACTAATGGCAGAACTTTTCTGCAAAGGTGAAAAACTGAAATTCTTTTTGGATAGGGTTGTGCTGGAAGCTTTGACGAACGCGCTAAACGAGTAACCAAAGCAATGGCTAAACTTTTACATCAAAAGCCAATGTTAAATTTGCTGTTTTGGGAGCTGAAGAAGTTGTACTGGACGATCCTGCTAAACGTGCAGGTAATGAGTTTCTTTTCCAAATGCAGGCTATGACTATATAGAAACCCTAAATGGATATGAAATTACAAAAATCGTAACCTCTTGCCCTCATTGTTTTAATACTATTAAAAATGAATACCCTAAACTCGGTGGTAAATATGAAATAATTCATCATACGCAATTATTGAAACAACTTTTGGAAGATGGACGATTGAAGGTGGAAGGAGGAATATTTAAAGGAAAAACGAATTACTTTCCACGATCCCTTTTGTTATTTAGGAAGAGCAAATACGAATATGAAGCTCCTCGATTTCTTCTAGAAAAATTAGAAGCTGAAATTATTGAAATGAAAAGAGCAAGGCTCGTGCTATGTGCTGTGGAGCTGGAGGCGCACAAATGTTTAAAGAACCTGAAAAGGAAATGAAGAAATCAATAATCTTAGAGCAAAACAAGCCCTTGATGTTCGTCCTGAAATAGTTGTTACAGGTTGTCCTTTTTGTAATACAATGCTTACCGATGGGGTGAAAAACCAAAAATAAAACTATTGTCCCAGTAATGGATATTGCTTTATTGATAGAACAAGCTGAAGAATTATGAATTGGTTTATAAATACTTTACCTTAATTGAGGTAAAGTTTTTATTATTTCTATTATATTTTAGGTAAATCCTCAGATACTTTTTCCAAAAATCTTCTTCAAAAAGACAGAGCTGCACCCACCATTGCTGCATTTTTCCATAAGACCAGATACAACTACTTGTGTGGAAACTCCTGCTTTTCTCTTAATGTTGCAAGTAAAGATTTTTCAAAGTAGGAAAAAGCCAGAGAAATATTTCCTCCCAAAATCAATATTTGAGCATCAAATTTTTGAAGCCAAGGGCGCTAAAAATTCTCCTAAATTATTTCCAAATTCATTGAATATTTCTTCAAATTGTTTCTCCTTTTTCCAAAATTTCTTTTTGCTCCATTTACTTCTATCCCTGCTTTTTGATTTATAAGAATTTACAAACCAACGAGTACTAAAAATAATCATCAGCAATACCATTTTTATAAGGCAAATGCCAGAAACAGCCCTCAGGAGCTACTTTATCTGTTGATACAACAGGAACGCCTCCTTGTATGTATGCAGAGCCAAACCCAGTACCTAATGTAATAGCTACTACCCTATCGAAATCTTTACCATCTCCTCCCCAACAAACACCAACAGCAAAAAGAAGATGCATCATTAAGAAAGCGCATAGGCAATTCTTTTTATCAAATATTTAGATAATTCGTAGGAATATGTTTCTTAAAAATTTTAGGATACTTATGTTCCATCATTGAATATCCTTCTTGGTAGTTAAAAAGGACCAGGAACTGCAAAGCCTAAACCTGCTACATTTTTCTACTCCCAATATCAGAAAGACATTCGTTTATGGTCTTTTGCCCAAGCCTTAAATACGTTTTCTGCGGTATCTGTATGAGATAATCTATCTCGTTTAAAAGTCTCTTTTACAATCTGTTGAGAGGCTCTATCAACTGCTACACAACTAATATGGCTTCCGCCAATATCTATCCCTATAGTATATTTTTCAGACATATTTTTATTGTTTTTACATACTACAAAGATAATCATTTTTATGAAAAATAGAGTTTTTATCATACATATTTTTTAGAAAATAAAAATCCAAATGAAAAATTCACTCTGGATTTTTATTTTTAAATTAATTCTTTACTTACTTTTTATCGATATAACGTGAAGTGTCCTTTTTATAATTCGGTTATCTTCTGGGTCATTCAAGTGTAAGAAATACCAATAATCACCTGCAGGTAGTTCTGTTCCGCCATAACGTCCGTCCCATTGTTGGGTTAGCTTTTGAGTGTTGCTATATGTCGTCCGTATCTGTCGAAATTTTTAACTTCCGCATTTGGATAACTTACTAGGTTTTCTGGGCCCAATAATCGTTATTTCATCTCCATTAGGTGTAAAGAAGTTTGGAACTTGTACATCATAGAATCTCCAAAGTTATGTAACAACCACAACCCTTAGCATCTTCTACATGTACACGTACTTGTTTCACTTTTTTCTCCACTGCTATTGATAGCATCTCGCATCTGTACGTTGTACATAATATGTAATATTTTCATTTGCTCTAGCTTGCTTATGAGAATAATACATTTTTAGCTCTGCTGCAGTATTATACTGTGGTGAACTAAAATATACCATATAGTTTTTCTTTTACCACCACTTATACTTACTTTTTATTTCATTTAAGCTATCAGCTTGGGTATGATCAGTTATAGTAAGCGCTGTATAACCATCTATACTAAAGGTTTGAGAAACACCTTGACATTGACCTCCTTTATAGTATAGAGTAATTGTATGACTTCCGTTACTTAGAGGAGCTCCCGAAGCTTGTGGATTTTTAATCACAAACAAAGTCGTGAGTTTTCTACCCCTGAGTCATTTGCACTTCCATCATTATTAATTACTAAATCAAAGTTTCTACGAGTCGTATCATTATCATATGAATATTGTAAATCATTAATAGAATATCTATGCCCTAAATAAGGTGTTTTTACGGTTACATATAAATCATATGTTGGTGTTTGTACGCTTCCTAAATCATCAGAACAGTTATAAACCTGTTGTACTTTGGCTGTTAAATCTACACCTTCAAGAATTTCAAAGTCTTGTGTTAGAGAGCATTTATTTGCATCTGTAACAACCAAACTATACTTAGCAGGAGCTAATGATGAAAAACTCATTCTATCATTTGCATTAAGATTTTGACCAGATCTAACAATTTCATCAATGCCTCGTGGAATTATGCTTGTATAAGATAAATTCATACAAAGGATTCTCTGTGGCTTTTCTTGTTCCTATTTGCAGTATCTAACCTCCAAAAACATATTCGATAGAACCATCATTTTTCCATAACAAGTTACATTTTGTTTTTGCTACTTGTTCAATAACTAAACGAGGATATTCTTCTACTTTAATATCTCTTTACTTCTATTTCACAATTATAAGTAAGGTCTTTAATTTTGATATGATAGAAGCCTTCGGTTAGTCCTGTAAATTCTATCTTTTTATTATTGTTAGCACTTGGAGTTTTGTACTCATAATTTGGTGATATAGCAAATTGATAATTACCAGAACCATCTTTGGCATCAATAACTATTTTACCATCATTGCCTCCATAACAATTTACTTTGACTGCAGAAGGTGTACCATCTACCGCTACTTTCTTCTGAGCTTTTACTTTGATAGCTTGTATTTGTCGGCAAGCTCCGTGTCCTACAACCTCTTTTGGTAACTTCTATAATATAGTCTTTATCCAAATTCTCATCAACAGATAATTCAAAACGATTTGAATTATTACGTTGCCCTCCTGTTCCTAATACAGCTGGTGGATATTGAGAGCTTCATGCAAACGATATGTAACATTTGTAGATTCTGAAGTTGGAGTTACAACAGCTTTTACTATGTATTTCAAATCTCCATCTACACACTGATAGCCTTCACTTTCATCTAATGTTACTTGAATATCTGAACCTGCTTCTATATCAATAGAAACTACTTGTTCGCAAAAGATTTCTTTATCAACCACACGAATAGAATGGCTTCCTGATGATAAGTTTTTCCAATCCTCTAGTTTTATCATATATAAGAGCGGTAGTAGTATCTCCGTCTAAATAATATTGATAATAAGATGGTAGGAGGAGTAGTTGTTGTATCTTCTAAAAGGTGTACCTCCATTGATACTCAATTTAACTTTTTCCATCGGCTGCCCCTACACAACTTTCGTGCTGATAAGTACCTGTTAATACTCCAACACTCTAATGGTTGAGGTTCTACTATGGTAAATTCAAAGATATGAATATCATTCCCTGTTAGCATCTAATTTTTAGAAATAGTACCTGTATTTTTGGTCAAGTTCATAAACTGTTGGTCGACAAACTGTTTTGGTCTTGCATTATTACAGTATAAGTACCAGGTTCTAAGTTTGTAAATATTCCTCCATTATCTACAAATTTACCAAGATCTGGGCTTATTGCGTAAGTATATTGTCTTGCTGTACCATTTAATAAATTAGGTCTATCTTTAAGAGTAATGGTATATTTTTCCATCATTTTGACCATTACAGTCTAACGTTTGTAGCTACTCCATACGCTGTAAAATTCTTTCTCTTGTTCGATAATTATTTCTGTTGTATCTTGGTCACAAGTTGTATTTCCTTGTGTTACACGCACATAATATCTTCCTTCTGGTAAGTTCGAGAATACTCCATTATTATTTGGCGCAATTCCTGCAATAACAGTTTGAGTTCCGTCTAACAATGTATAAGTATAATCTGTACCTACTTGTCCGCCTGTTGCTCTGACTACAATTTGTCCTGAACGGCTACCAAAAACAATTCAAATGAGTTATTGTGATGAGGAGATACATTTTTCATCATTTGTTATAGTTAAATTAATAGGTTGTACAGCATCAATAGTTATTCTATTCGTAAATCCTTCACAACCATTAGCGTCTACTACTTTAAATTTATATGTTGTAGTAGAGTGCATTTGGGACATTATTGAATACATTACTTGTTAATGCTGCCATTACAACATTTGTATTCGGATCTACTTGATAATAAGTAAATGGAGCTAAACCTACTGTTGGTATTCCTATAGTTATTTCTCCGTTTGTTGTACAATCTGGATATTTAGTTACCGTTGCTATTGGTAATATAATATCTGGTGGCGCAACTACTGCTGTTTGTGTTTGTGCAGGAGAACACAATAATGGATCTGTAATTAAAATATAGTATCTCCTCCTGACACATTGTTAAATGTATAGTTACCTGTACTAGGAGCTACTGCTTCTTTTACCTTCCATTACCAATTGGTTAGTAGAAGCGTTATACAGAGCATATGTATAGTTTTGGCTACCACCTATTACTCTGTTAGCAACTGTTCCTAACACAGAACAAGTATTTGGAGTTGTAGTAATATTTACATTGGCTACACTAATAGGATTAGGTAAAAGCTCAATATATGTTGATTACCATTTTCTCTACAACCATTTTTTATCTTTTACTTGTATCCCACTAGGTTCCTACTCGTAATTCTTTTTAAATACCGTTTGAGAACTATATGGTACTTCTATATTTCCGTTATACAATAACTGATACTCATAAAGCTCCCCAACCTCCTGCTGCTATGTTTCTGCTTCTATCTCTCCGTCATTTAGAGTTTCCTTGACAGTCTAACGATATTTGTTTTACAATACGACTTGTAAGTTATAGGATTTGCAGCCTGTTCTACTCTAACAGAAGACTCTGCTGTACAGTTTGTATTAGTTTCTGTTACTTTACTTTATATTCTCCGTTCAGCGTGCTACCTGCTGTTAAACCGGTAGCAATAACTGGTCTATTTAAGTTTGTAGCATTTCTGCGGCTGATGCTACAACTCTGCTGATGTTGAGCTGATAATATCAAGTGAATAGTCTTTTACATTTCCTGCTATACTTACTGAAGGTAATTTCGTACTTCCAGTGCATACATCATTGGCGGTAATGCTTACTGTTGGCGAAGCTGTTTTCACTACCGGAATGAGTGCTTGTTATAAAGGCACAAAGCCTGTATCTTTATCTGTTATTTGGAAGTAATAGTTTCCTTCAACATTAGGTAAAATCTATTAAGAGTAGCACCTGTTGGCTGTCCTGTTACGGTAGTTACACCTGCAGGAGTTGTTCCATCTGCGTTTTTATATCATATCAAAACCCATTAACAGACTGTTTTGTTCTATCTATAGTAAAGAATACTTTTTCAGGAGTTGTACAAGTCATTTTGATTTACTTGTGTTATAGTAGCTCCTGTTATTTTCTCACAGGTAGCATAGCACAATAGTAGCTCCTGTAATATTAGAGAACAACCATTAGCGTCTTTACTTCCATTTTACCTCATAATCTTCACCTGTATCACTTAATACAAATGTATAAGAAGTTGCATTATCTTGATTAGTTTCTAGATACTATTATCTATATTATTTCTTAATATATATAAGTAGACAACCCACCAGTAACATTTACTGTTAATTTAGCTTTACACTTCTGCCTGTCCTACAACCAAACAATTGAATTTAGGCAAAGTAGTACCCATAGTCGCATCAAATGGAGGTAATGCAGGTATTGTTACAGCACCTGTTCCTGTTAGTCTAACAGAACAACCTCTGTTGAGTTACTTCGGTTCCTTAAGTATTAGGAATAAGCCCTGTAAATGTTACTATGGTATTTTCCATTCTCTTCCTAACAGATTTTGTAGCTAGCATATACAGCACCTGCTGAATATAATTTATAATCATAAGGTCCTTGTATGTTTTGAGCATTTGGAATTGTCAGGATAATTTCTCCTGTAGCTGCTAGCGCCACAACCTACTGCATTTCTATGAGCTGCCTAAATACAGGAAGTTCTAGCTTTATCAAACAGTAATTTGTTGTGTTAGTAGCACAACTTGCAGTACTTTTCTTATCTGCTACAGTAATGGTGTAAGTCGCATTTTCTGCTAATGCAATAGTTGCAGGAGATGTGAAAGGTATATTTTGCATTGTTGGTTGCCTACCACAGAATATTCATGAAGAACCCGAACCACTTGCCACTTGTATACTTACAACTCCTGTGCTGGTGTTGTTCCACAAGATGCTTCTCTTTTGCTTTAGTAATAGAAGCCTTAAATGCTGGATATACTATCTGTTGAGATGTTAAAGCTGCACTTACACACTCTGTTGTTTTATAAAGTACTTTACTTAAAAGATTGGTCGAAGCCTGCTGGCACTTCAAAATATTGCATCTCTATAAAGTAACTCCTCCATCTACAGAATAACGAAATCTGTTATTGTAGTGGATTGAGTGCTGTTGGCATTATTTTCACAGTATAAGGCACATTACAATTGCTTTCTTTGCGCTACTGTATAGGTTGGCAACTGTGCCGGATTTACTGTTACGTTTGTATCTGCCGGCAACCATACTCATCAGTTACAGTAACAACCAAAGTTTGTGCTGTTGTTGGGTATAGCTGTTACGAAATCGGACAAAAGATAGTTTTATTTCACCTTGTGATATTTTTCTTCCTTTACTACCTCAATATTCAAACGTAATGAAGCATTTTCGCTTTTTAACATTTGTACTCGGAAAGTTCTAGCTCCTCCATTAGCTATTCCTACTTTAATTGTAGTTGCTGCATGACAACTTAAATTAACTGTTGGAGTAGTAGCACTTAGTGTAAAGGTGTTTCGCTTGCTCTATTAACTACTTCCAATGGGCTAGTATAGTTAGCTCCTAAGTAGTAGTTATCATTTTTAACAAATTTTTCTGCTGGTACATTTGTTAAAATTTACTTGGACAGTGGTAGCTCCTCCTGTTGCTCTAGGTGAAATACCTAATGTAGTTGAAACCTGTGACATTGTATCTACTGTACAACAATTCCCAAGAGAGTTACAGTAGAGTTAAATGTATAAGATATATCCATTAGCTTGCCCAGCACAAGTAAATGAACTCGCTTCTGTACTATGAACCTGACTTTTGAGGTATTTTATGATATCAAAGTATGAGGCATTTCACCAAACACTAGTAGCTGTTTCTCTAACCGAACTTTTTAAGTTATATACTCTTCCTTTTTCTAAACCAGCAAAGGTATAATTATATGAAGGAGCAACTCCTATTCCTGTTGTTATCCAGGTTGTACCTCCATCTTTGAATATTCTACAGCATTATAAGTTGTGGTTGTACTCACTTTTACAGGTAAATCATAAGTACAAGTAGTTTGATTGGTAATATTTTGCATATTCTACATCAAATGAAGCTGTTGCAATTTCTTTTGCAATATGAGGCGCCAACTCTACAGAACAAATATTAGAGTTGTCAAGTTTGAAGGAGCCAAGAAGCGTCCTATTACTGCATATATTACTTGTCCATCAGTAAGCCCGCTTCTTTTGTATCAGAAGATGTCCAAGTTACTCCTCTATCAAAACTATACTGAATTGTATAACCTGCAATGTTGTTTGTAGTATCACTAGTAATTTTTACTTTTCGCTTTTGGATTAGCCTCACAAGCTGTAATTGTTTCATTGCTAATGCTTCCTTCATAGATTGAGGAGAAGTCAATGTTACTGTTGTAGCATTATTAAGCACACAATTTCTTGCACTAGTTACTTGTACATTATAAGTATCCGAAGGAACTTCATCTATAAGAATTGTTCTATTAGTATATGTTGCTTCTCTACTATATGTATTAGCTGTGTTAGATATTTTTCACTTTATAAAGGAGCTTCACCTGTTAGCTAATTTTACATTTTCCCTTTATCATTCTCACAACTAGGATTTTCAGGTGTTACACTTCGTATAGCAAAAATTATCATTTGGTTTTTATTTGTACATTACTTTTTGTATTTTGTAAGCACATCTTGCAGTTGTTGCTCATCTCTTATATAAATATCATAATTACCAGGAGCTAAGTTCAAAGTAATACTTGTACCTGTTACGACAGTATATGAGTAGGGTTTCCGCCTACATTGGTTGCTGATACTTCATAAGTTGGAGTAATAAAACCTCCCTGTAGTTGAGAAATTTCACTCCTCCTTGTTGAGTAACTCCATTACAAACCATATGAGGAATAGCCTTAACATTGGCTGTAATAGGCGCACCTACTTGTACTTGTTTTGTATCACTACAATCATAATTATCAGTTACTTTTTATATCATAAGAGCCTGCAGCTAAGTTAGTTATTACACACTACTTGTGCCATTATCTCTCCATACAGTTTCTGATACCAATTTATATTGGTACTTATATGTAGCTCCTGGATTAGCATTATTATGACTAACAGTTATAGCTCCATTGTTTACAATTGGTAGCTAATGTTATCTGTAGAGGATTTCTTACTAATAATTGATAGAAACTACAGCATTTATTACTTTGACAACCATTTGTATCTTTTACCTTAATTGTATAAGTCCCTATCCCTGGTAAAGTAATATTTCCAGAGGCATCGAGCTTGAGTATTAGCAGGTAAGCCTGGACCTAATACTTCATAAACATAATTACCATTTCCACCTGTAGCTGTTATAATTGAACTTAAATTAACAACTTTTTGTGTTTTGCCTACAATTAAGATAAGAGTTCAGTGTTCTGTTACTTGTAACGCGTACTTCATTAGGCTGAGTTACAGTTATAGATTGTTTAATTGTACAAGTTTCTTTTATTGCCTCAAAAGTATAATTACCTGCAGACAAATTAGTTATAGAAATTATAGACTGAGTTGTTGTTGTATAATTTCAGATGGAGTTGTACCTTTGTAAAGACGATAACGAATGTTTTTCTCATCTACATTTTTAAAGAGTTATACGTACTTGTCCATCATTACTCTCCATTACAAGTTACCGCTTTCACCTCAGGAGTACCTGATATAGCAAACGCTTTATCTTGATTGATATTTAAAGTTATTTCCTTATAAGTGTTATCACAAATTTCTGGTTCTTGATATACATAAATGTCATCAAGGGCAAGGTCATTACCTCCGTGAGCAGCACTTCTACTTATAATTTCTATACGAATAGAATTAGTTCCAGGCGACATTAACTCTCCTACAAATTCTTCCCAAGCATTAGGATTACGTCCATTTACTGCAGGAGCTATGGTTGATGATGTTTGTATTTCTGCACCTGTTGTAGCATTTACTATTCTGACACGCAAATAAAGGAGGCGCACAAGTAGGACAGTGACACAAGTTATAAAACCTACATCTTGAATTTAATTTTCTGTCCTGGCAATACATTGTTTACTGTTTTATGATAAATTGCCTTATTATAACCTGTACTTCCCACATTCATAGCTAAGTAACGTCCATTAGGATAACCTGTATGATCGGAAGGGTTGTCCAACAACCATTAGTGCTAAGCCCTAGTATGTAGCTGCTTTTATCAAATATTCTCCATCTCTAATAGAAAACATTATCTTTTCTACACCATACTCATGATATACATTAGGATTACTAGTATTTGCTCCTCTTCAAAATCTTCTTGAGTTAGAATATTTGGGGTAGGAGATTGTTTTGTCTATAATATATTTTATATGTTGTAGCTGTTTTAGCTATTGTTTCATTAGTTAATGGGTATAGTTACAGAGTATTATTTGTTCCATAACTATACTCATAATCTGTTTGTATTTTTAGGTTGAACAGAAAAGCAATGGTGTGCCATCACAAATATAAGTAATGTTGTGAGTCATTTCTGGTATTTCCAAAGCTTTTTGGTACTGTTATTGGCTGTTGATAAATACAATTGTGATTATTTTATCTCCGTATTTTTAATTATGTAAGAACCGGAGATAAACTTTCCTCATCAGTAGTTTTCCATACTCCATTACCAAAATCAAAATTCATAGCACCTGAACCACCTGTTGCGTTATTTACTCTAACTACTGCTGGGACAGTAGGAAGCACAGAGTAACTTTTTAGTACCCACAAAACCGATAAGAGGGTCAGAGGCTGTGATAGTTTCTTGTGCATTATTTTGATAATTACAAAGACTATTAGCTCTTTTGGCCATATTGAAGAGCCACTGTATAAGTTCCCTCTTCTAAGCTAGAGAATTTAGCTGAATTTTCTTGCGTAGAAACAGGGTCAACTACCATTTACTAACTCTATAAAGATGATGCTTAACTATCAGATTATACTTAGGAAAATCTGGATCTACAAAAGTTAACAGTTATCGAACCACTATTATAACTACAAGAAGCATTTACTTTTTGCTAATAACGTAAAATCAGGTTTTGACAGTTCTTACTGGAAACTTTTTGTTACCTTACAGTCCATTCCATCAGTTATATTACTTTAAAATTAACATAAGATGCATTGACATAAGAAAAATCTATCATATGAAGTTTCTAATGATGGAGCTGTAACTTGCGCCGTTTTTCATTTCTTGTAATAGTAGTTGCAACATTTGTATCTGTTGTAACTGAATATTGTATCAGTGTTGGCTGTGATTAAAGTACCTCCTGTATATATAGGTCTTAATGTATTAAAGTTAGTACCTCCACAATAATTTTTGCAGCACTTGCAGAAACAATCAAAGGCGCTACACCTGCAATAGTTTCTTGTTTTTTGTAATGGTACAACCTGCTGATTTTAATACAATATCGTAAGTTCCACTTACTAAAGTTAAATTATTATTAACAGATGCATTTGTTTGAGAATCTTCAACATCTTGATATTGAGCAATAATACGTGTACCTTGTTTTACAATAATATTATATGGTTTAGGTACTTTGTGGCAACTATAATACGTAGTTCACCAATTACCGCTATTTTCAGTAGCACAAAGTACATCTTTTATGAGTTATGGTTAGAGATTCAGCTTCTGTTATCTTAAGGATGCTACTGTTTCTCCTATAAACACGTACATGATATGCTACAGCTGTTCCTTCAAGAAGAGGACGAGATAAATGCTATACTCAGACTCATCTTTTACAGCTACTTCAGCTGTGTTATTTCCTCCTGTGTTATTAATATTTATCCAAGCAGCATCAGAAGGGGTTTGATTTAGATTTTAAAACTTGATATTGATATTTACCTGTTGGTATATTTTTAATAATAACTTTACCATCATTACAGAAAATATTTTTGCCCTCAACACTAAAAAGTTAAAGAACCTTTAAAAAGCTCTGAAAAAGTTGGTTTGTAGGACAGCTTTGATAATTAATACGTAAACAAATTCGCTACCAGATTCAGTACTAGCTACCTGAGCTTGTGTTAAAGTAAAGTCTTTACCTGTGCCTATTTGTTGCCAGTTGGCATCTGTTGCAACATCAGAAACAACTGAAGGCGGACAAGTTTCTTTTACCTGTACGACCGTTCCTCTATATTTGTACCATACAATATCAGAGTTATGTAATACCTGTTAAATCCAAATTAAATTCTTTGGAAGCATTACATAAATATACTTCTATATAGTCTGAATTATCATTTTGCACATTTAACATTTTTAGTAGCATATTTTTCTAATGGATTTTTTAGTTTTCTGTTGTTCTTCTATAAACATTAAAAATTTCTTTCTCTGAATTAAAACAATTTTGCCCAGTAGCAGGAATGAGTAACTTCATATACTCCTGGTTGAGAAATATTTAGGGTTTGATTTGCAGAAATTACCTGATTTGAACCTTGTGTTCTCCACTTTCGTATCTAACATATCCGTTCCTGCAGTAGCGTTGTTGCCCCAGAAAGGAAAATTCTTGTTTATACACAAGATTATCATCTACATAAAAATTGTTTCATCTGGTGTTTTTGAGCAAGTTTGCGTTCCTAGCACTTTTTTTATAAAGCAGGAACGTGACCATTTTTGTCCTTTTTAATGCAGCCCCTGTTGTTGTTGTATATTCAAGTACATCTTGTGAAACCATTTTATTTCCACAAGCACTTCTAAAGCTGAGTACAATCTATATTAACTGGCTATATAAGATATTTTATAAAGTAGAACCGCAAGAAATGGCTGATGAAAATCTATGTTAATTTTATTAGCCGTTTTTATTTATTCTCTTATTATTGAAGTAGGAGGAATATCTACATAACGACTAAAAAGAAGCTCCTGAGGAATATTCAGTGTTATTTTTAGCTCCTTGAAAATCAGATGTTCCCTACATTTTTACTGTTACTCATAAAAGAATTTCTTCTCCATTTTTCACTTTTTGATTTTTGAGCACTTACCCAATTACCAGGAAGTGTCTTTCATTTTTACTACCTTCTGAACTTCAAATATAGAGTGTATCTAAATCCATAGAAATAACACTCTAAAAGAGGCATATAATTAAAATTATTATCTGTTCTTTGGAATCTTAGTCTTGTTCTATTAGGGTCTGTAGGATTAGGAATAATAGTATTATTTGTGTTTTCTACTTCAAAATCATCTATATCCCATCCTAATGTATTAGTAGAAGCAGGTACACGAGTTGTAACATTATTAGTTAAATTTTTAGTTATTGTTCCATCAAAAAAGTTGGTTGTAGGTTTACTTTTTCCACCTATGGTTCCCATCTCTTTGTATTGAGAGTAAGTTGTCCTGCTCCCTTTTTGGTCTCCACCTAAAGAGAAACAACAACCACACGTGCTTTTATGTTTTTCAAAGTATGATTAGGAAGATTTACAAAGATTATTCCATTGAATTTCAGGAGAGCCATCTACACTGGTAAAAATTCTCTCTATCAAAATAGATTTTGGAGGTAATGTATGAGACAAATCTTCATAAACAAAAACAATAGACCACCCTGCTGCTGGTGCAGAAGATAATCCTGTTGGGTCTAAAAGCTGCAGAAATATTAGCTACAGTATAAGTTCCATTAGGATTTTACCGAAAGGCTTTTACCTTAGCTGTGATATCTGCTGCGTGTACAGAGTAATTTAATGTAGTGTTATTACTCTCATGGTTTGTGTTATCTCTTCATAAGTAGTACTCCTGGCAGTTTTAGTTTTTACTACTCTTGGGTCTCCTTGTGCGGTATTGGAATACAGAACCCCATACCAAATATGCAAACTTAATCTTTACACAACTTAGGCTGGCTAAATTAATATTAAGATCCGCACTTGATGACTGAAAAGTACTTGTATCATTATCCACATCAATAAAAAAGCCATATCATTAGCAATTTCCTTTCGGCTTTTGCTTTTGATTATATGCTTTATTTTCAAATCCTTTATGTTATGCGCATTATTACCAATAACAGCAAAGTCTTCAGCTAAAGAATTACTTTTCGTAATCAATATAATTACGATAAATAACATCTTGTTTTTGTTGAGCAAAATATTGCAAATTGTGTAATAAATACTAAACAAAAAGTAATAAATACCTTACATTTTGTGCTTGTTTTGCATAGTTTTTAATATTATAATGTTTATTAATTTTCCTATTACTCAAGTACCCACATACCTGTACTTGTAAAATCTGGATTATACAAATGTTTTCTATAAAAAGCTGTTGTGCTTCATCAAGCCCCATAGCAGGGGTTACCAATGTACACATAAGTTCGATTAGTAATTGGATTGACAAAACCAGCTACTTGATATTTTTCCTCATTAAAGTAATGAGCCTGAAAGCGTTACGTGGGTCTTGATATACTCCGATAACAACATAATAACCACGTTGAATTTTGTCACTTGCAATATTCTCTCGTTTAATAAAGAAAGATTCTCCACTGAGGTTTTTCACCTCTGTAAGGTCCATTATTTCCATTATTTGTGATTTGGAGCAGGAGTTGGAGGAGCCGGAGGTGTTGGTGTAGCTGTAGTACTCTTAGCCACCTGCGTTGTATCTTTAGGCTGAATAGGCTGTGCTTTCAATCGTTCAGCCCTTGCTTTCATTCTTTCTTCTGCTCTTAAACGAGCTGCTTTTACGTTGGTTATCTTTCAAACGGTCATTACGAGAATCTGCTTTAGCGCTTGCCTCCAAACTGAAAATTAACATATACACCAACTGTGCTTCCTAAATTAGGAATTTTTGCTGCAATACCATTTTTCATACTCTCCTCAACACTTATCATTTCATTAATATTGAAACCAATCCTACAAAAAGCTCCGTATTTTGGGTATAACCACCATAGAGCCACCCTAATTTAGGTGCATCTATTCCGGCATTTCCTGAAAGATTTATTCCGTCTGGCTCTTAGTTAACACGCCCCATAACGTGCTAAAGCTGCACGTTCAAAAATTTCATCATCTTCAATTTCATAACGATACATTAAGTGTCCAGTAAATATTTTATGATCAAAAGAAGTCATTGTTTTTGGCTCAAAATGAATAATCCAATAAATTTTCAGCAGTAGCACCAGAAATGAAAATAGCCTACATTAAAATCAAACCCAGGTTGAACTGTAGAGTCCAAAAGATTTCCTACTTGAAGGCGTGGATCACTAGACTCTGAAATTCTAACTCTTGTTTTATCTATTCCACTAAGGGCTGGTATAACATTTATCCCTAAACGTAAGCCTGCTTCATCTGAAAAATTCTACAAAATGTTCATAATTTAGCACTATACCAATATTAGACATTATCCCTGCATTTCTTTTATAAGCAAAAAGTTAGCAGAGTTTGTTCTTTCCAAATTAAACCCAAAAGAAGCCCCATTAGTTGAGTTACTTTCGTTCTTAAAAGCCCTAACCACTGTGAACGATAATAAAATTCCGGTATTATACTCTTGATAATTGCTTATCAAAGGAAAAGTAGGATTGCTTATGAACGAATTAAACTTAACAAATGTCTGGGTAGGCATTTGGTAAGGTAAATAATAAGGCGTTTCTCTCTTGGGGAAAAAATATACAAGAGAAAAATAACATTATTATTATAAGTATGTGTTTTCAATATTTTTCATTATTAGTATTCAGTAGGTTAGTTAAGTACAGTTATTGTCCCAGTTTCTATCTCTCCATTTACTTTTTCTATTACATAGAAATAAATATCTCTCTTCCTTTATCAGATTCATTTTTTGATAATCACTTCCACCTTCTTTAGGCCAATAATTATTTTTCTTCATCATAATTATTTGTAGAGAACACAACTTTTCCACTTTGTGAATATATGGTTATCTTTGCTCCTTCATAGATTACTTTTTGTTTATCAGTGAGTTGGTAATAACCATTTTCTATTTCTAGCTATGGTAGAACTAAAAATTACAGTATTTGTTACCATTTCAACATCTCTACCTACTTGTGTAATGTCTGTTCTTACAATATTAATGAAGCCTCTTTTTCCTTGACATATATCTTTAATTTCAGTATCTGCATATTCTATTACAAATTTATAGTCTCCAAAGAGCAGCTTCATATTCAGATAATTCTATATCTGAAGCTAGGTATTGTATAAATTAAATTTGTATCTGTGTCTATATCTATTTCCTTAATTAATTGACCATTATGATACCATTTATAAGTTTTCTTTTTATCTATTGTCAAAAATGTCTTCATTATCATAAAGGGATAAGAGCTAATGCTACTTTATTTCCTAATACATTTGAATTCTTACCTGTTGAAGAGTTTTAATATTTAATTTTTCAGGCATTGGTTTAGGGTCGTCCTTTAATATCAATTTCTTGAGAGTTAAAAAGCTCCATTTACTTTTAGCCTATATATTCCTTCTCCTGTTGCTGTATTTACTTCTATTTCAAATACATTAGTAGCAAATACTTGGTTATCCTTTAGCCATTCAAACGAATAATTACCATTGTAATCACTTTCTCTAACCAATTCTTTGGTATTAGTAACAAGGGTCGTAAGCTTCAAGAAGTAAGTCCAAAAGTTTTACCTTAGTGCTTGAACAAGAATTTGCACAGTGTGTAGTTAATCTCTCACATTAAAGTCTCTGAGGCTCAACAACTTTTTATTTCTTTCTCAGCTAATTTATTTCTACAAGTATCATATACTTCCGCTTTATGTACTCCTCCTGCTTCGGTTTTGATAAGTACGTTTAGTATCATCTTGTACTAAACTATTATCTCTATACCATTTAATATTAAAAGGAGATGCACTAAAATATCTAATTCTAATATTGGCTTTCTATAATTAAAAAGAAAAATAACGCTATTATCTCGAACTCCAAGCCATTTAATATCAGTAACATCAACATCAGATTTTTCTTTTACAGCTACAATATTAGATGCATAGATACAACCGCTAGCCTCTGTTGTTGTTACATAACAACTTCCTGTATCACTTACTGAATAATTAGAAGAATTTGCACTTGGAATAGCCACTATTTTTATACCATTGTAAAGTACCTGAAAGTTGAGTACTTACAGAAAGCGCCAAAGTATTCCCCGCACACTTTAACTGAGTATTTCACCAGGAATAGTGATTAACCCAGAACTACTTTCTCTACTACATTTATAGTTTCTGATTGTATAGGACAACCTCCAGTAGGAGTAGCAATACATAATAAACTTCAAATTCTGAAATGTGAGTCTTATTCGTAGTTGTCTCAACTTGTTTAGCCCCATCTTTATACCATTCATATTTATATGAAGCACTCAGCGATAGGATTTGTTACCTGAGCTTCAATCTCTTTAGTTCCTCCTTTACATTTTTCTTGAGGACTTCCTCCTAATATACTTACTTTAGAACTATTTGATGTAGAAGTTATACCTCTACCCTATTAGAACCTAAATTTTTACCACATTGCCCCATATTAGGCACTACATAATATTGCCCTATTTCTGTAACAGTAATAGAACGACCTGTTTGCCGGTATAACTATCCCGTCTTTATACCACCATATATAAGATGTAGCATTTACACCTTCTGTAATTGCAAGTTCTCTCCCCTGTCCCGAACAAAGCTCCATTTTATTAACCCAATTATTGAGCACCAAAGCAACTGCTGAAGAGTCTAAATAATGTATAGACAAAGGCTCTGAAATACCTTCAACCACTGGGTCTGAACTTTTTATCCTTATTCTATAATTGTCCGCTAGACATCCCTGCTGTTACTCTAAATTTGATTGAAAGCAAACGGCTGGATGCATTGGAAACAAGAGTAGCCAAAACCTTTGTCCCAGACAGAAAAATCTCCTGAAGGAAGATAATTCCATCAATAAAAACATTGGAATTTGAAGGCAATATACCCTCCACTTAAAACTAATGGTATATTCACCAGGTTTTGGTTTGCGCAAATATAATCTGCATTTAGCTTTATATTAACAATAGATTGGGTTTGCGCGTAAGAGACACTACACCATAAGTAAGACTACTACACTTAACCACTTCATATGTCGCACTAATTATACTCATAAGTATTTTTAATTTTTATTATGTTAAAAAACAGAGAAATTTTTTGTTTTTAAAGCAAAATATTTGTTATATAAAAATTCTCTTTACTTCTAACAAATATATAAAAGTTTTTGTTTGATAAAAGATTAACCTAAAAATATTAAGCTTTTGCCACAAAAACATTTTCTAATATCTTTTTACTTAAAAGAACTACCATTTTAAAACAAGTGTTTTAAACTTATGAAATTATTCTTTTTATTTTCTTATAAAAAGTTATCAACATTTAAAGAGATTTACATATTTATCATAAACACCTATTTTTCAACAAAAGACCTTTTAAATAGAGTTTATACTTTATTATATGTTATAAAAATATAATATTTTGTTAAACACAGCTTTAATGTAAATCTTCTTTTATGTTAATTTTTCAAAATAAGTTTAAAACGCTATTTTCATCAGTGATTCTTTAAATAAAGATATGTTTTAATAAATAAAAAGCAATATTTTGGTTAATCTGTCAATAAAAAAACTTTATATATTTGACAGAAATAAAGAAGGCCCACCTTATAAGCCCTTTAAAAACAAAAATTCTGTTTTGTTTATAATAAAAATTAAAAATACTGTAATTATAATTATAGTAATTAATGTAGTCTGCTGTGGTGTGTGTCTGCACGCTCTGTGTTAATATAAAGCTAAATGCAACATGAGCCAAACTCTGAATGACCGTGGTTACAGATGGGAGGCTGTGCCTTCAGAACCAATGTTTCCCGATGGGTCTCCTCGAGGAGGCCCACTAGTCTCAGGTTCAAGGGCCCCAGCTACTGCTTTCAATGCATCCGGCGTTGCTTCGATCAGGCAGGGGCTGACAGCCGGTCTGGCGACGAATACTGGGGCAAGGATAAAAGTTCGGACCCAGTGATTGACTGTTCAGGCGCGTTATTTGAACTCTTCGGCGGTGCTGATGCTCAATATTGGGTTAATAAATGAACTTGTTCCGGGACCGAGGAAAGAACTGATGTCGTCTTGTGCGCTGTGAAGACGGTGAGCCGGAACCGCTGGTGGACCTGGCCACAGAAATAGAACGGCTGTGTGGTGCCTGGCAGGGCAGTGTGAGCGGGTTCTGTGGGACAGGGTATAATACGTCAGGCAGTTCTAAAGTAATGTATTGGGAGGTCCTCAAAAAACGCAGGAACGAGACTCAGGTAACAAATCGCTGGTCTTCGCTGTAAATATGAATCCAT